>Ga0137385_10000716_pt1 | contig 27269 bp, 19 predicted proteins | sample SagtaG_FD_104921 | JGI IMG/M metagenome (GOLD analysis project Ga0137385, IMG submission 104921) | Vadose zone soil microbial communities from Sagehorn Ranch, Mendocino, California, USA - Sage2_R_80_16 metaG | ecosystem: Environmental > Terrestrial > Soil > Vadose zone | place: USA: California... | reverse complement strand
CTAGCCCGGGGAGCCACTTTCTTGCGCTCCTGCATCTTCACGTAACGCTCTGTAATGGTCTTAGGCTACTTGGCTCGGTGCAGTTCCGGGGACAGCCGTGCCAAGAGCTCCATCGATGAATACTGCAAGTCTTCTGCCCCCAAATATGAAATCTGGTCTTCCGGGAAGATCTGGATGTCTTCGCCAGCCGGTTATTCTTGCTTCGCGGAGGATTTTGAGAAAAGCACCTTCCGTCGTCGCATTTCCCGTCGATTGGATACTCGTCGCAGTCCGCGACGCCCGGCCAGGAAGAAGGCCCGCTTCAGCGGTTCACATAAACCAACGGGGAGAGAACATCAGTCCCTTGACGGATGTGGAACGCTCGATCCATCGGGACATCTCGAAACTGCTGCACTTGTTTTGGCACTGGCCATGTGACCTCAACCTGAAAAATCTCAGTTGCGTCTCCGATACCGATGTGCTGACGCAGTGGATTGCTTCCGAAGCTTGAGCCGTACCCTACCGTCCGGAAAATGTGGCGCTTCCCCTTCGCGGTCTTCACCGTTAACTTAATTCGAGCCCCCGTGGCGGGACGGTTAGTTTGAACGCCTTCCAGTTCGAGCGTCACCCAGTGGTTGCCGTGCCCCGGATTCTCGAACAAAACGCTCTTGTACGTGTCCCCTGGGTAGGCGCCGCCGATCTTTGCAAAGACATCCTCATTACCGTTGTTCATGAGGTCTCCAAACGCAATGCCGTGTCCTTTTTGCAGAATGCCAAAGCCTCCCGAAGTGGTCACATCCTGGAAAGCCTTTCCGGCATTGTTGCGAAACATCTTGTTCGGTAGCAGCGACTCATAGAGCGAATCTCCTGTTCCCAGGTAAATGTCGAGCCAGCCGTCGTTGTCGAGATCGCCGAACCCGGCTCCCATGATCAGAATTGCGCGGTCAAGTCCAACTAACTTGGTCACATCCGTGAAAGTGCCGTCGTGGTTGTTGTGATAGAGACGGGAAGTTTCCGCGTGATGCACTTTCGCCATTTCGAAGGCTGCCACATCATCCAGCGTCTGCGTTCCGTAGCCCGCCACAAAGATGTCGGGCCAGCCGTCGTTGTCGTAATCGAAAAACCAGGTCGCGAAGCTCTCAAACGGTTCCGCCACCCCGGCTTGCGCGGTTACGTCGGTAAACTGCCAGCGATCGGCAAAGGGATTCCTGGAATCGCGTGGACCATCATTACGGAAGAGATGATTTGGGCCGCCCTTCACCGAGACATACAAGTCCGGACGCCCGTCATTATTGAAATCTCCCCACGCGACACCCTTCACAAATCCCATGTCCGCCAGATGATTCGGAGCCGCGACCTCGGTGAAGGTGCCATCGTGGTTATTGTGAAAAAGCTGGGAAGAATGTAGTTCCTTCGCGTCCGACTCGTTGCCCACATAGAGGTCAAGCCAGCCATCGCTGTCGAAATCCGCCCACGCCGCGGTCTGCCTGGGATGGAACGACAGCAGCCCGGCGCGTTCGGTCACGTCTTCAAACATGCCGTTACCGAGGTTATGTAGTAACGACATGGGATACTTGCCGTGTTCTCCCCACCAGCCGCCCCGTAAGATCAGCAGATCTGGATGGCTGTCGTTATCGTAGTCCGCGACAACAATGTTCAGGCCGCCGGTTTCGCCGGTCAAGCCCGCCTCGCGCGTACGATCGCTGAATGTTCCATCCCCATTATTATGGAAAAAAAGTAACTGGTCCTCCGGGCCGGAGGAGGAGATCATCAAATCCAGCAACCCGTCGCCGTCGAAGTCTTCCATTGCGACTCCTCCGGAGTGCCCCAATACGGCAACTCCGGCATCCTGCGCCCGGTCAGGAAAGAGCCCGATGTCATAGTCTGACTTGAAGCGATCCAAAGGAACCAGAAACTTCTGCGGGACAGCAGCAGGATAACGTCCCAGCGTCATGGCCGCGATATTGAGCAGCCAGCGTGATTTCAGGTCCTTGGGGTTGTCTTCGAGCGCGGCGCTCAGTTCGCGAAATGCGCCCTCCGAGCCTTCCTTGCGGACGTGGATACCCGAGCCATGAATTGGGAAAATGCAGGCTTCGCGCCCGTGAATCAACAGACAGTTCTGCTGTTCGCCGAGCCGTAGATAGGAAATCGCAAGCGCGTCCCGCAACTTCTGCTCGGCAGCGTGGTCGAGCTTCACATTGTGCAGCGCGCATAGCTTCCTGATCGTTTCCAGTTGCTCGACCGCACGCCCGCTGTCGCCCGCGCGCAACAGAGTTTCTGCCAGCGTCTGGCGGATCTTGATCTCCGTCGCCAGATCGGGATGGCCATTGAGTAGCGAGCGATAATAATCCGCCCGCTCGTCTTCTTTGTAGGAGTCAGTCTTCCAATCCTGTTCGCGAAAAATCTTCAGCAGCAGCGCCGCCATCTTCTTGGTGCCGGGGGATTGGTAGACATCTTCGGCATGCACGCGGGGAGGTCGCGCGATCGTAGACCGTAGGACGGTGAATCCTGCCAGGATCACCAAAACGAAAGGGCCAGTGCGGCGGAGCCAGTGCAATTGCACGATGGAAGAAAGCTAACGAAAAGCTCTTGGATTTTCAACGGCCGGTGAAACTGGTTTATAACCTCGGCTCCCCTTAAGCGGAGATTGTGGCCAAACATCCCAAACGTTTCGGCGCAATCGCGACACTTCCGGGCAAAATGATGGATGGATCTCTGTCGGAGATGGAATACGCGCTGGATACGCTCAAAATGGATGGCGTTTCAACGCTGACTAGCGTGGAAGACATCTACTTGGGAGATTCACGCTTCGATCCATGGTTCGAAGAGATGAATCGCTGCAAGGTCACATTGTTCATGCATCCCACAGTTTTATGCAACCCCGAGGCGCGACCTTTTGGGGCGACGTCGTCGTCGGCTAAGGGCTTGTCGCGTTTCGCGAATCAGAGTAGATTCCAAGCGCGGAGATCGCGAATGGCCGCCACAAGAACGGGCGTAGGTTGTCGCTATCACAAGTGCCCTCGGGCCTCGGCGTGACCCTGCTAAATACCGCTGATGAGGAAGGATTGCTTTCGTATGACTCCTGCATTCCGCCTTTCGGTTGCGATTCCAGTCCTCAATGAAGAGACCGTCTTGGCGGAAATGCTGCGGCGAGTACGCATTGTGCTGGATGAGCTCGCCGGCGGACCGCACGAAATAGTGTTTGTGGACGATGGCAGCACCGATCGCACTTTCGAATTGCTCGAAGAAGCGGCGCAGCAGGACCCCCGTATCATTGTCGTCTCGCTTTCGCGTAAATTCGGGCATCAGGCAGCGCTGACAGCAGCTCTCGACCACGTCACCGGAGACGCTGCTGTGGTGATGGATGGCGATCTGCAAGACGCTCCCGAGGTTATTCCGCGATTTGTCGAGCTGTACAATCAGGGCTACGACGTCGTTTACGCGCAGCGAGTCCACCGCAAGGAAGCTTGGGCGTTGCGTCTCTGTTATTTCGTCTTTTATAGAATGATGTCAAGGCTCTCCGATATTCCGCTGCCGCTGGATTCCGGAGATTTCGGCCTGATCTCGCATCGCGCAATCGAGCAGTTGCGACGGATGCCCGAGCGTCACCGTTACCTTCGTGGATTGCGGAGTTGGGTAGGCTTCCGCCAGACGGGTCTACCCGTCGAGCGCGGGGAACGCCATGCGGGGAAGACCAAGTACAGCCTCTTGGGCCTGATGAAGCTAGCAGCAGACGGCGTGTTTTCCTTCTCGATTGTTCCGATCCGTGCGGCAGCCTTGCTTGGCGCTGCGGTGATGGTGATTTCGTTGCTGTATGTCTTCTATGCTCTCTATGCGAAGTTGTTTCTACATATATCTCCGCAGGGCTTCACCGCGCTGATTGTGGCGGTCACATTTCTGTGCGGCGTGCTTCTTCTTGTTCTGGGAGTGATTGGTGAATACGTCGGCCGCATCTACGAAGAAACGAAGGCGCGTCCGCTGTATATCATCGGCCGCGTCGCAGGAGGGTACAAAGGCAGGACAGGAGATCCTGAGGCCGAGACAAGTCGTGCCGAGCGATTGCTGCAGCGCGAGTTTCGATCCTAGCTCAGCGACAAATGTCATTTCTCCAGGCCGGAAACCATCCAAGATGAATTCCAGTCGAAACTTAACCTATCTCTCATCACCCGGCGAAGTCAGTATGGCCGAGCAGTGGTTCGAAATCGCTTCCATGGACCATTTTTGGGTACGTCGGCGATTTGAGGTACTCCGGCGACTGGCCGGAAGCCTGATTCCGAGCGCTCGCGAGATCGCTGAGATCGGATGCGGTCATGGTCTACTGCAGCGGCAGATCGAAGACGCATACGGGCGAGAAGTAACAGGATTTGACCGGAATGAATTTGCACTAAAAAAAAGTCTCAGCCGCCGCAGCAAAATTTGCTGTTACGACATTCACCAAAAAGATGCGTCATTGCACGAGCGATTTGACTTGGTGCTCTTATTCGATGTTTTTGAACATATCGCGGACGAGGAGCGCTTCCTCGCAAGCCTGAAATTCCACCTGGCTCCTGGAGGGAAACTGGTTGTGAACGTTCCTGCAGGCAAGTGGTTGCACTCAGCTTATGACGAAGCGGTTGGACACCTCCGGCGCTATTCGATCGGCTCCCTACGCGATGCGGCCGCGCGCTGTAATCTTCAGGTCACCAGATGGAGCTATTGGGGCCTTCCATTAGTACCTACTCTGGTGCTCCGGCGGCTCTGGCTGTTAGGAAAGCATGACAAGGAAAAAGTAATCTCAGATGGATTCAGCTCACGAACCAAAGCCCTCAACCAATGGCTGGGGTTGATTGCTATGTGTGAACCGATTCCACAAAGACTTTTGGGAACCTCAGTCATGGCCGTTCTCCAGGCCGACGGCGATTGACACCATGACGCAAGACTTCCGAATGGAAGAACATGGGTGGTCTCGAAGGTACTTAAAACTAATCATCATCGCATTCGTCCTGAACATGATTTCAGCAGCGCTGTTTATCGGCCTGATTAACCGTCCCGTTTATGATGATCCATATAACATGTTTGACGTTCAAAGCTATGCGCACGGCGGATTGTCCGTCGCAACTGTCCTCTCCCAGCGAAATCCCCCAGGTCCCACGAGTTTCCTCTGGATGGCGGCCGGAGTTCGCCTGGTGGCGGGAGAGGAACTGCGTCACGCACGGATTGCTGCCCTACTAAGCTGGGTACTTCTTCTCGTTGGGATACTGATTGGTGCTCGTTATAGTAGTTTTCCGCAGATCTGGTACGGTGCCCTACTGGCCGCTCTAGTGTCTCCGCACGCAGTTATGGCAACCGCGACCGTACTCACTGAAGGTCCAGCGCTGCTTTTTGCGACACTGGGGTCTCTGCTCTGGATGGAATCAGCCTCACGACCGACAGCCACTCCGTCCTTTCTTTGGCTGGGGATCTTTGGAGGCTTATCCATGGGCATCGCGGTCACGTGCCGGCAGTACTACTTAGCGCTGTTCCCAGCGGCTGCTCTAGTTGCCGTATTCCAATTACGCGGACGGGGCCCCAAAGAAAAACTGTTTCGGGCGCTTGGCATCATGCTCTTCCTGGCTGTCGCATCTGTACCCGTGATTCTCCTGATGATGGTATGGAGGGACATTTCAAGCCCGGGCATGGCCACGGGCGTGTCGTACAACAACTGGAGGGCCGGCGTGGGCCTGAACGTATTCAGGCCGATTGTGGCAAGTTTTTATTCCTGCTTTTATCTCTTGCCACTGACCTTCCCGGTGCTTTGGCGTATGCGGCCTGCAGCGAGTTGGCCGGCGCTCCTGTTTGCATCGCTCGGTGCGATCGTGGCTGCCTGTCTCAGGTCTTCGTTACTTCAGCCGGGTCCCCTTCACGCACTCGTTCGGGCGGCCTCACGACTCCCCGCTGGAGATTTCATCCTCATCGGGCTCATTGCCGGTTTGACAATCTACAATGCAATCGCGATGGGGCTGCTCCTCTGGGAGAAACGCGATATTGTAATGTCCTGCCCTCCCCTGCTTTTCGCGTTGCTGACAGCAGTGTTCTTCGTTGTGGAGCAGCTGGGAGTCGGGGGCAACCTCCCCCTCTATGATCGATATCTTCTTCAAATCGCGCCGTTCTTGGGCGTTATCGCCTTCACGCTTATTCCGCAGTTAACCTCTGCGCGATTACTGGCGTTAACGGTGATGGCTGCGGTTAGTCAATTTATGTTGTGGCACTACGCCTTCGGCAGTTGAAATCCTATCGCGACCAGACGTCGTTTCTTGAGGGCATAGCAGGTTATGAGTACCGTTACCACATGTGCGATTTTAGTCTGGAAAAAGTAACAATTTTTTCACTCACGACCTCAGAGCGTTCCCTAATTCCGAGTGGCCGCAGTCGAATCTTTAAGGTAAACTCCTTAGAATGTGTATGCCACGAAATCTACTTGTTTGGATGGCGACGTGCATAGAAGGAAGCGTCAATTCCTGGCATACTGGGCGATGTTTAGCACATCCATCCCGCAGACCGGTAGCTGGAGTCTTAGTGGAGGAGAACTCGTGCGACTATTGGTTTCTATTTTCTGCGCTTTGGTGTTTTGCCTATGCTTGACCGGCGGAGCTTGGGGCGATAGCGTTCCAATACAGAACGCTTCGTTTGAGACCACAAATCCGCTTGTTGCCTCATGTGCGGGCCCAGAGACGTGCCTGTTCAATTTCGGCCCAATACCGGGATGGTCAACTGCTGGGGCGGGCTCGTTTGAGCCCAGTTCTTCCTTCTTCAGTCTTCCATTGCCTGACGGCAACATCGTCGCGTACACCAATGGCGGCGGTATCTCGCAGATCTTGACCGGAACCTCTCTACTGGCCAACTCGATCTACACCTTGTCGGTTGATGTCGGTCGCCGGTTCGATGTGCTCGCTGCTAACTATTCGATATCTCTGCTCGACGGCCCAAACGTATTTTGTACCACGAGCGGCTCCAACGGATCTTTTGCCGCGGGAACATTTGTTGACATAACTCTCACCTGTGCGACGGGTTCCAGCGTGCCGTCGGGATTTCTGGGGATCACCATGGGCGGGGATGGGCGCCAAATCGATTTCGATAACGTTCGCTTAGATGTGGTACCGACCTCGACCCCAGAGCCGAGCGTTTTAGTTCTCATGCTTACCGGCTTGGGCATTGTCGGTCTACTCTTTGCGCGTTCTCGGCGAAATCATAATTTGCAAGTCGCTTCGTCGTAGCCGATTGTCCCTGTCTCCCGCGGTGACTTGGTCTAATCACGTACTTTTGACCGGTCGGCGGGGACCTAACTCCTATGCAGTAAGGCGTTCGCGCTTCGTATGCTGTCATTGAGGAGGCGCACGCGGCGTTGTCGCATTGCACTTACCCAAAACTCTTGTTCGTTGGAGACCCCCGGCGTATTAGTCTCGCCGGCATTCGCCCGTAAGCTTTGCGAAGAATCTCAAGAACTGCAGAGTCCTATACCTTGGGCCGGGGCGCTCATTACCTGCAGGAGGATCATCCGGAAGCCATCGGCGCCCGCGCTTCAGCTTTGGTTAACCGCCTAAGAAATGCCGGATTCCAAGACCGTTGTAGCTCCCGACTGTTTCGCGTGAACTAATTCAGGACAAATAAGTTATGCGAGCGCCGCACGGATTCGGGAGCTTGGTGTCGGTCGCATCCTCTATCACTGCGGCGGTGGCCGCCCTAGACGTGATGCTTCACATTTGAATTTTGCGTTTGCGTTCTTCTTGTTCTTGGCAGAATCTTGCGCCCAGCAGCTTTACTGCGCGTTGGCGAGTCTCAGGCTTTTTGGGAGGCCCAGAAACGGTCTTAACGCAACAGTCCTTCCGTTCTTTCCATGTCGAAAGAACCTCCCCATCTGTTAGGCAGTTAGTTGATCCGCTCGGATACCAAGTAGTGTCCGCCAGTTAAAACTCAGGGCTCTTCGAAGAGCTGAGAGCTAGTCCGTCGCTGACGTTCTTTGTGATCAGTTTGGCGACAGCTGGATGTTTTGATGATTTGTGCCTTGGAACGCCTAGCTAGAGAACAAGCCACGTCGCGAGGATTCATCGACCGTCTCGAAGACGCTGGCAAAGTTCGTGGCAGGTAGCAACTTGTTGAAATCATCGATGGCTAAGACAGAGTTGGCAGGTATTGATGACTTTACCGCTGCTTGAGCGCGCAAAGGAGCAGAGCGCAACTTTTCTGCTCACCACCAAGAGAACCAAAGATTCTGCCGGAGCGCCTCATTGTGCGACCACCATAGACATCGGCGAACCGCGAATCCCGCAGCGCACTCTGCAGGCGGGCGAGCAGTACAGATTTCACTTTGACATGACCAAGTGCATAGGCTGCAAGTGCTGCGTCGTGGCATGCAACGAGCAGAACGGAAACCCGGCGGAGATTAATTGGCGGCGCGTGGGTGAGATCGAAGGCGGGTGGTATCCGAACACGCAGCGGTTGCATTTATCCATGGGATGCAATCACTGTCTTGAACCAACCTGCATGACTGGTTGTCCTGTGGATGCGTATTCGAAGGACGCGATAACCGGAGTAGTAATTCACAGTGCCGAAACTTGCATCGGATGTCAGTACTGCACATGGAATTGTTCCTACGGAGTTCCCCAATACAATCCGGAACGCGGCGTCGTCGGGAAATGCGACATGTGCCACAACCGGCTGGCGGAGGGCCGCGAGCCTGCGTGTGTGAGCGCATGTCCCGAGAGTGCAATCCAAATCGAGATCGTGAACATCACGGAATGGAAACGCGACTATGCGGCGAGCGCGAATGCTCCGGGTCTCCCTTCCGCGGACGATAGTCTCTCCACAACACGCCTTACGCTTCCGAAAAATCTGCCTCCCGATACGAGAAAAGTGGATCTAAATAGAGTGAAGGCTGAACATCCGCACTGGCCATTGGTGGTGATGACGGTGCTCACACAGCTTTCCGTCGGCGCGTTTGCGACGATTTGGCTGTTGCAATTGATTGGGCAGCAGGCGCGGCTGAACATCGCGGCTCTTGTGTCATTGATGGTCGGCTGCCTCGCGCTGGGTGCGTCCACGATGCATTTGGGACGGCCGATTCACGCCTATCGCGCGCTGAAAATGTGGAAACGATCCTGGCTCAGCAGGGAAGTATTGTTGTTCGGATGTTTTTCGCAAATCTCATTTCTTTACGCCGGGCTGCTGTGGCTGAACTATCCCGGAAGCAAAGTGGTAGGCCTGCTGACGTCCCTTGCGGGAATCGCCGGCGTAACCGCGAGCGCCTGCATCTACCTCGTGCGGCCGCGGCCGGCGTGGAACAGCAAGCACACCCTGGGCGAGTTTTATCTGACGGGAGCACTGCTGGGGCCCTTGCTCGCGGCGAATATGGGACTCGGAGCGCGCCGCTGGCTGACCATGACGATCGTCGCGGCAGCCGGAGCGCAGTTACTGAATCTCGCGCTGAAATTTCTCTGGCTGGTGAGTTCGGACACATTTGAGTTGAAAGCAACGGCGCGGCTGCTATCGATGAAGTTGCGTTCGCTGATGATGGTGCGGAGCGCTCTCCTCGTCCTGGGCGGCATCGTCCTTCCGCTGTATTCCGCAAGTCCGATGGCGATGGTCGCGGCGCTCGGCCTGGCGTTCAGCGGCGAAATCACCGGACGCTATCTCTTTTTCGTGAGCGTCGTCCCCAAAAACATGGCCGCGTCGTATCTGACCGCCGGAAAGTCGGCGGCATGACGCTCAAAAGAGAGCTCGGCCTGGACATCCTGGCGGAAAAGTATGCTTACGCTTCCGATCCGGTGATGGGATTTACGTCCGCGCAAAAAATTCCGGAGCGGTGGGTGGCAACGACTTGTGGGTACTGCTCGGTGGGCTGCGGAATTATGGTAGGAGTGAAGGAAGGCAAGGCAGTCAGCGTGCGGGGAAATCCCGATCACCCGGTGAACCACGGAATGCTTTGTCCCAAGGGACTTTCCGAGCACCAGACGATCGACGCGGAAACGCGCGCGAAGTATCCGTTGCTGAAGAAAAACGGAAAGCACGTTCGCGTGGGATGGGACGAAGCGCTCGAAACGTTGGTCGAAAAATTCCGAGGCGTGCAGGAGAAGTATGGTCCGGAATCGCTCGGCGTTCTGAGCACGGGCCAGCTAGTTACGGAAGAATTTTACGCGCTTGGGAAACTCGTGCAACTTGGATTCGGAACAAAAAATTACGATGGTAATACAACACTGTGCATGGCAAGCGCGGTGTCCGGTTACAAGCGATCTTTCGGGAGTGATGGGCCACCGGGAGCGTACGAAGATCTCGAAGTTGCGGATGTAATTCTTCTACTGGGCGCGAATGTCGCAGACAATCATCCTATTCTTTGCCAGCGATTGGAAGCCAACAGAAACAAAATCCTGATTGTGGCCGATCCGCGGGTAACCAAGACCGCGATGATGGCCGACGTGTATCTACCGCTTAGGCCAAGATCAGACATCGCGCTTGTCAACGGGCTGATCTACTTGCTCATCGAGAACGATCTTGTGGACCATGACTATATTGCGCGGCACACAACGGGATTCGAAGTTCTCCAAGAATCCGTTCGCAAGTACACCCCCGAGTACGTCTCGCAAATCACCGGCCTATCGAAAGAATTGTTGATCAAAACCGCGATGCTCTACGGGTATTCCGAGGCGCCGTTCCTCGGCTGGACGATGGGAGTGAACCACAGCACGAAAGGCACGGAGACTGTCAACGCGATCAACAATCTTGCGCTCGTGACCGGCAATGTGGGCCGGCCGGGAGCCTCGCCGTTTTCGATCACCGGACAGTGCAACGCGATGGGAACGCGTGAAGCGGGATTTGCTTCGAGTTTGCCGGGCTATCGCAAATTCGAAAGCGCTGCAGATCGCAAAGAATTGGCAACCCTTTGGGGAATTTCGCCGGATCGTCTTCCTGCTTCGCGCGGTTTGGCTTATCCGGACATCGTAGAGGCGGCACTTGCAAAAAAGATTCGTGCGTTGTGGGTGATCGCCACGAATCCCGTGGTTTCGTTTCCGAATCTAGGCGTGCTGCAGCAGAGTCTGGAGACGCTCGACTTTTTTGTGGTGCAGGACGGTTTTTATCCGACGCCGACGTCGGAGCTCGCCGATCTTGTTTTGCCCGCCGCGATCTGGGGAGAAAAAGAAGGAACCTACACAAATTCTGAGCGGCGGGTGAGCAAAGTGAACGCGGCCGTGCACCCGGCGGGAGAAGCGCGCTCGGACTTCGATATTTTCCTTGCCGTCGCGGAAAAGCTGGGCTGCCGCGAAGAACTTTTTCCCGGTTGGCGCGAGCCGAAGGATGCTTTCGAAGAGTGGAAGAAAATCTCCGCCGGCCGTCTCTGCGATTACTCGGGCCTGGACTACGCGCTCATCGAGCGCGAAGGAGGCGTCCAGTGGCCATTTCCCACAGGGACCACCGAGGTAACCACTAGCAGACTTTACGCCGACGGAAAATTTCAGACGGAAGACGGCAAAGCCCGATTGCTTCCTGTCGAATGGGAACCTTTTCCAGAGCAGCCAACGCGAGACTATCCATTTGTTCTTAACACCGGCCGCACAGTCGAGCATTGGCACACACGCACCAAAACCTCGCAGGTTCCGATTCTGGAACATCTCGCGCCGAATGCCTGGCTGGAGATGAACCCACGCGACGCGGAAACACTAAAGCTCCAACCGCACATGCGTGTAGATATTGTTTCGAAGCGAGGCAGAACCAGCGGCGTGGAACTTCGCATAACAGAAATTATCGCGCCGGGCCAGGTGTTCATGCCGTTTCACTTCGCGGAAACCAACGTGAACGAGGTGACGCAAAGCGCCTTCGACCCGATTTCGCGCGAGCCCAACTACAAACAGTGCGCGGTGCGTGTCGAGAAGACGCCGCAAAGCGTCAGCTCGGCAACAGGCGGAAAGTTCTTAAGGCGCAAACATGTTTCTGTTCAGGAGAGATGCCGATGAAAAGGCTGGTTGTCGTTGGAAACGGCATGGCAGGCGTCGGCTGCGTGGAGCAGATCCTGAAGCACGCTGCGAAATTTGAAATCACCATCTTCGGCGAAGAAACGCACGTCAACTACAACCGCATCCTTCTCTCATCGGTGCTTGCTGGAGAGAAGGCCGCTGACGATATCGTTTTGAATTCGCTTGAGTGGTATCGGCAAAACGATATTCAACTGCGACTCGGAGTTCGGGTTTCGGGCATTGATGTCAACGCAAAGACTGTGACGGGGGATGACGGCTCGGTTACGTCGTTCGACAAGCTTTTGTTGGCCACTGGAAGCAATCCGCTGATTCCGCCGATGGAGGGCGTGAAGAAAGAAGGCGTTTACGTTTTCCGCAATTTGGACGACACACGCGCGCTGCTGGATCGGGCAACAAAGGGAGTGAAAGCAGTCGTCATCGGCGGCGGCTTGCTGGGCCTCGAAGCTGCGCGTGGTTTGCAGGTGCAAGGGTGCGAGGTGACAGTCGTTCACCTGATGGACACGTTGATGGAACGGCAGGTCGATTTTGCCGGTGGTGGTTATCTCAAAACGAAGATGGAATGTCTCGGCGTCAAGGTGCTTTTGGAGCGTAACACTGCAGCGATCCTAGGAAACGAAAAAGTTGAAGGCGTCGCGTTCAAGGACGGCAGCAGCATCGGCGCGGAAATGGTTGTGATCGCAGCTGGAATTCGTCCGAACGCGGACCTAGCACGCAAAGCTGGCCTGCAGGTGAATCGCGCCGTCGTCGTCAACGACTTCATGGAGACCTCCCATCCGGACGTCTTCGCAGTCGGAGAATGCGTCGAGCACAAAGGCATCTGCTATGGGCTGGTGGCGCCGCTTCTCGAACAGGGCAAGGTGCTGGCCGCAACGATCACGGGAAACAAAGGGCCTCGTTATGAAGGCTCGGTTAGCGCGGCAAAGCTCAAGATCATGGGCGTGGATGTTTTTTCCGCTGGCGATTTTTCAGAGAAAGCGCCAGGAACCGATGTGGTGCGATACGAAGATGCTGCGTTGGGGGTTTATAAAAAACTGACGTTGCGTGATGGCAAGCTCGCCGGCGCAATTCTTGTGGGCGACACGTCAGACAGCCACAGATACATGGACTGGTTGCGCACGCAAACGGACTTGACGGCGCAGCGTCGTCAGTTGCTCTTCCCCACTCCGACCGAAGATGCTGGGCTCGACGTTGCCGAAATGCCCGACAACAAAGTGGTCTGTGGATGCATGGGCGTGACCAAGGGCACCCTCATCGAAGCCATCCGCCAAAAAGGGGTCAACACCCTCGCGCAGTTGAAGGAATGTACTCGCGCCTCGACCGGCTGTGGCAGCTGTACAGAACATTGCCAGCAATTACTCAAAGCTGTGGTGCCGGAATTTCGGGAAGCGTCGGAGAAAATTCTGTGCAAGTGCATTCCGTTCGCCGAGGATAAGTTGCGCGATATCGTGCGCAGCCAGCGGTTCCGTTCCGTGCAGGAAGTTCTCGATATTTACGGCAACAGCCACGGCTGCGAAGTCTGCAAGCCTGCGCTGAGCTATATGATGGACATGTTGTGGTGCGGTGATCACGACGAAGACCGCTCGGCACGCTTCATCAACGATCGCGTGCACGCCAACATTCAGAAAGACGGAACGTTTTCCGTCGTACCGCGCATGCGGGGCGGTGTGACCTCGGCGAAAGAGCTTCGGCGCATCGCGGACGTCGCGGAAAAATACAACGTGCCCATGGTGAAGGTCACCGGAAGCCAGCGCATCGATCTCCTCGGTGTCCAGAAATCTGACCTGCCAAAAATTTGGGCCGATCTCGGCATGCCGTCGGGCCAGGCGTACACAAAGGGTGTGCGCATGGTGAAGACCTGTGTCGGTACGGACTTCTGCCGCTTCGGAGTGCAGGATTCCACGCGCGCTGGGATTGAACTCGAGCGGCGCCTCGAGCATCTCTACACGCCACACAAAGTAAAAATGGGTGCGGTGGGCTGTCCGCGAAATTGCGCGGAAGCGACGGTGAAAGACATCGGTCTCGTTGGCCAGGACGGCACGTGGCAGGTCGTGGTCGGAGGCGCGGCCGGGAAGAAAGTTCGCAAAGCTGACCTGCTGATCACCGTTGAATCCATGGAAGAGGCGCTCCAGGCCGCGACACTTTTCTTTCAGTACTACCGCGAAAACGCCAACTATCTCGAACGAACTTACGATTTCGTGGAGCGTGTCACGATCGAAAAAGTGCGACGGGACACCGTGTACGCACCGCTGGGTGTGCAACAAGGCTTGCGCGAGCGGCTTCGCAAATCGAAACGCCTGGCACGCGACGCGTGGCTTGAGGGCGACGAACCAAGGCATTCCACACAATTCGTGCAGATCGAACCCTTGGAAAAGGTGTACCAATGAGCGAAACAAAAATTTGGGTAAGCCTCACGGCTATCGAAAACATTCCCGTGCGTGAAGGTCGATCCGTCCAAGTGGGTGGACGTAAGCTTGCGATTTTTAATTTAGGTAACCGTTTTCTTGCCGTCGAAAATCGCTGCCCACATCGCGGCGGTCCGCTTGCCGACGGAATCGTCTCCGGTAGCACGGTAGTTTGCCCCTTGCACGCCTGGAAAATCGACCTGGTCACGGGTAGCGTCACGAACCAAGCGGAAAATCTGGAATGCGTCAAGACTTTCCCTGTCCGCGTGCAGGACGGGGTGGTTCTCGTCGAGTTGAGTGTCGGTAATTCCGATACACAGAGTTCGCAGCCCGCTTGTTTTGTTTCGATCTCGCACGATTCATCCTTCAATCATTCAGTTTTAGGGAAGGCATAGAAATGAACACAAAAAATTTCTTGAAATCCGGCCACTTTCCGACCTTGATTGCCGCGTTCCTCTATTTTGACGTGAGCTTCATGGTCTGGGTTCTGCTTGGCCCGCTGGCTCCTTTTCTTGGCGAACAGCTCCATCTCACGGCTACGCAAAAGGGATTACTCACGGCCATTCCTCTGCTCGGCGGCTCACTCTTTCGTCCTGTGCTCGGGGTTCTCGGCGATCGTCTTGGGGGCCGGCGAACCGGTTTGCTCGGTCTTTTGTTGACACTTGTTCCGCTCTTTCTTGGGTGGCGTTTCGCCCATACACCGGGTCAGTTTTATTTCCTCGGTCTTCTGCTTGGGATCGGCGGCGCAAGTTTTGCCGTTGCTCTTCCTCTCGCGGGCCGTTGGTATCCTCCTGAATATCAGGGGCTGGTCATGGGCATTGCCGGGGCTGGCAATTCCGGCACTTTGATCGCGACACTCTTCGCTCCTCGCCTTGCGCAAAAATTTGGTTATCACAACACTTTTGCGCTTGCCATGCTCCCGGTGTTGCTGATTATTCTCCTCTTCGCACTGCTTGCAAAAGACAGCCCCAGACAGGGAAGGTCACCGGCGTGGCGCGATTTCGCTTCTGTCTTGCGCGAAACCGACACCGCTTGGTTCTGCTTTTTCTATTGTTTCACGTTCGGCGGTTTCGTCGGACTTGCCAGCTTCCTCACCGTTTTCTTTCACGACCAGTACGGTCTCGCAAAAGTTCGCGCCGGCGACTTCACAACAATCGTGGTCTTGGCCGGAAGTTTCCTGCGTCCAGTAGGGGGCTTCCTCGCCGATAAAATCGGTGGCTATCGTCTTCTCTTAGGACTTCTCACCGCTTTGTCTATCTGCCTCTTTGCCGTCGGCACGCTGCCTCCTTTGACCCTTGAAGTGGCCCTTCTGTTCCTCACAATGGGTATGCTCGGCATGGGCAATGGCGCAGTATTTCAGCTTGTTCCTCAGCGCTTCCCAGAGCGTATTGGCATTCTTACTGGTCTGGTCGGCGCAGCCGGCGGATTTGGCGGATTCCTTCTCCCGTCGCTTCTCGGGGCAATCAAAGATCGTACTGGCCAATACTCGTGGGGTGTCTACCTGATCGCGGCGGCGTTTCTGGTTTCTGCCTGTGCGCTCCTCTACGTCGGAACTCAGTGGCACACCAAGTGGCACGAAGCCAGTGTCGATCGCGCCGGCATTTTTTCTTATCGGAAAGTTTTTCGAACTCCTGCTCAAGAAATTGCCGAATAAAGGAAAGAATATGAGTTATTCCCATCGATCAATTCTTGGAATTTCATTGCTTGTGGTCGTAATGCCCACTCTTGCCCAGCAACATGGGCTCGCGGGGCGTGAAACCCAGGTCCGCATGGAGAGCGGTGATGGGCTTCAATGGACGATTCCGAACGAGAACGACGAGGCGGTGCGCGTAGCGGTTTCTACTGATTCGAACAAGGCTGCAGCTTCCCCATCAGGTGCACAACCTCTGCCGCATTCCGCCCAGCCGCACAAATTTGGACCACTCACGGTTTTAGTGGACTGGCGATTTCGAACGGAAGCATGGGATTGGTTTCAACCCGTAACGGGACAGAACGCGTACGCGTTCGAACACTCGCTCGTGCGAATCGGTGTCGGCCAAAAGAGCGAAAACCTGGAATGGTTTTTAGAGGGAGCGCAAGATGCCATCCTCGACCTGCCAACGGGCGCGGTTCTCGCTGGAAATCCAGGCCAACTCGGTTTAGGTGGTACCTACTTTGCCGCGAACGGCAAAGGACAGAACAACGCCAACGGATTTGTGCGACAAGCTTATGTCGGGTTCAAACTTCCCGCGGGTGGGAAGTTGCGGCTCGGCCGTTTCACGTTTCTGGATGGCGCAGAACTCACGCGCGCGGACAAGAGTCTTAGCGCGCTAGTCAACACTCGCATCGCGCAGCGCTTGATCGGAGACTTCGGATTTTCCGCGGTGGGCCGCAGCTTTGACGGCGCGCAACTTTCTTTCAATGCTGGCAAGAATAACATCACGTTTCTCGGTGCACGCGCCACTCGCGGCGTCTACCAGATTGATGCCATGGGTGAACTCAATGTGGATCTTTCCTACGGAGCTTTCACCGTGCCGGTTTCGACAAACAAATCCGCCGGGGAATTCCGCATCTTCAGCTTGGGATATATAGACGAACGAGGATCTGTCCTCAAGACAGATAACCGTCCACTCGCCGCACGCTCTGCCGACAAATATCACATTCGCATCGGAACTTACGGCGCCGACTACGTTCACGTTTTCAAGACGCAAAATCGTGGTCAGTTCGACTTCCTCTTGTGGGGAGCCCTGCAAAACGGCAGTTGGGGCGTACAGACCCATCGTGCAGGGGCTTTCGTCGGAGAATTCGGCTGGCAGCCTGTCGTGCACTTTCTAAATCCCTGGTTTCGCGCGGGCTATTCCTATGGCAGCGGCGATTCCAATACCCGCAATGGACGGCATGCGACGTTCTTTCAGGTGTTACCCACGCCCCGTCCCTATGCCCGTTTCCCGTTCTACAATATGATGAACAACGAGGATTTTTACGGAACCTCGATATTCCGTCTGCCTCATTCCTTGGTGGTGCGCAGCGAGCTGCACGCGTTGCGCTTAGCTAGTTCGCAAGACCTCTGGTATGGCGGCGGAGGCGCTTTCCAGCCACGAACGTTCGGCTATACCGGTCGGGCGAGTGGCGGCAACAGCAGTCTGGCAAATGTTTGGGACGTCAGCGTGGACGTGCCATTGCGTTACGGGTTTAACGTCACCACGTACTATGCGCATGCCTGGGGAAAGAGCGTTGTGGCGAGTATCTATCCGGCAGGTACGAATGCGCAGTTTGGATACGTCGAAACGAACTTTCATTTTTAGTTTCCTTTAGGAAGGATTCCATGACCGGCGCAGGTTTCGATGGCTTGCGAGTGCTGGCTCTGGAGAGCCGTCACGCCAAGGAAATATCGAAATTGATCGCCTCCTATGGAGGCCAGCCCACGGTCGCGCCTGCCATGCGGGAAGTGTCGCTCGAATCTCATGAAGCGCTCGAGTTCGCCGCGGGATTGCTCGCCGGAAAATTCGACATGGTCATTTTTCTGACGGGTGCCGGGACCCGTGCCCTGGTCGCCGCTGTGGAAGACACCTATCCCCGCGAACAACTCTCAGCTGCGCTGAAGCGGGTCCAAGTGGTCGCGCGGGGTCCGAAGCCAGTTTCTGCATTGCGTGAATTGGGTGTCAAGCCATCGCTGGTAGCACCCGAACCGAATACCTGGCGCGAGCTTTTGCGTGTGCTCGATGATGCTGGTGCATCACAGCCCGTTAAAGGACTGCAAATCGCCGTCCAGGAATATGGCGTGCCTTCCAAGGAGTTGCTGGCCGGCTTGCGCGAGCGCGGCGCGTGCGTTACCACTGTTCCCGTTTATCAGTGGTCTTTGCCGGAAGATATTGCGCCATTGCAGGCAGCTACGCAGTCCATCAAGAGCGGCGAAGTGGACGTACTTCTTCTCACGTCCGCCATACAGATCACGCACCTTTTGCAAATTGCCGCGGACATGAGACTCGAAGACTCTGTGCTCAAAAGCCTGGAACGCCTCGTGGTTGCCTCCATCGGTCCTTCGACTTCCGAGCGCTTGCGCTCACTTGGCTTGCAGGCCGATCTCGAAGCGTCACATCCCCGCATGGGTTTTCTGGTCAAGGAAGCTGCGGAACGTTCAAAGGAAATTCTTCACCAAAAACAGAGGGACCCTACTCTTAATTTTCTACATGAACTGGGCAGCAGGATGGCATCGGCAAGTCCGCTGCGCGAAGTGCTCGATCGTGTCATCGAATTCGCTTCTGCCGTTGCAAAGTGCGACTCCTGTTTCGTTTTTGTGCTGGAGGACGACGAGCTGGTTCTGCGCGCTTCAAAAAACCCTCATCCTGACGAGGTGGATCGCCTGACTCTGCGACTAGGGGAGGGCATCACAGGCTGGGTCGCGCAACACCGCCAACCTGTCGCAGTTGCGCGTAATGCGTTCCAGGATCCTCGCTTTCAATTCTTTAACGAGCTACCCGAAGACCGCTACGAATCCTTTTTATCCGTGCCCGTTCTTTGCCGAGGCAGGCTTGTTGGCGTCATCAACCTTCAAAACCGGGGACCGCACTCCTATAGCAAACTGGAGATTCGTTTGATTTCGACCATAGGTTTGCTTGCTGGAGCAGAAATAGAAATGGCTCGTCTTGAAGAGAAAAGCTCACAACTTTCCGAAGAACTCGAAACCCGCAAAGTCGTTGAACGTGCCAAAGGAATCCTGCAGCGCCAAGCGGGCCTCAGCGAAGAGGAGGCTTACCTCAGCTTGCGGAGGCAGAGCCGCCAGCAACGCAAATCCATGAAGGAAGTGGCCGAAATTATTGTCAGCGAAGAGTTGGAACGTAGTCAGAAACGCCACCAGGCGTAATCTTCGTTGTAATCCAAAATTCTTGAGCAAATCATTTAAGTTTTCTGGTTACTTCGCAGACTGAATTGTCTCTGCCGACTCTTCCCACGGTTCGAGACGGTTCTCGACCAGCGCGAAGTCAAATGGGAATGCTGGTGAAGGGGTCGAATCTTTAGAACCTGCAACGCTGCTCGCCTGTCCAATATATTTTGCCGCTACTGATCCGACAATCAGCAACACAGGTGCTGGGTAATGCGGTGCCTCAGCCAAGTTCGCTAACGTCGTTGCATGCACTCTTTGCTCGCGAGTTGTCGCGTGCGAAACAATGAGGCATGGTGTCTCGGGCCTAAGTCCGTCGGCGCACAGTTTTGCTGCCAATTCTTGGTAGTCGGCTCCAGGCATGTAAATCAACGCTGTCGTGTCTTCGGAAACTGCGCCTTGCCGGTCAAGCAAATGCTTTCCTGCACACTGATGGTTGCTCAAAAACAACACCTTGGATGCAAGCCGCCGGTCGGTCAGCGGGATTCCCGCTCGCGCTGCCGCTCCAAATGCCGCGCTAATTCCGGGTACAATTTCGCACTCGATTCCAGCCTCGCGCAACGCATCCAGTTCTTCCCCGGCGCGCCCAAAAATCAGCGGGTCTCCCGATTTCAGCCGCACCACGCTCCATCCTTCTTTTGCGGCATTGATCATCAGAGAATGGATTTGCTGTTGTAAAATGCTCGCGTCGCCGCACCGCTTGCCAACGCTTTCCACATGTATTTCAGAAGGGATCAGCGCCAGGACTTCCGAAGAGACTAGATCATCGTGAAAGACGACATCTGCCGTTTGCAGGAGACGCAACGCCTCAATCGTCAACAGGGCCGGATCGCCTGGTCCTGCACCTACCAGATACACTTTGCCAGTCTTGTTCATCTGTCGCACCGCTTGGTCGGACAGAAGTCCCGGCCATTCTGAAAAACACCCGGGGCCTGTAGCTTCTTCTCCAAAATGCTAGCACTCGGAAGGGCGTGTCTCTTCGTGAAAGAAGTTATGCATTGGATTGAAACTCTTGATGAGGATCGGAGCTAGCGCTGTGGCGATTACGCGGGTGTTTCAGAGTGTCACTGGCTAGTTTATTTCTTGCGGCGTTTCTGGAATTTGCGGAACGACTCTTTACTTGCTAATTCGTGCAGCTGTTTTTTTTGATCCGTAGCCTGCGTTGAGCCATTGAGAATTCTCTTTCGCACCTTCCCAAGTTCTGCGACCCAATCTGCATACTCCGGGCCAAATTGTGATTCGAGTTCCTTCCTCAGGCGTTGTGCAAGCGCTGGGCTTTCGCCTCCAGTTGAAATAGCGACTTGCAAAGACCCGCGCCTGACCACTGCTGGATAGTAGAAGTCGCACAATTCCGGCACATCCACGACGTTGCAGAGCACTCCTAGCCGCTTTGCCAATCGGAGAATTCTCTTATGCAGTTTGCTTGATGAGGTGGCAGCTACAACCAAGAAGCAGTTGGCCAAATCCGCGTCTTGAAATTCCCTCTTCCGCCAGCGAATCTGTCCTTTGCGCGTCCACCCCTGTATCTTGGCGGTCGCGCGGGGCGCCACTACTTGCACACCGGCTTCTGCATCGAGCAGGCTGGCGATTTTCGATTCGGCAATTTCGCCAGCCCCGACAACGAGGCATTTTCGTCCTTTCAGTTTGAGGAAGAGCGGAAATAGTCTTTCCATCTACTTATTACCCTCAGTACTCGCTCGCTCCATGTTCGCGCCGCCATAAAATCGTAATACGAATGGTGGTGAACGGCGGCAAAATGCGAACGAAAGGTGAACAAAGAAGGAGAAAGTGATTCGTCAGGTTTAGTCGTAACTTGCTGATTTCCTTCGATTCGGGCCAACTCCAGCAAGTGCTGATGAGGTTGGTGGTTCGGCTGTTAACCGAAGGGGTTGTTAGTTCGAATCTAGCCCGGGGAGCCAAATCCTTCGTATTCAATGAGTTGAATTTTTTGTGAATCAGGAAACTAAGTCGATGAACATTCGGGTGCGTGCCGAATGGTTGGAGTCAAAGCGGATCCCGTCCGGGCCAGGTCTTCTTCTTCGAATGATCTAAAAGGCCTCTCGTCTCCTCGCTCTTCTTGCGTGTAAATGCATGCAAGAACGAGTGCTCCCATGGATTCACGAGCTCTATTGACGTCAGTGCGTGCGCTATTCATCGTTGAGACACATTGTAGGGCTTCTGACCGCTCCATGGAGTTAAAGAGGCAAGGGCAGTTTGAAAATCTCACAGGGTTCGCAGAGCCAAAAAGGGAACACTTCTAACGAGCCTTGAAATTGCAATCGAAATTGCAATCTGGACTTGACACCTGCAGGCGCCGGGCATATCGTCAGCGCGGAGAAACGTCGAACGACGTTGACGTAACTCCCGCCAGCGCGTTTTCGTTCTCTCGAATTCGCTAGCATTCATAGACGGGCTCAACCGCGCCAGAGTCGTTTGACCTTCTTCGCTCGCGGGTCCCCCCAATATATCGCTGCTCGCTCCCATTTTTATGGTCAGTTGCGGTCCTGAAAGGACCATGGCTCATTCATAGCGCAGGGCCACCATCGGGTCCACTCGCGCTGCTCTTCTCGCCGGAATCCAGCACGCTAATGCACCGGTTCCCACCAATAACAGGGTTGTACCCGCCAAGGTCGCCGGATCGTAAGGTTTTAGACCACGCCACAACTCTGCCTCGATTACTCGCCCGAGCAGCAGGCTCATAATCAATCCAATTGCAGCTCCCGCACTCACCAGCCGCAAGCCCGTCCTGATCACTAATCGAAGCACGTCCGTACGTTGCGCACCCAGGGCCATGCGGATTCCGATCTCATGTGTCTTCCGCGCTGTCGCATACGCCAGCACGCTATAAACGCCCACAGTGACAAGAATCAGCCCTAGGCATCCGAAAATCGTCATCAGCAAGAACGCAAAGCGAGGGCCTGCATACAAAAGTTGGCTGATGCGATCCTGCAGTGCGCTCGGGAAGGCCAGTGCCACACCGGTATCGGTCGCCCAAACCGCTTGACGCACGTCATTCATCAGGGCCGTCGGTGTTTGCTGCGAGCGCACCAGCAGAACCTGCGCTCCTGAACCTGTAACGGTGTACGGAACCCAGACTTCCGGTTCGACGGGCGCCTGCAGACCCTGGTTGGTCACATCAGCCACCACTCCCACGATTTCAAACCACGGCTCTCTCACCGGATCCGCAAGGGTTTCCAGGCCCGCCAGCTTGATTCGACGCCCCATCGGATCTTCGCCGCGAAGGAAAGTGGACACGAACGTCTCGTTTACCACCGCCACTCTTCTTGCGTCGTTGATTTCCGCTTCGCTAAACGCTCGACCCATCTTGAACGGAATACGCAGCACCCGGAAATATCCTTCGCTGATGTTTTGCAGCAGCGTGTGCCATTCCTCCTCGTGCGACTTGCCGGAGATATCCATCTTGCTGTCCATACCGCCGTAGGGTGGGAGCGCGCTCGACTCCGTCGCATCGACCACTCCGGGGATCGCCTTCACACGCGCAAGCAGCGGCTGGAAAAATCCGCGGACTTGCGCGGCTGTTTTGTAGCGATCCTCGGGCAACGGCAACTGCGTCTCGAAGACGTGGTCCGCCTGCAGCCCCAGATGCACCTCGCGCAGCGCCACAAAACTTCGCATCAAGAGCCCCGCGCCGATCAACAGTGTCAGCGACACCGCCACTTCCATGACCACGACCGTATCGCGCATCCGCCCCGTGCGAAATCCGCCGATCACTCCCTTGCCACTGTCGCGTAGCGGGTCGTTCAGTTCCCGCCGAGCAGCTCGCAGCGCCGGCGCCAATCCGAAAATCAGGGCGGTCAATACAGCCACGACGAGCGTGAAAACCAGCACCGGCGCGTTCAGCTCGATGACGGATTCCGCTGGGATCAAATTCTGCGGCATCGCCGCCACGATCAATTTCAATCCACCCCACGCAATCAACACGCCCAGCGCCGCTCCACCGATCGCCAACACGAGACTCTCAACCAGTAGCAATCGCACGAGTCTCGTGCGCCCGGCTCCCAGCACCGCGCGCAACGCGAATTCCTTCTCTCGCGACGTCGCTCGCGCCAGCATGAGGTTCGCAACGTTGCCGCAGCCGATCAGTAGTAACAATCCAACCGCCGCTAGAATCGTGTACAGCGTGGACTCGAATCGCCCCACAACCGTATCTCCCAACCTCTTAACGAACACCCGGAAGTGTGCGGGATAATCCTGCGGATTGATTTTCGCCAGATGATTGGCGATGACCGTCGCATCTGCCGCGGCTTGCGCCTTCGAGACGCCCGTCTTGAGTCGCCCTAGGAGGAACCAGCGCGCCGGCAATCCCGCATATCCCGTCGCCGCTCCGCGAATCGGCGTCTCGGGAATCAACACGTCCGCTTCATACCAGCCAAAGCGCGGCGGCATGATTCCGATTAACGTTCGCGCCGTCCCATTCAGCACAAAAGTTTTGTTCAGCACTCCCGGATCACCGTTGAAACGCACCATCCAGGTCTTATGCCGCATCACGAATACCGGCGCTGCTCCCGGTTGGTAATCTGGGGCTTGGAGCACACGGCCGTATAGTGCCGGCATGCCAAAGAATTCAAATGTGCCCGGCGTCACGTGCGCTCCATAAAGCAGCTCGACGCCTTCTCCCTGTTTGTAGAGCACGAGGTCATCGGATGCCGCAATGACACCGTCAAAAACGTGGTTGTGCTCGGCAAATTCCAGAAGTTCATTCGAGGTGTAACCCTGACGTCCTCCTTCCTGACCCCGCGCAGTATCGTGAATCTGCAGAAATACCATGCGTCCCGGATCCTTGTAAGGAAATGGTTCGAGCAGCACGTTGTCGATCACGCTGAAAATCGCGGTCGAGGCGCCAATCCCTAATCCCAGCGTGGCGATAGCCACCGCCGTGAATGCACGACTTCGTCCGAGACTGCGCAACGCGTAGCGTAGGTCGCGCCCGAGATCCTCGACCGATACCAGCGTCCGCAATTCCCTCCGGTCTTCCTGTAACAGTGTGGTATTTCCGAACTGACGTCGCGCCGCCGCTGCTGCGTCCTCCTGCGACATTCCTTGCGCCACAAAACGATCTACCAGCAATTGCAAATGCGCCTGCATCTCTTCGTCAAATTCCCTGTCGCGTTTTCGAGATCGGAAAAGTCCGAGCACCCTCGCCGTAATGGCGCGTAGCTGCGAAATCCGCCGGTTATCCATGACTATCTCTCCCCCTCCAATCGCAGCACACGCCCCACTACGCCCGAGATCCGCTCCCAATTTTCGGTTTCCACCGCAAGCTGCTTCTCGCCGCGCGCCGTGATCGAGTAAAACTTGGCCTTGCGGTTGTTGTCGGACGTCCCCCACTCCGCAGCGATCCACCCCTGCTGCAGCAGCCGCAACAACGACGTGTACACCTTACCCTCGTTCAACTGCAGCACATCGCGGCTAACCTGCTCGATCCGCCGGGCAATCCCGAACCCGTGTTGGGCGCCCAACGCATGCAGTGTCTTCAGGATCATTAGATCCAGCGTCCCTTGCAGCACTTCCGACTTTTTTGCATTGGTCATATCGACCTTCCTTTGCGCACTGCAAAGGAAGCTACCATTTCTCCTTTGCGATGTCCATAGGTACGAATCGACGGGGCATTCGCGATTTCAAGAATATAAAGAGGCGATTGACAGGGATGCTGCCAAGCAGCATTGAGAATGATTGGGGAAGAGGAGGCTTATGGCAGAAAAGCCAGGTGATGTCGTTCAGGGTACGCTGGACATGATCAACTAAGGCCCCCCCCATGAGACTAATCAGCCACTGTAATGGCCGAAAGAATCTCGGCGCACGTCTGCGGATCCCGGAGCGTGCGAGAAGCCGACATACGTAGAATCTGAGATTCCGCCAGCGTAGGCTTGCGATACTCTGGGCCGAAAACAAACTCGATTGTGTCCTACCGGCACTTCCGTAGCCTTCGAATATGTTTCATCCTATAATTGGCCGAAATGCAAGAGGACGCGTCGAGCAAAACGACAAGCTTTTCAACAATGGCCTGGGCCAAGCGGCTGCAGGCAATTGCTCAGACCGGCCTAACATATGCCCGAGACCAATACGATGTCGAACGTTATCGAGCAGTGCGACGGATTGCCACGGAAATGATCGCCGCTTGTTCGACGGCCATCTCGAGTGCCGAGCTTCTCGATATATTTAACTGCGAGGTCGGCTACGCTACCCCAAAGATTGACGTGCGGGCGGCGGTGTTTTCTCAGGATAGCTTGCTGCTTGTAAAGGAGCGCAGCGAAGGTGCTTGGGCTCTTCCTGGTGGTTGGGCAGACGTCGGTGACAGCCCCAGCGTTGCAGCTGTCCGGGAGACGAGAGAGGAATCTGGCTATGATGTCGTAGCTCGCAAGCTTGCCGCCGTGTATGATCGCGATCACCAGCGACACGGACATCCTCCCATGGCTTATCACGTATACAAACTTTTTTTCATATGCGAACCCGTTGGCGGGATGGCCAAGCCAAGCATAGAGACGGAGGAGGTTGCTTTCTTTAGAGAAGACCGGCTTCCGAACCTATCCGTGGCGCGTGTCACAGCGCAGCAGATCGCACATCTTTTTGGACACTATCGACACCCGGAGTGGCCTACCTCGTTCGACTAAACCCGGTTCGCTTCTGGTGGCCATAGGCGCAGAAAGAAGTTCGTAGCCAGTGCCGATCACTCTCAAATCGATCGTATTCGATGCTGAATACACGTTAATCTACCCTGATTTTGGACTGCTTTTCGAGTCACTCTCACTCTCGCGTCTCCCATGCAGAACCGCTTTCCGGAGGCCACGGCCGCTTTTGATCGTTGTGACGAGATAAGCGGAAATTCCGACGTGGCGAACCTCGGCAGGGCACAAGCGCTCGCTGCACAAAAACGCTACGGCGAGGCCGTGTCCACCGTGTTGAAGGGAAGGACGGTGAAGACCTCGAATGATTTCTACCGTTTGAGTTCCTTCTACGCAGGGAATGGCGACAAAGAAAAAGCCCTTGCCACTCTGCAAAAATCCTTCGACCTCGGGTATCGCGATTTCCCCGCAATCAACGCCAACCCCGCATCCCGTGATTACTCCCGAATTGTCGGCCCTTACCTGGGGTTTCGAATATGACCGCTCGGGATCAGCGACATGCTACACCTGCCTGGGCGTCTTCGCTGGCGGCTTGCTTCGGGTAGCCAGTCACTTCTGAGGAATGCCTCGTCTCGTGACGAGATAAACTGCAAAGCTCCCCAGCCAATGACCGCCTTCGTAATGCTTGCCAGTCACCGCTGCCAATCCAGCACGCCTATGCTCCTCGGCAGCCGCCCAGATCATGGGCAGGCGTTTATCTCCTTTCGGCAAGCCCGCAGCGATGCCCTCCAGCATCCATGCGCGACTCAGGTTGAGCCCGTCCAAATGTGCCAACTTGGGGTCACTGGGATCGGGCGATACTACGGGCTGCAACCAATTGCCACGTCTCGCTGAGGAAATCTGCGGTAGGAAAGCTTGGAGCCAGAGAGCAAAGTCATTGTTCGGTAGCACACGCCGCATCAGGTCTGTCTCGCCAAGGCATGGCGAAAGGAAATCCTCACCGGAAGGCTCGTATGCGAGCGGGCAGGTTTGGTCACCGAGATAGAACTGTCGAGCTTTCGATACGACTAGGTAAGCAAACTTCGCGTCGCCAGCGGTGCGTGCATAATCTAGCATTAAGCTGAGAGCGAAGGCGGTCTGGTAATGCTCCCCGATTCGCACCGGATGCGATAGCTTGGGCAGCCAGTCGTTCAGTCGCGCCAACGCAGCCTCCTCCAGCGGATGCAGATTCGTCGCCATCTCCTTCGCTTCAGGATCGTGCCACTCGCGTAGTTCCGCCACGAGTTGCAGTAACCACGCCAGTCCATAAGGACGTTCGAAGCTGGCACGTCCCTCAGCCCGGAGGTACGCCGCTTCTTGCGCAATGTGCTCTGCGCTCAGGCTTTGTCGCAGGGCTTCGCGGGCAGGCTGCGCAAAGTCAGCATTCGGGAAACTCCTCACTAGTCGCACGAGCAGCCAATGT
>Ga0137385_10000715_pt1 | contig 27278 bp, 26 predicted proteins | sample SagtaG_FD_104921 | JGI IMG/M metagenome (GOLD analysis project Ga0137385, IMG submission 104921) | Vadose zone soil microbial communities from Sagehorn Ranch, Mendocino, California, USA - Sage2_R_80_16 metaG | ecosystem: Environmental > Terrestrial > Soil > Vadose zone | place: USA: California... | reverse complement strand
GGCCGGTCCGATTTGGCGCTGCGCGCCACCACGATCTCCAGCGGCGCGATCTTCGGCAAGCCTTGCGCTTCGCCGAGAATGGCCAGCCGCGGCGGCACACTGCAACGCGTGAGCGCAATCACCGAAAGCCCCGCGTCCACGGTCGCCACCAGACCCATCAAACTGGCGCTGCTGAACGCAGCCCGATAGCGAATGCGCGCGCCGTCCAGCGCGGCAAGCGTGTGCTGACGCGCCACACAGCCGGGTTCGTAGAGCCCGACCGGCAACGGCGACGCCGCCAGCACCGGCGTATCCACCGACGCCCCCACCCACACCATCGGCTCGCTGCGCACGAATTCGCCGCGCAGTTTGCGGTCGCGCGTGACGAAGGCGAGATCGATCTTGTTATCGGCCAGCATGGGCGCGAGCGACGTGCTCTGCGCGCAGACGATTTCGATCTCCACGTGCGGATACAGATTCGAAAAACGCCGCAACACCGGCGACAACAACGACGACACGTAATCGTCCGGCGCGCCGAGCACCACGCGCCCGGTCACCTCGGGCCGCACGATCGCCGACCACGCCTCCTCATGCAAGGCCAGCACGCGCCGCGCGTATTCGAGCAGCGTATTGCCCGGCCGCGTGAGCGACAGATTGCGCGTGTTGCGCGCAAACAGCGTGGTGCCGAGCATGGTTTCGAGCCGCTTGATCTGCATGCTGACGGCCGCCTGCGAGCGGTGCACGGTGACCGACGCCTTCGTGAAGCTGCCTGTTTCCACCACCGCGACGAAGGTGCGCAGCAAATCGACGTCGAATTCGGGGTGCATGATTTATCAATCCAGCTTATGGAATTACTCAATTTAATTCGTTTGTGAGCGTCGTGCAAGCCACGCAATACTCATGATTCCACGTTCACGGAGGCCCGCTCGCATGTCCCTCACCCAACGTCAACAAGGCGCCATTACGCTGGCCAGCGGCGGGCTTTTGATGGGCACGCTCGGTGTCTTCGTCGAGGAGGCGCGGCTCGGCGCGCTGACGCTGGTGTTCTTTCGCTGTCTGTTCGGCTTTCTCTCGCTCGCCGCGTATTGCGCGTGGAAGGGTTTCTTCACGCGAGCGCATTTCACGCGCCGCACGGTCGTGTTGGCGCTGATCTCCGGCGTGCTGATGGTCACGCAATGGGTCGGTTTCTTCGATGCGATTCATCGCACCAGCATTGCGGTGGCGACGGTGGTGTTTCACGTGCAGCCGTTCTGGGTCGTGCTGATCGGCGCGGCGCTGTTCAATGAGCGCCTGGGTGTCGACCGGCTCGGCTGGATTGCGACCGCCTTCGTCGGGCTCGTGCTCGCGTCGGGCGTCGCGGCCACCGAAAATCTGCAGGGGCACACGAGCTATCTGATCGGCATCGGCGAAGCTCTGGTGGGGTCGGTGCTGTATGCGAGCGTCACGTTGATCGCCAAAGGACTCGGCAATCTGCGGCCGCATCTGCTGACGCTCGCGCAGTGCGCGGTCGGCGTGGTGTGCCTGCCGTTCATCGCGCCGCTCACCGCTGAGCCTATCGGCCCGATGCAGTGGTTCTGGCTGATCGGCATGGGCGTGCTGCATACGGGGCTCTCGTATGTGCTGATCTACGGCGCGCTGCCCAAGCTGACCACGCCGATCATCGCCGTGCTGCTGTTCGTTTATCCGTTGACGGCCATCGTGGTCGATGCGCTCGTGTATGGGCGGGCGCTGTCGCTGCCGCAGCTCGCGGGCATGGCGTTGATCGTGGTCGCGAGTCTCGGTGTCAATCTTGGCTGGCCGCTGCTTTCCATCTTGCGGCCAGGCGGGCGGGCGCGGCATCACGCCGATTGAGTTGCAGCCGGTTTTTTATTTCAATCGCCGTAATGAAAACGGCAGGCAATCACATAAATCTTTCCGTCTCGCGGCAGGTAAACCAGGCGATCGGCATGCGTGACGCGGCGCGACCAGAAGCCGCTCAAGCTGCCGACCAGCGGCTCCGGCTTTCCCGTACCGCGATAAGGATCGCGCCGGCATTCTTCCAGCAACGCGTTGATCTTGCGTAAGACCTTTCGGTCGGTTTCCTGCCAATACAGATAGTCGTCCCACGCTTCGTCGGTGAACATAAAAACACTATCAGCCTTTGCGGCCTCCTCGTTGCGGCTTTTCTGTTTGCTCATCGGTCAGCAGTTCGCGCGCGGCCGCACCGCCGGCGTTCAACTGGGCGATGGATCGGGCGAGCCGCTGGGCGTTCTTCGACGAACTCAACAGATACAAGGTCTGCTGCATCGCATTGAAATCCTCGAGCGAAACCATGACCACGTTTTCGCCGCTCTGCCGGGTGATCAGCATGGGCGTGTGGTCGCGGCAGACGTCGTCCATCGCTTGCTTAAAGCCGGCGCGCGCCTCGCGGTAAGTAAGGACGTTCATTCATTTTCTCGATTGGAGAGGGTGCCCTCCAGTCGCTCCTGTCAAAAGTTAGAGACGATTCCACCGCCGAACGGATTGGCCGCGCTGCGGGGACTACCCCATGAGCCGCCGACCCAGAAGAAAAACCCCTTCCGGGTCGGCGCAGTCATTGTACAGATCACTGTACAGAACAGCAAACCCAAAACCATGGAGGAATACGTCGCCTAACCGATAGAGAGGATGCCCGCCGACGGCCACGCGCGCCACTCGGCCAAACGGCCAATCTCACTGCGGCAACACCTCGCCCTTCGTCTCCGGCGCGAACGGAATCACGAACAGGCCGATGATGAACGCGAGCGCCGTCAGCGCCACCGGCACGCCGAGCGTATGCATATGCAACACCGCCGCGCCGAGCAGAAAGTTGACACCCGCGCCGACAAACCGCCCGAACGACGTGCAGAAAGCAAACGCCGTGGCGCGCACGCGGGTCTCGAATTGTTCGGGCAGCCACAAGCTGAACAGCGCGAAATTGCCACCGAAAAAGCCCAGCACGAAAAGCCACGCGATGAACGGCGCGAGGCCGTTGGGCAAATAGAACGCCCAGCCGAAACTGCCGACGATCGATACCGCCATGCCGGTGAAGTAAAACGCCAGCGTCCTTTTGCGGCCGAAGCGCTCGGCAAGCGGCGGCAATGCAAGACAGCCGAGAATCGTCGCGATCGACAGCAGACCTGTGGCCATCGACGCCGTTTTGATCGCATCGTTCTTCGCCATGCCGGCCTTGGTCGCCAGTTGAATCACGGCGGACGGCTCGTACACCGCGCCGGCCCACAAACCGATGATGGCGATCGTCAGCAGAATGCACGCGACCCATGTGCGGCGCCGGTATGCCGGCCCCATGATTTCACGCAGCGGTTTCGTGCGCACGGTGCGCGCTTCGGCTTTTTCCCATTTCTCGGACTCTTTCACGCGCAGCAAGATCAGAATCGCGACCACCACCGGCACCGCGCCGGTCAGGAACATCGCGCGCCAGCCGTAATGCACGCCGACCGTGTAGTTGAGCGCGGCAGCAAGGAAGAACCCGGCGTAATAACCCGTTTGCAGGTAACCGGCGCCCATCTTGCGGCGATCCTCCGGCCACGCTTCGGCCACGTACGTCCCCGCCAGGGCCCACTCGCCGCCAATGCCGACACCCGCAATGAAGCGATAGATGCCGAGTTCCCACACGTTGTGCGAGGTCGCGGCCAGTCCCGTGAAAATGGCGAACGTGAAGATCGTGCCGGCCAGCACCTTGGTGCGGCCGAAGCGGTCGGCGAGCGGCCCCCAGATGAACGACAGCCCCCAGCCGACGAGGAACAGCGCGAACAGGATCGAACCGGCGAGGCCGACATTCGCCGGCGTGGCCGCAAAGCCCGAGCGCGGCAACAACTCGGTCAAGGCCGGCGTCAACACGAGCGCGTAGATGAACGAGTCCATCCCGTCGAGCGTCCAACCGGCCCACGCGCCCCAGAAACCTACGATTTGCGAACGATTGAGCGGCGTGCGATGCCGCGCGACCGACGTGCGGTCGGTGAATGAATTCATCATGCTCCTCCAGCCTTGCGATTGGCGTACCAAGTACGTGATGGGAACGACGGGACAGCGCGCTCGTTTGAAATCCGGGGCTCTCTCGTGCAACGAGGGATAGGACATTGGCAGATGGCCCCGCAAAAATTTTTCGGGTTTGTCCGCCTGCAAAACGCGTCTTTTTATATATAATATTTGAACTTATGAACGACGCAACAGATGGTTTTCCCCTGGACGCCCCGGCGCGCGGCCTGCTTTTACCGGCCGCGGCGCCGCGTGAGAGCACGTCCCGCGTAATCGCGGAGGCGCTGCGCGCGGCGATCGTCGACGGCACCTTGGCGCCGGGCGTCCCGCTGCGCCAGGACGCGATCGCGCGGCATTTCTCGGTCAGCGCAATTCCCGTGCGCGAAGCCTTGCGCCAGTTGGAAAGCGAAGGCTGGGCCAAGGCCGAAGTCCATAAAGGCGCGACGGTCGCGCCCTTGTCGGCGGATGAAGCGCGCGAAATCTACGAGATCCGTGCCGCGCTGGAGAGCCTCGCGATCGGCCTCGCGATTCCCAATCACACTGCCGCCACGCTGCGCGAATGCGCCAGGCTGTGCCGCGCCGCCGAACGCGAACCCGACCCGTCGCTGTACGTGGCGCGCAATGTCGCGTTTCATATGAGCCTGTATGCGCCCGCCGCGCGTTCGCAACTCGAGGACATGATCGGCACGCTGCATCGGCGTGGCGAACGCTATCTGCGCCTGAAGTTCGGCTTGCCGTCGTACAAGGGCGAGTCCGACAATGAACACGCCGCCCTGCTCGACGCCGTGCAACGCCGCGACATTCCCGCGGCTCAAGCGCTGGTCGTCGCGCATCTGCTCGGCACCGGCGACCTCCTGCATCGTTTCCTGACTGAACGCGGGCAGGCGGAAGCCGCGCTTGCGAATCAACCCAAGCCGCGCGGCAGACGCGCGCGCGCCACCACCGGGAGCTGACTGAGCCGATGAACCGATCCGCCGAAACGTCACCCACCGCACGTTCATGGACCACGCGCCGCGACGAAAAGAACCGCCGCCTCGCGATCATTGCGCCGTGGCTGGAAGACGGCGTGCTGCCGTCCCACCGCATTGTCGATGCGCTGGAAACGCTGATTCAGCCGGGCGACCGTGTCGCGCTCGAAGGCGACAACCAGAAACAGGCCGACTTCCTGTCGCGCTCGCTCGCCCAGGTCGATCCGCAAAAGATTCACGACGTGCATCTGCTGATTTCGAGCATCAGTCGCCCTGAGCATTTGACGCTGTTCGAGCGCGGCATCGCGCACAAGGTCGATTTCTCCTTTGCCGGGCCGCAGAGTTTGCGGGTAGCGCAATTGCTCGAAGACGGTCAGCTCGAAATCGGCGCGATCTACACGTACGTCGAGTTGTACGCGCGCATGTTCGTCGATCTCACGCCGCACGTCGCGCTGCTGTGCGCGGAAAAGGCCGACCGTCACGGCAATCTGTACACCGGGCCGAACACCGAGGACACCCCGACCATTGCCGAAGCCGCAGCGTTCCGTCATGGCATCGTGATCGTGCAGGTCAACGAGGTCGTCGACGAACTGCCGCGCGTCGACATTCCGGGCTCGTGGGTCGACGTGGTCGTGGAGGCGGACCGGCCGTTCGCCGTCGAGCCGTTGTTCACGCGCGACCCGCGTCATATCGGCGATCTGCAGGTGCTCACCGCGATGATGGTGATTCGCGGCATCTACGAGCCGTATGGCGTGACGTCCCTGAATCACGGCATCGGCTTCGACACCGCGGCGATCGAATTGCTGCTGCCCACCTACGGCGAGTCGCTCGGCCTGAAGGGCAAGATCTGCCGCAACTGGACGCTCAATCCGCACCCCACGATGATCCCCGCGATCGAATCGGGCTGGGTCGAAAGCATTCATTGCTTCGGCAGCGAAGTCGGCATGGAGGCGTATATCGAAGCGCGCCCCGACGTGTTCTTTACCGGCAACGACGGCAGCCTGCGCTCGAACCGCGTGCTATGCCAACTGGCCGGGCAATACGGCGTCGATCTGTTCATCGGTTCGACCTTGCAGATCGACGCGGACGCGAATTCGTCGACCGTCACGCGCGGGCGTCTCGCCGGTTTCGGCGGCGCGCCGAACATGGGCCACGATCCGCGCGGCCGCCGTCATTCGAGCGAAGCGTGGCTCAAGTTGCTGAAGGATCAAGGGCCTGTATCGCGCGGGCAGAAGCTGGTCGTGCAGTTGGCGGAGACGTACAAGAAAGGCGGCGAACCCACTTTCGTCGACGAACTCGATGCCGTCGCGGTCGGCGCGAAGAACGGCATGCCGATCGCGCCCGTGATGATCTACGGCGACGATGTGAGCCATGTCGTCACCGAGGAAGGCATCGCGCATTTGCACAAGGCCGAAGGCAGCGACGAGCGGCGCGCGGCGGTGGCCGCCGTGGCCGGCGTGACGCCGATCGGACTGCGCGCCAGGCCGGAGAAGACGGCGGAGTTGCGCCGGCGCGGCATCGTCGCGTATCCGGAAGACCTCGGCATTCGGCGCGGCGAAGCGAAGCGTTCGTTGCTGGCGGCGCGCAGCATCGACGATCTGGTGACGTGGTCGGGCGGCCTGTACGCGCCGCCGGCACGCTTCAGGAGCTGGTAACGATGGTGCCCGCTGCCTTGCTCGAGCGCGCGGAGCTATTGTCCGCGCCTGGCGTGCGCGCGGATTCGCGCGGCGCCGCTGCGTATGCGGTACCCGCCGATGCGCAGCAACTGTCCGCGCCTGGAGCACACGCGGATTCACGCGACACGGTTGTACACGCACTGCTCTCCGATGCGCAACTCGCCCGTTATGCGGTCACCGCGCTGATCGAAGAAGCGCAACTCACACCCAAGCCCGCGCTGGTCGACCAGCGCGGCAGCGGCGCGCATCGCGACCTCGATCTCGCCACCATGCTGCGCTCGGCACACGCGCTCGAGCCGACCTTCGCGGCACTCGCGCGCGCGGCGCGCCGCCGCGGCGAACCATCGGCGCTGTTGCGCACCGAACTCGCGCAGATCGGCCGCGCCGGCGAACGGGACATGCTGCGCGCCACCGGCGGCAGCAACGCGCATCGCGGCGCGATCTGGATCGTCGGCTTGCTGGTCGCGGGCGCGTCGATGCCGGACGGCAGTCTGCAACTCGATGCGGCGCACGTTTCTAAACGCGCCGCGCGGATCGCCTGCTTTCCGGATCGTTTCGCCGCACCGTCGGACAGTCACGGCGAACGCGCGCGTCAGCGTTATCAGGTGGGTGGCGCGCGCCGCGAGGCGCAAGACGGCTTTCCGCATGTCGTCGAAACCGGCCTGCCCGCGTTGCACGCGGCACGCACCCGAGGAATCGCCGAAGACGCCGCGCGTGTCGACGCCCTGCTCACGATCATGGCTTCGCTCGACGATACCTGCCTGCTGCATCGCGCGGGTTTGCCGGGCTTGCACGCCGGTCAACGCGGCGCGCGCCGCGTGCTCGATGCCGGCGGAAGTTCGACGCCGGACGGCGGCGCCGCCCTTGCCGCGCTCGAACACGAACTGCTGTCGCTTAATGCATCGCCTGGTGGCGCCGCCGATCTGCTCGCCGCCACCCTCTTTCTCGACATGCTGGCGCGTCACGACGCCGGCGGGAGCCCAGTGCCATGGAACATCTGACCTTCGACTATCCGGCGCAACGCGCCGTCACGACCCGCGCGCATGTCGGCGTGGTCGGTTCGGGCGATCTGGAAGTGCTGCTGTCGCCGGCCGATAACGGTGCCGCGCTGAGCGCGCATGTGGTCGTGCGCACCAGCGTCGACGGCTATAGCCACATCTGGAAAAGCGTGCTCGACCGCTTTTTCACGCGCTACGACGGCGCCGCGCAAATCGAAATCAACGACTTCGGCGCGACGCCCGGCGTGGTGGCATTGCGCCTCGCGGAAGCCGTCGAAGCGGCCGAACCGGGAGACGACGCATGAACACCGTTGCGACCTCGCATCCCGCGCCGATGCTGCGCGAAAGTTTCATCGAACTGCCGGCGCGCGAGCGCGCCCGCTCGCTGCTCGACGCGGGCACCTTCCGCGAATTGCTCGGACCGTTCGACAGGATCGAGTCGCCGTGGCTGCCGCTGCAAGGCGTCGTCTGCCAGGCCGACGACGGCTGCGTGATCGCGCGCGGCACCATCGACGGCGAGCCCGCCGTGGTCGCCGCGATCGAGTCGGCGTTCCAGGGCGGCAGCATCGGCGAAGTGTCGGGCAGCAAGATCGCCGCCGCGCTCGAAATGGCCCTTCGCGACTGTGAGCGCGGCAAGATCGTGCGGCCTGTCGTGCTGTTCGAGACCGGTGGCGTGCGGCTCCAGGAAGCCAATCTCGGGCTCGCGGTGATCGCAGAGATGCAGGCCGCGATCGTCGCGTTGCGCCGGCATGTGCCGGTGGTCGGCGTGATCGCGGGGATGGTGGGCTGCTTCGGCGGCATGTCGCTCGCGGCCGCGTTGTGCTCGTATCTGGTGGTGACGAAGCAAGGGCGGCTCGGCATGAATGGTCCCGAAGTGATCGAACAGGAAGCGGGCATCGACGAACTCGACGCGAGCGACCGGCGCCGCGTGTGGCAGTTGATCGGCGGCGAACAAAGGACCGCGACCGCGCTTGCCGATCAACTCGTCGACGACGATGCCGCCGCCGTGGGCGCCGCTGTGCGCTCCGCTTTCGCGCAAGGCGTGCCGGCCGCGCATCGCAGCGAACAGGTCGACACGTTTCTGGACCGGCTCGCGCGGATCGATCCCGCGAGCGTCACGCCGGAAATCATGCGCGACGTCTACAACCGGGATTTGCAAAACAACGCGCGCAAGGAGCAAGCATGAGCGACGCCACCTTCAGCCGCGGCGCGCGCTGGTTTCAGGCGCTCGCCGGCGAACCGTCCGGCAAGGCGCCTGTATTGAGCGGCGATGCGCCGCTCGGCGGCGAGACCGCGCGCTTCATCGCGGTCGTCCCCGATCCCGGCAACCGTTTTCCGCGCGCGACCGATAACGTCGTCGGCCTGGAACAGGGTTGGCTGCTCGCGCGGGCCGTGCGCGAAGCGATTGCAGAGGACGAAGCGAGCGGCACGCGCCGCCCGATCGTCGCGATTGTCGACGTGAAAAGCCAGGCGTACGGTTATCGCGAGGAAATGCTCGGCATTCACCTCGCCTGCGCCGCTGCCGTGGATGCGTATGCGTCGGCACGCGATGCCGGGCATCCGGTGATCGCGCTGATCGTCGGACCGGCGATGTCGGGGGCGTTCCTCGCGCATGGCTATCAGGCCAACCGCATCGTCGCGCTCGACGCGCCCGGCACCATGGTTCACGCGATGGGCAAGGAAGCCGCCGCGCGCGTCACGCGCCGCACCGTCGAAGCGCTCGATGCGCTCGGCGAAACCATCGTGCCGATGTCGTACACGATGGCTTCGTTCGCCAAACTCGGGCTGCTCGATCAACTGATCGAAGGCGTCGATGCGGACACTCCGGATGCCGCGCAGATCGAGCGCGTGCGTGATGTGTTGTCCGCGCAGATTCGCAGCGCGCGCGACGGCAGCCGTGACCTGTCGCATCGGCTGGAATCGGCGGCGGCTCGACAGAATCGCGCGGCGTCGATCGAAGTGCGCCGGCGTCTCGCCGAACAATGGGACGCCGTGTGATGCAGGTCTGCGCCGCCCCGCCGTTCGCAATCGATCAAGCGCTGTCGTGCGACGCGCGATGGCGGCCGCATGACTTGCTGCGCTTGCGGCGCTTGCAGCCGTTCGACGGCGAACCGGCGTGGGTCCGCGAGGCTTTCGCGCGTGCGCCGTATGCGGTGGTGCGACGCGCGTTGGCCGCCGAGGGTGTGGTTGCGATCGGTCTGCGCGGCTTGGAGCGCTCGCAGCGCTACGGCACGTGGGCGTCGGTAGACGATATCGAAAACGCTATACCGCCAGAAGCTTTGGCGCGATGCAGTCCTCTTGCCGAGCGCGGCAGTGCGTTGCCTGCGTTTGCCGCCCTCGCTGCATTGCAAAGCGATGCCGCCGGCCCATTGCGCGGATTCGTTTGGGGACCGGCTGGCAGTGCCGGTTTCGAGCTCGCAGCGCAAGTACCCGCCGTGTCTGAATCAAGCGATCTCGACTTGCTGATCCGCACGCCGTCGCAGCTCGCACGCGATGACGCTGTTCAATTGCTAACTCATCTCCAGGCGCTCGCGCAACGCGCCGGCATTCGCGTGGACGCGCAACTCGAAACGCCCGCGGGCGGCGTGGCGCTGGCCGAATGGGCCGCGTGCAAGGCGCGTGTGATGGCGCGCCATGCACGCGGCCCGCAACTGATCGCCGATCCATGGGCCGCTGTTCGCGGCGACGACGTCTGATGCTTGCACTGATCTTCCCCGGCCAAGGCGCGCAGACCGAAGGGTTCCTGCATCGTCTGCCGCAGCACCGCTTGGTGCGCGACACACTCGCAGAAGCCTCTGAGGTCATCGGCACCGATGTGCTGACACTGGATACTCCGGACGCGCTGCGCTCGACCGTCGCCGTGCAAATCGGCTTGACGGCTGCGGGCGTGGCGATCACGCGCGCGCTTGCCGATGAACGGCTCACGCCGGAGATCAGCGCGGGTTTATCGGTCGGCGCGTATGCCGCGGCGGTCAGTTGCGGCGCGATCGACTTTAGCGATGCGCTAAGGATGGTTCGCAAGCGCGCCGAGTTGATGGAAACCGCGTATCCGTCGGGTTATGGTCTCGCGGCCGTGTCGGGTTTAGCGGAACATCAACTGGAAACACTCGCCGCCCAGCATGCGGATGAGGGGCAACAGCGCGTGTACATCGGCAATGTGAATGCGCCGCGTCAGATCGTCGTGGCGGGAGCGAATGCCGCGCTGGACGCGTTTATCGAACGTGCGCTGGCGGCAGGCGCTCGCAAGGCCACCCGGCTCGCGGTGAGCGTGCCGTCGCATTGCGAATTGCTCACGCATGCCACGGACGAATTGGTTGCGTACGCTCAGGATGTGCCTTTTCACGCGCCGCGAAGCACCTATGTCGGCAATCGCGGTGGTCGCCCTTTGTACACCGCAGACGCGATCCGCGACGATCTCGCCACCAACATGCGCTACACCGTGCGTTGGTTCGACGCGCTCACGGTAATGCAGGAAATGGGCGCTCGTGTGCTGATCGAAGCGCCGCCCGGCCAGGTGTTGACGGACATTGCGCGCGAGAACTTTCCGGACACCGCCGCGCTCGCTGCGAGCGGCTTCTCGTTCGATCGACTGGTGGCGACGGCGCGTCGGCGGCTGGAAGCGGATTGAGCGGGCAAGCGGCGCAACACCGGCGTTCCTGGTCGGCGCTACAAAGCCTGTTCCGGCGCGCGTCCGATCGTTTGCGAATCTGGCGCCGCGCCTGTATCACTCCGCGCACGCTCGCGCCCCGGCGTCACCACCGCGCCGGTGCCGCCCGGACGCCCCACCGATTTCGCATGCCGCTCGATCAGCCGTTGCAGCAGGCAGAACGCGCAGAGCAACGCGCCGATCACGATGCGCGTCCACCACGAACTGAGCGTGCCGTCGAACGTGATCAGCGTCTGGATCGTGCCGAGAATGCCGACGCCGAACAGCGACCCCACCACATAGCCGACGCCGCCCGTCAGCAGCGTGCCGCCGATCACGGTCGCGGCGATCGCGTCGAGTTCCATGCCCTGCCCTTGCAAACCGTAACCGGACAGCACGTAGAAGGTGAATACCGCGCCGCCGAGCGCCGAACAGAAGCCGCTTAACGCATACACGCCGATCCGCGTATGCGCGACCGGCAAGCCCATCAGCAGCGCTGAGCGCGCATTGCCGCCGACCGCGTACACGTTGCGGCCAAAACGTGTGAAGTGCGCGATATAGATCGCCGCGAGAAGCGCGGCGAAGGCGATCAACACATTCGCGGTGACGGAACCGACGCCGATGTCGAGGCGAAACGCCGAGATCTTGTGAAAGGTCGGATCGTTGATGGTGATCGACTGAGTCGTGATCAGAAAGCATAAGCCGCGCGCGAAGAACATGCCGGCCAGCGTGACGATAAACGCCTGCAGCCGGAAAAAGTGAATCAACGCACCCTGCACCGCGCCGAACACCGCGCCCATCAGCAGCACAATCGGTACGATCAGCCAGACCGGCAGATGCACGTGTTCCGACAGCACCGCCTCGACGATGGTGGTCAGCGCGACGATCGAGCCCACCGAGAGATCGATCCCGCCGGACACGATCACGAACGTCATGCCGATCGCGACGATCAGCAGGAACGCGTTATCGACCAGCAGGTCGAGCAGCACTTGCCATGAGAAAAAGCCGGTGTACATCACCGAGCCGAAACCGAACAGCGCGCAGAACAGCAGGATCGTGACGGCGATCGGCAACGTGCGCGGATCGACGATATGGGCCCAAGCTTCGAAGAGTCGTCTCATCGCGCGACCCCGCGCTGCGTGAAGAGCGACATGGCGATCGCGCGTGCCGCCGGCGACTGGATCACGCTCACCGTGAGCACGACGGCTGCCTTCACGACGAGCGTCGCTTCCGGCGGCACGCCGATCGAATAAGTGGTGTAGGTCAGCGTCTGGATGATCAGCGCGCCGAGCACGGTGCCCGCGAGACTGAAGCGGCCGCCGAGCAGCGACGTGCCGCCGAGCGTCACCGCAAGGATTGCGTCGAGTTCGAGCAGCAGGCCGGCATTGTTGCCGTCGGCGCTGCGCACGTTCGAGCTGATGAGAATGCCCGCCATCGCGGCGGTCAATCCCGAGAAGCCGTACACCGCGAAGACGAGCGCTTTCGAGCGCAGTCCGACAAGACGCGTCGCGACCGGATTCACGCCGATCGCGCGAATGAAAAGCCCGAGTGCGGTGCCTTCGACAAGCGCCACGGTGGCCAGCACGGCAACCGTCGCGATCCAGACCGAACACGGCACGCCCAGCCAGTACCCGCCGCCGACGAACAGATAGCCGGGCGCGCCGATCGGAATGATCTGCCCCGCCGTCAGCAATTGCGCGATGCCACGGCCGGCCACCATCAGAATCAACGTCGCGATGATCGGCTGCATGCCGACGAACGACACCAGCAGCCCGTTCCACATCCCGCTCAGCACGCCGACGATCAACGCCGCCACCAATGCCTGCGCGATCAGTCCGCCGGTCGGCACGGGCTGCGTCGCGAGTATCGTCGCGGCGGCGGCGCCCGCGATCGCCACCACGGCGCCGACTGAAATGTCGATGCCGCGCGTGGCGATCACGAGCGTCATGCCGGTGGCGACGAGCACGAGCGGCGCGGCGCGATTCAGCACGTCGATCGGCGCGCCGAACAGATGGCCGTCGAGCATCCGCAGCGACAGAAAATGCGGATTCACCCACAGGTTCAGGCCGCACAGCAACGCGAGCGTGACGCATGGCCAGATCAACGCGCGCTCGGCGCCGTCGCGCACGAACCAGTTCGATAGCTTCATTCGCCGCTCCCCGCGATGAGTCGGTAGATGTTGTCTTCGTTCGAAGCCTTGCCGGCCACTTCAGCGATCTTGCGGCGGTCGCGCAACACCGCCACGCGATGGCTGACACGCACCACCTCGCTGATCTCCGACGAAATGAACAGGATGCTCAAGCCGGTCGCGCACAGCGCCAGCAGGCGATCCATGATGTCGAACTTGGCCGCGACGTCGATGCCGCGCGTGGGTTCGTCGAGAATCAGCAGCCTGGGATCAGTGGCGAGCCAGCGCGCCAGCAGCGCTTTTTGCTGGTTGCCGCCGGAGAGCAGCGCGATCGGCTGTTCGGCGTCCGACGCCTTGATGCCGAGCCGCTCGATCCATAGATCGGCCAGTTCACACGCGCGTTGGCGGCTGATCTTGCGCCACCATCCGCGCCTCGCCTGCAACGCCAGCAGGATGTTCTCGCGGATCGACAGTTCGGCGACGATGCCTTCTTTCTTGCGGTCTTCCGCGCAGTAGCCGATGCCGTGACGTACCGCGTCTCGCGGCGAACGCAAGCGAACATGGCGGCCTTCGACCAGGATGGTGCCGCTGTCGGCGCGGTCCGCGCCGAACAGGAGACGCGCGGTTTCGGTGCGGCCGGAGCCGAGCAAACCGGCGAGGCCGAGGATCTGGCCCGGCTGCACGTCGAGGTCGAGCGGCTGCATGGTGCCGCGCCGCCCCACGCCGCGCAGTTCGACGAACGGCTGAACAGCCTCCTTGCCCTGCTGGTTTTCGTGCGGATCGCGCCCTTCATGTGCGGCTTCACGCAAGCGCGCGCTCATGCGCTCGTGACCGACCATCTTCGAGACCAACTGATCGGCCGGCAGATCGCGCGCGAGATATTCGCCTTCGCGCTCGCCGTTGCGCATTACCGTAATGCGATCTGAAATGGCATACGTCTGTTCGATAAAGTGCGTGACGAACAGAATCGCAATGCCTGATTGCTTAAGATGGCGAAGTATTTTGAAAAGCTGCGCGACTTCGCTGTCGTCGAGGCTCGAGGTCGGCTCGTCGAGGATCAGCACGCGCGCATCGACTGACAGCGCACGCGCGATCGCCACCATCTGCTGCACGGCGATCGGATAAGCGTCGAGCGAGCGCGTGACGTCGAGCGACACGTCGAGGCGTGCAAGCGCGGCCTGCGCGCGGCGCTTGATGTCGGGCCAGTCGATCGCACCGAAGCGCCGCGGCTGCCGGCCCGCGAAAATGTTCTCCGCAACCGACAGGTTCGGGCACAGGTTCACTTCCTGATACAGCGTGCGCACGCCGGCGGCTTCGGCTTCCTGTGGCGACGCAAACGCGACGATCTCGCCGCCAAGGCGGATCGTGCCGGCGTCAGGCGCGACCACGCCGGTCAGCACGTTGATCAGGGTGGATTTGCCGGCACCGTTCTGGCCCATCAGCGTGTGGATCTCGCCGGGGAACAGGCGAAAATCGACCCGCTGCAGCGCTTTCACGCCAGGAAACGTCTTGCTCACGCCGGCTGTGGCAAGAATGGGCTCGCGTGCGTTCGCGGTGCCATCGGCATCGGTTGCCATGGCGCCGAGGGCCGGCGGATTCGGTTCTGAAGCGGGATGCGTCATAGGCCTCGCTCGATCGGCGGTGCGTTGGTGCATTGGTGCGTTGCGTCGGTGGGCTCAAGCGAAGTTCGAAGGCATTCGGCGGATTCAGCGGAAAAGAGACCGCCCGCTGCCGAAGCAGTCGGGCGGCCAGGCACCGCTGGAGAAACCTCTTCGATCTGTCCGTACCGCGCTTGCGTGCTCAGCTCGTGCGCCACGCTTTCATCAGGAACCCTTAGTACCTGGCCTCAGTACTTGCGCGTCGGCAGTGTCTCCGCCGCGACGCTCATCGGGAAGACGGTCTCTTCCGTGAGAATGCGCTTGGGCAGCGGCTTGCCGGCCACGACGTCCTTCACCGCCGACATCAACTGCGGCCCCAGCAACGGACTGCACTCCACGTCGACGTTCATCTTGCCGGCGGCCATTGCCTGGAAGCCACCCTTGGTCGCATCGAACGAAACGACGATCACGTCCTTGCCCGGATGCATACCGGCCTCTTCCATCGCCTGGATCGCGCCGAGCGCCATGTCGTCGTTATGCGCATAAACTACATTTATTTTATTTCCATAAGTTTTTATAAACGCTTCCATGACCTGCTTGCCGCCGGCCAACGTAAAGTCGCCGCTTTGCGACGCGATGATCTTGAACTTGGGATCGCTTTTGATCACTTCGATCAGGCCGGCATGCCGGTCGTTGGCGGGCGCAGAGCCGACCGTTCCCTGAAGTTCAGCGATGTTGATGGTGTTTTTCTCGTTTTTATAGTGATCCGCGAGCCACTTGCCGCCACGCCGCCCTTCTTCCAGAAAGTCGGAACCGATCATCGTCACGTAGAGCGACGTGTCTTTCACGTCGACGTTGCGATCGGTCAAGATCACCGGAACCTTCGCGGCTTTGGCCTCGCGCAGCACCGGCTCCCAGCCTGATTCCACTACCGGCGAGAACGCGATGACGTCGACTTTCTGCGCGATGTAGGAGCGGATCGCCTTGATCTGGTTTTCCTGCTTCTGCTGCGCGTCGGAGAATTTGAGCTTGATTTTCGCTTCCGCGGCGGCGGACTTCACCGACTCGGTGTTCGCAGTACGCCATGCGCTTTCGGCACCGACCTGCGCGAAGCCAAGCGTGATCTGTTTGTCTTGCGCGTAGGCGCCCGGCGTTGCCAGCGTCAGCGCGCCCATGCCCGCGCAGAATGCGAGCGCGCCCAACGCACGACATGCGGCGCGTCGTGTATTCGCCATGACTGTCTCCTGATCGTTGTTGTGTAGGCGATCCATCGAAACCGCCCAGCGCTTGCGGCTTTCACGGTGCGTGGATCGTGATGTAGCGTAGTGTGCGGCGCGTTAACCGTCCAATCATATGATTCGCGGCGACGATATCAATTTTGATATAGCGGCGGCATCGGGCTGTGGCGTGGTCGATGCGTGTCCGGTCGCGGTGAGTTGGCGGCAGCGCCTGGCGCGTATTACGGCCGACGTGCTTTTTATGCGCTTACGTGCTCGATGATTTTGATCGGCTAAAAGCTGCGGGTCTAACCGGTTCGCGGCGATCTACCGCGCTCCCGCTCGCGGCGTCACCCAACGAAACGTCAGATTGATTCGCTCGCCCGCGACACGAGGCTCCTTCGGCACCCGATGCCGCCATTCCGCCTGCGTGTCGCCCTTCATCACGAGCAGACTGCCGCCTTTGAGCGAAAACGACTGCACCACACCGGTGTTGTTGTGGCGCAAATCAAAGGTGCGCGCCACACCGAGGCTCGCCGACGCGATCACCGGCCGGTCGCCGAGCTCGGGCTCACGGTCTGCGTGCCAGCCCATGCTGTCAGCGCCGCTGCGGTAGCGGTTGATCAGCACGCTGTTAAAACGCGCGTTGCAGGCGGCTTCCGCGGCGGCCTTCAGTTCGGCGACGGTCGGGGTCCAGGGTTGCGGCACGTTGCGGATGCCAGAGTAAACGTAGACCGCGTCCGGCTCGCCTTGCCAGGCCGTCAACCGCGGCAGCGGCACCCGGCCCGCGGGTGTACCCATCATGTCCTGACGCCACCCGACTTCGCCGACGAGTTGCGTCAAAGCCCGCTCCGCTGCCGCGGGCGTCAGCCAGTCGGGATACCAGTCGACGTCGGGCGCCGGGAGGTCATGATCATCGAAAAGGTTCATCATGATGAATGCCTGGATGCGGTCGCGCACGCGACGCGTGCCGGGTGAAAACCTTGGCTATTATGGCGGCAACGACAGCGCCGCTCATGCCCGCGGCTTGCGCTGTCATCCAATCCGCTCACTCCAGACGATCAACGGACGCTCACCATGACTCTTTCAGATCTAGCGCTCGACCAGCTCTTTCGCGAAGCGCGCACACATAACGCCTGGCAGCCCAAACCGGTCGACGACGCCATGCTCAGGCAACTCACGGAACTGGTGCTGCTCGGCCCGACTTCGGCCAATTCGAGCCCGGGCCGCTTCGTTTTCGTCAAGACGCCGGAAGGCAAGGAAAAGCTGCGTCCGGCTTTGTCCGCCGGCAACCTCGAGAAGACGATGGCGGCGCCGGTCACAGTGATCGTCGGGATGGATATGGCGTTTTACGAGCATCTGCCGAAGCTGTTTCCGCATGCCGACGCGCGCAGCTGGTTCGCCGGCAACGATAAGGCGATTGCGGAGACGGCATTTCGCAATTCGACGCTGCAAGGCGGCTATCTGATTCTGGCCGCCCGCGCGCTCGGCCTGGACACGGGCGCGATGTCGGGCTTCGACGCCGCCAAGGTCGACGCAGCCTTCTTCGCCGGCACGGCCGTGAGGTCGAATTTCCTCATCAATCTCGGCTACGGCGATCCGGCGAAACTGTTTCCGCGCAACCCGCGCTTCTCGTTCGACGAAGCCGCGCTTATCGTCTGACGCAGCTGGAACTCATCGGCGCGATCAACTGAAGACCGCCACGTAAAACACCACCGCGCCGATCACCGCACCGATAAAGCAGAAACCCTCCTCGGTGTCGTCGCCATTCGAACGCAACCACCCGCCGACGACCCCGAACAACCCTGCGATGCCGAGCGCGACGCACGCCATCACGACGTAGAAGAGCGCGGTTTTGCCCAGCTCGGAAAAATCGATGTTGCGCACGCCGAAGTACAAGCTGATCGCCATCAGCGATATGACCACCAGCGGCAACATCACATGGCTGCCCTCATACCCGACATGATGCGCATGATGCGCATGGTGTAACTGATTGCCTGATCTGAGCAGTTTCATGATGCCCCCCGTCTCGCCCTCTGCCGGCGATAAAACGAACCGCGATCAGGCCGCGACGGCCCTGATGCAAGCCGGTTCATTTTGAGAATAGTCTACGCACGAACACAATTCAAAGCCCATTTAATTAGGCTGCCACGGACGGCTGGATGGGCGTCGCATCGCGATGTCGATGCTGCAATGCAGTAAGCCGGTCGGCCGCTCTATGAGGCGGTTTGCCTAACCAGCGAGCAAATTGAGGGCCCCCCGGCAAGCAGTGGCACATGCCGGTAGAATGGTTCGCCCCGTTCGCTAACGCAGTCCTGCAGTTACCGAGCCGCCGCCAACGTTCCGTTCGTCCCGGCCCCTTCCCGCCCTTATCTTCTCTATGCGCCGCTCATCGTTTCTTGTCCGCATCATCCTGATTGGCATCCTGCTGCATATCTATGTCGGCTTCCGTCTGATTCCCGACATGCCGATCGATACCATCGGGCGAGGGCTCTGCGCGTTATGGCTCGTGCTGTCGATCTTTCTGATTCCGCTCGGCATGCTGGCGCGCACCATCAAACGGCAGCCGCTCGGCGATCGGCTCGCATGGGTCGGCTTGCTGGCGATGGGCTTTTTCTCGTCCTTGCTGGTCCTGACTTTCGTGCGCGACCTGGTTCTCGCGTCGCTGCTCACCGTCGATGCAATCTGGCCGGGTGCTGTCGCAATGGGAGACTGGCGGACCGGCTCGGCGGCAGCGGTGCCCTTGCTTGCACTGCTCTCGACGCTCATCGGTCTTTTCAACGCACGCCGGCGCGCCAGGGTGGTCACGATCGAGGTGCCGATCGACGATTTGCCGGCCGCGCTCGACGGCTTCACGATCGTCCAGATCAGCGATATTCACGTTGGTCCGACCATCAAACGCCGATATGTGGATGCCATCGTCAATGCGGTGAATCGTCTCGAGCCGGATCTGATTGCCGTAACCGGCGACATCGTGGACGGCAGCGTGCCGCAATTGAAGAACCACACGCAGCCACTCTCGCGGTTGAGCGCGCGTCACGGCGCTTTCCTCGTTACCGGCAACCACGAGTATTACGCCGGTGCAAACGCCTGGATCGACGAATTCCGGCGCCTCGGATTGACCGTGCTGCTCAACGAACACGTGATCGTGGACCACGACGGCGCGCGCGCCGTGATTGCCGGCGTGACCGATTATTCGGCGGGGCATCACGACCCGTTGCATCGCAGCGATCCCGTCGCGGCGCTTGCCGGCGCGCCGGGCGACGTGCTGATCAAGGTGCTGCTCGCCCATCAGCCGCGCTCCGCTGAAGCAGCCGCGGCCGCCGGTTTTACGCTGCAGCTATCCGGTCACACGCACGGCGGTCAGTTCTTTCCGTGGAATTTTTTCGTGAGGTTTCAGCAGCCGTTCACGGCCGGCCTCGCACGCCTGAATGGACTGTGGGTGTACACGAGCCGCGGCACCGGGTACTGGGGACCGCCGAAGCGTCTCGGCGCGCCGTCCGAAATCACACGCTTGCGCCTCGTGCCCGGCGAGCCCGATTAAGACATCAAATAAAGCATCAACCCAGGCGCCGCGAGAACGCGGCGCCCATGTCACATTGGACTGACTGCAAAAGAGCAGTGCGGACGTCCGGCAAGGACATCCGCCTCCACGGCGCCAACGCGCCGCACCCGCCAGTCTGGATTATTGAGCGGGCGCCACGGCCACGCTGACTTGCGGCGCGAACGCCACCGACACTTGCATACCCGGCGTCACGTTGGCGAGCTTTGCCGGCTCGCGACCCTGGATATGAAACACCGAGCCATTCGGGCTTTTCAAGGCCATGACGCCGGACGCGTGATCGATGGCCTCGATCTCAGCGGTTACGTTCTGAGCCGTGTTCGACTGAGCGACCGGCGTAGCAGCGCCTTGGCCGGCACTGCGGGTGACGCTGATCACGGCGTTGCGCATCATGCGGACGTGAACCTTGCCACCCTGCTTGATCTGCGCGAGGTTGCGCGTGTCGGTGATATTGAACGAAGCTTGGCCGCCTTGAGCGTCGAGCACGGTCACCGAATGTTTCGCCAGATCCACCGATGTCACTACGCCATCAGCCTGCAGCGTGCTGCTGCCCTCGAACGGCGCGGGCAGACCCGCGGCGAACGACATGAGCGGAGCGGCAGCGATCAACGCGCCGGCAATGATGTCACGAGCTTGAACTTTCATACATTCCTCAATTGGGGTAAACGGCGGAAACGAACGACGAGCGGACGACGAACGGACGGCTTCGAGCGAATCCGCCTCGAGCGGCCTGGTGCAAGAACCTCCGCACAATGATTGAGCGGAGCCGCTGGAAGTGAAACGTGGGTCGAGCGCTAAAAGAGTGCTAAAAGCACGACGTATTCCGAAGTGTGCAAACAGTGTGTTTTCCGGGATGGGGGCCGTCAATATTCGGAGTCCGTATTCACGTGGCGATAGCTCTGGATTTTTCGCAGAAATTTCCACAACAGGAGATGAACTCACTAGCACTGCCATGCTTCATTCCAGCTTGACTTAACTTTGCGGAACCGCCTAAAATTCGCCCAATTCATTTAATCGGAATCACGATCTTGGACAGTAGCAGTACTACCCGTCGAGCTTCGATTCGCCCGATCGCCTGATCGGCAAGATTTCCGCGTCAGCCTGTCGCCGTCTTGCCTTCGGGCCCGGCGGTGCACGTCGTCTCTTACCCTTTACAGCCTTTTACTGCGCTCGTACTGCCTGTGAAGCGCGGCACACGGGACGTATCCGCGTCACGGCGACACTGAGGCTGCATCCCAAGGACCAGCCGAAGCTCGAACAGATGGCAAGCCGCATCAGCATGGAAAAAAGCGTATCGAGCGTCAGTTGGACGGCCAGAGAAGCTGAGCCGACGCCAGAGTGACGCGCCGCATGCAAGTCGCCCCATATTCGTGCGCATCGCCTACACTTAGTCTGCAATACATTCAGACAATGTTAATTCTTCGTCCTGAATATGGACTGCCCCATAACCATCGACTAAGCTCTGTCACCGTGAATTTGTTCACACTCAACTAGGGAGTCTCGATTATGGAACACGGCATCATTGCATGGCTCATCATCGGCGCGATCGCCGGCTGGCTGGCCGGCGTGCTCGTCAAGGGCGGCGGCTTCGGCCTGATCGTCGACATCATCGTCGGGATTGTCGGCGCGTTCATCGGCGGTTGGCTTGCCGGCGTGCTGCATATCTCGCTTGGCGGCGGCTGGATCGGCTCGATCATTACTGCTGTGATCGGCGCGGTCATTCTGCTGTTTCTTATCCGCCTCTTCCGGCGAGGTAGCTGAGCGTAGCACCTGATGTCTACCGGCGTCGGGGGCGCGAAGGCCGCCTGACGCCGGCTTCGATTAGAGAAGCGCTTCCACAGCCGGCAACATCGAGCCGGTGTCACGCAGCCGCGTATGCCAGTTGAAAGCCTGATCCAACCGATGCGGCGTTTGCCCTCCCCATTGCAAGGCGTCCCGATAGTAATCGCGCAATAGATCGCGGTACAGCGGATGCGCGCAGTTTTCGATGATCAGCGTGGCGCGCTCGCGCGGCGCCAGTCCGCGCAGATCGGCCAAGCCCTGCTCCGTCACGACCACGTCCACGTCGTGTTCGTTGTGGTCGCAATGCGGCACCATCGGCACGACGCTCGAAATGCGGCCGCCCTTGGCCATCGACCTGGTTGCGAAGATCGCGCACGACGCATTGCGTGAAAAGTCGCCCGAGCCACCGATGCCGTTCATCATGTGCGTGCCGCCCACGTGCGTCGAATTCACGTTGCCGTAGATGTCGAATTCCAGCGCGGTATTCAGCGCGATCAGACCAAGCCGCCGGATTACTTCAGGATGATTGCTGACCTCTTGCGGACGCAACACCAGACGATCGCGATAGCGCTCGAGTTCGCCGAACACCTGCGCCTGACGCGCGGCCGACAACGTGATCGACGCGCCTGAGGCAAACGTCACCTTGCCGGCATCCATCAGGTCGAAGGTCGAATCCTGCAGTACTTCTGAGTAAATTTCGAACGCATCGAAAGGCGAGTCGACGAAGCCCGCCAGCACCGCATTGGCAATCGTGCCGATACCCGCCTGCAACGGCGGCAAGCGCCGGGGCATGCGCTCGCGCGATACTTCGTGCTGAAAGAACTCGATCAGGTGGCCCGCGATCATCTCCGTCTCCGCGTCCGCCGGCAGCACCGTGGACGGACTGTCCGCCATATCGGTGATGACGATCGCGGCAATTTTGTCGAGCGGAATTTCGATGGCCGGCGTGCCGACGCGATCCTGCGGACGAACGATCGGCAGCGGTTCGCGGTTCGGCCTGCGGCCCGGAATCCAGATGTCGTGCAGCCCTTCGAGGGCAAGCGGCTGGGCCAGATTGATTTCGACGATGACCTTGTCGGCGAGAATCGCGAAGCTTGCTGAGTTGCCAACCGAGGTGGTCGGCACGATGCCGCCGGTTTCGGTGATCGCGACGGCCTCGATGATCGCGACGTCGAGTTTGCCGAGTTGATTCGCGCGGAGCATCTCGACGGTTTCGGACAGATGTTGATCGACGAACATCACTTCGCCGCGATTGATCGCATCGCGCAAAGTCTTGTCCACCTGAAACGGCAAGCGGCGCGCCAGCACATGCGCCTCGGTAAGCATGCGGTCCACGTCGTGACCGAGCGATGCGCCGGTCATCAGGGTAATGCGCAGCGGCTTGCCTTCCTTGCGCGCGCGCTCGGCGAGCGCGACAGGGACGGCTTTTGCGTCGCCCGCGCGCGTAAAGCCGCTGGCGCCGACGCGCATGCCGTCCTGAACGAGAAGCGCCGCCTCGGCGGCTGAAGTGATTTTTCCGTGCAGCGCGGCACAGCGAATCCGGTCTTCGTACATGAAACTAAGTCTCTCCATAGTCACCAGTCCAGTCTACCGGTGCGCACGTCTGCGGTGTGCTTCGCTCAGTAGCCAGATTGTCGCACCAGCCGCGGCGTCTCGATGAGGTGGCGCTGCGGCCGGGTATTTCGTCGCGCCATAACTTTCGCGACGGGTCTTGCAGGGATGACGGTGTGATGCGTGGCGCTGACTAGCTGCCGAAGTAGATGTTGCAGAAGCTCACGGGACCGACGCACTCTTCAGCTTTGGCCGCCGGTGCGGCAAGGCGGCCTTGCACGGCGGCGCGGTCGGCGCGTTGGTTATCCGCTTGAGCGGCCGTCTGTTGCGGCGCGGACGGTGCGGTTTGTGCGTGAGCAACAGCAGCGGATAAAGCGCAGGCAATCAGGACAATCTTCAATACTTTCATTTCGTTCTCCAGGACTTACGGTTACTGCGGGGCAGCGATGAAACTATAGGGCTACCGTCCGTGCGGATAAACGGGGCTGTCCGGAAGTGATCTTTCCATCTGGCAGAAGGATCGGCGCGCACACGACCGACCGCCCACGCATTGGTCAATGCGTGTTGAAAGGCGCGTCCTTGTCGAGCAACGCAGTGCGGATGAAATGCAGGCAGCTCAAAATGCGCTGCAAGTCGTGGCGTTTGTCGCGATCGGCGTGAACGGTTTGCAGCACGTCCTGCGCGATCCATGTGGCCGAGCGCACCGCTACGAGTGCGCGCTCCAGAGCACGCGCGTCAGGCCGCGCGAAAAGCTGCGCGAGCGCGGCGCAGGTTCGCTCGAGACCGCTGCCCCAGCGTCGATGAAGTGTGTGCGCATAGCCGGCGCGTGACGCTTCGTTGCGCAGATCGATCACGGCGTGGCCGACTTCGAGCGTCGCGAGCATCCAGCGCAACGCGTCCCGACGGCGGCGGGAGCGTCGCGTTAATAGCATGCGCAACTGGGAGGTCAGATCGTGAGTGCTCGACTGAAAACGTTGATTGAGACCAGGCAGTTCGTCCTTGCATGCGAACACGACTTGCGCGCGCAGATCGCCCATGATCTTTTCGATGAGCCACGGCATATCGACTGGAAAAACTACCGCGAAAACGATTGCCGCCAGCAGCATCGCAGCCGTGAGCGCCATGCCGTTGTTGATCAGCAGATCGGGAGCATAAGTGACGACGTTGTCCGGCCCGGCCAGCAGACAGAAGAACACGGAGAAGCCGATGCCATATCCCGCCGTGAGCTTGCGCGTCGCGATGAACGCGCCGAGCGCGAGTACCGGCGCGAGCATCATGCAGAGCAGCGGAAAGCCGTCGATGTTGGGATACACGTAGCATGTGAAGAGGTAGCCGGTCATGGTCGCCAGCACGGCGCCGACCGCCATCTGCACGGCTGTCTTCGAAGGATTGGGTGCGGTGGATGTCAGCGCGCACACCAGTGCCGCGCCGATCACCGCGAGACCGCCGCTCGGCCAGTTGGTGGCGATCCAGAACCAGCCGGCGATCGCCATGACCACCGCGGACCGCACGAAGGTGAACGCGACGAGAAAGCCGTTCGTCCGGCTCACGTAGCGGCTGGCATTGCGTTGCTTGCTCGCTGGCTTGCGTCGCGCCAAAGCCGCGTAAGTCTCCGAGTAGCGGATCCATTCGTCGACAAACCGGTACAGCAGTTCCGCGGCCGTGTCGAAATCCGCCAACGATTCAGCGGGTGCGGCTTCCAGTGGACGTCTCGTTTCGCGCACGCGCCGTGGCAAGCTCGCCTGAAAGAGCCGCAAGCGGGCAGCAACACGCGATGGATCGGCGGCGTCAGGCTGCCGCGCCAGCAGCGACGATAGCTCATGGAAGTGCGGCTTGATGGCCTCGACCATGGGCGCCGAACCATTGACGCGCGAACGCTTGAGCAGTTGGTGCAGCGCATGCAGCCGCGCGCAGGCATCCATGAATTCGCCGTTCAGACGACCCAGATGCCGGCTGCGTGACCGCATGGCCGGATCTTCGAAGGCGGCGAAAATGCGCGTTGCCTCGAAACCGACGATCTCGTCGACGAGGTTTGCAAAACGCCGCTCGAACTGGCCCCGCTCGATCCCGCGTCCCAGCGCGTCGGCCGCGAACGCAGTAAAATTTGTGTATCGAATTTGTAGCGCGTGTCGCAGGGCAAGACTTGAACGCTGCGGCACGATCAGCGCACTGACCGCGCTCGAACACACAATGCCGACCGCTACTTCCGCCGCGCGTGTGAGCGCGGCCAGAAACAGGTCGTGAGGCGCGGTGACGTTCGGGATGCCAATCAAGGCGGCGGTGTAACCCGCCAGCACAAAACCGTACCACCTGAAATGCCGATACCGGACAGCCGCAGCGATGCAGGCGCCCACCCAGGCGATCATGCCGAACATATACAGTTCCGGCTGCTGGACGAACAGCGCGCCGAGCATGAGCGCCGCGACCGTGCCCACCGCGGTGCCGAGAATCCGATAGAAACTCTTGGCGAGAACCATGCCGCTGAACGGCTGCATCAACACGAACACGGTGGTCATTGCGATGCGTGGTTGCGGCAGATCCAGCAGCATTGCGATGCCCAGCGCCAGCAAACCCGCGGTAACCGTTTTCAACAGATGCAGCCAGATCAGACCGTCGCTGTTTGCCCAATCACGAATCGCCGCACCGAGCGTCGTTTGCGACATGATGTTCCGCTGCCGATGGGGACCCGCGGTCGGTTCGATCGCATGTTGGCGTTTCATCGGAAAGCAATGCGCCCCGGGTTGTCGCTGAAAGAAGCGCCGGCGAACGCGGCGCGCACCGGCAGGCAAGGCGTCGATTGTAGGAGCGTGCGATGCGCGCATTAATAGGACGGGCGCGGAACGTCCCTTCCAGAACAAACAACAATGCGCTTGCGGGACAGGCGGACAATACGGCTTCTGCTATGAAATAGAAGGATTGATGGATACGTTACAAAATATGCGAGTGTTCGTGCGGGTGGTGGAAGCCGGTAGTTTTACCGCCGCCGCACAGTCGCTCAATTCAACGACCGGCGCAATGTCTCGCGCAGTCTCCGAACTCGAAGCTCATCTACGCACCAGATTGCTAAACCGTTCGACACGCCGACTTGCCCTGACCACGGCGGGCGAGCGTTACATGGAGCGATGTCAACAGATACTCGCGGATGTCGACACGGCGGAAGAAGAAGCGAGTTGCGCGCACGAGCGTCCCAGCGGCGCATTGCGCATGCATAGCTTCGCCAGCATCGGCCAGCATTATGTGCTGCCGGCTATCTCGCGTTATCGTGCGCTTTATCCGGAGGTGACGGTCGAGCTGACGTTGTCCCAGCGTATGCCTGATCTTTTTGAAGGCAGCGCCGACGTCGCAGTGATCGGCGCCTCGACTTTGCCCAACTCGGATCTCGTGTCGCTGCCACTCGGCACGACCTTTAGCATCCTGTGTGCATCGCCTGCTTATGTCAGGACACATGGCTCACCGCAACAACCGAGCGATCTGGCGCATCACGAATGCTTGATCCTGCACACGCCGGCATTTCCGCCGCATGAATGGGTGCTCGATGGACCGAATGGCAGCGAGATGATGGAAGTGAATGGGCCGGTGCACGTGAACATCGCGGAGTCGCTGATCGTCGCGATTCGCGAAGGGATGGGCATCGGCATGGTGCCGCTTTACGCGGCGATTTCCGGGTTGCGTGATGGAACATTAATGCGCGTGCTGCCGGAATATACGCTACAGAAGATGAACGTTTATGCGCTGTATCCGTCGCGTAAGTTCATCGATGCGAAGACACGGACGTGGGTCGAATTCCTGCGTACCCACCTGCCGAAAGTGATTGCACGTGACGAGGCGCTGCTTGTGGAAGTCGGTCAGACGTGTGCCGGAGATGAAGTCATGCCGATCCGCACGGGCGCCGTTGGCGGCGGGGATGCCGCTATGCATTGATGCGGAATTTAGCATGCGCAGCTTGCTGCGCATGCGCGGCGGCATTATGGTGTGAGCGTTGTTTGGGAAACAGAAGTGCTCGTTGACCGATGCTTATGTGCTGGTTGCTAGTTGCTGGTTGCGAGACAGGCGGTGTGTTTTTCACGCCGGTCCCTGGCGCGCGTAAACGCCGAAACCCCACCGTTATGGGGTGGGGTTCCGGCTGCTGCTGGGGAGCCTGACGATGACCTACTTTCACACGGGCAATCCGCACTAT
>Ga0137385_10000705_pt1 | contig 27499 bp, 20 predicted proteins | sample SagtaG_FD_104921 | JGI IMG/M metagenome (GOLD analysis project Ga0137385, IMG submission 104921) | Vadose zone soil microbial communities from Sagehorn Ranch, Mendocino, California, USA - Sage2_R_80_16 metaG | ecosystem: Environmental > Terrestrial > Soil > Vadose zone | place: USA: California... | reverse complement strand
GGACTCAAGCATGTCATCACAACAAGCAGAACTCAGGCGTATCATCACGCAAATAGAACTCAGGCGGGGACTTGAGTCTCAACCGCAAGAGTCTGCAACAAACCCGGAGTACCTTAGAGTAGCTGATTGAGTACTCCACGTAGTCACAAGCTCCAGGCCATAAATCACACGACATTCAGGGAGGTAAGGACGTGAGAAGACTGACGCCCGGGGACCGCCCGGGAAGGCCGGGTTCAGCTCCGTGCTGGACTAAGAGTTCCCTGAGTTTTTCCAACAGCAACTGCGTCGAGGTGGCAAGCCTGCCTGACGGCGAGATCGGTGTTCGCGACAGCAAGGACTCCGAAGGCCCGGTCCTCCGGTTTACACCGGACGAATGGCATGCATTTCTCGGAGGAGCGCGAAACGGAGAATTCGATAGTTTCGGCAAAATATGACCGCTACGGGCAAAACGCCGTAGCGTCCCGGTCAGGCTAACGTCGATCAGAACTCAGGCGAAGGCCCCTCCGAAGCACTGAGGGGCCTTCGCCCTCGCCTTCGCCCTCGCCCTCGCCTCGCGTCGCGTCGTGGCGTGGCGGCGCTGGCCAAACTCGCGTCAGAGCTGGCACCGTGGCCGGGGTGATGGCGACCGCCGCGGAATTCGTCGGCCCGAACAAGTAGGCGCGCATTCGTCCCGCCTTCGTCCGGTGTCCGGATGCCTAGGTCCAGATGATCGTTGACGGGGCTGACTGGCTCCACTTCATCCTTGACGGCTTTTCAACCGTCCGGCGCAGCGATGAATCGTTGAGCGTTGGTGCGTCTTACATGTCACCAAGGCCTCGCTCCGGACGCCAGCCCCGGCCGCCCTTCCAACACAGTGATCTCGGGCGTCGGGGACGTCTTCGTGATGAAGATGTACTACTCGGAGCTGGGCGACTACGAGATGAACAACCACGTCGTCGAGTACGAGTTGGACCGGCGCATCAGCTGGGAGCCGGAAGCGGGACGTGGACATCGGGACGCCGCCCCGTACAGTTCGGCCGAGACTCGCTGGGGGCACCGGTGGACCTATCAGCTCACTCCCGATGGCCCCGGTGGCACCAGCGTGACCGAAATCTACGACTGTTCTCGTGCGCCGGAGGAGGAGCGCCTGGGTATGGACAAACGGCAACACCTGGATCGAGAGCATGGCCAAGACGCTGGAGCGACTTGACGGGCTGTGCGCCAGGCAGGCCGGTTGAGCAGGAGTAATCGGACGGGCCTTCCTGGCCCCCACAGCTTTGCCGGGCTTGGTGGGCTACAGAATCGCCGGGCGCGAAGACCGACACTGCCTACGTAGCCAACAACGGGAACAAAACGGTGTCAGTACTCCCCTGTGGGAGGAGATGATCAGCCGCCTGCAGATTGCCGGCCCGATGTCGCCGAGGATGATCCGCAACTCGAAGTGGGCCTGGCTCCGTCGATGTAGGTGACGGTGTTGGTGTGGGTGGCGGGTATTCGGGGGCCGGGGAGCACGATTCCGGTGAGGTTGAGCGGGTCGGCTGCGGAGATCTGAACGGTTTCGCCGGTGTGCTGGTGTTTCCTGACAGTGCGGAGCACGTCTATGGCGTCGGGATGGGCGAACTGCTCACCGCTGAACCCGGCCACAAACCTGCCGCCGCGGATGGTTCCCCGGGCTTCCATGCGCCGGAAGGCCCATAGGACTTCGCGCCAGGAAACGGCGAGATTCTCGCGCCGGATGAGGTCGCGGAAGACCACGCCCCAGCGGGCGATGAGTTGCTCGGCGGCGGCTTCGGCGAGTTCGTCGGGGTCGCCAGGTGATATCGGGCTGGGCAGCAGAGTCCACCGTCCGGCCGGGCCGGGCCCGGATCTGTCCAGCCCGCGCCGGAGCCCGCGGTTTTCGGGGAGCCTGCCGCGGCTAGGGCGGCGCAGCAGGGACCGGACGGCGCGGAATCCGTCGGCGGTAACCAGGCCGCGTGCGACGCCGTCCCAGAGGGCTTCGTCGACTTCGCTGGGCAGGCGGCCGCTGCGGGCGGCGAGATCTGGCCGGAACAGCGCTCCGTGCTGGCGGAGCGCGTCGAGAACGTCGCGGGTGCGGCCGGGACCGGGTTCGGATGGTGTGAGGTCACCGCGGGCGGCGCGCAGCAGCCAGGGGATGTCGTCGCGGATGGTGAGGGTGATCGGGGTGGCCCGGGATGGTGTGAGGCCGCTGCGGCGGGGTGCGGGATTGGGGTCGCTGTCGCGAACGGACAGCCGCCCCCAGGCAACCTGGCCCGACAGGCACACCTCATCCAGCCACTCTCGCCGGTACCCGTCCACCCGGGCGGCGAGGACGGGATTTTCCCAGGCGCCGGCGGCCAGTTCGAAACCTTGCAGCTGCTCGATGACGGCCAGCACGCCGAACCTGCCTTCGCGCCGGGTGCCCGGGGCCACGTGCTGCCAGCGCAGCAGGAACCGCATGAAATCCTGGGCGGTGACCGGTTCGATCTCGCGCCGCTGCCGCTGCCGGGTGTAGGCATGGATGCGGGCGAGCAGACGGCGGGCGCAAAACTCCTCCCCGCCTGCCGGGGTGAAGTGCCCGCGGAGGGCGAAGCCTTCGGCTTCCAGGCGGGCAAGCCCACGTGCCGCCAGGTCTTCCGGCAGCCCGCTCGCGCCGGCCAGGTCGGCGAGGCCCGACGGGCCGCGGCACTCGAGGTGCCCGCGGAGGATGTCCGCGGCGGCGATGTCCTGGTCGGGCGGCTCCGCCCGGACCGGGCAGGGATGAGCAGGCACGATCGCGGCCCCGGGGAACAGCGCTTCGATGGTGGGGCGAAGTTCTACCGCGCACCACATCTGCCCCGCCGGGGCGTGCACGGACACGGCTCGGCGGTCCCGGACCAGGGTGGCGAACCAGGCGCGCCAGGCCTGCACCGGGCGGTGCGCCACGACCGTCATGAGCAGGTCGTGCAGTTCGTCGGGGTCGCGCGGGTCCGGGCGGACCTGCTCGCCGACCTGTCCGATCGCTGCCGAGTCGAGCCTGCCCAGCTCGTGGGCTTCGACCGGCAATCCCCTCGGCAGGGGCACCGCTCGGCTGCGGCGTTCTTCCAGCGGGGCGTCGTCGAGAAAGGTGAACGGCCGGCCGCCCAGGATCTCGTGGGCGAGAACAGACGGCTCAGTGGTGTCGCGCACCACGACGGCCACCTGCCCGGACTCGATGCTCGCGATCAGGTTTTTGAGGCCGTCAATGTCCATCGCCTCGCGCAGGCAGTCCTCCAGCGTCTGGCGCACCAGCGGGTGGCTGGGGATTTCCAGCGGGCCCGGGGCGACGTTCTCCTGGCAGGCGGCCAGGGTCGGGAACACCGCGGCCATCAGGTCGTCGGCCTCCATCCGCTGGATCGCCGGCGGGTTCTTCTTCCCGCCGCGCATCCGCAGCACTGCCAGGGAACGGTTCAGGTTCCACCGCCACCGTGCCGCGAACATGGGCGAGGTGAGGACCGCCTGGCGGACCACATTCTCCACCGTTTTGGACGCCAGGAATTTCGGGACCGCCTCAAGCGGGAAGCTGTGCTGCGGGCCCAGCGACAGCAGGACCGCGTCATCGCTGGCCGCCGCCTGGAGCTCGAAGTCGAAGGTGACACAGAACCGCTTGCGCAGCGCCAGCCCCAGCGCCCGGTTAAGCCGGGCACCGAACGGCGCGTGCCCGACCAGCTGCATCCCCCCGGCCTCGTCGAAGAACCGTTCAAGCACGATCGTGTCGGTGGTCGGCAGCACACCGAGCTGCTTCAGCCCCGCGGCCAGGTAGGCCACGATCGTCTCGGCCGCCGCAGGGCCGATCCCCGATTCTGCCTCCAGCCACCCGATGGCACCGGCGGGCCGACCGGCGTTCAGCCGCCCGGCGACCTCCGACCGGATGGCGCACACTTCCTCCGACAGCTCCCGGGTGCGGCCGGGAGCCTCACCGAGCCAGAACGGCACCGACGGCGGCGCGCCGTGGGCGTCTTCCACCCGGACGATGCCCGGCTCCACCCGGCGGATCCGCCAGGAGGTGGTGCCGAGCAGGAACACGTCCCCGGCCATGGACTCGATCGCCCAGTCCTCGTTGACCGTCCCCACCAGGGACTGATCCGGCTCGGCCAGCACCCGGTAGTCGCCCTGCTCGGGGATCGCGCCGCCGGAGGTCAGCGCGGCCAGCCGGGCACCGCGCCGGCCCCGCAGCCTGCCGGTCACCCGGTCGCGGTGCAGCCAGGCGGCGCGGCGGCCCCGGCCGGTGCGGATGCCTTCCGACACCAGCTCGGCGACCTCCTCGAAATCCTGCTGCGACAGGGCGGAGAACGGGGCGGCCCGCCGGGCCAGCGCCAGCAGCTCCTCCTCCGCCCAGTCCGCCGCGGCGCACTCGGCCACCATCTGCTGGGCCAGGATGTCCAGCGGGCGAACCGGGACCTGCAGCGCATCCAGCCGCCCCGACCGCACCCCGCGCAGCAGCGCGGCGCACTCCACCAGCTCATCCCGCGACGTCGGGTACAGCCGCCCGGCGGGCGTCCCGCTGCGGGTGTGGTTCGACCGCCCGACCCGCTGCAGGAAGGTGGCGAAGCTGCGTGGCGACCCGATCTGGCACACCAGCTCCACCGGCCCGATGTCGATCCCCAGCTCCAGCGACGCGGTCGCCACCAGCGCCCGCAGATCACCGGAGCGCAGCCGGGACTCCACCCGCTGCCGCCGGTCCTTTGACAAGCTGCCGTGATGGGCCGCGACCTGGTCTTCCCCCAGCCGCTCGCCGAGCTGGTGCGCCACCCGCTCGGCCATCCGCCGGGTATTGACGAACACCAGCGTCGTCCGATGCCGCTTCACATGCGCGGCGATCAGGTCCAAGATCTCGGCCATCTGCTCCGCCGAAGCGACCGAGCCGAGCTCATCGTCGGGCAGCTCCAGGGCCAGGTCGAGCTTGCGGCGGTGCCCGGCATCCACGACGGCACATCTGGGTGAGCCATCCGCGTGCGAACGGCCCGCCCCGGCGCCCACGAGCAGCCGGGCCACGGTCTCGATCGGGCGCTGCGTCGCCGAGAGCCCGATCCGCTGCACCGGCCGCCCCGCGACGTGCTCCAGCCGCTCCAACGTCACGGCCAGGTGCGAGCCACGCTTGTTCCCCGCCACCGCGTGGATCTCATCTACGATCACCGTCCGCGCCGACCGCAGCATCGCCCGCCCCCGCTCCGCAGTCAGCAGCAGGTACAGCGACTCCGGGGTCGTAATCAGGAAATCCGGCGGGCGCTTCAGCATCGCCGACCGCTCCGACGCTGCCGTATCCCCCGTCCGCACCGCTACCCGGATATCCGGCGCGGGCAGGCCAAGCTCCGCAGCAGTCCGGGCGATCTCACACAGCGGACGCTCAAGGTTCTGCCAGATATCCACCGCCAGCGCCTTCAGCGGCGACACATACACCACCTGCGGCCCATCCCCGCGCCCGCCGCCCGCCTCATGCGCCCGGTACATCCGGTCGATACACACCAGGAACGCAGCCAGCGTCTTCCCCGACCCAGTCGGCGCTGCGATCAGCGTGTTCCCGCCACCCGCAATCTCCCGCCAGCCCTCAGCCTGCGGCACGGTCGGGCCAGCCGGAAACCGCCGGGAAAACCAGGCACGAATCGCCGGGTGGAACGACTCCAGCACCTTGCCACACTAACCTCGGCCGCCGACAACCCCGCAAAGGTTCCGGGCCTGGCATCTCCCTCACTGCCGCCAAGATCCGCTCCGGTGCGCGCAGCTGTGCAGCTCCTGCCGTTCAGCCTGGATCCATAAAACAGAATCCCCGAGTCGCTAGGGCCCCTCGGCAAGATACGGGGAGCGGTGGGTCCGACATGCGCGTTTCCTCACCCCGGAATCGACCGCTCAGCCGAGATCTCCGCTATCCAGTTCTCGGAAACAACCAGGTCAGGGACTGTTTCGGCAACTGAACCGTGGCCAACGCTTACTCTGCCTCGCCGGGCCCTGGCAGCCAGCTGGGATGGGTCAGCCGGAATGAGCCGGAGAGCCAGCGCTGGACACATCTCGACCGCCTGCCGTGCGTCGCGTTCCAGCCACGGCGGAACTGGCGTGTCTAGCATCACCGGGAAACCCTGACGGTCTGTCTGCACGAGCTCCGGCACGATGTGCGCGCACAGTCCGTGTCCGCTGCAGCGAGTCCAGTCGACGGTCAGGCGGGTTGCGCCGGGAACCGAGGGCAGCGGCAGGCAGTTGCGAACCGGCCGACCGCAGCTGCCGCGCAGCAAATGCGCCGCAAGATCATCGGTGAACACGTCCAGGGCGGACAGCACGAACCTGGACGCCCCGTCCGGGTGAGAGCACGCGCCGCGGCCGCGCACGGCTGCCGCGCCACGGCGCGCGGTGTCCAGCGCCTCGGCTCCGCCTGAACCGTCGGCGAGCGCGGCCAGCGAACGTGCTATGCCAGGCAGGCCCAGTTTGCATGGCCCGCACTGACCGGATGACTCTTTGGCGAGATACGCGGCAACGCGGGCCACTTCGCCGAGCGGGCAGCTGCCCTCCCCCAGCGCCAGCACAACGCCCGCGCCCAGGGTGCCTCCGGCCGCAGCCAGGCCGGCCCGGCTGACCGGCGCGTCATGGGCAGCCTGCGCTGGCAGCCAGCAGCCGTGGTAGCCGCCGACCAGGACGCCGTTAGCCGGCTCGGCGCCGCACAGGTCGAGTACCTCGCCGAGCGGCAGCCCCGACGGCACCTCCACGACGACGGGCTGACCGGCCGCGCCCCACATTGTCAGCAGCACCGTCCCTGGCTCTGCCGGCGTACCGGTTGAGGCGTACCCCTCTGGTCCTGCCATTGCGAGCATGGCAAGCTGCGCAAATGTCTCCGTGTTGGACAGCAGGGTCGGGCGATGCCCGACCCCGCTGTAGCTGGCATGGCTCCTGCGCCCCGGCGGCAGCGGGGTCCGGCCATTCATGGCGTTGATCAACGCGCCTGATTCACCGGACACGAACCGGTCGGGTACCTCCATCACGCGCACTAGGCGCGCGAGGCCCGAGTCGGCCGCGGCGGCTTCGCTTACCGACCGCGCGGTCAGAGGATCGGTGACGCCGACCAGGATCAGCTGCGCTCGCAGCGCCCGGGCTGCCGCCAGAGCGCCCCCCAGGACTAAGTAGGGGGACCTGAGCAGCAGCATCTTGTCTTTGGCGCTGCCCGGCTCGCCTTCGGTTCCGTTGACCACGACCATCGGCGCCCGTTTGCGTGTGCGGGCCGCGTCCCGCACGGCCGCGAGCTTCCGCGCGACCGGGAACGCGGCACCACCCCGCCCGCGCAGGTCGACCTGCTCGGCCATGCTGATGAGCTGCCGGGCGGTAAGCCGCGGCAATTTGCCGAAGACTGCCTGGTGCGCCGCCAGATCGATCCGGCGCAGCCGGTCAAGACCTGCAGTGAGGCGTGGTTTCCCGATGCAGCGGACCTCGGGCGCCCCGGTCGACATCTTCAGCGTTCCGCGTCGCGCTGGGTGCCGCCGCGCCGGGCGCCGGCCGACCACGTGGCACGCTGGGTGCCGCCGCGCCGGGCGCCGGCCGACCATGCGGCACGCTGGGTGCCACCGCGCTGGGATCCGCCCGGCCGCGCGGCGCGCGGAGGGGGCAGCGGTACAGGGTGCGAAGGCGTCGGCCGGCCGGACCACAAGGCGGTCGGCTCAAGGGCTGCGGGGATCGCGGCCCGCGCTCCAGACCCGATGGACGGCGCCCCCGACTCAGGCACCGGGTGGGCGGCCACCTCCGTGCGGCTCCGGGTCGTGGCAACGAGCCGGATCGCCAGGACGAGCGCCACCGCCGCCAGGCATCCCCCATAGCTCCAATACACATACGGCTTGGCGTGGCGCCCGGCGAGCAGCCCGTGCAGAATCGCCAGTGGCCAGGCCAGGTATGCAGTGACATGCACGGCACGCCAGGCTCCCGGCCACCCAGCAAACCTGCGCCGGGCCACGCCAGTAACCAGGACCAGCAGGACCAGGTCCGAGGCGAGCGTGCCGAGGCCGAGGTAGAGCCTTTGGCCGCTCGCCAGGGAGGGCCAGACCGCGTCGACCGGGCTCGAGCGGTGCGCCAGCACTTCCATCACCACATGCGTTGCCAGGAATCCCACCGCGGCCAGGGACAGCGCACGGTGCACCGCCTGCGACATCACCCGGCCAGCCGGGGGCATCAGGACGCGGTCCGTCGCGACCAGCCCGGCCGCCACGGCGACAGTCAGTGCGATCAGCGCGAATGCACCCGAGTAGAACAACATAAGACGCTGCACCGCAGCGAGGATGGCCCGGTCCTTGCCGGTGCCGCCGGCAGCTAATGCGCCGCAGCCGGCGGCGAGCAGAACCGCCACCAGGATCCAGCGCCCACGCCGCGGGCGCGCAGTTCCGGCCGCCGAGAATACCGGGTGCCGACGCCTGGCGAGCACGCGATTATTCCTCCCGCTGCCTCCGGGGCGTCCGGAGGATATGTAGTCGCCTAACGCTCCGATGTGCCCACTGTCCTGAACTCTTGGTCGGTCTGATCCGGTGAGGCGACAGGGTTCTGACGGAATGATCCTAGCGACTCCAGTCACAGGATCACTTCAAATTGACCTATTAGAAGTAGCGATAGCCGTTTTAGCATGTGAGGGGCCACTTGGGGCCCTCATCAAGCACGCTCAGCCGCCGCCTGAGAGATGCGCCGCAGGATTCGGGGACTTGCAGCGGGCTATTCGGCTACCTGCCGAGGGAAGTTCTGAACCGCCGACCCTGCACCGGTTTCCGGGCGAAGTGTTCAGGGCGCGGACGGTCTGAGCCTACGGTCTGAGCCAGTCTCGCTTGCCGTGCGTCCCAGGGGCGGGTTGGTCCGCGTGCCGGTACCGAGCGCACCATCAACACAGCTCACTCCTGTAACCAATCGACGCAGAATTCACCGACGTGAAGACATCCGCGTCGGGCAGAACGCAAAAATCTCCTGCTCTTATTTAGATCCGGTAACGCTGGCTTGGGTCTGGACCTAACGTTTCCCTTCGGGAGCGGGACCCGACAGAGAGATGCTGACATGCCTTACCGCAGGGGTCGGTCTTACCGGCGAGCGGCTCGTCTCGACCGAAGCCCCAAGACGCAGCGGCCGCGGGCGCACTCGGCGCTGATGGGTGGATTCCTGGCAGTAGTCCTCGCCTTAGGGATGGCGCTCGTCATCGCACCGCATATCAAGACCATGCTCAGTGCCTCGACTGATGCGGCAGCCCCCACAAGCCCCTGCCTGACTCCTGCTTCGGCCGAATCGGCCACGCCGACTATGACCGCTTCGGCGACGACCGGGACTATGACGCCGACTCCGACCGCATCGGCCGCGACCTCGACTGCGGCACCGGTCCAACCCGCTTCAGCTACACCCACGCTATGCCCGTCCGACACGGCAACCGCACCGCCGCCGACCGCGAATTCGGACTGCGAGATCATCGTGCCCGCGCACCCCTTGAGTGCCGCAGGGCTCGCCACCCCTTATCAGCTCACCGGTCCTGACGGAAAAACACCCGCAGAGTCTGGCTGCACCGAGGCCAACTCGGCGAACCTTGGGGCCTTCGTGCAGGCGACGATTCTGGACCCAGCCACGGGGAAGCTGGCTGTGTATGAGCCGCTCGTTGTCACGAAGGGCACCACACCAGCCGCCGCACCAGTAGTGCCCACGCTTCCAGAAGGCGCGATCGTCACGATTGACTTCGGATTCAACGGCACAAACCTGACGCAGGTGGGCGCCACCCGGCGCGCGCTCCGGCAGGGGCACTGCGTGGATGGCCTGCGCGGCTCGATTTTCGGTCAGGTGTCGTTCTGCAACGGCACTGCCTTCTTCCTGACCGCACACAAAGTGGAAGAGCGGGGCAAGCTCGTCGTGCCATCGGCCGGGGTCTCCCCGGTAACTGGTCATTCTTGCCCGACAACGCGGGACTTCAGCATCGTCGATCAGGACCCGAGCGACAACGTGACCACGACGTACCTGCTTACCGCGACCGGGCGGACCGCGCAGTTCAGTCAGCGGAATGTCACCGCACTGCCGGGCGCGACACAGATGGTAAACGGAAGTGATAACGCACTGCTCGACGCGCACGTCGATCCGGTGCTCGGCTGCAAGCCGTTCGAGGCGCCGGACTTGTCGCAAGGCGGGTCACCGGGCACATCGCAGGCCCTCGATGAGCTCTCTGCGGCCAAAAGCCAGGCGGTGCCGGTAGCGCTGGTACCAGAGAGCGACCCGATGGTCCTCGTGAATAACACCTTCAGTGTCCAGAAAACCGACCTGTACAGGTCTAACCTTGGCCAGCCGACGATTTCAGCGGCGAACAACGCGGACGACAGCCCGTCTAAATTCTGCCAGAACATGCTCAACATCCAGGCCCCGTTCCTGAACGACAACGAGGTCGTGCTGGCATCGGCAACGTCGCCCGTGCCATCGGTCGGAGACAACCTTTTTACTTTCATGGCGAACCGGCTGAGCATGTCCTTCACCAACCTCAACTGCAGCGATTACGGCCTCAGAGACCCGGTGACGCTTACGTTGGACAGCGACGGAGTCGCAACGGCCGCGACCCTTGACACCACGCAGCAAGCGGCAAGCGATGGTTCTGCTTAGCGCCGTCGGCACCAACAAGGTCTTGAGGAGGGGACCGCCGAAGCCCTCGCCGCGGCGGACGGCTCGCATGATGTCGTGGTGAGCAGCCTGATGATCCATCACCTGCCCGAACCGCTGCGCCCCCAAGCGATCCGCGAGATGTTCCGCGTGCTACGCCCCGGCGGCTGGGTGCTCATCGCCGACTTCCGCCCGCCCGCCAGCCGGATCGGCCGCCGCCTGATCGCTCCCCTCACCAGCACCGCCATGGAAAACAACCCCGTCCATCTGCTCGAACCAATGGTTCGTGAGGCCGGCTTCGGGCAGGTACGCACCGGCGATGTCCACCCGTGGATTCGGTACGTGCAGGCTGTCAAGCCAGCCAGCGCCCCATGAGCGCCAAAGTCGCCGCAAGTGCTGGGACCCGGTAGACGAGTAACGTATTCGGCCTGGTGACGTGTCTTGCTTATGACTCACTCGGCCCTCAGCAGCTGGGCCGGGCGTGACCGCGCGGCCAGCAAGGCAGGAGTGACGGCGAGGATATTCGCGGCAATGAGCACCGCTGCGGCGAGCGCGGCCAGCGGCGCTGGCTGCACCACCGATACCGGCACCACACCGAAGTCCGTGGCAAACACCCGCCAGGTAATCTTGCCCGCCGCGATGCCCAGCGGCATCCCTGCCCCGATCCCGACCAGTGCCACCGCTGTTGCCTGCCAGCCGACCACCGCGGCGACCTGGTGCCGTACGAACCCGAGCACCTTCAGCAAGCCGACCTCGGCACGCCGGCGGGTCAGGCTGACCAGCAGCAGGTGCACCATCGTCGCCGCCCCGAACAGCACCAGCAGCCCGGCGAACAGCAGCGGGAAATTCACCGACTCGCCGAAGTTGACCAGCTCGACCGGTTTCTCCGGATCGGCCACATATGGACGGTATTTGCTGGTATGCCGGGCCAGCGCCGCAGTTCCCGCCGGGCCGGGAGCAGACCGCGCCAGCACCGAGTAAATGATGCCCCGCTGCGCCTTGCGCTTACAGACGGACTGGCCGTCACGGGGCGGGCATTGCGCATTTGCCAGCGCGCTCACGGTCATCGCGGCCCCGCTGCCGAGCCCTCCGGTGCCGAAGCTGGGCGGGAAAGACGCTCGGCCGATCACGCGGAACTGAGCCGTGTGCGCAGCGCCGGTCACCGGGTCGGGGACAGTGACCCGGACCAGGCCCCCTGACCGCGCCCCGATGCTGCGCATCGTCGCGGCGCCTAGCATGATGTCCCGGTCACGGCTCGGCAGTCCCCCGTCCACGGCCGAGATCAGGGCAGGACCGCGGATCGCGTTCACTGCGAGCAAGCGGACGTGGCGGCCATTAACGTCGATTTCCGCCACGGTGGCCAGGGTGATCTGCTTAATCGCCGGGTCCTGCTGCAGGCTGGTCAGCAGCGATCCGGTGAGAACGGACCCACGTCCCACTCCCAGATTGGTGAAGTCCGCCTGAAACGGTGCGCCATACAGCGCGGGCGAGGAGATGAGCCGGGTCAGGCTGGCGCCGAACACGGTCGTCGCGCACAGTGCGGCGACCGCCATCACCATGCCGAGCAGCGCTGCACCTACCGGGACCGGCTGGCGGCCCCGGCCCCGCTCCAGCGCGTACCGGATCCCGATCAGCGCGCTCGGCGGCGCGCCGAGCCCGGCCACGGCCCGGACCAGCGTCACCGGGACCGGCCGCAGCGGCGGGTCGCCGCGCAGCAGCCGCGCATGACGCACCGCTGGCCAGGCTGACAGCGCCACGACGGTGGCCACTGTGGCCAGCGCGCCGATCACCGTGACGAGCGGATCGAGGACCACTGCGCCCGGGGAGCCGACGGCCAGCCGCGCCTCTCCGACCGGTGTCAGCGGGGAGAGCAGCGCGGCCAGTGCCACGGCCCCGGCCGCGCCCACGGTGCCGATGATGGCCGCGCGCGCCAGGCCGAGCGCCACGAACTGCCGGACCCGCAGGCCCACCGCGGACAGGGCGCGACGGTCGTCCTGCCCGGTGACGAACTGCCGGGCGCCTGCCTGCCCGATGACAGCCAGCCCGGCGAGCATGGCCAGGCCGGCCAGCACCCACCAGCCCGCGGCCTGCGGCCTGATCGCGCGCTGCACCGCGGCGGCGTCGATATCCAGGTCGTCGGCGCCGAGCGAATGCAGCGGGCGGAGTTGGCTGTCGAACGCGGGCAGGTCAGCCGCGCCATGCCGGAGCCGTACGAAGTAGACCGACCCCATCACCGCACGGTGATTCACCGCTGCCGCATACGCCTTCGTCGGGTACAGGTCATAGCGGGTCCCGTTCCCGTAGGGGAACTCATTCTCGGCCACCACCAGGCCCACCACCCGCAGGCTGCGCCGCGGGACCGCCGACAGCTTGACCTTGGCCCGCCCCATCCTCAACTGTTCCGGGGTCGGCGTCAGGACCTGGATCACCGAGCCGATCCGCACGCCGTTATCCCTCGCGAGCGTGTACGAGGCCAGCACCTCATCGGGGTTGGCCTGGTCCGGCATCCGCCCCGAGAGCAGCTTGACCATCCGGGACAGGTCGCCCGGCGGGACCTCGAAGACACCGAAGGCCCGGTGTCGATCGGCTTGCGGCAGGAGTTACAGCGGGGCAGATTCAATGGGCCAGGGGCTGGCGTCACCATGGCGACCTGGGGAATACGGGCCAGCGACGGCAGCGGGTGGCCGCTGTAGACGACAACGTCGTAGCCATGCCGGGCTACGAAGTCAGGAAAGGCGGCTGCGGTCCGCCGACCGGTCGCCGCGGAGGCCATCACAAACCCGCCCACCAGGGTGACTAGGGCTGCCAGTGCCAGCCAGGACTTCCAGTGCCGCCGCAGCTCTGCATGGAGCAGCATGGCAACAGCACGCACCGCAACCTCCCTGCACAGGCTCCTGTGTGCAGTCTGGCGCACCGGGCGGGATCAGCAAGGTGGCCAGCCACCCGTGGGAAGTCGTGCTAGCCCCCCTGAGCGGGTGTGCGCGGCCAGTTAGCCAAGATCATTTACTCCGGGGAGAAGCTTCCGCCGCCTGGGTGAGCCGCCGGCCAGCCTCGCGCAGGGTGTCGAGCTTCTTGCTGAAGGAGAACCGCAGCCTGGGGCCGCCGGACACCGGGCCGGAGTAGAACGATGATCCCGGTACAGCTGACACCCTCGCCTGCCTCGTCAGCGCCTCGGCTGCCTTCGCATCGTCCGCGTGGCCGAGGCAGGACGCGTCGGTCATGATGTAGTAGGCGCCCGCGGGCTTGATGGGGCGGAACCCGGCCTGTTCCAGGATGCCGAGCATCAGCGCGCGGCGCTCGGCGTAGTCAGCGGCCAGCTGCTGGTAGTACGTGCCTGGCAGCCGGAGCGCGACCGCGCCGGCCTCCTGCAGCGGCGCCGGAGCGCCGACCGTCAGGAAGTCGTGCACCCGGCGGATCGCGTCTGTGAGGTCGGGCGGGGCGATGGCCCAGCCGACCCGCCATCCGGTGACCGAGTAAGTCTTGGACAGGGCGCTGATAGTGATACTCCGGTCCTCCATGCCCGGGATGGTGGCGATCGGGATGTGGCGGGCGCCGTCGTAGACAATGTGCTCGTAGATCTCGTCTGAGATCGCGATCACCCCGAACCGGGCACACCACCGGGCGATCGCTGTGAGCTCGTCGCGGCTGAAGACCTTCCCGGTGGGGTTGTTGGGGTCGTTCAGCACGATGGCCCGCGTCCGGTTATTGAAGGCCGCGGCGAGTTCCAGCTCGTCGAAGGACCAGTCTGGCTCGCGCAGCCGGACATACCGGGGCGTCGCGCCCGCGATGATCGCGTCCGAGCCGTAGTTCTCGTAAAACGGCTCGAACATGACAACTTCGTCGCCGGGATCAGCCACCGCGACGATCGCCGCGACCATCGCCTCGGTTGCCCCGCACGTCACGCAGAGGTGACGTTCGGGGTCCACGTGCATCCGGTAGTCGCGGCGGTACTTCTCCGCCAGAGCCTCGCGGAAAGGCCTGGAGCCCCAGGTGATCGGGTACTGGTTGATGTCGGCGTGGATGGCATCGCATGCTGCCTGCTTGACGGCTTCGGGGGCGGGAAAGTCGGGGAAGCCCTGGGCGAGGTTGATCGCGTCGTGCGCGATGGCAAGCCGGGTCATCTCCCTGATGACGGACTCGGTGAGGGAGCGGGCCTTCCTGGAGGCGCCGGTGCGCCCTTCATGGATCGCCTTCCCGGACTCGCGCTGCTCAGCCACTGTCGCCTCCCGCCACGGCGTCCCGGCGCACGGTCTCGAGCGTTTCCGGTTCCGCGAGAAGACCCCGCAGGATCAGCGAGGCGATCTCGTCGCCGAATTGCGCCGACGCGCCCGAGCGCCCTCCGCTGTAAAGCGTCAGCGCCCGGATCAACATGCCCGCGATGGCCTCGCGGACCAGGGCCGTGTCGATCGGGAGGAACGCGCCGGAGGCAACGCCGTCCTTGACGATCCGCTCGACGGCGCCGTGCAAGCGGAGCAGCTTGCCGTTCCACACGGCGAACCGGGGGTCGCCCATGACCTCTTCGGTGTACATGCCCCTCAGGTCGTAGGGAGACCGTGCGAGGTGCTCGACATCGTGCCGGAGGTACCGGTAGAGACGAACGCTTGCCGGGCCGGGGTCAGACGCGAGGGCCTCGACCGCGGGCACGGCCTCGTCGAGGTCCGAACGGAGAATCTCCTCGACGATCGCGTGCTTCGAGGGGAAGTGATGGAAGAGGGAGGGCTGCCGGATTCCCACGGCCTGCGCGATCTGGCGCGTGGTCGTCGCGTGATAGCCGCGCCGGGCGAAGAGCCTCGCCGCCTCGAAGAGGATGCGCTCGCGGTTGGACCCGGGCTCGGAGCGCCGCGCGGTCACGACGCCGGTCCTGCTGCCGGCCGGCCGCTGATCACGCGGCCCTCCCCTGCACCTCGTGGATGAAATGGCAGGCCGCGGTGTGCCCGGCCGAGACACGCTGAGGGGCGGGTTCCTCCACCGCGCACCGCTCTGGCCCGCCCAGCTGCTCCCGCAGCCAGCACCGGGTGTGGAACCGGCACCCTGGCGGCGGCGACGCGGGATTCGGCGGATCGCCGGGAAGTATGATCCGCTTCCGCCGCGCCTCCACCGCCGGATCCGGCACCGGCACCGCCGACAGCAGCGACACGGTGTAGGGATGCCTGGGATCGCGGTAGAGATCAGCGGCCCCGCTTTGCTCCACAATCTGGCCAAGATACATAACGGCGATGCGGTCGCTCATGTGGCGGACGACCGCGAGGTCGTGCGCGATGAAAAGATAAGACAGGTTCAGGTCGCGCTGAAGTTGCTGCAGCAGGTTGATGATCTGGGCCCTGATCGAGACGTCCAGCGCGCTCACCGCCTCGTCCGCGACGATCACCGCGGGGCTGACCGCGAGCGCCCGCGCCAGCCCCACTCGCTGCCGCTGCCCGCCGGACAGCTCGTGCGGATACCGTCGAGCGTGTCTCGGTGACAGCCCGACCACCTCGAGCAGATCGCGGACGCGCTCGCGGCGCTCGGCACGGGTTCCGATGTGGTTCACGCGAAGCGGCTCAGCGATGCTTGCGCCGGCCCGCCACTTTGGGTCAAGCGACGCCATCGGATCCTGAAAGACCATCTGGAGGTGGGGCCGCTCCGCCCGGTCTTGGGCGCCGACTTTCGCATCGAACGGCCGCCCGCGAAAGAGGACAGTCCCCGACGTCGGTGGGATGAGCCCGACGATGGCGCGCCCGAGCGTGGTCTTGCCGCTGCCGGACTCACCGACCAGCCCAACCGTCTCGGCCGTCGCGAGCTCCAGAGAAACGCCGTCCACCGCGTGCACCCATCCGACCCTTCGGCGGACCACCGTTCCGCGCGTGACCGGAAAGTGCACACGCAGGTCGCGCACCTCGAGAAGCGCGGGCCCGGTCACGGACGGGGATGCCTCGGTCACGCCGTCTCCTCGGTGACGAGTCCATACTCGGGCGGTTGCGGGGCCGGCCGGAATCCGGGCCGCAGCGGCTTCCCCGCCTCCACCTCGCCTGGCGCAACCGGGTTGTGACACGCGAGCAGGTGCGCGCCGGGGCCGGACTGCGGCGCTCCGGCGGCCAGGGCCGCTTCTACGGGCGCCAGCGGCGGCATCTCGCGCCAGCAGACCTCGAGCGCCCAGGCGCACCGAGGCGCGAACGGGCAGCCGCGCGGAAGCCGGTCAAGCTCGGGCGGTGAGCCGGCGATGGGTGTCAGCGGCTGTCCCACGTCCGCGATGCGTGGGATCGAACGCAGCAGGCCTGCTGTGTAGGGGTGGCTCGGGCGGGCGAATATCTCGACTGTCGGCGCGGACTCCACCACGTGGCCCGCGTACATCACCGTGATCTGCCGCGTCATGCGGGCCATGATCCCGAGATCGTGGCTGATCAACAGGATCGCGGTCCCGCGCTCGACGGTGAGCTGGTGGAGCAGCTCGAGCACCTGGGCCTGCACCGTGACGTCGAGGGCGGTGGTCGGCTCGTCGGCGATCAGGAGAGCCGGGCGAAGGGCCAGCGCGATCGCGATCATCACACGCTGGCGCATCCCCCCGCTGAACTGGTGCGGGTAGCGACCCAGCTGATCGCCCGGCCGGGGGATGCCGACGGCGCCCAGTAGTTCCGCGGCCCGGCGTCGCGCCTCTCCCCGTCGCACATCCTCGTGGGCCTGGATCGTCTCGGCGACCTGCTCGCCGATCGTCAGCACTGGGTTCAGCCCGCTCATCGGATCTTGCGGAACGAGTGAGATCTCCTTCCCCCGAAGACGGCGCATCTCGCGGTCGCTGAGCCGGATCAGGTCGCGGCCGCCGAACCAGATCTCGCCGGCGGCGATCCTCGCCGTGGGACGCGGCAAGAGGCGGAGAATGGCAAGGCTCGTCACGCTCTTGCCCGAACCAGACTCCCCCACGAGCCCGAGAGCCCCGCCGGCCTCGAGATCGAAGCTCACTCCGTTCACCGCGTGAATGACGTTCCGGCCGCTGTCGAAGCGCACGGCAAGGTCCCGCACGCTAAGCACCGCGTCGCCCGTTGCCACCTGCGCATGGCTGTGCGCGCTCACTCCTGCACCCCGCCGAGGCTCCCCCGCAGACGGGGGTCGATCCAGTCCCGGAGTCCGTCACCGAGCAGGTTGAATCCGAGCACGGTCAGTGCCAGCGCGAGCCCGGGGAACGTGGACCACCACCATGCGGTCTGGATGTAGCTGCGGCCTTCGGTGATGATCGCGCCCCATTCGGGCGAAGGCGGCTGCGCCCCTAGTCCGAGGAAGCTCAGCGACGAGGTCGCCAGGATCGCGTAGCCGACGTCTAGTGACACCTGGACGACGACGATGGACAGCACGTTCCGGACGAGATGCCGGGTCGCGATCCACATCGTCCCGGCGCGGGCCACCCGGGCTGCGAGAACGAACTCGCGTTCTCGCAGCGACAGCACCTGCCCGCGGGTGAGGCGCGTGTACCAGGGCCAGAAGACCACCGCCAGCGCCAGCACGGTGTGCTGCAGGCTCGGGCCGAGCGTCGCGGCGATCGCCGCCGCCAGGATGAAACCGGGAAAAGCCAGGAACAGGTCCGTGACCCGCATGACAACCTCATCGACGAGGCCGCCGACCAGGCCCGACAGGATGCCGACGGCCGTTCCGAACGTGACCGACAGCGACAGGATGATGGCGGCGACCTCGACCGAGATGCGGCCGCCGGCCAGAACCCTGCTGAACATGTCCCGCCCGAGGTTATCGGTCCCGAACCAGTGGTGGATGGACGGGCTCTGGAGGACGGCGAGCAGGTTGATGCGGTCCGGGTTCTGCGGTGCGCCGATCGGGCCGAACACCGCGAGCAACAGGACCAGCGTGACAATCGCGACCCCGGCAACGTTCAGCCGCGACTCCAAAAGGAACGGCCCCAGGGCCCGGAGCGCGCCGCGCAGCCTTCCCGCGGCGGCACTTGTTAGGCGGCCTTGCCCGGCCACAGCGCCCTGATCGATCATGCGTACCGGATTCTGGGGTCGAGGTACAGATAGGCGATGTCCACGATCAGGTTGATCACCACGTACATGCCGGCGATCACGAGCGTGGCGCCGAGCGTCGCGTTGTAGTCGGAGGCCTGGATGGCTTGGAAGGCATAGTTGCCAAGCCCGGGCCACTGGAATACCGACTCGACCACGAAGACGCCGCCTGCGAGGAGCCCAAACTCCAGCCCGAGGACGGTCACGGCGGGGAGCATCGCGTTGCGCAGCACGTGCCGGCGAAGCACGCGCCATCGGCTGAGCCCTTTCGCCTCGGCCGCCCGCACGTACTCCTCTCCGAGGGCGTCGAGCACACTCGTCCGCACGATGCGGACCATGAGCCCGTACACACCGGCTGCCAGGGTGACGACCGGAAGCACCAGGTGTTCCGACGCGCCAACGAAGTCGCCAAGATGCCCGGTGAGGAGGCTGTCGACGGTCAGCAGGCCGGTGATGTGCGGCGGCGGCGCCGTCCCGGGGTCGAGGCGGCCGCCGAGCGGGAACCATCCGAGCTCGGTGTGAAACAGCAATTGCAGCAGCAGCGCGAGCCAGAACGCCGGAAGGGAGAGCCCGGCGATCGCGGTGAGGCGCCCGCCCGCGTCGGTGCTCGTTCCCCGCCGGTACGCGGCCGCAGTCCCGACGACCAGTGCGAGCACGAACCCAAGCAGGAGCGCATAGCCCGCGAGTTCGACCGTTGCGGGCAGAAACGTCGCAATGTCGGTACGCACGTCCCGCCGGGTGACGAACGAGAACCCAAGGTCGCCGTGGGCGAGATCGCGCAGGTAGCGCCCGTACTGCACAGCGAGCGGGGCGTCCAAACCGTAGAGGTGGCCGAGGTGGGCGACCTCGCGCGGGCTCGCCTGCGGGCCGGCCAGGAGCCGCGCCGGGTCGCCCGGCACGACCCGGGAGAGGAAGAATGTCACGACCGTGATGCCCCACAGGACGAACACCATGAACGCAAGGCGTCTCGCAACGAGGCTGCCCATGGGTCAGTCCCTCCGAGCTGCCTATGCCTAGGCGCGTGACAGCGCGTAGAAATCATACGAATCCACGTAGACGGGATTCGCGACGTAGCCTTTCACGTCTGTCCGCAGGTAGCTGGTGTCGATGATCTGCCCGAGCGGGATCCACGGCGGATCGTCTTTCCCCATGACTGTCTGCGCCTGCCGCCACAGGCTCGTCAGCTTCCCGGGATCCGATTCGGTGAACCCCTGGTTGATCGCGTTGTTCACCGTGGAGTTCTCGTAATACCCCCCGTTGAACAGGTGCTGCTTGGGCGTCGCGTCCTTGGACAGGATCGGGAAGCAGAAGTCCGACGGGCTGTTGTACTCGGGCCACCAGAACCAGTACGCCATGTTGGGCCGCTGCGACTCAGGCTTCGGGGTGGAGATGTCGGCGACAAAGGCCGAGTAGGCCTTTTCCACGATTTTCAGCTTCAGCCCTACTTGTTGCAGCTGGCTCTGCAGCACGAGTCCTGGCTCCTTGCGCCGGCCCGTGTAGAACTCGTACGTGAGCTGGGTGCCCGGCGCGACCCCTGCCTGCCGCAGCAGGGATTTCGCCTTCGCCACGTTGACGCCCGAGGAGTAGGTCCCCTGGGCGGCGTACAGCATCAGGTCTGGCAGGACGCTGTTCGGCCGGTCGAGCGTCCCCTTCATCACCGAGGAGACGAACTGCTCGTTCGGGAACAGCAGGTTCATCGCCTGCCGGGCCTGTGGCGAGGCGAGCGGCCCGTACGCGCCGAGGATGACATACTCCATCCCCAGCACCTTCTGGTTCCCGACGAAAATTCCGGGCTTGCCCCTGAGCGCTTCGGTGTCCTGCGGCGTCGAGGCGAAGGCGATGTCGAAGTCGCCTGACTCCATTCCCTCCCGGCGGCTCGAGTCCTCCGGGACCTGGCGAATGATGATCTTCTTGAAGTGCGGCCCGCTCCAGCCGCCCCAGTAGTTCGGGTTGCGCGTCATGACGATCTGATCGTTGGGCACCACGCTCTCGACCATGTAGGCGCCGGTCCCGGCAGAGTGCGACCCCAGATAGTCGTGCCCGTGGTTCTTCCCCTGCTTCTCCACATCCGGGTTCACGATGCCGGTGCCGTACTGCGAGGCGAGCAGCAGGTCGAACCGCGGCACGGGGGTGCCGAGATCCATCACGACCGTGCCCGGGTCCTTCACGACGATCTGCTTCCCGGGATCGGTGATGTAGGTGGACAGGGTCGAGCCGGCGCCGAGCTGCGCCGTGATGGTGCGGGCGTACGCGGCTTTCAGGGCGTTGCCATCGAAGGGTGCGCCGTCGCTGTACTTGACGCCCGGGCGCAACGCGAACGTCCACACGCTCTTGTCCGCGTTCGTCGATATTCCGCTGGCGAGCCAGGGCTTCGTCTCGGTGGCGCTGTTCCCTTTCATGCGCATCAGTGAGTCGTAGATCCCGAAGTTGGGCACGATGCCCGACAGCAGGAAGTACGAGGCCGGGTCGAAGTCGGACACGAACGCGTCCATCGCCACGACGAGCGTTTGCGGATCACGCTTCAGCGCCGGCCCCGCCCCGCCCTGTTTCACCGACGTGGGCGTCGAGCCACCGCACGCCGCGAGCACGCTGCCCGCCGACCCCATGGCCACCGCGCCCAAAGCTGTCCCGGTGGCGCCTCGAATGAACTGGCGGCGGCTGTACCGCCCGTCCCGGCTAGCTGTCATTGTCGCTCCGTTCCCGCATCAGTCGCCAAGCGCTGCCAGGCTCACATCTCGTACGGGAGGCTCACTGCGACCGTCGCGGTGAGCCGCTGAGGTGACGCCGGTGCCCAACGGAACCTGACGTCACCTATCGCTTGATAGGCAGAACAATTGAACGGCGAACCGTACTTTTGTGTCAAGACTGAATCTTCGGTGCCTAAGGGACGAAGCCGACGTCGAACGGCTGGTAGCCCTCGGCCACCCGGGGCCAGGGCCGGGCCTCCTCCCACACGGTGGCGAGGTCCAAGAGCAGATCGTCACGGAACCGGGGCCCGGTGACCTGCAGCCCGAATGGAAGGCCGTTCGGGAGGCGGCCAGCCGGAAGCGAAAGCGCCGGATGGCCGGTTGTGTTCTGGACCGAGGTGTTGTACACCTCGGCAGGTAGTTCCCCGACGTGATCGCTCGTGGACATGCGTCCTTCGGCCAGCCAGCCCTCGCTCGCGATCGTGGGTGAGAGTACGACGCCGTCGTCGCCGAGCAATTCGTCCAGCTCCCGGACGTAGCTGAACCGGCGCCGCCTCGCGGCTAGATAGTCGTCCAGCGTTACCCGGAGTCCCTCTTCCAGGAACCAGCGGGCGCCGGGATGCAGGCGGTCGAGGTTCGGTTCCACGACACTGCGGCCGAGGGAGGCAACATGCTCGGCCGAGGCGACGACGAACCAGTCGGTGTCGGGGTTGCCCATGGCGAAGATCCGCTCCGGATCGAGCGGCTCGGCAGGAAGCGCGACAAGATCGGCGAAGGCCGCCACGGCCTCGTCGAACGCCGACTGGACCACGCCGGGCAGTGGGCCCCAGGGGGCGAACCGCGGTGCCGCGTACAGGCGGCCCGGACGGGGCGGCCCGCTGGGGGGCGAGAAGGGGAGCGCGGTGGGGTCGCCGGGAGCGGGCCCGGACTGCACGGAAAGCAGCAGTCGCAGGTCCGCCGCAGTGGTCGCGAGACAGCCGTCGGTGGAGTAATCGATCCAGTCCGGGATGGGCCGCCGGGCGATCACGCCGTTGGTGGGCTTGATGCCGGCCAGCCCGCAGAGGGCCGCCGGGATCCGGACGGAACCTCCGCCGTCGGTCGCCGTGGCGATGGGGACGAGACCGGCGGCCAGCGCCGCGCCTGAACCTCCGCTCGAGCCGCCCGGAGACCACTCCAGTCCCCAGGGGTTGCGGGTCGCGCCGAAGACGAGGTTCGCCGAGTAGCCCTCAGTCGCGAACTCGGGAAGATTGGTCTTGCCGGCCACGATCGCCCCGGCGGCTCTTAGCCGGGACGGGGTGATCCCGTCCCGCGTGGCCGGAGGAGCGTCGGCGAACAGCGCGGAGCCGTGGGTAGTGCGCAGGCCTACGACGTCCTCGAGGTCCTTCACCAGGACCGGGACTCCCGCGAGCGGGCCGCAGGGGTCGCCCGCGGCAATCCGCGCGTCGAGCGCCTGCGCCTCGTCGAGCGCGAGATCGGCCCGCAGCGCCACCACAGCGTTCAGTGGGCCGTCGAGACGCGAGATGCGCTCGAGCGACCGTTCGACAAGCTGACGGGACGAAACGCTGCGCGTCCGCACCGCGTCGGCGAGTTCGCGAAGAATCCTGTCCTCCTGCAGGCCCGAATCGGCCCCACCCTATCCGCCGCGCCGATCCGCGAGGGACCAGCCCGGCCGAGTACGCGCCAAGGACCGCGAGCAGGTCTTCTAGTCCGCGATCACCTCCCCCGGCTACCCGGCCTGCATGGGAACGGAGCGCCTGCTGGATCGCGCCGGCGGCCTCGGCGTGGTGCCGACCTTCCCGATCAGCTGGACCAACGGGATGAACCGGTTCGTCACCATCGCGTCCTGGACCCCGATATCTGGGGAACGATCATGGGCATGGTCCTCATGACCGCAGCCCTGGTCGCCGTCCCGTTCCTGGACCGGGGAGGTCCGGTGGAGCCGCAAGGCTGGGGCGCCGCGCTGAGCCTCCGGCAACGCGGCTGGGCTTACTTCGCGATCGTGCTGTTCTGGGCCATCATGATCATCGGCGTGGTCACCAACATCGTCACCCCCAAGGGGTAACGTTGGCCGCGCCATAGGCGGGGCCAACTGAAGGAGCGATACGGCACGGCGGACGTCCCAACCGTTGTAAGTGCTGAGTCAGGCGTGGTTGGAAAAGCAGTCGAGTGTCTCGAAGGTGATGGTCGCGCCGCTGGGGATCACGTCCCCGGCTACCCGTCGGCTGGCACCGGAGCCAGCACAGCTTCATAGGGGTGCTGGCACGGCTGACCGGGCGCGACTGTCATTTCCAGTCCGTCCAGGTCAAGTGTGACCGACGCGAGCGTCGCTGCCTGGTACTCGAAGTTCGCCGCCCGCTCGCCGTGACAGCACACCGACAGCGGACCACCTGCATGGGAACGGAGCGCCTGCTGGATCGTCCCGGGCGTGATGGCGGGAACGCCGTTCAGCAGCTCACGGAGGTTCTCGAGCCGGGCGAGGGTGTCCGGCCATTCCTCCCGGTACAGGTCGCTTCCTCGGGGCGGGCCTGCCAGGAAGTGGTTGGTGTGCAAGAGGAGCCCGTCGGTGGGTGCCACGAACGCCGGACCGGCCGGAGATATCTCGGCACTGACCAGCTTGGCGTCTCCGCCGTCGCGTCCCCCCAGCGTGATGGACGAGGAGCCGGACACGCGCGCGTCTTGGATCAGCCGCAGCGCGGACGCCACGTCGCCGCATCGCTGCAGCAAGAGCCGCAGGAGCACATGGATGGGCGCCCCCTCGACACCGCCGTCCAGGGAGCAGGACAGGATGTTCAGCATTACGCCAAGGCCCGATCCGTTTAGCCCGATCTTGGCGAGCAGGCCCGCCTCGGTAAGCGTGGTGAACCATGTCCCGTCCGGTTCCACTACCGTCCACAGCACGCGGGAGTTGGCGAGGTCTGGGTGCCAGTCCCAGTTCTGCGCCAGGAGCAGGCGGCCGGCGGCTGACCGCACGGGCAGCACGCCAATGACCGAGCATTCCGGCGGGCTGGCGCCCGCCAGGATCTCGGTCCGCGCGTTGGCGGCGAATAGCTCCAGTTCGCCCACGCCCGCCCCGTCGGCGATGGCGGCGATTTCTTCCGCGAGGCCGGGCCACGTCTGGTGCAGACGGTCTGCGACTTGCTGACCCAGATTCTCGATCTGCTGGCCCCCCAAATTTTGGGTAGCGTCGAACAGCCTCCGGTAGCCGGCCACTGTGTTGGCCACCAATGGAGCCTGGGCCACGCCGAAGGCACGTCCGCGGTCCGCCGGGCTAGTCTCCGTGGAGACATGTGTGGGGATGCTTCCGTTATGCATATTTTTCATTTTGCAGCAGGCCGGCCACATCGGACTGGGTTCCGAACCAGACCCGGGCCCGCTCCCGCATTCCGGCGATCAGGGTGCGGAGGGCGGCCATCCGGTACCCGCGGCCGATCACTTCCGGGTGCATGGTGAAAGTGATGTGACGGTGTTCCTGCACGGCCGACTCGAACTCGGCGAGCCACACCTCCACGAACTCAGACGGGGTCGCCAGCAGTTCCCCCGATCCGGGATGCCAGGCGAAGTAGGGCCAGTCGTCAAGGCTCCAGTGGACCGGGAACTCGAGGATCCGGCTCCCGCCATGCTGTTCGTAGTACGGCCGGTCATCCCCCATGCAGCTGCTGTCGAATGCGAAGCCCATCTCCACGAGCATGCCCAGGGTTTCGGGGGTCAGTTCCCACGCCGGTGAGCGGTAGCCCTTCGCCGTCACGCCGAGACATTCCTGCTGAAACCTCCGTACGTCCCGCCCTTGCCGGAAGGCGCCCGCCAGGCGGCTACGGCTGCCAGACTGTCTCGCGTGGATCCCACCCGAGTCCGGTTGGGCACCGGTAGCTCGCGCCAGTGCTCCTTAGCTCAATCCCAGCCTGGGTGGCACCTCCCCGGCTGGGTTCTTGTTTCCGTTCCCGCGCTCGCTGAGCTCGTCATGGGCGGCTACCGTTTAGGCGGCCCGGCGATTTGGCGGGACGAAGCGTACACGATTGACGCCTCGAGCCGCTCTGTCGGCGAGATCTTCGCGCTGCTGCGGAACGTGGACGCGGTGCATGGTCTTTACTACCTGCTTATGCATTTCGTCATCGCCTTACTCGGCACCTCGGTGCAGGCGATCCGGTTGCCTTCGCTGGTTGCCACGATGATGGCCGCCTCGCTCACCGCTGTGCTCGGCCGCCGTCTCGCGCGGATGGCAGCCCTGCCAGCGCCCTCGTTCACCGGGATGCTCGCCGGTGTCCTGCTATCGGCGCTGCCGCAGACGACGTACTACGCTCAAGACGCCCGGCCCTACGCGCTGGTCACGCTGTTAGCGGTCACGGCGACCTACCTGCTGGCCCGGGCCGTGGCCGACGACGGCCCTCGCTGGTGGGCTGGTTACTGCGCGGCGCTGGTGGCGACCGGGGCGTTCAACGTGTTTGCCTTGCTGCTCGTCGGCGCGCATGCATTGACGCTGCTCACCGTCTGGCCGCGGCGGCGCCTGCGGCGCTGGCTGGCCGCCGTGGCGGCCACGGCCCTCGCCCTCTCGCCGATGATCTACTACGGCTATCTCCAGCGCAGATCTGTGGGGTGGCTTACCAGGCCCAGCTGGCATGCCGCAGCCAAGCTGATGATCAGCTTCGCCGGCTCGAAGGCGCTGGTCCCGCTGGTCGCCGCGATCGCGCTGTGCGGCGTGATCGCCGGCTGGCGACGCGGCGGCGCGCGTGAGCTCACGCTGACCGCCGTGACCCTGCCGTGGCTGCTGCTGCCGACGGCCGTCCTGCTCGCAGTGTCGCAAGTTCACCCCGTCTACAACCCGAGATACGTGGCCTTCAGCCTCCCGGCGCTGGCGCTGCTGATGGCAGCAGGGCTCAGCTGGCTTGCCCAGGTCGCCGCGAGGTCTCCCGCCGCTAAGATCGGCACGACGTTGGCTTGGGCAGCGCCGATCATGATCATCGTCCTGCTAGGGGCACTGTTCTTCAGGCCACAGTGGGCGGTGCGGCGGCCCAATTCCCGGCCCGACAACCTGCGCCAGGTCGCGGCTGTCATCGCGGTGAACGAGCGCCCAGGTGATGCGGTTTTCTTCATTCCCTCGAAGCTGCGGGCCACCAAATACACCTACCCGGCCGTCTGGTCGCGGCTGCACGACATTGCGCTGGCGCGGTCGCCAGCCGCATCCGCCAGCCTGGCCGGGACGCAAGTCTCGCCAGCATTGCTGACGCAGCGCTTCACCGGGATCGACCGGGTATGGCTCGTTACGCGGCGCAAGGTGCGGCGCAAGGTACTCCACTCGCGGATGACTCGGGCCGAGCTCAGACTTGTCGCGACCATGCACCTGATCGGGCACTGGCGGGTGCGCTCAACCGTGCTCCGCCTGTATTCCAGGATCACCTCACGGAGATCCGGAATCAGCCCCGCGGGAATTACTGGCCGCGGCGGGGGCGCCTTGCGCGCAGTCTCTCGCATTCCTGTCACGGACTGTCGGGACCGCCCGGATTCAGGCGCCTGCGTCGGGTGGGAGGTCACGTGAGCCAGCACGACACTAGCGGCACGGCCGCGCCTGCTGCCAGCCCGGCAGCTACCCCCGTGCAGGACCGCAGCGTGCTGCCCGCGGCAGCGCCTCTTGGCGGAACGATGACCAGCCGGTCGAGGCGGCTGTTCGCGCGCCCCTGGGCGCAAGAGGTCGTGGTGCTGGAGGGATTCCTCGCCGCCGGAGTCGCAGTGACCTGGCCGCGGGCCTCTTACCTCACCGGCAGGCTTCGGCTGGACAACGATCAGATCCAATACGTCTGGGATCTTTGGTGGGTCGCCCGGCAGATCACTCACTTGGGCAACCCGTGGTTCACTACTCACCTGGCTGCTCCAGTTGGCGTTCAGCTGGGAAACGACACGCTCATGCCACTGCTGGGCACGGTTATGACGCCGATCACCCTGGCCTTCGGGCCTGCGGCCTCCTACAACCTGCTCGCCATCGTCGCGCCGGGGCTGGCCGCTTACGCGATGTACCGCGCGGCGCGGCTGTGGCTGCCCAGCCGGACCGGCGCGATCGCAGCGGGAGCCTTCTTCGGGCTGTCCGGGATGCTGGCCTCGCAGGACTGGCAGCACATTCACACCGCCATCGGCTGCGTGTTCCTTCCGCTAACCCTGGCGGCGGCCGTCCGGCTGTGCCGCGGCCCCACCCCCGGCCGGGGAATCCTTCTCGGCCTGGTGCTAGGTGCATCGATCCTCGTTGACCAGGAGGCCGCGGTGCTCGCGGTCATC
>Ga0137385_10000704_pt1 | contig 27560 bp, 27 predicted proteins | sample SagtaG_FD_104921 | JGI IMG/M metagenome (GOLD analysis project Ga0137385, IMG submission 104921) | Vadose zone soil microbial communities from Sagehorn Ranch, Mendocino, California, USA - Sage2_R_80_16 metaG | ecosystem: Environmental > Terrestrial > Soil > Vadose zone | place: USA: California... | reverse complement strand
CCCTTCGGGGATGCATACGAAAAAATTGGAACGATACAGAGAAGATTAGCATGGCCCCTGCACAAGGATGACACGCTGTTTCAGAGTGGTAGACCTACGGGTCTCAATATTTATTTTCATTTTATTTTCGATTTTTCTTTTACTGTTCGTCCGAGTGCCCTTTCCGAGTCGATAACCTCAATTGTCTACTCAGTATTCAGTATTTGCTCCCCAAGCGTCCCTTAGGCCTTATCAAGCATTTCGAGCATTCACACTAGAAGTGCTGTACCAGCCTTTTTGGGGGCTGGTTTCGTCCGTAATGATCTCTGTTGTTTTGGTGTTTCGGTGTCCCCCGTTCTACCCTCAAGCACCATACATAATCAGTCCCATTTCGGATGATTGGAGGGACCTAAAGAGGCCGTACTGTATGTCGGAACCCAGTGCCGTTGTAATATATCATTGACGCTGAGAATCTGCTGCTCTCTGCCATAATAAGGATTATATAAAATGAACTAACAATAACGTTCAATGAACCCTAGCCCTTGCTACTCTGATACAATTCTACGTTTTGTCTAACTTGGGGGTTATTAGCTATTCGCCGCAGCCCACTACAGAGGTTCATATCACCTACTATTTCCTTCCAAACGCCGACTTCGCTGCATCTGAGTCAATGAACCCAAGGTCCCATCATCTTCATCTGTTTTTCGTCCTTCATATCTCGCACTAGCACAGCCATTAGGGACGTGGAGTGCGTTGGCGTCTTAGGCTGGGTACCTCAGGACCCCACGTCCCACCTATCTCCCTGTACCTTTTCTCCATACCACACGCTCAAGTTCTTTGCCCCGTCTTGACAGTCCTATCATAGGCGTCATTTCCACAAAAGTATCTCCAGCATTTCCTCTGCTCCCCCGTGCTTCCGCCGGACCCCGATCCCGATGGTTCTTTCGTTCCACATGTCGCTCTTGCCCTTTGCGGATCCGCCGCGCGACGTGGGAGCAATTAATAACGAATGTCGTGTTGTTTTCTCTGTCGCGTCACGATGCGCAAGGTGCCCAAAGGTGAGCACCGTTCCCTGTTCAAAGTTCCGTCGGTCAGCCCCTCTTTATCAGCCTTGAGATCGAGATCTCACTCAAAACCGAAGAGTCGGTGAAGAGTCGGTGTCCTTTTCCATTTTCCTTTTAAGTCTGCGGACATCAGACGGCGGAGGTAAAGCTACCGTACCAAAGTCTCTGGGTCCTAGACTCGTGACCAGCCGTTCGAATCAGGGTGAGGGGTCGCGAGCGACTGGAGGATCCCCGATCGTGCGTCCTAAGCGCAACTGACACCCCATAGAGCGAACGGTCACCGGTCTATCTGAGTCTTTGTCTTTGAAAAGAAACTGGGGATATGGAGCGTTAGCCACATTAGGGAAGCAGGAGCAAGTAGCAAATTGAAATGAAATCGATCGAGCGCTGGAGAGACCATTTTGAGCTGCTCCATAGTCAAATGAATAGGCGAGTTTTTCTCGCGTACGCACAGACAGGCATCTCTGTTTCCGCGCCTCTACGAGACGAACTTCGATACGGGCATCCGATCGCCGCGACATCGGAAAAAAATCATTGTTCGTCTCAGGATTTTACGGCAATCCGTGATAACTGAAAATGGCAGCCCAGTTGTCTTTTTTGAAGGGATTGTTTCATCTCGCCAGGATGGGTCGATGACCAAGCAAAAAAAACGAGCGCTCTTTCCCTTGCCTTGAGTCGCTCCATTTTTCATTCTTAGGGTGATCCGATGATCTCCCGTTTCTTTGGAGAGTTTGGTTAGCAGAAAAGCAGACACGACAGAACGGAGTTCTTTACGGCCGTCCTTTTGTCCTGGCGCATCACTTGGCGGATAGATAACCCGGTTCTATGATGGCCCATGAAACGGGGCAGTGTGTATCTGCGCAAGGTCCGTTGGCCTCGATTCTGGCTAGGTCCAGGGCCGCAGACCCTTGGACGAGAGGATTACACCGCAGCAGGGCAACAGTAGAACGTTCTGAGACCAGCTCAGACCCACGTCCCACCTGGAGGGCGGGCGCTCCATCACGGAAGAAGGACCCGCGATGAAAGAAGAGACGGGAATTTAGGCTCATCTTTCCCGGTTTCGATGGCGTGATGTCGGGTATTCCCGATGCGAACTCCCGTGGTTTTGCCGTATCGGCGAGATACTGTGGCCAGCAAGTCAGGGAGTGTGAGAAACAAATGCCAGAGTGCGCCAGTGAGGCTGAGCGAAGTCGCACAAAGGAAGTTCAGAAGCGGGGCATCAAAGTACGGGCAACGTGGTGGTGGTGGCGCCCGTTCGTTCGTTCTGGAAAGGTCCCAGGCACAAAAAGAATTTTTGTGTAAGAATTTTTGTGGGTGCCGTCTTTCACGAGATTGAGCCAGTACCGCAGTAGCCTTTTGGCACTCGAGGTATTGAGGAGGGTAGGTGGCACAGAGGATCCGACCGCCTAGGAACGAGTTGTCGTGGGGAAGAAAATAAAAGAGAAAGAATGGAAGCCACTCTCCATCGCCAAGTCCGCAGTAGGCCTACTGTAAAAGGCCAACAGCCAGAGAAAGAGCCAGTTCGAAAACTCACCTACATACCCGATTACCGATTACAGTACCACGTGCGGCCTACTTCACGACTTGCTTTGTTCAAGGCAACGATCGGAATATATGTGCATATATAGCCGGGAAACCCCCGCGGGCCCGCGTTGCGCGCAAGGCGCGACGCTGCGCATTAGATAGTGCTGCGAGGCTAAAAATGGGCTGTTCCGCGTTGCTGAAGGAGTCTTCGGCTTTGCCACTGCTGTTTCCTCGCAGATAACCTGTAATCCCGGCCCCGGAGTGCTCCCTAGCGAAGCTGTTTTACTTAATGCGTATTGTAAATCTTGTGCCAGTGTCTGTGAGGACGGCGGCTCCTTTGTTTCAGTATACACTGTACAGTTTGGGGAAACCTCGCGTATTCGAGAACCGCATCTTTGTCTTAGTTATATGCGGCAGAGCATAAATGCAGAATCAATAGGAGCAGAACTAGCGCCAGTTACCATGCGATGGGTTGGGTGGGAGTCCGTGGGACCCGATAGAGGGCTCTGGTGATAATGGTGGAGATAGGCCTTCGTACCGACAACAACGATAACGATTCGGACCATCAGAATATTCGCTGCTGGTAGACACGTCGCTCGCAACTTCCGCATGTTATTTTTCAAGCATATCTGACAGCCACTGCTGAATAATATGTCGACAGGTACGCGCTCTTTTTGCCTCGTCACTCCGAAATCCGAGTGAAACCGAATCGCCGAACGCCAAGCTCGAGCCCGAACGAACGAAAGTGACGGGTTCACTGACATCCATTCTTCGTTCCGACGCACGTAACCCTTCGGTGATGCCATTCTACAGAGAAGGGATGTGTAATTGACAGATAGGAGTAAGCCGGCTTGTATGTGTCCAAAGCAAAAAAGGGTCGAACGAACAGGTGTTTCTTCTTGCAGGACATCTGCGGAATGAGTAAGCGAGTGTGGTGTAGTCAAGGTTGTACGTTTGACCTCTTGGATGTTAGAACGTGTCTTTCGATGCACGCGACGACGAAAAAAAGACACGAAACGAAAACAAAGTCTCTGATCATGCATGATACCGCACCGCATCTTGCACGGGCACAGCATACCGATAACTTAACTTACCGCTATGGTGGGTCACAAGCGCGCGCGATAACAATGGCTTTGGTTCATTCGAAAAGAATCGAGCGAGGCTATACTCAAAAACCAATGTGTATATATTGGCGGAGCGTGAAGCGCGAACTCCCACTTGTGCGGGTCATCCTTGGCTGTTTTGTTGATCAGTCTCGGCGCACCCCTGGCTTCTTCGGGAGGACCCGCTGCAGACACTCATGAACGGCCCCATTTACAGAACGCCGTCGACGAGCAATTTCACAGGAGCCAGAGAGTTTGATAACGAGAGAGCAGACGACGGCCGAAAGAAGCGAATCGTCGATGCCGACAGGGGCTAATTTCGTCTATTCCTCCTCGTGCGCAAGGCGCCGCACTGTGGGATGTGTGGCGTGGAGGTAACAACGGGCTGAAGGGGAAGCTTTATGCTGCCCGCAACTGCCTTTCTATATTTAGATAGAGTTGGGCTGCGGTGCAAGATAACATGTCCAAGGCTTCATCACATGCTGAGGCAGCTCCAAGAAATCCAAATATTCCTGCAAACGTGTACAACTCCGACCTCCACTACAGGTTGGCGAACTGTGGCACCCGGGCCACGCGCACATAAAGGTCTATTCAGACCATCAGGTGGCGGAGAAGGAAGAGAAGCGTATTCTGTCTGTGATGATGGTGGTCCCGTCCATCAGGCTCGGTAGCGCGATGGTCGGAACTGGGTCACGATATCAGAGTTGCCTTGGCGCCATTGAGATGGGTACTAGCGACGCCCTCCCAGAGGACCCGTTGTAACGTTCCAGAGTGTTCGAGACCCTCAAGTGTTCGCTAAATGCCGGACGAAAGAATAAAACCAACTAGATGGGGTATGCTGAGGCAGGACAGGTTATGTGTGCTCAGGAGCTGGCGAGATACGCCCACACGAATAAGGGCGAAGCTATCTTAGAGTTGGCCAGAAAATGGGAACCAGGAGATATTTTTTTCGCAGTGGGTGTGAGCCGGTTGCTGTCTCATGTACAACTGTATACGGTGCATAGAGGCGAAAGGGGCGGAGGGAGCAAAGTTGGGATGTGGGCACGCAAAATGCGTCTGTTTGGCGCTTCTGACCGGCGCCGGCAATGATTGCCGGGGCTGGGAATGACGAACGAACCTTATTAACTGCAGGAAGGTCAGTGAGGGTGATGTTACAATAAGACTGAGAGAGCGCACCGGACGGGGTCACCATCTGTCGTTGCCATCTGCCGTTGAGGGTGGGGTGGGGGGACATGCGATGCAGGAAGGAAGGTTTGCGCAATCTCTTGCGATGCTCGGATGGTCTTGGCAGAGGGATGGGAGCTTCTAGCCCGCCTCGGGCAAGGTTTACTTACCAATTGAGTTCTTGAGGAGTGTTGATAAGCCGGCGGAGGCGGCGCCGCCAGTGCCTGTTGGGGTCAGTTGGATCAACCAGCAGTTGCATCACGTTGTGTGGCGGGGCACATTCCCCGAACAGCGGACGGCTGTGCATTGAGCGGCCACCTACTGCCATCGAGTTCCGCCGTTGCGCATAGCGCGACGCGGCTATAGCATCGCCACTTGAGTCGCCCAACGATCTAGGCTAATTGGCCATGCAGTCGGGGCGGGCACTGGGTCAAGTCACGAGGGGCAAGACGGCAAGAGCCGGGTTTGGTATACCCAAGGATCCGAAAGGTCAGCAGGGGCAGCGTGGTGATCGTCAAGGTGAACTGAACGGGTCATAAGGAATTGGGGGTCGGATGGAGCCAAAGTCCATGCGGGGCTGGACTACGGGATTACGGAATGAGAAGTTGGGGTAAGAGGACCCGGAGGTAGAGTGTCGTACGTCGCTGAGAATGTCGAGCGTGTGATTTATGAGTGAGTAAACCATGCCGGCATTTCTGCTAATTGACAAACCCACATATAGGTCTGCGTTTGACTTGTGTTTCTACCTTTCATGCTTTCGTTCTTCATGTAGCTTCGTGCAAGCGTCATGGTCCGTTTTCTCAAATTGGAATGCGAATGGGGCCGAAACCTCCGATTGCAGCCGTCGCTTGTCGTCAAAGTTTTTTAAGGACGGCATAGTGAGATCTGGGGTTCCCGTTCTGAACTACGGAGCCAGACTGTCGGATGAGGAGCGATAAGGGTTGAGAGATCCAGATCACGAGACAGCGTGCCCGCCTGTCCTTCTCCTCTGAGCTCTCAACAGGTCTGGGAAAACGATTAATTACGTCTCAGGGCAGGGGCAGGGAAGTTGATGGAAAGACGACAAGAGAGGGTCAGAGAAGGGACACGATGCGAGCGTTAACGAAGCGTAGGTCAGCAGTTGCGATCGAAACGATATTTTATGTGAATAAGAATGGAATATATATATATGATAAGGAGACGCGGCTGCAATCTCAGATGTAAGCTGGTGGCCAAGCGGCGCACCTCCTTCTTAACACGAAGCCTTTTCATTCCCACAACACCTCTGCAACCACGACTCCCTCTTCTTCCCCCGCATACCAATGACCCCTGCATCCGTTCCCTGCACCTCTTCAGAAGATAATTCCATTCATGGTCTTGACTATCCTCCAGACTTTTTATCTTCTCTCCCTGTACTTCTTCCCCGTCCTGCACCGCATACACCCATCCGCGCACTTTCTGCATCCCAGTTCGCATCCATTCACCATGCCGCCACTGCCTCCCACGCACCGGATCATGTCCTGTTCCCATTTCTTCATGGCCTCGAAGGTGAAAATGAGCAGCAGAAGGCCTTTTTCTCTGTCACTTCTGACACCACCGTAATCCCACCTCGTTTCCGTGGACTAATTTGGGTCGCTTGTGAAGACGACGATACCCCTTCTAGCGACGATGGTGATGACTCGGATGTCGTTGCTAGCGACGACTCTGATGATGAGCACGGTAGTGACGGAGGAGACGTCGGTCATCCCTTTGGGCTGGACATTGACATGGACGTAGATACCGAACTCGACCTCGATCAGACCCACAACCAAGGACCGCTAAGTTCCCCGCATTCACCATCACCTTCGCCCTCAGGTCTCTTACCTAATCCCACCGACCTCACCTGCGACACCTCAGACCTAGACACTACACCCCATATGCACCCGGTACATTGCCGTGCGCCACGCATATATACCAATACGACAACGGCTCGTGACCGCAGTGCCTCGGTCTCTTCTAGTTCGTCCTCGTCTTCTCGGTCCCTTCATGTTCCTTCGCCATCCACCCCAGCGACTTCTCTCGACTCGCCCACTCCATCATGTATGCCTCTGGGGCCGCCCTCTCCCGAACCTCGACCCCGAACCGCTCCTCTCATTGCCTCTGGCTTCAAGCTCCGGGAACTATTACACTTCAACGCAGAAGGGAACGCAGAGTTTACCCCTCTACGCGTCCCTGATGGCATCTCGCTACGCAATTTTGACATTCAAGTGGTACGTGTGTCCTCCCATGTCATTTTGCCTTGCCCTTGTCCCCATGCCATTCATCTCCGCTGTTCCAATCCTTATCCTGCTTGATTTATCATCGAGTTCTATATGGGCGCCTGCGTACCCCGAACTGTCAGATGATCACTGCGGGGAAGTGCTAGCTGTTTCAGAGCCATCGTTGACATGCATTTGCTTGATGGCAAACCCAATTTGGGCGTTTATGCGCCATTTCCCCAATTGGGCATCAAGAATGCGCCCCACTTGACCCCTGACCTTGGGCGACGATCGGTTTAGTGTTTTCCGGTGGAGCAGCTTACTCTTCTCTTTCCCCCCTCAACCCAATTTCGTTTTGCCATTTTCTAAATTCGTTCTTTGCCAACTCCTTTCCGCTTTTGCTCAATTTGTCGTCACTGCCCAGCCAATCTATGCGACACTTTCGGACATTGTCGTCTATTCCCGCCGAGGCGCAACACGGGCTGCCTTTGCCGTCGCAGAGAAGTTCAAACAAGCTATCGAAGCCCGCGCTGGTTCTCGAATTCCATATAACGTCTTTGTACTCGATGCTACTCCCGCGGAGTTACGTGGCAAGCTCAAGCATCTCCTAGTCGGACCCAATACCATTAACTTCGCACAACGTGAGAAAGACGAGATGCGAGAGCTGACACGAGCTAGCGAGATCCTCACCGTCCCGTCCCATGCTCAGGAAGACGACAAGTTGCAGGAGGTCCATTCGTGGACACCTGGCTTAGGCCAAGTTTTCCTCGGCAACGTTAACGATGTCCCGTTCTATTCTGGCAACCCCTCGGACCCTCCTCTCCGAGGCATCGATCTGCTTGACAGCACTGGAAACTCGCCGGCAGACGGGATGGGTTACGACATCTGCATCGAGTGTCGACTTCGGGCGCCACGGCCTACCCTAGGCTTTCTCCTTAGTGCCCAGGAGCACTTGATGGAACTCGAGCGGCGGTGGCAGGCGACTGGCGCGAAAGGACCACGGCCACCGCCGAATGCGGCGGCTATCGTCTATCTCGCATTCCCTTTGTTACCCGTCGTCGACGAGATGACTTTGTTCCTCGAATTTCTGGAAAAGTTGTTGAAGCCTACTTCTCAGCGTAGGTTGGGCCGGCCTGCAAAGATCCTGATTTGGAGTTCGGACGGATACACCGAGAGTAGCGTGCTTGCTCTCTCATTGATCATGGCCTTGCGTGGTATATCGCTTCCTGAGGCTTATCTCGAGCTCCAGGTGAGTCCGTGAACAAGTACGACTTTATTGAAGATTGAGCGTTTTATGATCCAGGTCGCAAAGAAACGCAGTTTCTTTGTTTACGAGACCGATGTTCGATTGTTGAAGTCCGTCGAGGGCAGATTGGCGCGTGATCGCCATGCTAAATTGCCTTCTCCCCGACGTTACCTCTCTGGACCGGCCCGCACCAAATCCCCCGATTCCGACGTGAACTCCAGTGCAATGTCCGCATCCTACGAAGATTCGGGCAGCGCCCCCATATCGTCAATGCGACGGCCTCGTGCAAGCACAAGTCCACATTTGCCATCACTTGTTGATGACCATCAGGTCTGGTTTGATGATCCGCGTTTCGATGGGAGCTTTCCAAGTCGTGTCCTACCATTCCTATACCTCGGGAACCTGTGTGTACTATTACTGCCTCCACTCCTCATGTCACTCACATGGTAACTATTTTGCGCAGAAATCACGCATCAAATGCATACATGCTTCACGCCCTCGGTATCACGCACGTGGTCTCGGTTGGGGAGTGTGCACTCATTCCTCCCAACGAGTGCCCTGCTGGAATGGCGGCGACCCAGGGTCCGACAAAACAGTCGAGCGCTGTCGGAACGGGTTCATCGTCAGAACGGCGGGGCAGCCTATACATCGAGGAACGCGAAGGCCGCATAAAGGTTCTCGATATCAAAGGGGTATGCGACGACGGCATCGACACACTCGAGCCCCAGCTGGCTCCGATCTGTGAGTGGATCGATCGGGCGCGCGAGCAAGGTGGCAAAGTACTCGTGCATTGCCGGGTAGGCGTTTCGCGCAGCGCGACGGTCACAATCGCATACGTCATGAAGCACCTCGGAATCTCCCTCGTCGAGGCGTATCTTGTTGTACGCTCGCGCCGTCTGAGCGTACTAATTCAGCCGAACATGCGCTTAATGTATAACCTCTGTGGTTGGGAGGTGAAGCTCGCGACCGAGCGTGCGGCAGGTGACTCAGAGCGCCAGCACGTGGAACTAGCTCGTGGCGTCAATTGGCCCTACCTTGCGCGCGAGGTGCACCTCCTCAACGAGAAGTACTTGCATATGTGAGGAACCCAGAAAGCCATGCGGATAGTCTCCGTTCACTTCCCCCTTCTCCTCTTGCCGCCCATTACCTCCTCTACTTAGGTTTCTCTGTGTCGGTTTCCTTTGTCTCGGCCCCCGTCCCCGATATGTGTACCATGCGTTTAGTATTCCAGTCGCTACCTATCCCCTCTTCTGCACACCTGCATTCACATTGCCCAAAATTCACCTACCCCTACTCCATCTCGCCTCCTACTCTCATAGCCTTTTCATAAGCATAATCCCCCATCCTCTACTTTGGCCAGTCTCATACCGACCCCTCCCCCTCTCCATGTATGAACGATGACGACGACGACGTCTCCCGTGTTGTACGTCTACTTACCAGTGTATACTTTTTGTTATCGGCTGTACAGCATTTGTGATTACGCGTCGTAGTTTTGATAAGTGGCTACTCGCACCGAAAATCAGATGATTCAGATTTAATAAGTCAATTCCTGTCCCACAGCAGTTCTTCGAATTAGACTGTGTCAGTAGATGCGAACAACCACCGTTCGCAGCAGCATCGTTCACGACCACTATCACGCTCACATCCGTATTAAACTGATGAGTTCTATGCCATTGGTATCACCTAGCACATCTCTGGGACGCACCGTGGAGCTGCACGCCGCTCTAGGCGATATCCGGGCTCGCATCGCCGCTGCTATATCTGCTAGGAATCTGCCGGGACTTACGCCGAAACTCGTAGCAGTGTCCAAGTATAAGCCCGCAGCAGACATACGTGCATGCTACGACGCAGGGCAGCGCGACTTTGGCGAGAACTACGCACAGGAACTCATCGAAAAAGCAGCTGCACTGCCGCGCGACGTGCGCTGGCATTTTATCGGCACCGTGCAGTCGAACAAAGCCAAAGCACTCGCCGGTGAGCCTTTCTCCATCCTTTGGTCCTTTCTGTGGAGAGGAAGGACAGACGCTGATCGATCTGCAGGCGTGGAGAACTTGTACGCCGTGCAGACGCTCTCGAGCACCAAAGTCGCCGACGCACTGAACCGGCACCGCGCGACGACGCACGCCCCGCTGCGCGTGCTCGTGCAGATCAACACGTCCGGGGAGGCCGCGAAGGGTGGGGTAGCGCCGGGGCCAGACGGTAGCACCGGGGAAGGCGAGGGGGGTCATGATGGATGCGGGATGGTGCAGCTCGCGACGCACGTCGTCCGCGCGTGTCCGCGCCTGCGCCTCGTCGGGCTGATGACGATCGGCGCGACGGGCGCTGGCGAACGCGACTTTGCGGTGCTCAGGGAAGCACGCGATCGGCTTGTGCCCGCGTTGCCGGCTGATGGGGCGTGGGGCGAGGATGCGGAGGTGGGGGACGGCGTGGATGGTGCGGGTGGTGTGGAGGGAACAGCAGGGAGGAGGTTACTGTTGAGTATGGGCATGTCGGACGACTTTGAGTTGGCGTTGGGTGCTGGCGCGGATATTGTTCGCGTTGGGACGGGCATCTTCGGTGCGCGGCCGCAGAAGAAGGGGGGGCATGACGCTCCTGCCGAGCAGTCATAGAAGTCTACTGCCAGTGACGGTCTCTCCTCGTCTCATCCACAACGGCGTTCAGTTGATCGACGTGTGCTTTGCAGCTTTTTTGTATCTTACACAATAGAATGTAGGATGTATCATCGATTGTCTTGTAATTGATATCTCCTGCGACATGGATGATGAACTAACTTAGACTCTACTCAAGCCAAAAGAAAAGGAAAAATAATGCCAGGACCGTGGATTGAACACGGGACCTCCAGAATGCATGGCACTTCAGTCTGTTGCTCTCCCAGCTGAGCTACCCCGGCATGCAAACAAAGCGCCTCCAGTCACCTACAGTATGCCCCCCAGGATTGCTCCATCACGTACCCAATTCGGCGCGTGGCAATAATTCCAGTTTAACACTTCGACGTCTCCGAGCGCGGCGTTTATTGACCTTTGGTCTCGTGAATATCAGGAAGTATGCCAAGCTCGACACGAACCAAGCTGGGTGTGCTAGTCGCTCTCGTATGTTACCCTCAGCTTGCCATGCCCCAATCCGCGATCGTGTATCGTCGCTGAAAGTGTAACGTGTTAGGGAACGCTGCAGCGATAAGTCAGGTAAGGTGTTTTCCGTGTGCGTAGGAAGAGAGGGGATTGGACTGAAGCACCCAGCAGATACGCCTTGGGCCGCATGGCAAGTCCTGGTGGGGCCTACACATCGGTTCGGTTCGTGTCCTCGGTAATAATGTTTAGAAGAAACCACCTGAAACCTACTCTTCGTACGGCTATGAGGGAGCTCCGACAATTAACTTGGATAGATCTGGCGATGTTCGTTCCTTCGGTCTTTTTGCCCACTTTTCCATTTTCGTAAGGTTTCGCCGTCTGTAGGCCTTGCATATGCTCCCCTTGGCTCCGAAAATAGTTAGGGGTGCACCCGCTCGACTCGTGTATGAAGTGCTATCTCCCCGTGCTGTGGCGTTTCTGCGCTCTTCCATCCCCCCGCGGTCTTGTCGTTCCGCCGGGATTGTATCACCTCCCAACGTGATATGAGTCCGCTGGTCGCTGGTTTATTCATGCTGCAATCACATGCTCATTTCCGGCTAATAGCCTCACTCTCCCCCCCCAGCTACCGCATGTTTTCTGATCTTCAATTTGTTTGAAGTCTAGCTCGTTTCTCCCCCAATTTCTAGCACATACAACAACCACCTCATTCCTCAGGTTCTTTCCTAGCTTACCTTGGAAGGCGCCCTTGTTTTCGCCGAATATCCAAACATGGCTGACGGTTGACAAAGGCAGAGTTCACTGATCCATTAACTTGGAGTCGCGGCGCCACGGAGATGAAACCTTTCCAAATTCCTCGAGATCACGTTGCGTGTAGCTTCATTTTACGTGGAGCTGTCCATGCCTTGTCCACTGAGTGAATACCTTCCCCGCCAACGCCTCTCCTTGCAGGTCTAGATCCGACTATAGCAAATCACCGACTTCGACCTCTAGACCTGGGCTCCTTGGCCTCAGCTCCCTGCGTACTGTGAGCCGTTTGATCTGCCTGGGCTCTCGTAGCCCATCTTCCGAACAACCATCCCAATAAAGCAGGTATTCTAAGTTGTGACTATAGTGCCTTATCGCAAAGGCACCAGAGATCTTCGCTCGTCGTCAAGCCCTTTGCGTCCTGCACCAGCGCTTTCACCTACAAATGGACTCAGAGCCTTGTTTCTGCGGCCCTTTTTGGGTGCACTTTCATAATAACCACTTCGCAACAATCTCTACCTATTGAGCTTGTTTTGTTAATCGGGTCCAGGAACAGTATTTCGCCATTCTAAGCTTTCTGGGGGACAGCGGATCGAAACAACTCGATGCAGCAGGGGAAATGTGAAAGTTTACTACGTTATTTTGCGGCAATCGCCGCGTCCATTGGTTCTCAGTGCGATGAGAATAGTGATGTCCGTGATAGTCTTACCCTATGTACCACGCCCCGCCAACGTGGCCATCTCACACTATCCCTTCAGGACAACGTTTTCCCCTCATTTTCCCACCTACTTCAACCAGCTGCTGCCCTCGTCGATGTATCCTTACTGCTCCCTTACTCCTACCCCAGAGCTTGAGGCTCTAACCACAAAGTACTAACATTATTTTCACCGATTGGACGCTATGTCGTCTGAGCCGTACCAAGACTCTGGCGCGCACCGTATTAAGCGCAAGCCGCCACCACCATTTCCGTACTCAGCGCGCTACCCCGAGCCCGACCCAACCGACCCTTTTGCTCCGCTTTCCGTCCTCCGTGATCGTACCGCGACCCTCACAAACTCAGCATACGAGTCTCCCATTGTCGCAATTCAGGACCCAGGACCCTCCAAGGTTCATGATCTGGCAACCTTCATTGTGCACCAGCGAAAGAAGGCAACTACTCCGGGTTTCCAGTTTGGAGAGAACCGCTGGTTAGGACATGCATCCCAATTACGCAAAGGGGCTTCTTTGGGCCTTGGAATACACGAAAACTCGTCAAGCGAAGCCCCTACGACGAGCGTAATCGCTTCGACGACACCACGTCCGGGTGCGAGAGAGACACGGCGACGCGAGTCGCGGCGCCGCTCACAATCGGTGTTTGCGCTGCGCTCGGGCGCGTTTTCCTTCTTGGAATCGCGGGCTGCCCTAGAACCCCAGTCCAACGTGGACTCGCCTGTCAGCAGGCGGCACTCGCTGCTGCCGTACGACAGCAGTACGAGTGTGCTCACATCCTCTTCGACTTCATCGGGGGAGTCTACACATGGACTACGGCAGGTGAATAAGGCCTTAGTACGACCGCGCTCATGCAGCAGTTCGTTCGTATCCGCAGCATTGCTTGATGGTGTTCCAGAATTCTCAAGCGACGCAGTGCCGGTACACAAGAGCATGCACCTCATGCAAGTCGACATGCCTACGCCTCAGGTTGCAGAGGAGCGTTCAGAATGCCCTCCTTCGCGTACCATCTCTCCCCCACCACCCCTCGAGAAACGTAGTCCATCAGAATCCTCAATTAGCTCGTGGTCCCGTGACTTGGCCTTTTACTCTGCTTCTTCACGCCCACAGACCCCCAGTTCAATTCAGAGCAACCGTCCCACCTCCTTTCCGGCGTCTGTCGCTCTCACACTTCCTTTTGCACCCGTCGCCCTCCCATCTGCATCCCCACCACTCTTCACCACTCCACCCCAGACATCTTCCGCCAACCAAAAAGTTCCGACCCTCGCAACCACTCTCCCACCCAGTGTCTCGAGCTCCCGTCGTGTATCAACGCCACCGGAAGACCTAGATTCCTTGCCTCTGCAGCTGAACTTCCGTTTCCCGAAGCAGCAGCGATGTGTCGAATCAGAGCCCGAGTCTGTCCAGCGTGAGAATGGGCGCTTCGCCCGGCTACGTGCACTCACATCAACGGGATCGCAAGCGCGGAGAATCAGCGCTTCCTCGTCACTACGCAGCACACTGCAGGCTGCTGCAGATGCTGCAGACAGGCTTGCTTCTCAAGATGCTTCTATTCACGCACTCCCTCCGGCCACCACTCCTGCAGTCACGCAAGCACAGGCCATCGTGGCCGAGAACCTAGTGACGTCACCCGTTGCCGAGACTGCTCTCGAGTTGAAGGAACGCGAGGTAGACCAACGCGCACAAGTGCAACCAGGGAGCCAGGCCTGTGCTGCCGTTCATGCTTTTCCGCATCAAAATGCCGACAACGTCCCGCCTGCGCCGCGTAATCAAAGTGTCACCAGCGCGAAACCCGCACTTCCAAAGCCTGTTCCCAAACCAGAATCAGAACCCACGCCCGCGCTGAAGCACCGTTCGCTATCTCGGAGCTCCCAAAGATGTTCAGCGAGGCGCAGTACCTCGACGCCATTGCCTATATCCCGTCCTCTACCGAGCCCACCCACTGTTACCGCACATCCGATTCCGGAGCCAGTCGAGAAGTCCCCACCTACCCCTCCGCCGCGTGCGCATGGTCACGGACTGACGCGCACGCAAGTCCAGCATGCGCCTTCGACACCATCGCCACCCACACATAGCACACCAAATTTGCACGTCGTCCACGCGGCGCCGCCTGCATTGTCACACACCGGCCTCCCTGCAGGCGCGGCAGCCCCACGTGCTCCTTGTGCGCTTCCACCTGCTCCACAATCCGCTCACCCCTTTCCGCCATCCCAAGCGAGTAACCTACCCCCGCCGCCACCTCCACGCACTGCACACACCATTCCTCTGCCGTCGCGCATGGCGTACGCGTCAGCCTCGAGCGTCTTACAGTCGGCATCTTCGAGTTCGTCGCACGTAGACAACATGTCAACGGCGTCGGCGCCTCAACTGCGGCGCCGCGACGCTTCCCCCTCGTCGTCGCATGGCCGGCATAGTCCTCATATATCAGAGAAGCATGGACATCACCACCACCACGGCCACGGCCATCATCCCTATCATCAAGTACACCCGCGCTCGCTATCGGAGCCAGGAGCATCGGGAACGCTGAGCTCGACGCAACTCGCACATGCCGCGCGCTTGCAGGTCGTGCGTGAGAATGGCGTGCGCGTACAGTTCGGAGAGTTATGGCGCACACAACGCACGGTGGTGATCTTCATCCGGCACTTCTGGTATGCACGCATCCTCGTCTTTTTAATTCTCCTGGGGTCGCTTAAACTAAACACGCCGCATCACGCAGGTGCCCATTATGTCAGGACTACCTTACATCGCTCATGCGCGACGGAGACCACGCCGCGCTCTCGCGCTCCGGCGTGCGCCTCATCGTGATCGGATGTGGGTCGTATGGCCTCATCCGCTCCTATCGCCGTACGTGTCCCAAACCACCTGAAACATACTAACCTCTGCCTAACGATCGTCTCACACCGGCAGAGATCTTCCGCCTGCCCTACGAGCTCTATGTCGACACGTCGCCAGGCCAGGCGCTGTACCGCGCGCTCGGCATGGGCCAAGTCCCGTCCGGCGCAACCAAGGCGCGCCCCGCGACCGAGGGCAGCACGACGGGATCGTATGTGCGGCACGGCGCAATGAGCGGGCTCGCGATGGTCGTCGCGCACGCGCTGCGCGTCGGGATGCCCGTGTGGGAGCGGGGAGGCGATGCCGCGCAGCTCGGGGGCGAGTTCGTGCTTGGGCCAGGGTACGTGCGATCCTTATATATCTCTTGCCTTTTTTTTGACCCGCTTACTCTCACTAGGCTGAGCTGCACGTATGCGCACCGGATGCAGAGCACGTCGGGCCATGCGCCGATCGTGGACGTCCTCGCAGCGGCGGGCGTGCGGCCCGTGCGGAAGCATTCCGGAGGAGGGCCGGTCGCCCCCGCGTCGGCGGCGTCGGTGATGCAGAGCGCTGGGGTCTGGACCCTATCATCGCGGCCGAATATCAGTTTACCGCTCGAGCGCGGGCGCGAGGCCAAGGTGCTTTCCGTTGTGCGGGAGGAAGCGTGTGGCACGTGCGGGACGTGCGAGGGGTGCGCAGAAGCGCTCAACATCGATCTAGAGTCTACAGCATCGGGCGAGTGGAGCATGGTCGTGACGGGGAACCTGCGGCCCATGCGCTGAGACGATATTATTTCGACGGGCTTGCTGGTCAAGTGAGTCGGGTTCAGGTTTGTTTTGGGAGCAGCGTCGGGTTATTGAGTATTGGAGTATCTTATCATATGAGCGCCTGAGCGAACGAACGACTGGCCTTGGTTAATGTGGTATACATGTAGTTATTTTTTTTATCACTCGTGAGGTTGCTGATGGTAGCATTGCTCGCAAAAGTTGGTAGATGCAGTGTACAAAATACAGGTATTGATGATGCACGACAACTCCGAAGATAGACAACGACAAGGACCCAGGTGATAAGAGGCATCCGGAAGGCGACGAGTTGTAGGTCTCATGCCCAATTATCGATGAGCGCGTCGCGCATTTCGCCGACAACAGCGCCTGCATTTTGTCCTTGGAGCTCTGCGGAGGGGGAAGTCGACGAGAATAGGTAAGGGTAGTCCAAAAGAGAAAAAAAAGGAGGGAGAATGCGCACTAAACGTCGCCTCAATAACGCTGATCTCCGTCGCGGTGGTGTCGAGCCCGGTAAATGCGCACCAGTCATTGACGACCAGGCCGGCGCCAATAACGTCGGAACCTCGATTGACGGTACCGGCCTGGTAGCAAACCATCCATCAGCAATGCGATCGCATGGGGAGAGAGAGGACAGACCACTAGAGGAACCTGTAATAGACTGGAAAGCTCGTCCTGGTCCTGGACGGAAGTTTTTGGATGGACGAGCCCACCCTGGTTCGTGATCGCGCAGTACGAGCCGACGAGGACGTTGTCGGCGATGGTCTGGCGGAAGACCTCGACCTTGAGGACGTCCGCGATGATCTCCTCCGTCTCGCGGTCGACGTCGGGGTGCACGAGTGCGACGTGGTCGTTACACGTGATGACATTGCCGAGCGCGGAGAGGCGCTCCTCGACGCGTTGGAGGGCGACAGCATCCGGCAGGGCATTGCGGAGGTGCTGGAGCTCCTGGTCGGTCGTCGACGACGGCACGAGAAGCCCGTGGCGGTTGCCGGCAGTGAGACGGCCGATGATGCGCGTGCCGCCGATGGAGGTGTGCACGACGGGGATGACGTCGCTGAGCTCCGCCTCGAACGCGGAGTAGAAGTTGGTGCTGCCCTGGATGGCGACGAGGCAGTACGAGTTTGTGAGTTTGGAGAACACGCCGATGTCGCTGCTGTTTTCGAATTGGAGACCTGTCCAGCAGGTTAATATTTTAAAAAAGGCGTTGGTGGCGAACGTACGAGTCGCCATGTTGATAAGGACAAGCGAAAGGTTAGAAACGAAAATTGGGTTGGGAGGGGAAGAGAAGTACAGTGTTGCAGTACAAGTACTCCGAGTCGTGGGACCAGTCAGCTTCTTTCGAGTCACAGGCCTGGTCGAGTCAACATGTTTCTTGCTCGGACCCTAATTCGACACAGGAATGTCTGTCGTACTCTGCTGTCTTGTCGCTACGTCCAGTCATCGCCATCTTCGGTGACAGCAGTGGAGAAGATATTATTGGACACCATCAAGGTCTGGTCTGAATCGCTCTCTGTCTTTTGTCTCTTGACAAAGTCGTTTTTTGGGTACAGGCAAATGGACCCGTGTCCTACGCGACGTACATGCAACATTGCTTGTCCCACCCTACGGAAGGCTACTATATGAACCCTGAGAACGCGGTGATTGGTGCCCGGGGTGACTTTATTACCAGCCCAGAGATCAGCCAGGCATTTGGTGAGGCGCGTGACCCCTCCTTGGGCCTGACCGACGATAACGAACCGTCAGGTGGACGCGTAGCTCTTGGGCATATGGTTACTATCACAATATCTCGGCACCGGAGTGAAGCACGACATTCAGCTTGTCGAACTTGGGCCAGGGAAGGGCACTCTCATGGATGACATTCTCCGGGTGCGCAAGCCCTCCTTTTCTGCACACCTTGCGTTTACCAGACGAATCTTTACAGACTTTGTCACAATTGCCCCATTCTCGCGCTTTCATCAAGCACGTCCACCTTGTGGAGTCAAGTCCCTCCCTCCGTGCTGTACAGCAAAAGAAACTAGAGCCGTGGGATGGCAAAAACGGCCTGAAAATACATTGGCATGACTCGATTGACGATGTCCCCGCGGCAAATGGCATTTATACCATGCTAGTGGCGCACGAGTTCTTTGATGCGCTCCCATTCCACCTCGTTGAAGTACGTGGCTTCAATCCATATCGACCGTGAAATGTTACCCTCATCTTGTTAGAAAACACACCAAGGCTGGAAAGAGGTCTTGCTCACCTCCGCCCACGATCCGGCTGCCAAAACTATCCTCAGGCCCTCACCTTCGCCGTTGGCCTCAGCCACGCCCTCCCTTGACCCGTCTGCGTCAACGCCAAAAACGCGTTTCCGCCCTGTCCTGGCACCAGAACCTACACCAGTCTCGGCGCTCCTCGGCGCTTCTTCACCGCGCTTCACGTCCCTCCCAATCGGCGCGCGCATCGAAGTCTCCGCCGCCTCCTTCCAAACGGCGCGCAAGCTCGGCACGCTGGTCTCCCAGGGTGCGGGGGGCAGCGCGCTAGTCGTAGACTACGGAGCCGACCACGCCGTCGGCAACTCATTCCGCGTATGTGATTTTCACCCGCTCCTTACTTGAGGGAGCCCTTCTTATCACTCGCTCCTCAGGCCTTCAAGGGACACGCGCTTGCGGACCCATTCGACCGCCCGGGACAGGCAGACCTCACCGCCAACGTCGACTTTGCGTACCTGGCCGAGGCGCTGAAGGGCACCGGTACGTCTTGCTCGTCCTCCCTCTTTCCCTCTAAAAGAAAGGGGCTCATCTTATCCATCCGATAACAGCGACGGCGCACGGCCCGCTATCGCAGCGCGCCTTCCTCCTCCACATGGGCATCGGCACGCGCGTCGACGCGCTCCAGCGCGCAGCGGCGTCCCCCGCGCGTGCGGACGCGCTCAGTGAGGCCACTGCACGGCTCGTGGACCCCGCGGGGATGGGCAGGGAGTACAAGGTTATGGGCGTGACGGGCGGAGCGGCGCGGGCGGCAGATACAGATGGGGTGTGGCCGTTCGTTGCGGGTGAGATACGGGAAGAGGAGGCCGCCGCCGCGCCGGCGCAGCATCAGGCCCGGGACGCTCCGTAGCGGGGGTGGGCGGGCTCCGTGGGGTACTGTAGTGTACAGTTGTCGCACGCACACGCACAATCATACCCAACCTGCACCGACATTCGGCGCGATCAGGCGGTGGTGGAGCCCGTCTTGGGAATGTCTCAGACTAGATAATGCTTCCTGTGAGACTTATCTTATCAACACGTAAAGGCGGTGTCAACGCCCCGTGTCGGGGGACGTAATGCGGGCAGAGTCATCTTGCTTGTGCCGTGGTGGAGCACGCTGGGGGCCAGTAATCGAAGCGTATTTGGTGCAGTGACTACTGTAGTACGCATGAGTCGGCGAGTCGCACTGCCCAGCCCGTGGTGGGCATACGATCTTTCATGTTTCATTTTAACTCGCGTGAGAGAGGAAGGCAGGTACGCATGGGGGTCTGGGGCTTTCCAACCCGCTATACGGCGCATGATAGTAACGGATCATGGTCACCATACGTTGGTTACAGTATATGCATTATTATCAAAGTAATCAAAGAAAACGTAAACAAGGGCCCGCCCGGGGCGTTTATATACGGAACACACAACTTCGAGGAGAGCGCACTACCTACAAAATACAGATCTGGGGACGTGTGTACATGTCATGCATGAGGTCATGCGGTGAAGTGGATGATATGGTACGATTACACTTATTGATTGTGATATAATTCGTGACAGTAGGCGAGCTCCCTTTTCTTTTTTTTGAAGTCCTATAGTTGACGACTATAGTCCCAAGTCCGGAAGCGCGATAACGATGGGCTTCCCGACGCGCGTCGGGATAGTGATCAGGGGAGGTTCTGCTCCCCCGGTGCTCGCGGTGGTCGACGGTGTCCCTGACTGCGGGACAGATGGCCGTGGTGGCGCGCCAGCAGAAAGCGACGTCTTTATCGTCTTGTGGAAATTGTCGTTCGCTGCGTCGCACAATCGTATTTTAGTGTCAAAGTGAACACGTAAAGGACTGGATCCGTAACTGACCGACTGCCAAAGATGCCTCCCAGAGCATGACCCCACCGAACGAGGACCAGGTTTTCTGCGCGTGCTTTGCGTAGTTCGCCAGCGTGCCCACGTCGACGTACCCCGTGCCCGCAGCGTCCTTGCTCGCAGGCGCGCCGATGTAGACCTTTATGTTCTTGTTCGCAGATACGGTCTTCGCCCAGTGGTCCCTGCACACATCCCCATGAGCGCGATGCACGTGGCGGACACACGACACGTCAGGCGGTTCGCTCACCATGTGGCAAAGTTGTACTCCTGGGAAATTCCCAAATAGTCATACTCAGCACGTGACACGAAAACGAAAAACGAAAATGAAAACCACCTTTGGCTGGTCCAGGCCGCAAAAGTTGTTATCTGTTTTTGTTTTTTTAAGGCGGTTAGGATGAGACGGAGAGAAGAGGAGGAGGCGCACAGAATTGAACGTAGACTGCGTCGAACGGTGCTCCGTTCAGCGCCAGGCCGATGTTCGCGTCCGGGAATGGACACTGAGGCGCAGCGGTGACGAAGAACTGCTTTTTGGCACCTTTCGCGCGTGCACGGATCTGCTTGACGAACGCGGCGTAGCCCGAAGGCGATCCCTGCTCGATGTCGAGATCGACCCTGAACGCGCGCGCGTGTATCAACAACAAGTGGGGCAAAGACGTCGAAACGCGGGGCGGGGCGCTTACCCGTCTAGTACGGCATCGCCAAACGGCCGTGGGGCACCCGAGCCGCCCAAGAACGAGTTCCATATCTGATCTGCGAATGCCTGCGCCTGAGAGTCAGAGGAGAAACCAGGCTTTGAGTCTGCGCCGCCGAGGCTGAGCGTGACGATCTTTCCGTTCTTCTGGCACGTCTTGATCTGAGGAGCCATGAAAGAGCAGTCCGCGAGACCGGTCCCGTCGAACACAGTATCGCCAGACGCGCTGCATGTCTTTGCTTCCGTAAGTACGATCTGCCAAAGCGTCTGTAAAGACTCTTAAGAATACGTACATTCGCCAGATTGATTTCCGGTTGACCGCCTTGGCCATGAAACACGGTCAGGAATGAGATGATGATGTTGTCTATGGCGCTATCCTGGCAATAAGTAGAGATATCCTGTTGCTTTCCTGAACCATCCTGTCCCCAATAACTTGTCGTCGTCAGTATCGGCACGGAGCTTTCTGTGGGGAGTCATGCCGACATACACAGCAAGCTGTAGGAATGATTAGCCTACACCCTCTGAAATCGAGGATAGAGATACGCACGTTATCATTTCTCGTGATATTATACGCAGGGATCGTGCTTGGCGCTGGGACCGTGCTTGGCTTTGACGGCGCAGAGAAGGCAGGGACGGCAAAGGCCAGAAGGAGCAAAGCGAAGGGACCGACGAGCATCATGCTTTGACTAGAAGCGTGTACCAAGCAGGAGGGACGTCCGACACAGGCAAGAATCGTCACAGGAGAGCATCCCTATGGGTCTACTCTTATAACGATAGAATATACATAGCAGCCCTGGGAATGGCCCCAACCCGCTCGAGGGGACCCTGTTCCGGCTGGCCGTGTTCAGTCCCAACATGGAAAAACCAATAGCAAATTTTCCGAATGGTACGCGAGATGGAATCAGAAAAGGGCCCATAGCATGATGTGCTGGCAGGGGCACGCACCACGGCGAATGGCCGGGGCTGGAGGAGGGAATGACGGTTCATGTGTATGAGGACACGATAGGGCGCTTGTCCGCTTTTCGAAGTCCGGCAGCGAGACGGCCCGAACTAGATTCTCACCCGACACACATGGGTCTGTCCAGAGGCAAGCCTGAATTCACAGAGAGCTGAATCGTAGCGTCTGATTGACCATCCAAAGATGCGCGATTGGAAATGTTCGTATTGATGGGCGCTGGAATGCCATGATTCGATGCCCGCAGGCGTGTGGTCGAAGTTTGCATTTATCTTGTGTCGCTGGAAGAGTTGAGGTGTTCTCCAACCAAGTGCAATAGCCAAACCGAAAATAACAGCGAAAAGCACGCATGGCACTTCACGACCACGTATGGGGATATCGCCAAGATTTCAGATCTTAAAGCTTAAGCTCCGAGGAGTTACAGTAGCATAGAGACCAAGTGCAGACCAGACGCGACTCGGAGATTCTGTTTATGAATCTTCGGAAAATACGAAAATTAAACCGGCGGCATCATTGTTAAGGATCACGTGAGGTTTCCATCCCGCCGACTCGGACATAAATGATTATGATTTCACTCAGGCTCTAATGAAATTTGCTCACAGAACGTTCTCGGGCTGAACCATTTGCTGTTGTATGGAATCACGACCATGGCACGCTGGCGAACCAGGGCCTTTTGTATATCCTGTTGACCTCTCTTTCTTCCCCCGCCACTTGGGTATGTATACGGACACTCACTGGCCATAGAATGGTGGAGCTAGTGCCGACTCGGTAGAGTAACCAGCTGCCTGCGAGAGTAGCAAGATAGGAACAGACAGGGGCATCGATCATTGTTCCTGCACATACGAACCGAGCCTAGCACTGACAAGAGACGTACTTGAAGGTTCTATATTCGTTGTCACTTCCAGGTACATTGACTTATTTTCATTACATTTTCATTACCGCGCCCGCGGCCTTAAGCCTGCCAAAATGAAAGAAAATTGGGTCTACAGAGAATTGATCGGTCGATTCGGGCATGTTCTAACATAGCTAGCAATGACGATTCTATTCTAGCACTTATTGACAATTGTCATGTTCTGCATCATTGTGCGTTCGAGTCTCAGACAAAGCGAATGCCCGACCGCGGCAGTCTTCTTGGCACATCGATAACCAAAGTCCCATCCTCGCCAAAGCGTGCGCACACGGCCCCCAGATCGACATCTCTCGGGGGCAACGCAACGTGCCACTCATAATGACCTGCAAAAAAACCCACCGAATTCGTTTTCAGCGCAATGAATATAGCGCCGCAAGGCCACTCACAATCGTGTTCCAGATGCCATGCGTCCGCGACCACCGCAAGCCGCCCCCCGCGCCGTGCAGAGACGGTGATCATCTCCGGCGCCAGCGGCGCGCCGCCCGGGCGCGGCAGCGTGATCGACAGCGTGTGCGTGGTGTCCGAGCTCACGATGCGGACAGGAGGCACGTTGGGTCCCGGCGCTCCGCGGCGCGCGTGCGCGAGGGGCGATTCTTGGCGCGCTGGGGGGCCCCGCGGCGGCAGCGGCGCCTCAGCCACCGCCTGCGATGTTGGCGACTGTACGACGGGGGCGCTGCAACGTGCCGTCTCCGTGGAAACAGGGGGCACTGGCACTGGGCTCTTTTGGACGATGGTTGAGGACGCACTCCGCTTTGCTGGGTCGCGGCCAGGGGAAAACTGCGCTCTGGGCCAGGGCCCTGCTGCAAGGTTCGCACGGGGTCCAGGCACGCGGACGGTCGATAGCCAATGGACCTTCTTTGCCGTTCTGCAGGCCGTCCGGGTCGGCGCTGCTGATGCAGGCGTAAGAGAGAGGCCTTCACGCCGCGTGTTCATCTTGCCCCAAGTCCCGCTCAGGCTGCGGAGCCGCACCGGAGTGGTCACCGCACGCGGGCGAACGCCGATGATGAAATGGTGATTAGAAGAAGACGCGGTAAGGAGCATCTTGATTCGAGGTGCAACGAGTTCGAGGTCTGCCCACGTTCGTAGTCATCATAGAGTGATATATGCGGACAGTCCTAGAACAGACTGGTGACGCGTTGCTCGCCGGGCTTGCAATACAGTTTCGGTCTAAGTCCACTCGCCGGTCAATGTCACGGTCCTCAAACCAGGAATGGTAACTTCGTGTGTAGTCTGAAACTGATGTCAGCACGAGATATGCGACTGTGGTCAACCAAAGTGTCCCAGCACACATACGAACAGACGCACTGATAACTGATAGCTCGAAACGTCATAGTCCGAGCTATTGCCTCTTCTTGACTTCGCATTGACACTTAGTGAGAGCAGGAGGGCGATAAGTGTTGCCCTTTGCATGAGGTACGTGATTGAGAGAGGGATAAAGTCCCAAGGCCAGGCAAGTTCAGTGGGAAGCAAAACAGGAAAAGTATTGGTTCGCTGGGGCTCGGAGGTGCCCACGAGTGACCGTGCAGGTCGAGGTCGCGTCAACTGCCGAAAGCTGGAGCGGACCGCTTACGGCTCGAAGCTTGAGCTTGACGCTCAGAGGACGCTCAGAGGCAACGCTCCCAGGAACCTTACCTACAGAGGCCAGCATCAGCGTCCATTTCCTTGCCTGTTCAGTCCGTAGCTGTCATCACACCCCCGTTAACTAAGAGGGCTCTCCATGGGCTTGGTGCTGGACACCCTCATTTCCGCAGTCGCATGGATACATGTTCTGCTGGCTCCTTACACAAAGGTCGAGGAGAGCTTCAACCTCCACGTCACACATGGTAATCTTCTCCATGGTGTTCGTCCCATTGCGCTTCTGGAGGTGATATTCGGGCCCATCGTCATGTGGTTCCACCGTGACGTGAACATACATTCAGTACCTCCACTCTCCAGTTCGACCACAAAGTTTTTCCCGGAGCGGTACCCCGCTCATTTTTAGGAAGCATAATCTTGGCTTGGCTCTCCAACCATACCGCCCGACTCGCGAATGACTTCTCCTCGATCACTACCAAATTTGACCCTCCAAATCGTCAGTTCGTATTCTCCCTCTCTTTCTACCGCGCCATGTCTGACACGTACCAGTCCGCCTCGTCCTCGCAAGTATAAATGCACAGGGGCTTTACTTCCTTCGACGCGTGGTCGCTCGTCGTTTTGGGCGCTCGACGTTCGTCTTGTTTGCCCTCATTACCGTGAGCCAGCTCCACCTGCCATTCTGGATGGGACGGACGTTGCCCAACATGTTTGCGCTGCCATTAGATTGGCTATGTGCCTGATAATCAGTTCAGCCATTCCTTCACTCCGCCCGTCCATAGTGAACTTCGTGCTTTATCAACTGTTAGAAATCGGAACCAGGTCCGTTCAGACCCCGGCGACTCGCGCGGTGGCGCCACTGACATTTGCTGCAGTGGTGACCCGCGCAGAGCTTGCTGCTCTTTTAGGTTCCTTTGCTATCCAACTCTTGTTAGATGGCAGGATCTCTCTCACCCGTCTCATCAAATGCATCAGAGTTGGCCTCATCCAGTCTAATCTCCGTTGGTGTGTCACTTTTCTTTCCCTGCACATCTGCACGCATTGACACACCCGCAGCTTTGACGGTATTAATCGACTCATATTTTTGGTATCACTGGCCCCTCTGGCCCGAGCTCTTTAGCATATATTCCAACGTGTATGAAGGCAAGAGCGTCGAGTGGGGTGTTGATGTCTTCTTCATTCAGTTATTGCGCCATCTCATCCTGCTCAGGTATCTCCGTTCTGGACTTACCTCACAGCCTTCCTCCCGCGCTTTCTTATGGCGACCGAGTTGTTCATCCCGATTGGTTTTATACAAGACGCTTGCGTCCGAGCACTCGTCCAACCCGCTCTTCTCTTCATCCTCCTCATGAGCTTCCTCGGACACAAAGAATGGTGCTTTGTTTATGTATGTCGTGCTACTATTGAACATCGCCGCGGCGCATGGCGCCCGGATCCTGTATGTTTTCACGAAGTCGATTACGTCACCAAGCTAGGGCAACCCTTTTTTTTCGTGGTTTGAACAGGCGCAAGGGCGCTCTCACGCTCAACACAGCCGTCACCGTTCTCCTTACGTGCGCATCGATGGCTATTACCCTCCTCCCCTCGACATGTGCGCAATGCGCCGATCGGCCGACTAATGAATGTGTGTGTGTGTGTGCGACACGACAGTGCACATCCACGTCGCAAACCTCTCCGCGCAGAGCGGCGCCTCGCTCTTCCTCCACACTTACGCGGCGCCGTTACCGCGAGCGCATGGGCACCCTTCCGCCCTCTGCCTCCACCGTTTACCACCCGTAGGTTCATAACAAGACCGAGGACCTCACGCCGGCCGATATCGCTTACAACTCCACATTTACGCACGTAATTGCGGAGAGCAAGGACGTGCTACCGGCTGGGCGGAGGGAGATTATCGATGTCACAGATGGGTTCGAAGCGTGGAAGGTGCATCGCGATGTACTAGGGCCCTAAGGGAAAGAGGTCTGCAAGGATTTTGTGGCGCGTATTGGAAGTGAAGAAGGCGGAAAAACTGTGAATTTTTGAGAAGCGCGGGGCTTGCGCCGGGGGTAAAGCTGGTAAAGTGTGACATTGCTCTCCTAACAGCTCTTTACCTCAGCCTTGCTCCTGTAAAAGTGAATACGTTTCGTATTCAACATACACAGCCGTAACACGGCGGGCAGGAGTGGGTAAGCGGAGTCTACTTATAGTCAACTGAGGGATCAATTAATGTCCAATATATTGACCACTACGTTGACTTGATTGTCATCACAAATTATATCAGGACAACTGAATAACTTGTACATCCATCCTTATAGGTCAGATAATGTTACAGTAAATAAAAATATTCAAACAATTAGACATCAGTTCATTTGCTTAGGAGAGCTCTGATTATTTCAACTTAATTGTTATATCCCAGCTGTGCCATAACAATTAAGTTTAAATACTTTCAGAAATAATCAGAGCTCTCTGAAGCAAGGGACTGGTTTGAGTATTTTTATTTAAATTTATCTGACATATAAGGAGGGGTGTACAAATTATTCAATTGTCCTAATATAATTTGTGATAACAATCAAGTCAACTTAATGGTCAATATATTGGACATAATTCAATCCCTATAATTCACTGCAGGCATTTCACAATGTAATCCAATTCAGTCGGCTATTTCACGAAATCTGATTGGTCAGATTTTGGAACTGAATAGGACTACATTGTGAAATGCCCACAGTGTAAGCAGACTCCGCTTACCCACTCCTGCCCACCGTGAGTTGGCTGCTTTTCACATCGTTCTCATGGACTGGACCGCTCTGGAACGCTCCGGACCGGCCTGAAAGTTTGGTCTCCACCACAAACATCCATTTTCACTGCTTACTCGAGCAAAGAATTTCATGACTATTAGTTAATAAAGAACATGACATTAATGAGTTATTTTCCAAGACAACCCAGTTAGCTGATTTCTTAAGTTAGCCTT
>Ga0137385_10000697_pt1 | contig 27653 bp, 31 predicted proteins | sample SagtaG_FD_104921 | JGI IMG/M metagenome (GOLD analysis project Ga0137385, IMG submission 104921) | Vadose zone soil microbial communities from Sagehorn Ranch, Mendocino, California, USA - Sage2_R_80_16 metaG | ecosystem: Environmental > Terrestrial > Soil > Vadose zone | place: USA: California... | reverse complement strand
GCCCGGGCCCTCGCAACGCGTCACGCACAAGATCATCTCAGCCCGCCGGGCACCCGTGCCCCCGGCAGCCGAGAATGTCAGACCCAAACGTGAACATGGACACTGGTGAAATGTGAAGACCTCTGGGTGGGGCGGCTGGGACTCGAACCCAGGACCGGCGGATTATGAGTCCGGTCAGCCGCAAACCTGTCTTACGTTGCCTGAGCTGGAACGACGCACAGGCTCACATCGACGCGTCAGGTACCTGGGGCACGCATAGGGCATGATCAAGCCCCCCACCCAGCCCATCGGGCCACGCAGCCGGCACGTCTGATCCCCTCGATGCGAACTACTGGCAGGCAGCGCTCCCTGAGTCGCGGCTCGTTGCGGTCAGGATCGTTGTTCCTGTTACGCCGAATCACTTGTGCCACCACGACGCGATTGCCTGGACGATCGTGGGAATGTCCTTGGTGTCGCAGCGGATCAGCGCGACCAGGCCGAGCACCAAGACAACTACCGCCCCGACAGCCAACCCCCTCAGGCCCGCACTCAGCAGGTGGTCGAGCATAGGGCACCTCTCTGGTCGATGACGATCTACGAACGGCCCTCCAGGGAGAAGCAGGTCGTGTACCGTTGTCGTGAGTCATCGTCCCACGCATCTGGTAGGCACTACTCTGGAAACGGTGGTACATGGACCCACGATTTCGTCCCACGCTGTGGCCGGGAACGATCATCCCGCTGTCCCCGCTTAGCACGATGCCCGACACGGAAGTTGAGGGTGACTGGCTGGTATGGGGATGGCCTAGGCGCAAACGCGTTCTAGTTGAGCTGCCGCCTGACTTCTATCTGCGCGAGTTTATGAGTGTCCCGGTCGATGATTTGGAAGCGGCGGCAGAGCTAATGCGTAACCATGGAATCCTTTTCAGTTTCGATCAAAGCGATATCGATTCTGAGCTTACGGAGAATCTTCATATACCGAATGTTGTGCCCAATAAGGATGGAGAAATAAGGGACGGATTTCATAAAGATGATGTAAAGCTTCACCTTGACCTTGCCCAGTCGGCTATCAGGACATGGATAGCCTTGCAATCGCCTTATGGCCTTGAGGCGCTAGCTGAATCCGAAGCCACGGATGACCATGTTCAAGAATTTGTAGTTAATGGATATGGCTGGCCTGAGGAGTATCATAATCGGGAAGGCTATCTTCAAATAGTCATGTTTTCATTGATAGATGCTCTGAAGCGAGAGCTGAACGCGGCCCTGCAAAATATCAGCGCTGGTATTTTGAGCAGCCACGATGAGGGCAAGCCAAATAATTGGCCCTCTCTGTACTCAGCTTCATTCCTTCAGCTTTACAACCACCTAGCTGAGCAGGCAACTGTTAGGCGGTGCGCCAACGAACCATGTCAGCAGCCATTCGTCAGGCAGCGAGGCCGAGCTAATTTTGATCAGCATAGGATGGAGGGAGTAAAATACTGTTCTCGATCTTGCGCACGTGCACAAGCTCAGCGCGAGCTGCGTCGCCGCCATAAGGCCGCCAAGACTATAGCGGTACAGTCAGCGATTACTTCCTCTCCAGCAACATGATCCGTGATAGCCACTTACTGGGCCAATTTCGACGGAGCAAGGGCCTCTTCGTCCCGAAGCCAAGATACGCTACACGCCGTAGTCTCGCTAACGGTAGCGAATTCTGCTGGGCCTCACGATTGAATGAGGTCATGCCCCCGCCCAGATGGTAAGGAGAGGGTGCCCGTGCCAGATCCGTGCCAGAACAGACCTGCCAGCCCGCATCCGGTTGCGACTCGCCCGTCCACTACCCCTAGGATTCCAAGCAGTGAGACGAATTCACCCACTAGACCCAGCGAAAGCGCGAATGCGGTGAAAACTGCACTCAACTTGACTATCATATTCGTAGTTCGCTCTACGCCCCTAACTGTTTCATGACTTTCCTCCTTGACCTCAATCATTTTTCTACGTAGGGTCTTTATCCTATCTTCAAGGGCCTTTGCCTCGGCCTGCCGTTCGCGTCGGCTAGCTTTGTTAGGTCGCTGCATAATTAGTTCGAGTCGAAGAAGCCTCAAGATAGCTCGCCCCGGTTTACGTCGGGCCATCCCTTCCAATCTAAGCACTTCGCCTTCGAGGCGTTCTGTCTCTGCTTTCATCTCATTTGTCCGCTGCTCAATAGCAAGTGCGGCATCCTCAAATGGGCTGCGCTCCACTATGAATCGGGCAAGCACCAGGATGGGAATTGTCGTGGCTGCCACGATGCAGAAGTCGTGTGCATCTTGCGCGGTAACGATCATGTCCTCGAAGATAGCACCGTATTAGCTTGTGCCTGACATTTGCTCGGGATCACCCTGCGCCGTTGCGGTTGCGTGCACTTTGGTGCTGCACATATGTGGCTTGATACTTCTAGCCTGGTTTGGAAGTGGGGTTGTCCGTAAGTGACCGCCCGCCACTGGCTAGCCCACGCCATTCTGGCAAGGATCATTGCGGGGCGTCAACGACGTGCATTCCGTCATGTTGCCGGATCACAGGGAGGTTCGCATGGTTAATCGCATCGAGGATGCGCACAGCGTACGCTTCGGCAGTTAGCTGGGTGACATCAGCCTCGGTGCCCCAAAGAAACCCTGCAACCTCGTCATTTGTTGTTAGCTGACCCCCGGTTACCGTGCACCGGAAAACGAGGGCGATAATCCCCCGGGCCATGTTCTTGTAGACACCTGTGAGAGCAGTCGGCTCTACTTCAAGCCCGCTTTCCTCTCTCACTTCACGCCGCAATCCGTCCTGGATGGATTCACGGATTTCCAAAACACCACCCGGTGGTTCCCAGGAGCCGTTGTCGCGGCGCTGAATCAACAGTGCCCGGCCCTGGTCGTCGATGATCACGCCGCTGACACTAACCGAGTGCAGTGCGGGCTGGTTACTCAATGTGATCACCTCAAGGAGTAGCCTAACAGTCATAGACATGCATACGACTTGAGGAGTACGCCATAAGCGGCGACACCGTGCTCACCGAAAGCATCGACCCCGCCAGCGACCGCGCGGTGTACAAGCAGATCGCCGACCACCTCCGCTCTGCGATCGCCACAGGTCGCTTGAAGCCACGCGCTCAGCTTCCTTCCGAGGCCCAGTTGATGCAGCACTACGGCGTCGCTCGCATGACCATCCGCAGTGCGATCCGCAGTCTGCAGGACGAAGGGCTGATTACCGCCGAGCACGGCCGCGGCGTCTACGTCCGGGCGAGGCCCCCTGTGCGACGCCTGGCATCAGACAGGTTTGCTCAGCGGCACCGGAAGGAAGGCAGAGCGGCGTTCCATGTCGAAGCAGAGCACGTCGGGGCTGCCGCAATAGTAGACATGCTCAGCGTGCGTGAGGAGACTCCGCCAGCCGACATTGCCGAACGACTGGGCGTCAGCGACGACACGCTCGTCGTGGTGCGGAGCCGACGCTATCTGCTGGACGGGACGCCGGTAGAGACCGCGATCTCCTACGTTCCTGCCGATCTCGCTCGGGATACGCCTATTACCCTCCAGAATCCCGGTCCAGGCGGAATCTACGCTCGCCTGGAAGAGCGAGGGCACACCCTGGAGCGGTTCACCGAGGATGTGAGCGCTCGAATGCCGACGCCCGATGAGGCACGCACATTGGCGCTGGCACCGGGCGTCCCAGTGTTCAGACTGGTTCGAACCGCATTCGACACGGACGGTCGGCCGGTCGAGGTGTGCGACACGATCATGTCCGCAGAAGCCTACGTGCTCAGTTACGAACTGCCCGCGCACTAGCGGGCTTGGCTCAGTTACCGAACTACCTGCCCATAGTGGGCTTGACGCAGGGCTACTTCTCCTCTATACATGCAAGTGGCTACTCCTCTAGGCGACTAGATGAGGATCCTGCCGGGACGCAGGAGTGTCCTTGCAACTTGGCAACTGCATATGGACTGGTGACCCCCTTGAGTGTTGCCCCGGGTTGACGGGTTTTGAGGTCCCTGGGCCGGGTGCCTGGGTGACTCTGCCTTTGGTCCTCGGGACCGGCGGTGGTCTCGCAGTCCAAAGCTTTGTGATCTTGCAGCGCTTGCGCTGCCTGTCCGCCACACCTTTGATTCGCCCTGCTACCGGCCCGAACTGCCGAAGTGGGCATTGTACGCCGCGAGGGGTCGCCTACGGGTGGGACCACCAGCCGGTATCGGGCACCGTCGTGGTGTGGCGGGCGGGGAACGCAACGCCCTCGGCGGGATGGAGGCATGAAAGCATGCGGCACAACGGCCTGCCGGTGATTGCGGTGAGCGCGCTGCCCCCGGACCGGGTGAACCTGCGCCCCGGTGAGATGCGCGCGGCGATGTGCCCGTTTTGCGGGCGGTGGCGGCGGGTCAAGCGGCACATGCTGTGGCCCCACCGCGCCCATGATGGGTTAACCCGCTGCGCGGGGTCGGGGCAACGGCTGGTGTTCGATCTGCCGCCGGGTGAGTGGCTGGTGCGGTTGGAGGCTGCCCGCCGCTCGGTGCGCCCGGCCCGCAGTTTGCAGCGCTCCACTGAGCAAGCGTTCCGGCAGGCACGTGCGCCCCAGTCCGCTTGAATCCCTGCCCCGCTGAGCTTTCCTTATGTCGAGCCCTCCGCGCCAATTGGCCCGGGGGGCTTTGCCATGGCCGTGTTTTCGTCACGGCGGCCCGCAGGCTGGCCTTTGACGCCGGGCCCGTGACGTAACTGGCCCACCGGGCGCGGTTACGTCACGCGACGCCCCTGCGGAAGGCCCCCTGCCCGCCTGGCAACGCGACCTGGCCGAAGGTGGTGCCCCGGTCGCGCACTTCGCGCGCCTTTTCCGCTTACGACAATTTGCCCGCCCCGGCCAGCGTGAACTGCCCCGGGCGGGCTTTGATCCCGGACCTGTGAAGGAGGGCCAGGACCATGTGTGCTCACTCTACGGCGTCCCGCCGCCAGCTCCACGCCGCCGACATCAACACCGAACACCGCCACCGCCCCGCGGACGGCGCCGCGAACACGCCCCGACCCGGCGCGGCAACCGAACCACTGGCGGCCTGCGCGCGGACGTGGGAACAGCCGTGCCCGGCGGGCCTTGCCGCCGCCCGGGCGGACGTGCGCGCCGCGCTGTCCCGGTGGTGGCTGGCGCCGGCCGCCGACCTGGTGGTGCTGGCGGCCAGCGAGCTGCTGGCCAACGCATTTGAGCACGGCGCCCCGCCGGTCGAGTTGCGCCTGAGCCTGCAGACCCGCTCGGTGCGGCGGGTCCTGCTGTGTGAGGTGCGCGACAACGCCCCCGAGATGCCGGTGCTCGCCAGCCCCGTTGGTGCGGCCGCCGAGCGCGGCCGCGGCCTAGCGGTGGTGACCGCCCTCGCCGACACGTTCGGGATCCGGCCCCACGGCCGCGGGAAAACGGTGTGGTTCACCGTCACTGTGCCGTCCGCCCGCCAGATCGGAGGCGGCCAGTGACGGGAGGGCGATCTGGCTGAATCGCGCCGGGTGGTCCGAGTGCTGGACCTGCTCACGGAGTCGTGTGAGGCGTACCAGCGTGGCGACCGGGCCGCGTTCACCGCGGCGGTCGCCCAGGCGAACCAACTGCGATCCCGCCGTGGTCATGGTGATGAATGGCGGCATGGTCATCGGCGAAATCCCCCGGCCAGAGCAGGACTTTGGCGCGTGGGCAGCGTACCTCGGAGCCGCGCACGACGCGCTGGCCGCGGCTTAGGCAAGGGAGGCGTTTCCCTCGTGACCCTGACCACCACCTCGGCAAGGAGCCCGTGCCCCCGGAAGGAGCGCCGGGGCCCTGCGGGCAGAACAGGAGACAGCCGCATGACCACCACCACGACATCCCGCACCCTGCACAGGGTGTGCGCCGCGGCCCGGTCGGTGCCCTGCGGGCACTGCGCCGTCCCGGCGGGGCAGCCGTGCGTCAACCGCGGCGGCCAGGAGGGCTACCACCTGGCCCGGTTCGCCCGCGCCCGCACCACAAGGCTGATCACCGCCGACGGCATGGCCGCCGCCCTCATGGCGGCCGGCCCGGTGTTCACCCCCGCGTCGGTCATCACCGGTGGCGCGTCATGAATCGCCGGACCGCGGCGTTCGCCGCCCGCCTGGTGGGCTGGGCCGGGCCGCGGGCCCGTCGGCGCGAACAAGCCGCCCGCGCCGCGATCGGCATGCCCGCCCGCCACCCCGAGCGGATCACCCGCGAACTGCCTGCCGGGCACGAGGAATGGCTAGCGGCGGCCTGCGCCGAGCTGTGGCCCGCCGACGAATACACCCAGATCATCACCGACACCCGGCGGGATAACCAATGACCACCACCAGCACGCGCAACGCTGGCCGCGGGCCCGGCAGCGCCCCGGCCCCGGTGCCCGGTCGGCGGCTGCCGTCGGAAAGTCCGCGCCGACCGGCTCATGTGCCGCCCCCACTGGTACCAGGTGCCCCGCCCGCTGCGCCACACCGTGTGGGCCGCCTGGCGATCCGGCGCCGGCACACCCGCCCACACCGTCGCGATCCGCGCAGCGATCACCGCCGTCCAGGCACGGCGGCTCGCCGGCGCGTGCGGCCAGGACGCCACCGGAGCCTCCCGGTGAGCGCGGGGGCGGGGCCCGCGCCCGGCGTGGTCAAGGTCCGGCTGCTGGGCGCTGCGGAGGACATCGAGGCCGCCGCCCGGGTGCTGTGCGCCGGGCCCCGATTGGAGCTGGTGGACCGCTCGCCGCTGTATCCCAACCGCCGCGACCCGGGCGCGCGGGCCTACCTGACATTGCAGATCACCCAGCCGGCGGGAGGAGCCGCGCGATGACTGACGTTTTCTGGATCGACCGCGAGCACGACCGCCAGGCCGCCTCCGACGGGGTGTCCCGGTACGGCTTCTATGTCCGCGACCGCATCCCGGGCGGCTTTGAGGAGTGCTGGAACGGCACCTACGAGACCCGGATCGGGGAAAGATTCGCCGCCAAGGCGTGGCGCACCGCGACCAGCCCGGTCATGTCGCCCCCCTACGCGGATTGGCGCTCCCCGGTCTTCTCGGCCAGGTTCGAGGTTGACTACGACGACGACGCCGGGTTGATCGGGAAGGTCGAGATAGCTTCCCGCTGGCCGCAAGCCCTCGGCCGAGGCTTCGCCGGTGGTCGGTCCTGGCGCTCGTGGCCACGTGAGCGCACCTGGGGGGAGGAATACTTCCGCGACCCGTACGGCGGCGAGGTGGCCAATGGCGGCTACTACGCGCTGGCGTCGCTGCAACTGGTGTTCCCCGTCCCATCCGAGCGGCTCCCGGCCGCACCAGGTGCCCAGCACCGGCGCGGCGAAGTGGAAGAAACCGCCCGCCAGGCTGTGGCCGCGCTGGTGGCCGAGCTCAACCGGGTGGCCGGCCCGGTCATCGACATCCTGGAGCGGTGAAGGAGGGACGTGAGCACGCTCCCATGAGACCTACCAGACTGTCCCTCGCGGACGGTGAGACGCGCCCGGCCGGGAAGACCTGGCCAGACGGGTCATACGAGTGCCCGTTCTGCGGCTCACCAGGGAACCGCCCTGGGCAGCCCGCAGGGTGCCCTAACCCGGGGTGCATGGTCAACATGAACGCTGCACAGCTCGCGGCAGCCCGGGAACGTCACGCGGCCGGGGACGCACGGAAACGCCACAACGCGTCGATTGCCCGCTTCGAGGCCAGGCAAGCTGAGGAGCGGCACAAGGCTGACGCTGCCCTGTGGGATGAGCTGGCCGCCCAGGCAGCACAGCGGGGCGCGTGTTTGCAGTGCCTCGCGGAGTCCGACTGGCGCGGCGACCGCCGGCGGGCACGATTCATCCGGCACCGCAAGCCCGGCTACCACGCGAACGACACCCCGGACAGGACCGGGCCAGACACCACCGCGGCAGGCACACAGCCCGGACATCATCAGGCGCTCAGACAACATCCAGCCGGCCGCGGCTGCGGCCACGCCCCGGGCAAGTTGTGGTGCGGCTTCTGCGCCTGGGTTCCCAGCGCCACCGACCTCGCCAGCGCGGTGACATCGCTCGCCGCAGAAGGCCGCAACTGCGGCCGGTGCGGGTGGCGGTGCGAGAACCCGCAGCCCGGCATGTACGAACGGCAGATCGTCTCCCACGCGCAACGGCACACCGAGATGGAAGCCATGAGCGACGCCGAGCTGCGCCACGCCTACGTCATGTCCGGCATCGTCGTGAACCCATTCGATAACCACATCGGGTACGCCGAACTCAACCGCCGCGGCATCGGCCCTGCCAGCCTGCGGGCCCGCCAGATCGGCGCCGGTCCCGCCACCCCGGCGCAACCCGGCCCGCAGCCCGCAGCCAGCACGCCGCCCCACGACGACATGGACACGTGCGACACCTGCGACGAAGAGACCGAGGATGTCTGCCCGTGGTGCTGGCAGTGCCCATCGTGCTGTGACTGCGGCGAACGGGCAATGCCCCCGCCGCCGGGGGACCCGGCGCCCGCGCAGGCCCACAGCATGGAACGCCTCCGGGCAGCGACAGCTGCGGTCACCCGGCTGGGCCAGCCTGCCACCGACGCGGAGTTCCTGGACTGCTGCGCCCAGCTCGCGGGCCTGCTGCGGGACCTGGCCGGGCAGCTCGACGGCTGGACGCAGGGCCTGGCCGGGCTGAACCTGCCGCAACCGGTCCTGTCCCCGCTGCACACCGCAGCCACCGCCATCACCGGAGCCGCCGGGCAGGTGACCCAGGCCGGGAAAGCGTTTCGCGCCGCGTTCGACGGCGCACGCCAGGCCGCCACACGCGGCCTGCACATCACCGGAGACACCAGCTGACCCCGGCACGATCACCCGGCCGGGAAAGGGAGGACCAACCATGACCACTGACACAGGCGGGCCCGCCGCGGGCCCGCGACGGCGGTGGCCGCTGGCATTCATCGCCGCGCCCGCCGCGGTGGCGGTGTGGTCAGGATGGGTGGGCCTGGGCACGCTGTGCGGGTTCGGGGTCATCCACCCCCTGCCCGGCATCTGGGCCAGCCTCCGGCTGAACACCGCGATCACGCTGCCGGTCGGGGTGGAAGCCTACGGCGCTTACGCGCTCGGGGCGTGGCTGGCACCCGCCGCCCCGGCCCGGGCGCGGGTGTTCGCCCGCCGATCGGCGATCGGCGCTCTGGGGCTGGGCATGGCCGGGCAGATCGTCTACCACCTGCTGGCCGCCGCCCACGCCACCCGGGCGCCATGGCCGGTGGTGGTGCTCGTCTCGTGCATGCCGGTGGCGACGCTCGGGCTCGCCGCCGCCCTCACCCACCTGCTGCACCCCGGCGCTGCCCGTACGGGCCAGCCCGCCCCCACCGGCCCCGGTACGTGGGAGGCCCCCAGCCGGCAACCGGACGGCCGTACGGCCCTTCCGGCCGGTGAGGGGCCGGTGGGAGGGCGTACGGGCATCCCAGCCCGCCCGGCAGCACCCCATACGGGCGCACCTGCCCTTGCCGATGCTGCTGGCGAGCCCTCCCCAGGCGGGCGGGCGGCGCTGCCGCCCGGCGTGGACCGGGCCGCGGTGGTGGCCGAGCTGGCGGCCCAGATCCGCGCCGCCGCCGCGGCCGGGCAGCAATGGCGCCCCGATTATGAGGCGCTGATGGCCCGCACCGGGTACCGCCGGTCGTGGTGTGAGAAAGCTGTACGCGCCGCCCGCGAACGCGCCGCCACCCCGGACGGGCCCACACCGGATACCGTCCAGCCGGGCACGGGAGCCTCTCTCGCGCCGCAGACCGTACCCGCATTCGCCGACGGCGCTCGTACGGGCATCGTTCCTGCCGTCTCCGGTACGGGGGAGACCGAGGCAGCCGCCTAGCCTCCCCGCCTCGTTTGACCTGCCCGGCCGGGCCACCTTGCCCGGCCGGGTTTCGCATCCCTGCCCAACCTCCCAAAGGATGGAGAACCCCCGATGGTGCTTCTCGCGATCTTGACCGGGATCGTCGTGGTGTTCGTGTGGCGCCGCCACACCACCATCACCGAGCTGGTCATCTTGTGCGGCTGGGGCCTGCTGGCCGCCGCCACGCCGCTGGGACGGGTGCCAGCCGAATGGCTGATGAGCCTGTCCAGCTACCTCACCCAGTGGTTTTAGCCGGGGGTGAGCGATGCAGATCCTCGCAGCGGTCGCCGTGTTCTTGTTCGCCCTGGGCGGCATTGCGGCGTTCGCCCGCCATACCGCCCGCCCGGCCCGGCGCCCAGCCGCCCGCGCCCGCGGCAGAGGCGGCCCGTACCGGCGCTCCCGTAAGTCATGGCTGGTCACCGCCGCCAAAGCCGCCGGGGTCAAGGTCAGCTCCGATGACCTGTCCGGCGCGGGCGCCGAACTGACCGGCCGGGCCACCGGCCACACTGCCCGCGCCGGCGGCCGGCTGGCCCGCTGGGGTGCCCGCCACACCGGCCGGGCCGGGCTGGCCGCCGGGCGGTGGGCCGAACGCCACGCCGGCCGACGCTGGCAGGCCCGCACCGCGGACAGCCCGCCAGCCCCGCCCCTGTGGTGGCACCGCCACCCGCCGGATGACGGGCTCGAACCGCCCGGCGAGCCCGCGCCGGGCAGCACCCCGTCGGCAGCCACCGGCGAGCCCGGCAGCCACGCCGAGAATGCCGGCCCCACCCCGCCGCCCACCCCCGCCAGCGCCCCGGCCGCCTCTGGCCGGGCACGGAAGAAGGAGATCACCACCATGCGCCACCGGTATGCGATCAACCTGGAACGCCCCTCTACCGACGCGGAGTTCCTGGAGTCGTGCGTCCAGCTCGGCGACGTGCTCAAAGCGCTGGCCGAGGAAGTCAGCGACTGGGCTGAGGGCCTGTCCGGGCTGCACCTGCCCCCCTCCGTGCTGAGCCCGCTGCACTCACTGTGCGAAGGCATCGAGGAAGCCGCCACCGGCGCCAGCAATGCCGCCAAGGCGTTCGAAGACGAGTTCGAAGACGCCCGCGACGTCGCCTCCCGCGGCATGCACTTCACCGGCGAAGACGCCGCCTGACCCCACACAACCCCGCGCGCGCCAAGACCCCCGGCCCCCGCCAGCCGGGGGGCCTTGGCTGTTCCAGCCCGGAGAGGAATCCCCTGCCGATGCGACGCGATCCCTGGACCCACCGCACCGCTCGTGGCCGCCGGGACCGGCCCACCCGGCGAGTGGACTGGCCTACGCCGGATTGGCACTCCCCTCATACCCGCCAGCCCAGTCCGGGCCGGATGGCGGCGCGGGCGGCGTGGCGGGCCGCCGCCGGATACGGGCGGTGGGTCGCCGGCTCACCAGAAACCCGGGGCCTAGGCACCGCGCTGGCCGCGCTGTACCCAGCCGGGGAAATCGCGCACCTGGCCGGGGCGGACCCGCTGATGATGGCTGCGTTCGCCCCGCCCGCGGCGCTGGCCACCGCAGCCGGAACGTGGAACGCCCACCACTCAGGGAAATACACCGCCGCCACCGCCGCGCTGGCCGCCGCTGCGCCCTCCTGGCTGGCGATCGCCGCCGCGGCCGGCGCCACCACCTGGCCCGCCGCGGTCGGCTACACCACCGCCGCCTGCGCGTCGTGGTCGGCGATCACCTGGTCAGATGTGCTGCGCCACCGGCGGGCCCGCAAAGCCCAGCAAGTCAAATGGCAGACCATCGCGGCAGCGGCCGGGCTGGACGGCAGCCGCCTGGTGGCCGCCGAACAGATGCGCACCGGGTGGCGGTTCCGCGTCGATATCCGCGGCTGTGGCAAGACGGCCCGCCAGCTCGCGGGCCGCGAGCTCGCCGAGCGGATCGCCGCCATCCTCGCCCTGCCCGCCGAGCGGGTGCGCATCGCGACCGACCCCAAGCACGCGGGCAACATCATCGTCACCGTCCAAACCCTCGACCCGTGGGCCGCGCCGGTCCCCCACCCCGCCCTCGCCCCGGGCTACGCGCCGCCCGCACGGTCGATCACGGCCGGGCCGCTGGTGGTGGGGGAGAACCCCGACACCGGCCACCCCCTCGGCGTGACCGCCTACGACAAGGGCGGGGCATGGCACACCTTCGTCGCCGCCGCCACCGGCGGCGGCAAAACCACCCTCTACAGCAACCTGTGTGAGCAGGCCACCGCCTGCACCGACGTGCTGGTGTGGCCGATCGACCTGCGCAAGGGCACCATCCCCTACTTCTGGCACCCCGCGCTGGACTGCTGGGCCGGGCTCAACCCCGACGGCAGTCCCCAATACGAGCGGGCGCTGGCCATCCTGGAATGGGCAGCGATGATCGTTAAGCTCCGCTCCGCGGCCACCGGCGGCGCCAACCACATCCCCACCCCCGGCGACCCGGCCATCCTGATCCCCGTAGACGAAGGAGACACCCTGGTCGGCGCCGACTCCCCCATCGCGCACCTGGCTAAGCCGCTGCTGCACGACATCTTCCGCGGCGGCCGGTCGGCCGGGGTCGGGCTGGTGTTCGCCGGGCAGCGCGCCGTCGTCCAGTACACCGGCAGCAAAGACGTCCACGCCAACGCCGGGAACAAGATCGTGCTGCGGGTCAACCGGGCCGGCGAGATGAACAACATCGTCCCCGACTGGGAAGCCGACAACATGCCCGACATGCACTCCTACGCGCCCGGCGTGTCCGGGGTCGCCCTGCTGGTCGATCCCACCAACCAGTGGCTCGCCGGGCGCATCCGCGACCTGTCCGGCCTGCCCGCGGTCGGCCAACTCGCCCAGCAACGAGGCAAGCCCACCGCCACCCTCCCGGCCGCGTTCGCCGCAAGATTGCCCGGCTACACCGACCGCCACCAGGCCGCCCCGGCCGCAGGCGCCGGCGCGGCTGTCCTGACCTTGCCCACCCGCAACACCCCGGCCACCGACAGCCACGGTGACCGGCCGGACAGGACCGCAGTGGTAACCCATCTCACCCGCCGCCTGCCCACCGAAGTCCAGGCTCGGCTGGCCGGCATGCCAGGCCCGCCCGCCGACCCCACCCCCCTGGCCGACCTGCTGGCCGCCCGCCAGGCCATCAGCGCCGCCGAGGACAACCCCCCAGAAGTCAACCGCGCCATCCCCATCCCCGCCGCGATCTCCGGCCCAGTCCTGCGCCTGCTCGCCGAGCGCGGCGACACCGGTGCCCGCCGCGACGAAATCGTCGCTCGTCTCAGCAAGTCCCGATCCGGGGTCGCCAAATGGCTGGCCATCATGCGCGACCACGGGCTGATCGCCTCCTCCGGCAGCACCAGCGCAGCCCGCTACTACCTGCGCGAGCACGCACCCGACGCCGGCGCCAGCACAACCGACGATGACGTGGCGTAACCGCCCCGCGCCTGCGCTTGTCCATCCCTCTTGTCCACCCGCGCCCCCATACAGGGGCCCGCCCGTGGACAAGTAGACAAGCCACCCTCCCTCACCCGATGTAGTCACTCCGCGGACACGCGTGCCCCCGCCCGGCCTCACCGGACGGGACTTTCGCGTGCCCGCTACGCGCTTGGAGGCCCCACATGAACCCGATCCCCATCGCCAGCGCCACACTCGCCGCCCCGGCCGCCCACGCTGGCAACGGCCTGCTAGTGGTGGTCCTGCTGGTCTTGGCCACCGTGCTGTATGCGGCCGGGCACGCGCTGTCGGTGCGGCTGCACCCGTGGCGGCCCTGCCGGCGGTGCGGTGAGTCCGGCAAGCACCGCGGCAGCGTCTTCAACCGGTCGTTCCGCCCCTGCTCACGGTGCGGCGGTACCGGCCGCGAGCTGCGCCGGTTCGCCCGCCTCCCCTAACCACCCCCAGCCCGTGCGGACCGTGCACCCCGCTTCAACGCTGCCACAACCCCATCCGGAAGGAGTCGACCGCGATGACCGACCATCCCTGCCACACACCCAGCACCGGGCCGTACCCATCCATGGCCGCCGACTACGGCGCCCAAACGCTCATGGGCATGGCCGGAACTTTGGCCGGGCGCGCCGAACAGGCCCTCGCCCACTCCAGCCGTGACACCGCCCTGCCGTGGCTGGTCCTGCACCTGGCCCGCGCGGTCATCGCCACCACCTACGCCCAGCTCGCCACCGCCGCCGCGATCCGCGAACGCACCGAGACCCTGGCCGCCACCTCTCTGTGGAACCTCTCCGCCGAGACCGGCGCGCCCGCCTGCCGGTAGTCCTGAACGCCCATGCGTCCGGCCGGGAACCGGGGAAAGGGCCCGGCCGGGCCACCGGCGCTCAGCACCCCGCCGAGCACACCCAGCAAGGAGGCAACGCACCATGCCGTTTGGAGACACCCTGATCACCGTGACCGGCAACCTGACCGCCGATCCCGAGCTCCGCTACACCGCCACCGGCGTGCCGGTGGCCGCGTTCACCGTCGCCGCCTCCCGCCGCGTCTACAACCAAGACACCGGCCAGTGGGCCGACGGCGACACCCTGTTCCTGCGCTGCTCAGCGTGGCGGCACCTGGCGGAGCACATCGCCGAATCGCTCACCAAGGGCGCCCGGGCCGTGGTCACCGGGCGGCTGCGCCAGCGCGACTACGAGGCCAGCGACGGCAGCAACCGCACCGTCTATGAGGTCGATGTGGAGGATGCGGGCCCGTCGCTGCGGTTCGCCACCGCCAAGGTCGTCAAGGCCACCCGGGAACGGCCCCTGCACCCCACCAGCACAGACGGGACGTCGGCGACCCAGCCCGACGGGCAGGCCTCCCCGGCCGAGCCCCCGTTCTGACCCATCCCCGCGCGGCAACGGGCGCGCGGGGTCTTCGCACTGTCGGTGAACCTCCCCTAATCGCTAGGAAGGCTCGCAGGTGGACGCACATGACCGCATCAACGCCAGCACCGGCCCCCGGCAGCGAGGAGCCGAAGACGCCGCCGTGGCCGACCCGGTGCCCGGCGAGCCGACCACAGAGCTCGGGTACGCGCGGCGGCTGGTCAAGGTCTACGGCGAGCGGCTGCGGTACGTCCCGGCGTGGCGGCGCTGGCTGGTCTGGGACGGGCAGCGGTGGGCCACCGACGCAACCGGGCAGGCCGCCCGCTGGATGAAAGCCATAGCCCGGCGCCTAACCAGCGACGCGCTCGCGACCGAAAACGATCAAGACCGGCGGGCCGCCCTCAACCTCGCCCGCCGCGGCGAGTCCTCAGCCGGGATCGCCGGCGCGCTCACACTCGCCAGCACCGAGCCAGGCATCGTCGTCACCCCCGACGACCTAGACGCCGACCCGTTCCTGCTCAACTGCCCCAACGGCGTCCTGGACCTGCGGACTGGGAAACTGCTGCCCCACGACCCGGCGATGCTGCTGACGAAAACGGCTGGCGCGGCCTATCACCCCGGCGCGGCCGGCCCGGCGTTCGCGGCGTTCCTGGAACGAGTCCAGCCCGACCCGGGCATGCGCGCGTTCCTGGCCCGCCTGCTCGGCCACACTCTCGAAGGCCGGGTCGTCTCCCACATCCTGCCGATATTCCACGGCGAAGGCGGCAACGGGAAAGGCACCCTGGTCAACCACGCGGTCCTGCCCGCGCTCGGCGACTACGCCGACGCCGCCGACCCCGGCCTGCTCAACGCCCGCACCTTCGACGCCCACCCCACCGGCGTCGCCGACCTGTGCGGCCTGCGCCTGGCCGTGCTGCACGAGACCGACGCCGGGCGGCGCCTCGCCGAAGGCACCGTCAAACGGCTCACCGGCGGGGACCGGCTCAAAGCCCGCCGCATGCGCGAAGACTTCTGGTCATTCGACCCTTCCCACACCTTCGTCATGCTCACCAACCACCGCCCCATCGTCACCGGAACCGACGAAGGGATCTGGCGGCGGTTGCAGCTCGTGCCCTGGGACATCGTCATCCCCGCTGCAGATCGCGACGAACAGCTCCCCGGCAAACTCGACGCCGAACTCGACGCCGTGCTCGCCTGGCTCGTGGCCGGCTACCAGGACTGGCGCGCCCACGGCCTCGCCGAGCCCGAAACGGTCACCGCCGCCACCAGCGCCTACCGGCAAGACAGCGACCCCCTGGGCAGGTTCCTCGCCCAGCGGTGCCTCACTGGCCCGCACTTCAGCGCCGGGTCGAGCGACCTGTTCGCCGCCTGGTGCAAATGGTGCGCCGACGAAGGCGAAGACCCCGGCACCCAAACCGCCTTCGCCACCGCCCTCCAAAACAAAGGACTCGACAAGATCAAAGACCGCACCGGCCGCATGCGCTGGCGCGGCATCGGCCTCGCCGACCCCGGCGACGGAGGGTGACGGAGGGTCCGGAGGGTCTACCCGCCCAGCGCCCGCGCGTGCGCACAGCAAAGCTTCACACCCTCCAAACCCTCCGTCACCCACCCCGGCCCACAGGCGTGACGGAGGGTTCCCGGGGTGACGAAGGGTTCCCGGGCTGACCGCCCACAACCGCGAGCAACCAGTCCGCCAGTCCTCCGCACCCTCCCTCAGCCCACCACGCCGCCCGGGGGCGACGGAGGGTCTGGAGGGTTCCCAGGTTGACCGCCCACACGCGCGAGCAACCGAGCCTCCAGCCCTCCGTCAGCCAGGCCGCCGCGCGCCGGGGGATGCCTCTGGCCCCCCGCGCCTTCATGTGCGGCGGGCCGAAGAGGCATCCCCCGCTCCCCGCCAGGAGTACCGTCATGCCCCAGCCGACCTGCCGGCGCTGCCGCCACCCGCTGACTCCGATCTTCCCCGGCCAAGACGAGCATCCCCTGTGCTCGCCCACCCACACCGGCTGGATCCCGCGCCCCGGCGGCCACCAGGCCGAGCTGCCCACCGGCCACGCGGCCGGCCTGGCCGTCGCGCTGGACCTAGCCGTGCTCGGCTGGCACATCCTCCCCCTGTCCGCCACCAAACGACCTCTCGGCAACTGCCCCGCCTGCCGCGACACCCCCACCGGGCCGCCACACCCGATCGAGCACTGCCCGTGCCTGCCCGCCGGGCGGTGGTGCCACGGCGTCCGCGCCGCCACCACCGATCCCGCCCGCCTCGCCGCGTGGTGGCGTGACGAACCGGCCGCCGTCCCCGGCATCGCCGCCGGGCCCTCCGGGCTCGTGCTGGTCGACATCGACGCCCACGGCGGCGACCCACCCCCAGATCTGGCCACCGGGGTACTGCCCGGCATCGACCTGGCCGCCGAGGCCATCCCCCGCCAGCACTGGGCCGACCCAGCCCGCTACCGGGATGGCCGCGACAGCCTGCGCCTGCTGGCCGCCGTCCGCGGCGTCCCCCGGCCGTGGCCCGCCGACCCCAGCCACCAGCCGGTCACCGTCGCCACCCCCTCCGGCGGGCGGCACCTCTGGTACCGCTCCCCCGCCCACAGCCTCCACCAGGTCCTCGCCGACCCCGCCGGGCGCTACGGCCTGGCCTGGCAAGTCGACCTCAAAGCCGGCTGGTCCTACGGCCTCGCCCCCGGCGCCACCACCCCCGCAGGCACCTACCGCATCCTGTCCGGCGACCCCACCCGGCCCGGCCACATGCCCATCTGGCTCGCCCGCGAAGTCACCCGCGTAGCAGGCCAGCCAGCCAGTAGGCCCGCACCCGCAATATCCTGGCCCACCACCAGGCCCAGCCAGAGCGGCGCGGCCTACCTCAGCACCGTCATCGACCGTGGCGCCACACGCTTGACGGTCATGGACGACGGGCGCAAACGCGCTCTCGCCGCGCTCGCCTACCAGGCTGGCGGCCTCCTTGCCTGGTCCGGCTTTACCCAAGCCGAAGTAACCGCCCGGCTCACCGGCGCGGGCACCGCCTGCGGCCTCCGCGCGGCCGACGCCCACCGCATCGTCACCCGCGCCCTCGCCAACGGCCTGGCCCAGCCGCTCACCCCACCACCGGCCCCCAGCCGCCCCAGCCGGGCGGCCTGACTCCCCCAGGAAAGCTGGCGGCCCCGGCGTCTGCCGCCACCGGAAGCGCCCCACCTCACAAGGAGGCATAGCCACCATGACCGCGAACGCCAAGGCCGTGCGCTTCGACCGATCCAGTGACAAGCTCACCGTCGCTGAGATTTGCGCAGACCTGGACATCAGCCCGCGCACCTTCTACGAGTGGCGCGCCAAGGGCAGGGCGCCAAAGTGCATCGCGCTTCCGAACGGCAGCTTGCGTGTTCGCCGGTCGGAATACCAGCGGTGGCTTGAGGCCCGGGAAGAAGCCGCCTGATGAGCCAAGCTACAAGCTACAACGTGCGCGTCTATAAGACCGACGTACGAAAGGGAAAGACGGGCACCAGCTACCACGTCCGGTGGAAAGTTGGTTCCAAGCCCTGGAAGCATATGTTCCGCACCGACGCTCAGGCCGATAGTTTCCGTAGCTCGCTACTGACCGCCGCCCGTAACGGCGAGGCGTTCAGCACCGCCACCGGGCGGCCGGTCGCATGGCAGCGAACCGAAAAGGATGTAAGCTGGTATGAATTCGCCTGCGCCTACACGGACATGAAATGGAAAAGCGCCTCGGCGAAATACCGTAAGGACATAGCCCGCGCGCTTACCGCCGCTACTCCGGCGATGCTCCCAGCGGTCCATGGGAAACCCGGCGATGACAGGATCCGAAGCGCGCTGCTCCGCTGGGGATTCAACACCAAGCAGCGCGACGAAGCCCTAGCCGACGTGGCCGGCGTGCTCGCGTGGGTCGCCCGCAACAGCACGCCGGTAGCGACGCTCGCCGAGCCAGCGGTTGCCCGCCGGATGCTGGAGGCGGCAACCACGAAGCTCGATGGCACGCACGCGGCGGCTAGCACGGCGCGGCGCCACCGCATCATTCTCGCCAATGCCATGGACTATGCCAACGAACTCAAACTGATAGAGAAAAACCCAATCCGATCCCTCAAGTGGAAGCCACCGAAAACATCCGGCGTCGTTGACAAGCGCTGTGTGATCAACCACCGCCAGGCGCAGGCGCTGCTGGAGGCGGTCCGCGCTCAGCAGCCAAGCGGGCCCCGGCTCGTGTCCTTCTTCGCTGTGCTGTATTACGCCGGGCTCCGCCCCGAAGAGGCAATCACCCTGCACAAGGACGATATGACGCTGCCGGACCTGGCGTGGAATGACGACACCCAGCAATGGGAGGAGCCGCCAGAGGACGATGACTGGGGCTGGCTGCACTTCCGCACCGCGTCCCCGGACGTGGGCGGCGAGTGGACCGATGACGGCAGGCATCGTGAGACGCGGCAGCTCAAGCACCGGGCGGACGGCGACAGCCGCACCGTACCGACCGCCCCGCCGCTCACCAAGATCCTCCGGGCACACCTCCGCGACGTCGGCACCGGCCCGGATGGGCGCTTGTTCACCGGTGTGCGCGGCGGCGAGCTGCCGACCATCACCTACCGCCGCGTCTGGGCCAAAGCCCGGCAGGCCGCCCTCACGCCCCAGGAACAGGCGTCTCCCCTCGCACGTCGGCCATACGACCTGCGGCACGTCTGCTTGTCCACCTGGCTCAACGGCGGCGTCTACCCCACCCAGGTCGCCGAGTGGGCAGGCCACGGCGTCGACGTGCTGCTGCGGATCTACGCGAAGTGCATCGACGGGCAGCACGAACTGGCCAAGCGCCGCATCAGCGAAGCGCTGCGGCAGGGAGCCGATGACCACCGGCCAGCCAAGGCCAGAGTTCACAGAGAGGACAAGGAGAAGGACAACGCCAGCAGCAACGACGATCCAAGATCAAGGCACGAATAGGGCACATCGGGCCGATTGGGACCTGCGTGAACATCGCCACCTTCCCATCCCCGGACAGGTGCCGGAAACGCTAGCCTGAAAAGCGGAAGGTCGGCAGTTCGATCCTGCCCCTGACCACCACCGTCAACTAGCAACCCGTGGCCTCTGACCAGGTACAGCGCCAAAGCTGGATCGCCCCGACCACCGCCGCTCCTGACCGTTGTGGCCCGCTCATGCCCCCTGTTGGCTCCAGCTTGGGGCACGTGGGGGGGCACGCTCCTCCGCTTGAAGGGAGCAAGCTCTTGGGTGAGCTTGGCACGATCCGCCGTACTCATACTGGTCTCACCGACGAGTTAGAGATATTGCGGGCGACAACAACATCGACCTGAGTCCCCGTTGGCGACTTGGGTTCAAGTCGCCCGCATTGGGCCTGGGATTATCCGCTCGTCCCCGTGGCATCTGGCCCATCCGTGGCCCGCTCCTCGATGCGAACTACTGGCGGTATGGTCAGTCCCGGTTGTTTGTACAAGTGCCTGGTGCCAACGGGCTCGCTCGGGGCCGCTTCACGGTGGTGCGGTTGCTGCACTTTGGTGCTGCACGTGGGCTGCGCGGGCGTCAAGGTATCTCGTTTTGCCGGATCACATGAGAGGATGATCGAAAGTCTGTTCCGGATTCGAGGGCGAAAGCATGGCTACGATCTTGGATGTCTTCACCCGTGCCGACCGGTTGAATGTAAAGGTGACTAGGGCCTACCGGCCACAGTTGATCGCCCTGTCCGAGACCGTGCTCAAGGCCAACCAGCGCAGTTTCGCCGCCCTGGCCCTGCCCAGCTTCGCCACCGCGTTCAAGGCCACCCATCAGCCGCAGTTCACTGCCCCGGCCGAGGCTGCGTTCAAGATCCACCAACCCAGCTTCACAGCCCTGTCCGAGACCGTGCTCAAGGCCAACCAGCGCAGTTTCGCCGCCCTGGCCCTGCCCAGCTTCGCCACCGCGTTCAAGGCCACCCATCAGCCGCAGTTCACTGCCCTGGCCAAGGCTGCGTTCAAGATCCACCAGCCCAGCTTCGCCGCCTTGGCCGAAACGACATTCGCGAGAATTAGCGACCTTGTTGCCGAAGGCGTTGCCGTTGAATCTCACATCGTCAGGTCAGGATCGGGAATTGAAGGTCGCCAATCGCAGAGGCTTGGTGATCGTGAAATTGCCGCCATGTTGGCGGTGGCCGTCTTTCTGCTTGTTTATATTTCAACTGGGTGGGCCATTGAACATAACTTTCAGCTTGCCAAACTTTCTACTACCAATGGGCCAATTCCCTTTGATGCAGCATTGCTTGTCGGAGGGTTTACCTATAAGGCATGCATGACATACTTTCGGCGTTCTTCATAGTTCGGAAAGAGTTACCTGTTAGGCCGGGCCGTGTCCGGGTGGCCTGAGTTTGGCACGGGAAAGCCGAGTCGAAATTAGTCCGTCCTCCTGATAGGTGCTGGGGTTTTTGCCGGGGAAGATCACAGTCAAGGTGCGGGGCGCCCGGAGCGCAGCGAGGACGTACAACCTTGACTGTGATCTTCCCCGGCGACAGGATGCCCGGCGCGAGGAGGACGGCCCGGCCCGCTCTTGCAGGCGCGGCCACCGAGGGTGCGTGACGGCGGGTCCGGAGGGTGCGGCGGGTGCCAGGGTAACGGCGGGTGGCGGGCTGTGCCCCGCGCCGGTGCGCCGCCACGCTAGAGGCAGCGGGCAGACTGCTCGCCCCACCTACGGCGAGACTCCCCCCTGCGACCTCAGCCGCCTACGGCGCGGCACCCCGCCTGCTCAAAGCGACCCTCCGGATACGGCCCGCACACTGCACGGACGTGCCCAGGGCCGGACGGACCCGGCGCGCCGAAGGCGCGCCCTTGATACAGATACGGCTCAATTCGGCAACGCGGCGGCGTCGTCTGCCAGGCAACGCCTGTACACGGCCAGCGGCAACCACGATCCAAGATCAGGGCACGAATAGGGCACAGCCATCCGCACAACGCCGCCCCAGACCGCATACGACCGCACAGCGCCGCTGGACATACAGCGCCCCTGGCCCGGCATTACCGCACGTCAGGGGCACTTGAGCAGGAACAGAAACCGGTGGGGCGGCTGGGACTCGAACCCAGGACCGGCGGATTATGAGTCCGCTGCTCTAACCGGCTGAGCTACCGCCCCGCGTGCACGCTGACGCCGTGCACCCTACCCTAAGAGCCCGGTACCGCCTGCGACGCCCGGACACCCGGGAACAGCACGACCTAGCGGACGCTCATCTGCATCGCCATGGCGTGCTCCACCAGCGCGATTAGGGCCGCCTTGGTGGATGCCCGGTTCCGCGCGTCGCACTCGACGACCGGGACTCCGGGACTCACCGACAGAGCCTCCTGGACGTCGTTGATGCTGTGCGGAAACTCGCCGTGGAAGCCGTTGATGGCCACGATGAAAGGCAGGCCGGCAGTCTCGAAATAGTCGACGGCTGGGAAGGAGTCCGCCAGCCGCCTAGTATCCACCAGTACCACCGCGCCAATAGCACCCTGGATGAGGTCATCCCACATGAACCAGAAACGGTGCTGACCCGGCGTGCCAAACAGGTAAAGGATGAGCCCCGCGTCCAAGGTGACCCGGCCGAAGTCCATGGCCACCGTGGTCGTTGTTTTGTCCGGCACATGCGACAAATCGTCAACGCCGGCGCTGGCGGCTGTCATCACCGCTTCGGTGGTGAGCGGGGTTATCTCGGAGACCGACCCGACGAAAGTGGTCTTGCCTACGCCGAAGCCGCCTGCGACGACGATCTTTACTGACGTCATCGCGGACTCCCCCATGTTGCCCCGGGGGGGTCTAGAGCTTGCGAAGTCCACTGAGCACCCTTTCGAGCAGGTTAAGGTCCGGGCGGCCCTGAGCGTGATCAAGCTGGTGAACCCTGACCAGCCCCTCCACCGCCATATCGGCGATAAGGACTCTGGCGACACCCAAGGGCATCCTGAGAACTGCGGATATCTCGGCCACGGATCGCCAGTCCCGACAGAAACCTAGTATGGCCTGACACTCGGGGCTAAGGACGGAAAGATCGCGCGCTTCATAGTGAGAAGCCGCAACCATGGCTTCAATCTGTAGCTGGTACCGGGGCTGCGTACGCCCTCCGGTCACCGCGTAAGGGCGGACCAGCGAACTCCCTGGAGCGTCCGCATCTGCAGATCGGTTTCCATTCACGGACCCGCGCCGTCCGCCGACCTGCGCCCAGTCATCCTGGGCGGGGCCGGACACCAAGTTCTCCTGTCACTGCCTGCCATCCTCCGACCGAAGCGCGCCGCGCATGTCGGGCGTGAGGGCACGCCCCACCCTCTCCACCAGCAACGTCATCTCATAGGCCACCAGGCCCATATCGCAATCAGCCGCCGCGAGCACAGCCAGGCTCGACCCATCGCTGATCGCCATCACAAGCAGCAGTCCACGCTGCATTTCCACGACTGTCTGGGTAACGGGGCCGCCTTCAAAGACACGTGCCGCCCCTTGTGTCAGGCTGGTCAACCCCGAAGTCACCGCGGCCAACTGATCAACCCGTTCCGGCGGGAAACCGTTCGAATACGCCAGCGGCAAGCCGTCGGCCGAAACCACGATCGCGTGCGCGACGGCTGGGACTCGCTCGACGAAGTTCGTGATCAGCCAGTTCAGGTCCTGGACCGGACGGGCTAGCGGGCTCACACGTCCTCCTCTCTGTGTGGCCTCACCGTGACCACCTTGATGATGCCGCGAGGGCCAAAGCCTACTGGCGCGTTATGAACCACTGTCTTCCTCACCGCTGGGTATCTCGTCGTCATTCGAGGCGGCACGGCCTTGCCGAATGCCGCGCTGGAAGCTCGCCAGCCGCTCTCTTATCTCCGAAGCTGTCCGTCCTGCGCCAGCCGACGTGCCAGCCATCCCCGAAACAGCTGTACCAGGCACCAGATTCGCCTTCGGCACCCGCTTGGGGAGCCCGGCCATGGTCGTACCTCCAGAAATAGGTGCATGTGCCATCTCCGCCGCACGCCAGCCTTCGTCCGCGAGCGAGGTCGCCCAGCCGGTCTCGGCGCTGCCCGCCGGGCCCAGGTGGTCCGTGCCGTGCTTGCCGCGGCGGAACCAGTCGGATTCCACGGCCTCAAAGATGGGCAGCCGGTTCGCTTCCCCGGCGCTCAGTGCGGGCGGTACCACGACGGCCCGTTCGGCCTCATTTATTTCGCCACCAAACGATGGCATCACCGTATCGTCCGTGTACCGGCCGATTGCCTGATTCTCGGCGGTCACGGGTGCGCCGTACACCGGGGCCGACTCGCTGCTCACCCCGGGCCGCGCCCGGCCGGTGCCCATTTCCCCGAGGCCGGGGACCTCAAGATCGGGGGATGTCATGCTCCCGGCCGCCGTGTCGGCAGCTGTCGTGTCCGTCGACGCGTCGGTGTCGGAGCCGACCGCGGCGAACGCCGCAGTCTCGCCGAGGTCTGGCCGCAGCGGCGTGAACCTCGGGGTGCGCGCGGCTGCCACCGCCTGAATCGTGGCAGCACGGTCGTCGGACTCCCCGACCGTCGGCCACTCGTCAAGGCCATGCGTGCTGGTTTCGGCCGCAGTTCTTCCCGCCGACGGCTCGAATCTGCGCAGCCCACCGGTAACGGGTTCGTTCTTGTGGCTGATGACTTCTTCCGGCAGCCACACCAGCGCGGTCAGCCCACCGACTGACGCCGGCCTGAGCCGGACGCGGATTCCGTGCCTGGCAGCCAGCCGGGCGACCACGAACAGGCCCATGCGGCGGGAGACCGCGACGTCCACCAGGGGCGGGTTGTCCAGGCGCCAGTTGGCGTGGGCCATCTCCTCTGCTCCCATGCCGACACCCTGGTCGGTAATGTCAAGCAGCACTCCCCCGCTGTTGAGCAGATGACCGGACACGCTCACAGGAGTGTCGGCAGCAGAGAACGAGGTGGCGTTTTCCACCAGCTCGGAAAGCAAGTGCACCACGTCATTGACAGCCTGGCCGCGAACGGCGATTCCCGGCTGGACGTTCATCGTGACCCGCTCGTACTGCTCGATTTCAGAGACGGCGGCGCGCAGCACGTCCACCAGGGCCACCGACTGCGTCCACCGCCGGGAAACCTCGTGGCCGGCAAGGACCAGCAGGTTCTCGGAGTTGCGGCGCATGCGGGTCGCGAGGTGGTCCATCTGGAACAGGTTCGAGAGCCGCTCCGAGTCCTGTTCGCCTTGCTCCAGGTCGTCGATCAGGCGGATCTGGCGTTCCACCAGCGACTGGCTCCGGCGGGACAGGTTCACGAACATGGCGTTGACGTTGCCCCGCAGCGCGGCCTCGTTCGCCGCCAGCCGGACCGCTTCCCGGTGTACCTGGTCGAACGCCCGGGCAACCTCGCCGATCTCGTCAGTGGAGTGAACGTCAATCGGCTCGATCTCGGACGAGGCGTCCGCGCTCTCTCCCTCGCTCATCCGGCGCACCGTTTCCGGTAGCCGCACGCCCGCGACCTCCAGCGCCCCCGCACGGAGCCGCCGCAGCGGACGCACCATGGACCGCGCCACGACGACCGTGAAGAGCAGTGCGAGCCCGAGCACGAGCAGGACCGCCACGCCGATGGCAAGAGCCGCTGTAACAGCGTCGTTGCGGAGCGCATGCGCCCGCGCCGTGATGCTGCGCACCAGGCTATGCTCCACCGAGCCCATCTGGTAGGCGATGGTGTGCGTCATGGCGCCGTACCAGTCGTCGGCGGTTGTCTGGTCTTTCGCCAGGTCGGATTGCAGAGCAATCGCCTGCTGCTCGTCCGAAGGGGCCTGGTCCGCGATGGCGCCCGACACACTGTTTTCCCACAGCTGCTTCTGGTCGCTGGTGGCAGACAGGTTGAATTCCAGCAGGTCAGCGTCCTGGTCCGAGTGCGCCGTGGTGAGCGCCTGCAGTTCAGCCGGGCTCATGGAGTGCTGGATCAGCGCAGCGGCAAGAATCGCCCGTTGCTGTGACGCCTCTTCCTTCATGTGCGACACGAGCCCCAGCACCCGGACGCTCTGTGCGAGTGGTGGGTCGTTCGCGCCCTGCGCCGTCGCGTCCTCGAGGACGAGCAAGTCATCAATCAGGTCGGTGTATTTCTGCACCACCACGAGCGTGGGAAGCTGGGTGGTGGTGGCCGCGGCGCGCAGGGCGCCCAGCGTGCCCAGCTCGGAGAGTGCGGTTTCCGCCTCGGCCTGGGTCAGCGCGGGGAATGACCCGCCGATCTTGGTGAGCTGGTCTTTGACCGCCTTTACGGCAAGGTCCGCGTCGTGCTGCTCGCCACGCACCACGCGCAGTTCCGCCCCCGCGCCGGAACTGCCGCGGCCGCCCTTGCTGCCGAGCGCGATGTAGTAAACGGTCTGGTCCCGCTCGTCCTCCAGCCGCTGGGCCGAAACGGAGATGTCGGAACTGAGGGTCGCCAACTGGAGGACCCGCTGGTAAGCGAGGGCGCTCTGGACCGACGTGCCAATGCGGATGCCGCCCAGTGCCACAGCGGTCAGGGTCGGGATGGTGATGAGGAGCAGCAGCCGCGAGCGCACCCGCCAGTTGCGCAGCGCGCGGGCGCCAGAGCGGCCTTCCGGTACCTCTGACTCTTCCGGGATGGCGTCATCGGGGTACGGACCTTCCGCGCGGGGATCGGCCCCGGCCGCGGCTACCGGCTGGGCCGGGGCCCGGCCAAACGCAGAGCCAGCCACCCCCTGCTCGCGTTCAGCTAGCTGGGTACCAGGAGAGTTGTTTCTGCTACGAGACCGCACTGGGTTGTGACCTCTTCACCTGGGGACCGTAACGAGCCCGCGGGCTGGCGGGCCAGATGGCGGAACCCACATGGCGAACCCCTTCCGCGGGACGATTTGGGCGAGCTCGGCGCGCAGCGCGACTTAGGGGCTAACCCTAACCGCTACACGGCCACCAGACAGCAATTCCCATAGGACCGAACAAACATGATGTAACGGACGTTTGCGAAGCGCCCGCTGGCAGTAGGGTACTCTCTGGCGCTACCGAACTGTCCGAAAGTGTCCTTATCTGCGTCGAGGAGATTCATGAGGCTTGTCCCAGTTGGCGGCCGGCGTCACCGCGCCGGAGGGGATCGCCGCCCAGGGCCCCGCTTCGCCGGCATGGCAGCCGTCCTCGCCTCCGCCCTGGTGCTCGTGGCGGGCTGCCGCGTGCCTGGCCTGTCCTCGTCGGCGGGTGCGCCATCGTCGGTCACCGCCACATTGAACGTTGTGGCGACCCCGGGGGTGGCCGACGCCCCGCTCTACATCGGCATCAAGGAGGGGCTGTTCCAGCGGGCCGGCTTGACGATCAACGTCAAGCAGCTCTCCTCGACCCGCGCCGAAGTCGAGGCGCTGCGGCAGGGCCAAGCCGACGTGGCGTTCGGTGATTACGCGGACATGTTCTACGCACAGGAGCAGAAGCCGGCCCCGCACCTGGTGATCGTCTCGGACGGTTACAATGCGCAACCCAATGTGATGGAGGTGCTCGCTCTCCCCGGGCATGGCATCGTCTCACCGCGGAACCTGGCCGGCAAAAGCATCGGTACCGCCGTGCCTGAGGAAATGCCCGCGAACGTTCCCGGCCAGGCAGGCCGCCCCTACAGCCTGGAAACCATCGCGACCCAGTCTGTGCTCACCAACAACAACGTGGATCCCGCCTTCATCACCTGGGACCCCATGCCTGCCAGCAACCTGATCAGCGCCCTGTCCAGTCACCAGGTGGACGCGATTCTCGCCACCGAGCCCACGATTTACCAGGCAGAGAGCAGGCTCGGGGCAGTCCCCGTGCTCGATTCCTGCACCGGCCAGACCGCCAACCTGCCACTCGCCGGATACTTCAGTACCCACACCTTCAGCACCAACCACGCGGCCGCCCTGGCGGAGTTCCGGTCCGCGCTGCTGCAGGCACAGGCCACCGGGTCCATGGCCGCACCGGTTCAGGCAGCGCTGGCCAACTATGCCCAGATGAACAAGCAGACTGCCGCACTGGTCACTCTGGGCACGTATCCCACGTCGCTGAACGCGGCCAACCTGCAGCGGGTCGCCCAGCTGATGTTCTTCTTCAACACGATCCAGACGCCCGTCAACGTGAAGGCAATGATCGTTCACTGACGCCCGGGCGTGGGACCTGCCGGGCGTGGGACCTGCCGGGCGTGGGACCTGCCGGGCG
>Ga0137385_10000675_pt1 | contig 28065 bp, 26 predicted proteins | sample SagtaG_FD_104921 | JGI IMG/M metagenome (GOLD analysis project Ga0137385, IMG submission 104921) | Vadose zone soil microbial communities from Sagehorn Ranch, Mendocino, California, USA - Sage2_R_80_16 metaG | ecosystem: Environmental > Terrestrial > Soil > Vadose zone | place: USA: California... | reverse complement strand
GCGGATTTCGCCGGTGCGGTGGCGTGCGGCGGCTTCTCATACGGCGATACGCTCGGCGCCGGCGAAGGCTGGGCCAAGGCGATCCGCTTCAACTCGCAACTGGCCGACATGTTCGCCTCGTTCTTCGGCCGCGATGACACGTTCGCGCTGGGCATCTTCAACGGCTGCCAGATGATGAGCAGCCTCGCGTCGATGATTCCGGGCGCCGAAGCCTGGCCGAAGTTCACGCGCAACAAGTCGGAGAAATTCGAAGCGCGCTTCTCGCTGGTCGAGGTCGAGGCTTCGCCGTCGATCTTCTTCGCCGGCATGGAGGGCTCGCGCATTCCGGTGGCGATCGCGCACGGCGAAGGTTACGCGGACTTCTCGCAGCAGGGCGATGCGTCGAAGGTGGCGGTGGCGATGCGTTATGTCGACCACCGCGGCCAGGCGACCGAACAGTATCCGTTCAATCCGAACGGTTCGCCGAACGGCATCACGTCGGTCACCACGCCGGATGGCCGCTTCACCGTGCTGATGCCGCATACCGAGCGCGTGCATCGCGCGGTGCAGATGAGCTGGCATCCGGAAGGCTGGGGCGAGGGCGTCACGGACGCGAGCCCGTGGATGCGCGTGTTCCAGAACGCGCGCCGCTGGCTGGGGTGATGAAACGACAAAGCCGCCCGAGGGCGGCTTTGTCGTTATGAAGCAGCAAGCAACAAACGCGCTTACTGGATCTTCGCGTTCTTACGCAGACCTTCTTCAAACGCCTGCAGCTTTTCCTGCTGGATCTGCTGCACGATCTGCGGACGCACTTGCTCGAGCGGCGGCGGCGTGACGTTGCGCACGTCGTCGACACGGATGATGTGCCAGCCGAATTGCGTACGCACCGGCGTGTCGGTCATCTGGCCTTTCTGCAGATGCGTGGCCGCGTCCGCGAATTCAGGCACGTAGGCCTTCGGATCCGACCAGTCCAGGTCGCCGCCGTTCTTGCCCGATCCCGGGTCCTTCGAGAATTGCCTGGCGAGGTCTTCGAAGCTCGCGCCGCCCTTGATCTTCGCGATCAGATCCTTCGCTTGCTGTTCGTTGTCCACGAGGATGTGGTGCAGGTGATATTCCTTGCCGCCCGCGTCCTTGATCAACGCGTTGTAACGCGCGGTGACTTCGGCGTCGCTCGGCGTGTTGGTCTTCACGAAGTCTTCGATCAGCGCGCGCAGCACGACGGTTTGCTGCGCGACGGCGATTTGCGCCTTGATGTCCGGACGATTCGGCAGGCCGCGGCGCAGCGCTTCCTGCATCAGGATTTCGCGGTTCACCAGCTCTTCGCGCACGGCCATTTGCAGTTGCGGCGTGTTTTGCTGGCCTTGATGAACCAGTTGATCGATCAACGCGTCGGCGCGCGCTTTCGGAATCGGCGTGCCGTTCACGACGGCGATGTTCTGTGCAAATGCAGGTGCGGCCGCAAATGCAGCCAGCAATACCCAAAGGCGGGTTTTCTTCAAGGTCATCGGAAGTTTTCCTAGCGGGGCAACAAAGCGAATTCTTCGGGCGTATACGCCGTGATTGCAAGGGCATGAATGCCGCGCTGCATGGCATCGGCCAGCGCATCATACACCATGCGATGCCGCGCCACGCGGGCCTTGCCGGCGAATGCGGCAGCCACGATCGTGACACTGAAATGACCGCCGGCGGAGGCGCCTGCGTGGCCCGCGTGCTGCGCGCTGTCGTCGGTGATCTGGATCGAGATGACCGGCGCGAGCGCGGCGGTGAGGCGCGCCTCGATCAGCGCGGCGCGCTCGGCGGTGGTGGCGTGCATGAAAACATCGCTCGTCATGTCACTCTTCCTTCATATATTTCGCGAGCCACAAACTCTGCCCGACGATGAACACCACAAGGCACCCGGTCGCGCCGAACAGCTTGAAATTGACCCACTGGTCGGTGGTGTAGTTGTACGCGACGAACAGATTGACGAGGCCGAGCAGCATGAAGAACACCGCCCAGATGATGTTCAGCTTGCCCCAGATCGCATGCGGCAACGTGATCTGCTTGCCCATCATCGCTTCGATCAGATTTTTGCTGAAGGCGAGCTGCGACACGATCAGCACGACGGAAAACGCCCAGTACAGCACGGTGGGCTTCCATTTGATGAAGGTGTCGTTGTGCAGCACGAGCGTGGCGCCGCCGAACACGGTGACGACGCCGAGGCTCACCCACAGCATCGGATCGACCTTGCGATGGCGGAACGCCACCCACGCGATCTGCACCAGCGTGGCGGCGATCGCCACTGCCGTCGCCGTGAAAATGCCCCATAGCTTGAAGGCGACGAAGAACAGGATGATCGGGAACAGATCGAACAGGAATTTCATGTCTGGCCGGGAATTCGGAGAGTGGGTCGGAGAACGAGGGACGCGGTGCGAAGCGCCCGGTGGTAAGTGAGGCGGCAACCCGCCGCGGTGGCCGGCGAACGGCGTTCATTGCCGTTCATCGCGGGATTGCCGCGCCGGATCGACCGGTTCGCCAGCCGGACACATACACAAAGCGGTCGCAACCGGCGCGCGTTTGATCAGAGATGCAGGCCGGCCACGCGCCGAACTCCGCGCTGCGTTACTTGGGTTCGAATTGTAGCGCAGCCGAATTGATGCAGTAGCGCAGACCGGTCGGCGCCGGTCCGTCTTCGAAGACGTGGCCCAGATGCGCGCCGCAGTTCCTGCATTGCACTTCGATGCGCAGCATGCCGTGCGAGCGGTCGGTTTTTTCGGCGATCACTTCGCCGTTGATCGGCTTGAAGTAGCTCGGCCAGCCGCAGCCGGCGTCGAACTTGGTGTCCGATTCGAACAGCGGCGTGCCGCAACATACGCAGTCATAGATGCCGCGGTCCCAGTGGTCGTGATAGCGGCCCGTGAAGGGGCGCTCGGTGGCCGCGTGGCGCGTGACCTGATATTCGACGTCGGAGAGTTGCTTGCGCCACTCGGCGTCGTCTTTCTGCACGGCGGGGGCGTCGGTCTTGAGGTCGTCGGGATTGTTCATGATCGGGTTCCTGTCTCGGGCTTGTTTTGGGGACTGCTCAGTGTGGCCGGGCCGATTCGGGTTCTGGCGGAGTCGGCCGATCACACGGGTTCAGGCGGATTCAAGCAGGTTCAATACAGATTCAAGCGCGCTTTCGCACATCATGACGAGCAACTGACTTCCAGCGAGCTCGCCCAGTCGGGCGGCAGCCCCGCATACGCTTCGTGCTCGGGCTGTTCGTCGAACGGATGGCGCAGTACGGCGGCGAGGCGCTCCACTTCGGAAAAGTCCTTCTCCTTCGCGCGGCGGATCGCCGTTTCCGCCAGATGATTGCGAAGTACGAATTTGGGGTTCACACGGTTCATTGCAATGGCGCGCGCCGTGTCGTCGCGTGTTTCCTCGGACAGCCGTGCGCGGTAGTCGTTCGCCCAGGCATCGAACGCGGCGCGGTCGAGGAACAGGTCGCGCACCGGCGCGTCGCCGCTCGCGTCATGCTTCGACAGGCGCGCCAGATTACGGAACGTCAGCGTGAAATCCGCGCGATTCGCGTGCATCAGTTCGAACAGACGATTGATCAGCGAAGCGTCGCCCGACGTGTCATCTCCGTCGCGCTCGACTTCGAGGCCGAGCTTGGCGCGCATGCGGCGCTCCAGCCCCGGCGCGAAACGTTCCTTGAAACCGGCGAGCACGCGCTGCGCGTCTTCGATCGCCTTGTCGCCGCGCACGCTTTCCTCGTGCTGTTCGCCCAGCAGCGGCAACAGGCCCTGTGCGAGACAGAAGAGATTCCAGTACGCGATCTGCGGTTGCATCCTGTACGCGTAACGGCCTTGAGAGTCGGAATGATTGCAGATGTAGCCGGCATCGAAGCCGTCCATGAAACCGAACGGACCGTAGTCGATCGTGAGGCCGAGGATCGACATGTTGTCGGTATTCATCACGCCGTGGCAGAAGCCCACTGCCTGCCATTCGACCATCAGGTCGGCGGTCGACAGCACCGCTTCGTTGAGCAGCGCGAGGTACGGATCGTCGGCTTCGCGGCAAAGCGGATAGAAGCGCTCGATCACGTGATCGGCGAGCGCGCGCAGCGCATCGGTGCGATCGTTCGAATAGAAATGTTCGAAGTGGCCGAAGCGCACGAAACTCGGCGACACCCGTGTGACCACCGCGGCGGTTTCCACTTCCTCGCGCCGCACCGGCTGATCGGAGCCGATCACGCAGAGCGCGCGCGTGGTCGGAATGCCGAGATGATGCATCGCTTCCGAACACAAATGCTCGCGGATCGACGAACGCAGCACCGCGCGGCCGTCGCCCATGCGCGAATAGGGCGTGCGGCCCGCGCCCTTGAGTTGCAGCTCGAAGCGTTGGCCGTCGTGTTCGACTTCGCCCAGGCCGAGCGCACGGCCGTCGCCGAGCTGGCCGGCCCACACGCCGAACTGATGACCCGAATACACCGACGCATACGGCAGCGCTTCGGCGGGCCACTCGCGCGTGGCATTGCCGGAGAACAGTTCCGCGAAACCGGGATCGTTCTGGAGCCCCGGCTCTAAACCGAGCAGCGCGGCGGTCTCCTCGGAGAACCCGACCACGTACGGCGCGCTGAGCGGCGCGGCGGGCAGGCGCGTCAGAAACGTGCTGCCGAGCCGCGCGAACGCGTTTTCGGCGGTGGTGGTGAGAGCGTCGGAAAGGGCCGATAAAGGCCCGGATAACCCTGCAATGCTTGGGGAAAACGACATGTTGAGCGCCTCTGGATTAACCGATATTGTAAGTCCGCGCCCGCGGGGCTGCTGGCCGGCTTGCTATCGGCCCGCTATCGGCCAGTTGCCGGTCTTTTGCCGGCATGGCGGATTCCGCCGACGGCGCTTCCGGCACACGCCCGCGCCGCCCCCGAGGTGCAATCCCACTGAAGCAAACAAGGCGAGGAGACCTCTCTTTATGACGACGCCGCTGCTTGGCCAGATGATGGACGTGCCGCTCACCGTATCCTCGTTGCTCGCGCATGCCGCGCGGCATTTCGGCAGCACGGAAATCGTGTCGCGGCGCATCGAAGGCGACCTGCATCGCTATACCTACCGCGATTGCCAGAAGCGCGCGAAGCAACTGGCGCAGGCGCTGATCGCACTCGGCGTCGAGCCGGGCGAACGGGTCGCGACACTCGCGTGGAACGGTTACCGGCATCTGGAAGCGTATTACGGCACGATCGGCTTCGGGGCCGTGTGTCACACGATCAATCCGCGGCTCTTTCCCGACCAGATCGCCTACATCATCAATCACGCCGACGATGCCTACGTGCTGTTCGACACCACGTTCGCGCCGCTCGTCGACACCCTCGCGCCGCAGTGTCCGAAAGTGCGCGGCTGGATCGCGCTCGCCGACGAAGCGCATCGGCCGGCCATGCAAACGCCCGTGCTCAGCTATGAAACGCTGGTCACCGCGCAGGACGGCAACTTCGAGTGGCCGCCTATCGACGAGCGTCAGGCCTCGTACCTTTGCTATACGTCCGGCACCACCGGCAATCCGAAGGGCGCGCTGTACTCGCATCGCTCGACGGTGCTGCATGCGTTCGGCGCGTCCTTGCCCGATGCAATGAGCCTGTCCGCGCGCGACGCCGTGCTGCCGGTCGTGCCGATGTTCCATGTGAACGCGTGGGGCATTCCGCACGCGGCGCCGTTGACCGGCGCGAAGCTCGTGTTCCCCGGCAAGGACCTCGACGGCAAGTCGCTGTACGAATTGATGGAAAGCGAGCGGGTCACGTATTCGGCCGGCGTGCCGACCGTGTGGCTCGGCTTGCTAACCCACATGCGCGAGGCGGGCGTGCGGTTTTCGTCGCTCAATCGCACGGTGATCGGCGGCTCCGCGTGTCCGCCGGCCATGCTGCGCGCCTTCGAGGACGACTACGGCGTGCAGGTGATCCATGCGTGGGGCATGACGGAAATGTCGCCGCTCGGCACCTTGTCGAAACTGACGTGGGAGCAGAGTCAGCGGCCTCTCGCCGAGCAGCGCAAACTGCTCGAGAAGCAGGGGCACGTGCTTTACGGCGTCGACATGAAGATCGTCGGCGAAGAAGGGCAGGAACTGCCGTGGGACGGCGTTGCGTTCGGCGATCTGCATGTGCGTGGTCCGTGGGTGATCGACCGGTATTTCCGCAAGGACGACTCGCCGCTGGTGGACGGCTGGTTTCCGACCGGCGACGTCGCCACCATCGATCGTGACAGTTTTCTGCACATCACGGATCGCTCGAAGGACGTGATCAAATCCGGCGGCGAGTGGATCAGTTCGATCGATGTGGAGAACGTCGCGATCGCGCATCCCGCGGTGGCGGAAGCGGCCTGCATTGCCTGCGCGCATCCGAAGTGGACCGAGCGGCCGTTGTTGGTGGTCGTCAAACGGCCGGGTTTCGATGTGACACGCGAGGAGCTGATCGCGTTCTACGACGGCAAGGTCGCCAGGTGGTGGATTCCGGACGACGTCGTGTTCGTCGACGAACTGCCGCATACGGCCACCGGCAAATTGCAAAAGCTGAAGCTGCGCGACATCTTCCGCGACCACGTGCTGCCCTCCGCGTTGGAGGATGAAAAGGACTGTCCGCTTGCCAGGGGAAACCCCGCCTAACGATAAATTGAACGAGCGTGCTTTTCTGTGTATTCTGCCTGCTGACGCCGGGAACTCGCCAATGAGTCGCACAATGAGTCCGATAACGAGTCGACTCAGTGAACCGGACGGGCGGCGCGCCATGCGTCGCCCTATCGAATGGACCGCATGGAGGAAGGCAGATGGCAGTGGACTACACAACTCATGATGGCGTGGCCGTCATCACGCTGAACAATCCTCCGGTTAACGGACTCGGCCTTTCGACCCGAGCCGGCATTGTCGAAGGGATCGAGCGCGCGCGGAACGATCCGGCCATCAAGGCGATCGTGCTGACGGGCGCGGGCAAGGCCTTCTCGGGCGGCGCCGACATCACCGAATTCAATACGCCGAAAGCGGCCCAGGAGCCGACGCTCGCCACGGTCATCAAGACCGTCGAAGGCAGCGCGAAGCCGGTGGTTGCGGCGATTCACGGCGTCGCGATGGGCGGCGGCCTGGAACTGGCGCTCGGCGCGCATTACCGCATCGCCGCACCCGGCGCGCAGATCGCGCTGCCGGAAGTGAAGCTCGGCATTCTGCCGGGCGCGGGCGGCACGCAGCGGCTGCCGCGCGCCATCGGCCTCGAGGCCGCGCTCAACATGATCGTCTCCGGCGCGCCGGTGATGTCGGAGAAACTGGCCGACTCGGGCCTGTTCGACGAAGTCGTTGAAGGCGATCTGGCCGAAGCGGCGCTCGCGTTTGCCCGCAAGGTCGGCGCGAAGGAAGGTCCGCATCCGAAGGTGCGCGACCGCAAAATCGTGCATCCGAACGCCGCCGGTTTCATTCAGTTCGCGCGCAATAGCGTGGCGGCGGTGGCGAAGAATTTTCCGGCGCCGCACAAGTGCATCGACGCCGTCGAAGCGGGCGTGCAGAACGGTTTCGACAAAGGCCTCGCATTCGAACGCGAATGCTTTGTCGCGCTCGTGCAGACGCCGGAAAGCCGTGCGTTGCGGCATGCGTTCTTCGGTGAGCGCGCGGCGAGCAAGATTCCCGATGTGCCATCGGACACTGTTGTTCGAGAGATCGGACAGGTGGCCGTGATCGGCGCCGGCACGATGGGCGGCGGCATCGCGATGAACTTCATCAACGCGGGCGTTCCGGTCACGCTGCTGGAAACGAAACAGGAAGCGCTCGATCGCGGTCTCGCCACGATCCGCAAGAACTATGAGGCCACCGTCAAGAAGGGCAAGCTCAAGCCCGAAGCGCTCGAACAGCGCATGGCGCTGATCACGCCCACGCTTTCCTATGACGACCTGAAAAACGCCGACCTGATCGTCGAAGCCGTGTTCGAGGAACTCGGCGTGAAGGAGCAGGTGTTCAGGCGTCTCGATGAAATCGCCAAGCCCGGTGCGATCCTCGCGTCGAACACGTCGACGCTCGACGTCGACAGGATCGCCGCCTTCACGAAGCGTCCGCAAGACGTGGTCGGCATGCACTTCTTCAGCCCGGCCAACGTGATGAAGCTGCTCGAAGTCGTGCGCGGCAAGGAGACGGCGAAGGACGTGCTCGCCACCGTCATGAAGCTCGCCAAAAAGATCAGGAAGACCGCGGTGGTGTCGGGCGTGTGCGACGGCTTCATCGGCAACCGGATGATCGAGCAGTACATCCGTCAGGCGCTCTTCATGCTCGAAGAAGGCGCGCTGCCCGCGCAAGTGGACAAGGCCATCGAGAAATTCGGCTTCGCGATGGGTCCGTTCCGCATGAGCGACCTGGCCGGCAATGACATCGGCTGGGCGATCCGCAAGCGCCGCTATCAGGAACATCCCGACATGCATTACTCGAAGATCGCCGATCGGCTGTGCGAGACCGGGCGCTTCGGGCAGAAGACCGGCGGCGGCTGGTACGACTACAAGGCGGGCGACCGCACCGCGTATCCGTCGAAAGTGGTCGACGAGATGATCGTCGCGTACTCGAAGGAAGCCAACGTCGAGCGCCGCAAGATCGGCGACGAGGAAATCGTCGAGCGCCTCGTGTTCGCACTCGTGAACGAAGGCGCGAAGATTCTCGAGGAAGGCATCGCTTCGAAGGCGTCGGATATCGATATGGTCTATCTGACGGGCTACGGCTTTCCGATTTATCGCGGCGGCCCGATGCTGTACGCGGACACGGTCGGCCTCTATAACGTCGAGCGCGCGATTCGCCGCTACGCGGCGCGGCCGAACGGCGATGCGTGGCAGCTCGCGCCAGGCATCGCGAAGCTCGCGGCCGAGGGCCGTGGGTTTAATGGCTGAACGCGGCCGAAACAGCCGCTTGAGTGAATGAGTGAGGTGGGGCGTTTCGGCGATCAAGCGATGCAGCGATCAAGCGATCCGCGAGCGCGCCACCCTCGACATCTGGAAGCAGCAAGCAACTTGTATGGGACCAGAGTAAGCGCTAAAGCGCCAACTCTGGTCGACACAGGAGACATGCATGACTGATGCCGTAATCGTATCGACCGCCCGCACGGCTCTCGCCAAATCATGGCGCGGCGGTTTCAACATGACGCACGGCGCGACGCTCGGCGGCCACGTAACGCAGGCCGCCGTCGAGCGCGCGAAGCTCGACCCGGCGCGCGTCGAGGACGTGATCGTGGGCTGCGCGAATCCCGAGGGCGCGACGGGCATGAACATCGCGCGGCAGATCGCATTGCGCGCCGGTTTGCCGGTCAGCGTGCCGGGCATGACGGTGAACCGTTTCTGTTCGTCGGGTTTGCAGACGATCGCGCTCGCCGCGCAACGCGTGATCGCCGGTGAGGGCGACGTGTTCGTCGCGGGCGGCGTGGAGTCGATCTCGTGCGTGCAGAACGAGATGAACCGCCACATGATGGCCGAAGGCTGGCTCAGCGAGAACAAGCCGGAAATCTACTGGTCGATGTTGCAGACCGCCGAGAACGTCGCGAAACGCTATTCGATTTCGAAGGAGCGCCAGGACGAATACGGCGTACGCTCGCAGCAGCGCGCCGCGGCCGCGCTCGAAGCCGGCAGGTTCAAGGACGAGATCGTGCCGTTGACGGTGCTCGCCGGTGTCGCCGACAAGGCAACGGGCCGTCTTTACACGAAGGAAGTGACCGTCAGCGGCGACGAAGGGATTCGCGCGGACACCACGCTCGAAGGCGTGTCGAAGATTCGTACGGCGATGCCGGGCGGCGTGATTACCGCGGGCAATGCAAGCCAGTTCTCGGATGGCGCATCGGCTTGCGTCGTGATGAACGCGAAGGTCGCGGAACGCGAAGGCTTGCAGCCGCTCGGTATTTTTCGCGGCTTCGCGGTGGCCGGTTGCGAGCCGGATGAGATGGGCATCGGCCCGGTATTCGCGGTGCCGAAGCTGCTCAGGCAAGCGGGCCTGAAGGTCGAGGATATCGACCTGTGGGAACTGAACGAAGCGTTCGCCGTGCAGGTGCTGTATTGCGCCGACAAGCTCGGCATTCCGCACGACCGTCTGAACGTGAACGGCGGAGCGATCGCGGTCGGCCATCCGTATGGCGTCTCGGGCGCGCGGCTGACCGGCCACGCGTTGATCGAAGGCAAGCGGCGCGGGGCGAAGCTGGTCGTCGTGACGATGTGTATCGGCGGCGGGCAGGGCGCGGCGGGTTTGTTCGAAGTGGTTTGATGCGGCGCGGATGGCGGCAGGCGGTTGATGCCGTGTTTTCCGGCATCAACCGCCCGCGTGGCTTCCCGGCATCACGGCAAAGCCATTCCCGCCGTGGGCAGGCTCAACGTGCCCTGATCGACGAAGCGTGTCGTGCCCGTCAAGCCGCCCGCAAGCTTGCCGCGCAGAATGTACGGAATCTGCCCCGACTGCGCGGCGCCCGCGAACGCGAAGGCCTGGCGAACCGCGGCGAAAGCCGGCACCGTCAGCGGCACGTTGACGACGGTTTCGCCAAAGCGCGGCACGGTGCCCATCTGATCGCTGACGCCGCTCGCGAACGGCTTGCCGTTCAGTTCGAGATCGAGCGATACGCCGTTGAAGCTGGCAGCGGATTCGTTCGGATTCTGCACTCGCAGTTTGACGTTGAAGCGCATCTCGAAACCCTGGCTGTCGAGCGGCTCGATGCCGGCCACGTTCACGCGCAACGGGTCGCCGAACAGGCTGGCGCAACCGTTGAGCGTCAGCGTGACGAGAGCGACGAGCGTGGCCAGACGAGCAGGACGGCCGGACAGCGGCGCGCGAAAGAAGGACATGACCGTCACCTCGAAGGAAGCGGGTTGGGTCATGCATTGTACCGGGTGGCTTTGCGCGACAAGAGGTGTTTCAGTTGACGCGCCGCAGCCGTGTTTTGACGAGGCTCGCCAGATGATGCGCGGCTTGACGGATGCAGCCGTGAGGTTCGTTTTCAGCTCGCCATGGCTGCACGACGAACGCGGCGGTATTCGCATGCGTTGCGCTGATCGACGCGACGCCGCGCTGTGGCGTGACATAGCGTTCGCCTTCGCCCGGCATGCGGGTCGGCTGGATCAACGGCGGGCGGTGGCATTCGCGTGATGCCGGGCACGGTGTTTTCAAAGGCGGGCGCTTCGATCATTTCATTCGATTGAGTTCTCCGGGTACGGACCTCGATCTGGCCGATGAAGCGCTGCGCAGGTTAGGGTGCCTGACGGCCCGGACGGCGACGCGTGCGGTGTGATTCGGGCGCGGTGCGCGCTTGCCGCGTGATCCAGTCTACGAACCAGGCGCCCGCGCGTGCACAAACGCCATAGCGGTTATCATTTCTTACTGCGCGTGTGCGCCGCTCAACGCACGCGCGAGCAGCATGAAGCCCGAGGACTTTCGCGCCGCGCGTGAATGCAGCGGAATGCAGCGGAATGCGACGAAACGCGATGAAACACGCCCAACTGCAAGCAAACGCAGCGAACGCAAAGTCCCAGACCAACGAACCGAATCGAACAAGGTGATCCCGTGATCCGTCATATTGTGATGTGGAAGCTCAAAGAACACGCAGAGGGCGCCTCGCGCGCTGAAAACGCCCTAAAGCTGAAGGAAAAGCTCGAAGGCTGCCGTGACATCGTCCCCGGCATTCTGAAGCTGGAGGTCGGCATCGCGGCGCCGGGCCTCGAATCGACCTACGACATCGTGCTGGTCTCCGATTTCGCCGACAAAGCCGCACTCGACGCCTATCAGGTCCACCCGACGCACGAAGCGCTCAAGGGCTTCGTCGGCGCGGTGCGCGAAGCGCGTCAATGCGTCGATTACGAAATCTGAACGCGGCGATGACCGATTCGCCCTCATCCAAAGCGAGCAGCGCGTCCTTGCCCGAGAGCCCGTTCGTCGACCGGCTCGGCGCGCAGTTATTGTCGGCGGCGGACGGCGTCAGCGAAGTCGTGCTGCCGTTGCAGCCCGATCATATGAACACGTGGGACGTCGCGCACGGCGGCGTCACGATGACGCTTGCCGACGTCGCGCTCGCAATGGCCGCGCGCAGTCTGGCCGGCGACGGCATCGGCGTGGTCACGGTCGAGATGAAGGTCAACTTCATGCAGCCGGGCCGCGGTGAACTGCGCGCCACCGGCCGCGTGCTGCATCGCTCGACCACCATGGCCTATTGCGAAGGCGAGATCCGCGACAGCGAGGGCCACTTCGTCGCCAAGGCGCTCGGCACCTTCAAGTACATGCGGCGCCTCGCCGTGGGCCGCGACGTGACGCAGCAGCGTCTGCGCAGCGACCCGTCGGCGAAACCCGGTCCAAGCGACGGCTGATCGGCGGATGCACGGCGCGCGTGCCGAGGCCGGGGCACGCGCGCTCGTCCTTGCCTTTGTCTGTCGCCGGCCCGTGCTCTTGCTGCCGCCGTTCGAATCATTCGCCGATCATATCGGCAACTCATGGAGACGATCGTCATGCCCCAGATCAACCGTCAATTCGTGCTGGCTTCGCGTCCGCAAGGCGCCGTTACGCCCGATAACTTCAAGCTCGTCGAAACGCCGCTCGCCCCGCTCGCCGATGGCGAAATTCGCGTGCGCAATCATTTTCTGTCGCTCGATCCGTACATGCGCGGCCGTATGAACGACAGCAAGTCGTATGCGCCGCCGCAGCCGTTGAACGAAGTGATGATCGGCGGCACGGTGGGCGAGGTCATCGAATCGAAGAATCCGAAGTTCGCGGTCGGCGACAAGGTCGTCGCGATGTTCGGCTGGCAGGAGTACGGCACCTCGAACGGCGCGGGCGTGCAAAAGGTCGACGACACGCACGTGCCGCTGTCGGCGTATCTCGGCCCGGTCGGCATGCCGGGCGTTACCGCGTGGTACGGCCTGAACCGGATCCTCGCGCCGCAAGCGGGCCGGACGGTGGTGGTCAGCGCGGCGAGCGGGGCGGTGGGCAGCGTGGTCGGCCAACTGGCGAAGCTGGCCGGCGCGCGCGCGGTCGGCATCGCGGGCGGCGCGGACAAGTGCCGCTACGTGGTCGAGACGCTCGGCTTCGACGCGTGCGTCGACTACAAGGCCGGCAATCTGTATCAGGACCTGAAGGCCGCAACGCCCGACGGCGTGGACGGCTGTTTCGAGAACGTCGGCGGCGAAGTGCTCGACGTGACGATGGCGCGCATGAACCCGTTCGGCCGCATCGCGCTGTGCGGTTATATCGCCGGCTATGACCGTCAGCCGATACCGCTCAAGCATCCGTCGCTGATACTCACGCAGCGGCTGCTCGTGCAAGGCTTCATCGTCACCGAACATCTGGACGTGTGGCCCGAGGCGCTCAAGCAGCTCGGCGCGCTGGTCGCGCAGAAGAAGCTGCAATACCGCGAGACCATCGCGCAAGGACTCGATGCCGCGCCCGAGGCGTTCATCGGTCTGCTGAAAGGCAAGAACTTCGGCAAGCAGCTCGTCAAGCTGATCTGATCGCGGCGGCTTTTCAGGCGGCTTTCCAGGCATACACCCGGGCGCCGCAAGCAGACGAGTCATAGAAGCGCTGCAAGCAAGAACCGCCGATCAACCCAGGAGTCACACGATGTTCGAATTCGCAGGCAAGGTGGCGGTGATCACCGGCGCGGCAAGCGGTTTTGGCCGCGCGTTCGCGCAAAAGGGCGCGTCGCTCGGCATGAAGCTCGTGCTGGCCGACGTGAACCGCGACGCGCTTGCGCAAACCGTCGATGCATTGCGCGCCGGCGGCGCCGAGGCGCTCGGCGTGCCGACCGACGTCTCCAGCGCGGCGCAAGTCGAAGCGCTTGCGCAAGCGGCGCTCGACGCGTTCGGCAAGGTCCATCTGCTGTTCAACAACGCCGGTGTCGGCTCGGGCGGCTTCCTGTGGGAAAGCTCGGCGAACGACTGGGCGTGGGTGGTCGGCGTCAACGTGATGGGCGTCGCGCACGGCGTGCGGGTCTTCACGCCGATCATGCTCGCGCAGAACGAGCCCGCGCATATCGTCAATACGGCGTCCGTGGCGGGCTTGCTGTCGCCGCCCGCGATGGGCATTTACAACGCGTCCAAACACGCGGTCGTGTCGCTGACGGAGACGCTCTATCACGATCTGCAACTGGCGCAAGGGGAGCAGGCGTCGAACGGCCAGGTCGGCTGTTCGCTGCTGTGCCCGGCTTTCGTGCCGACCGGCATCGCCGATGCCGAACGCGCGCGGCCCACGGAACTGCGCAACGAGAACCGCCCGACCCGCTCGCAGATCGCCGCCGGCAAGCAACTGCATCGCGCGGTGCAATCGGGCAAGCTGAGCGCCGCCGACGTCGCCGACGTCACCTTTGAAGCGATTGCCGATCGGCGTTTCTACATCGTCACGCATCCTGGCATCATGGCGACGGTAAGGCTGCGTCACGAGGACATCGAGCAATTGCGCGATCCCACCGATCCGATGTCGTTGAAGCCGGAAGTGAAGAGCGTGAGCTAGGCGCTCATGGCATCATCGGCGCTCCTTTTTAACCCTCGGCGTTCACGCGCCATCTAACGCACCATGCCGTTGAATCCGAAGATCGAGCAGGTGCTCGACATGATCGCGCGCGCGAAGCGCCCGCAACTGCACGAAATGACCGCGCAACAGGCGCGCGCCTCCTATGAGAAAAGCGCGCCGATTCTGGAAATCGCGAGCGCGCCGATGTTCTCCGTGGAAGACCTGCAAGTGCCGGCGCGCGACGGCGCGACGATTCGCGCGCGTCTCTATCACGCTGTCGAGCCGAGCTGGGCCGAGCCTGCGGCGGCGCTGGCGTATTACCACGGCGGCGGCTTCACGGTCGGCAGCGTCGATACGCACGACGCGTTGTGCCGGATGTTCGCGCGCGCCGGCCGGTGCGTGGTGCTGTCGGTGGATTACCGGCTCGCGCCGGAGCACAGGTTTCCCACCGCCGTCGAGGACGCTTTCGACGCATTGACCTGGCTGCACGCGCATGCCGCGGAATACGGTGTGGATGCGGACCGGCTCGCGGTAGGCGGCGATAGCGCGGGCGGCACGCTCGCGACGGTCTGCGCGGTGCTCGCGCGCGACGCCGGCATCAAGCTTGCGCTGCAACTGCTGATCTACCCTGGCGTGACCGGCTATCAGCAAACCGACTCGCACTCGCGCCTCGCCAGCGGCTTTCTGCTGTCAGGCGATACGATTCAATGGTTCTTCAACCAATACGTGCGCGACAAGAACGATCGCGACGACTGGCGTTTCGCGCCGCTCGACGGCACGCGCGGCGCGCCCGATTTCCGCGGCCTCGCGCCGGCCTGGATCGCGACGGCCGAATACGATCCGCTAAGCGATGAAGGCGATGCGTACGCCGAGAAATTGCTGGCGGCGGGCAACCAGGTCACGCTCAGGCGCTACGCGGGCATGATCCACGAGTTCTTCAAGATGGGCGGCTTCGTGCCCGACGTCGCGCACGCGCATGCGGATGCCGCGGCGGCATTGCGTGGGGCGTTCGGGGTCGAGTGAGCGCCGCTGCGCTTAGACCGTCTCGTCGGTGCGAATCTCGCGTTCGACGTTGAATGCGAAGCTGCGCTCGAAGTCGCCGGGCCGCACGATCCGGTGCGAGCCGTTGTCGTCGCTGCGCTCGGCGACGGCCACGCCGATCACTTCGCCATGCGCGACCACGCGCAACGCGGTCGTCCCGCGTGTGCCGTATTCCGGCGTTTCGATGAACGCCGCCGACAACGCCCGTTCGCGTTCGAGCGGAATGCCGGTGGAGGGCAACTCGTCGTCGCGGGCAAGCCGCGGATCGCGCATCAGATCGATCAGGCGTTCGAGCGGCGGCATCGTATCGCGGCCGAGCAGCGCGCCCAGTTCGGCGCGCTTGTTGACCAGCTTCGGCCAGGCGGTATCGAGCACCGCGTTCGAGATGCCGTGCGTGCCGGGCGCGAGCAGCGTGGGCGCGATGTTCGAGCGGTTGCAGTACCAGCCGAGTTCGCGGCGCGTCCAGTCGCCCACCAGCAGATTGAAGCCGTTGTAGATGTCGCCGGTTCGCGCGACATGTTGCAGATACTCGAGCGGCGTTGCGTGGGTTCCGCTGGCCTGGCCGTTTGTCGAGCCGTGGGTGGACCCGTTTAGCCAGTCGCTAACCAGCGTGCCGCGCGTGGGCGCATCGGCGCGCATCTCATGCGGCGCGCGGTAATTGGTCAGCGCGGCGAAACGGCCGTCACGCGACAAGCCGAGCCACGTGCCGCCGCCCAGCAGATCGCGGCCGGCCAGCACGCCCGGCGCGTCACGCCACCAGCCGATCGGCTCAGCCGTGCGGCGAAAAAATTCGTCACGATTCGCGGCGAGCGTGAGGAGCGGGCCGTCGACCACGTCGGGCCGCCAGTCGAAAACGATCAGGCACATCGGGGGGCATCTCCCGGTGGGGTGATAGCGTTGAACAGGTCAGAAAAAAGCGCCGCCTGATTGCGCCGCTCGCTCTCATTTCCGGGGTTTAAACATCGGTCGGCAAACCATACGGCAGCGCCAGGAACCGGAGCGCCGGACCATCCGCCGCGCCCAGATGCACCGAACCGCTTTCCAGCGCGGCGAGCTTGATCTCGACCAGCAGATCGACTCCGCCGTCCCGCGCCGATGCCGCGTTCACGACCATCCCGCACGGCTGGCCCGGATCGTCCGAGTGGAACAGTTCCGCGCCGGCCTTCACCGTTGCCGGTTCGCCGGCCACGTTGGCGAGCGAAGTGCGCCGCTTGATCGTGCCGCGATACTGGCTGCGCGCGACCACTTCCTGACCGGGATAGCAGCCTTTGCGGAAATTCACCGCGCCGAGCACGTCGAAGTTGACCATTTGCGGCACGAATTGCTCGACCACCGGCTGCGTGATGCGCGGCTCGCCCGCGCGAATGTCGAGCCAGTCCCATACGGCGGGCGACACGCGCTTGAGCTTTTCGTCGAGCGAGGGCAGATGCGCGTCGACTTGCGCCTTCGGCCCGACCCACAGATAACGCAAGCGCCCGAGCGCATCCGGCACGCGGATCAGCGAACCGGCGGCGCCGTCCACCTTCACGTGCACGCCGTCGGGCAGCGCGTCGAAGACGCCGGACAGCGCGCGGCGCACGTCGCCCGCGAGGCCGACCACCGCCAGTTCACCGCTCGCATCCACGAGTTTGGCCTTCGCGCGCAGCACGAACATCGACAGCCGTTTCTGCACCGCGGCCTGCACGTCTTTCGACACCAGCAGGCGAATCGTGTCGCCGCTGCGCCACGTCAGGAACGACGCCAGCAGACGCCCCTTGGCCGAGCAGTAGCCCGCGAGCCGCGCGTTGGCGGCATCGAGATGCTGGGTGTCGTTGGTCAACTGGCCGTGCAGGAAGCTCGCCGCGTCGTCGCCGGTGGCGTCGATCACGCCGAACTGCGTGAGCGGCATGTAGGCGCCGTGCTGGACCACGGCCTCGAATTCATCGGACGCCGGGCGCGGCAGCGTGGGAAGTCCGGCAGACGCGGCGGAAGGTGCCGCGGCAGCGGGGGCCGAAGGTGCGCTTGAAGCGGTAGCGAGCGGTGTGTTCATGGATTCCGGGAACAGTCAATTCTGACTTTAGCCAAGGCAAACAAGTATTATATGAGGTCCAACCCAGCCATGTTTCGCATGTCCCTCCTGAAGAAATGTCTCGTCGCCGGCTCGATCGTCATTGTGCTGGCCGGCGCCGCCGTTGCCGGCGGATATTACTGGGCCAACCGCCCGCTCGAGTTGACTCCCGCGCAGCTCGACGTCACCGTCAAACCGCACAGCAGCCTGCGCAGCGTCACGTTGCAGCTCAATCGCGGCGGCGTGCCGGTCGAGCCCGAGCTGTTCATCATCATGACGCGGCTGCTGGGGCTGCAAAGCGAGCTGAAATCGGGCAATTACGAGTTCAAGACGGGCGTGACGCCGTATGAAGTGCTGCAGAAAATCGCCCGCGGCGACGTCAACGAATACGTCGCGACCATCATCGAAGGCTGGACCTTCAAGCGCATGCGCGCCGAGCTGGACGCCAATCCGGCGCTCAAGCACGACACGATCGGCATGAGCGATGCCGCGCTGATGAACGCGATCAACGCGCCGGAAGCGCCGATCGGCAACGGCGAGGGGCTGTTTTTCCCGGACACCTATCTGTTCGACAAGAACGCGAGCGACCTCGACGTGTACCGTCGCGCGTACCGGCTGATGCGCCTGCGTCTGGACGAGGCGTGGGTCGCGCGCGCGCCGAACCTGCCGTACAAGACGCCGTACGACGCATTGACGATGGCCTCGATCATCGAAAAGGAAACCGGCAAGAAGTCGGACCGGCCGATGGTGGCGGCCGTGTTCGCGAACCGTCTGCGCGTGGGCATGCCGCTGCAAACCGACCCGACCGTGATCTACGGCATGGGCGACAGCTACGCCGGCCATATCAGAAAGAAAGACCTCCTGACAGACACTCCCTACAATACCTACACCCGGATGGGTTTGCCGCCTACGCCCATCTCATTGCCCGGTGTCGCGTCGCTGCAAGCGGCGATGAACCCGGCGCAAACCACCGCGCTGTACTTCGTGTCGCGCGGCGACGGCAGCAGTATCTTCTCTGACACCCTCGGCGATCACAACAAGGCCGTGGACAAATATATTCGAGGGCAATGATGGCGCGGGGCAAATTCATCACATTCGAGGGCATCGACGGGGCCGGCAAGACCACCCATCTCAGCTGGTTTCGCGAGCGCCTCGAAGAGAAGGTCGCGAGCACCGGCCGCTCCGTCGTCATGACGCGCGAGCCGGGCGGCACGCCGCTCGGCGAACAGATTCGGGAGATCGTGCTGCATCAGAAAATGGACCTCGAAACCGAAGCCTTGCTGATGTTCGCGCTGCGCCGCCAGCATCTGGCCGAGGTCATCGAGCCGGCGCTCGCGCGCGGCGACTGGGTGCTGTCGGACCGTTTCACCGACGCGACCTTCGCCTACCAGGGCGGCGGGCGCGGACTGCCGCGTGACAAGCTGGAAACGCTGGAGCGCTGGGTGCAGGGCGGTTTTCAGCCGGACCTGACGGTGCTGTTCGACCTCGCACCCGAAGTCGCCAACGAACGGCGCAGCGCGGTGCGCAATCCGGACCGCTTCGAGAGCGAGTCGGCGGCGTTTTTCAACCGCACGCGCGCCGAATATCTGCGCCGCGCGGAAGAAGCGCCGTACCGGTTCGCTATCATTGACTCTTCGCAAAGCATCACGCGAATTCAGAAGCAACTTGAAGAATTGATTGCAATTCTTTGATTTTAAAAGAATATAATCCGCCGTTATAGCGGACAACGAAGTTCTTGTGACTTCTCGTGAAGTATCGTCAACTGATTGAATTAAAAGAGAAACGATGATTTATCCGTGGCAAGCCGATGACTGGAACCGCCTGCAGCAGTTGCGCGGCCACTGGCCGCACGCGTTGCTGCTGCATGGGCAGGCGGGCATCGGCAAGCTGCGCTTCGCGCAGCACCTCGCGCAGGGGTTCCTTTGTGAGGCGCGGCAGGCCAACGGCGAACCTTGCGGCGCGTGCGTGGCCTGCAACTGGTTCACGCAAGGCAATCATCCGGACTACCGGATCGTCGTGCCCGAGGCGCTGGCCGCTGAAGCCGGTCTCGGCAACGCCGCGGAGGAAAAAGCCGAGAAGGCCGACGCCGACGAGGGCAAGAAGACCCGCACGCCCAGCAAGGAAATCAAGATCGAGCAGATTCGCGGTCTGCTGGACTTTGTCGGCGTGGGCTCGCACCGCGGCGGCGCGCGCGTGGTCGTGCTGTATCCGGCCGAAGGGCTGAATATCGCGGCGGCCAACGCGCTCCTGAAAACGCTCGAGGAACCGCCCGCGGGCGTGATGTTCCTGATGGTGTCGGCGCGCATCGACCGTCTGCTGCCCACCATCATCAGCCGCTGCCGCCAATGGCCGATGACTCTGCCGGCGCCGGAAGCGGCGACGAAGTGGCTGGCCGCGCAAGGTGTCGCCGAGGCGCCCGCGCTGCTGGCGGAAGCCGGCGGCGCGCCGCTCACGGCATTGGCGCTCGCGAGCGACGAGAACCGCACGCTGCGCGACTGGACCCTGAAACAACTGGCCGCCGGTCCCGATTGCGACGCCTTCGCCTGCGGCGAGGCGCTGCAGAAGCTGCCCGTGCCGCTGGTGCTCGGCTGGCTGCAGCGCTGGATGTACGATTTGCTGGCGCAGCGCACCGCCGGCGCGCCGCGTTATTTTCCGCAAGCCTCGGCGGCGCTGACGCGCTGTGCATCGCAGGCCGACGCCAGTGCGTTCGCACGCTTCATACGCACGGTGACGCGCCAGCGCGCCGTCGAGAACCATCCGCTGAATGCGCGGCTGGTGTTCGAGGAACTGTTTATCGGTTATCGCGAGTTGTTCGCGTAAGTCCGCCGGACGCTTCGGCCGGCAGCGGCGCGGGCACGGTGCCGCGCCCGAAGGCTGGGCTGCCGCTGTTTCGCGTTGTTTCCAACACTGTGTCTCCCTATTCGATCTCATTCAAAGCGCCATGAGCCTTTTCTACCGCGATGCCATGCTCGACGATCTGCCCGCGATCGTCGCCATTTACAACTCGACCGTGCCGTCGCGGCAAGTCACCGCCGACCTCGAACCGGTCAGCGTGGAAAGCCGGCACGCGTGGTTTCACGCGCATGGTCCGCACAAGCGTCCGTTGTGGGTGGTCGACGATCCGCGGCAGCCTGGCCGCGTGATCGCGTGGCTGAGCTTTTCGGATTTCTACGGGCGTCCGGCTTACCAGCGCACGGCCGAAGTCAGCATCTATCTGGACGAAAGCGCGCGCGGCAAGGGCCTCGGCAAGCAACTGCTGGCGGCTTCGCTCGCGGCGGCGCCGGCGCTCGGCATCGATACGGTGCTGGGTTTTATCTTCGGCCACAATGAAGCCAGCCTGCGCCTGTTCCGCGGTTTCGGTTTCGACACGTGGGGCTCGCTGCCGCGTGTCGCGGTGCTGGACGGCGTGGAGCGCGATCTGGTGATTCTCGGCAGGCGCCTCGACACGGATCGCGTCACCGCCTGACTCTCCAGCCGCATTTGGGTTACTAGTTAGCAGGACATCATCATGTTTGTCGACTCGCACTGCCATATCAACTTCGAAGGACTCGCCGACCGCCTGCCGCAGGTGCTCGAGAACATGCGCAGCCATTCGGTCACGCATGCGCTGTGCGTGTCGGTCGATCTGGAAACGCTGCCGTCCGTGCTGGACATCGCCAGCCGGTATGAGAACGTCTATGCGTCGGTCGGCGTGCATCCGGATCACGAGGACATGCGCGAGCCGAGTCTCGCCGAACTGATGGAGCTGGCCGAGCATCCGAAGGTGGTCGCGATCGGCGAGACGGGCCTCGACTACTATCGTCTGGAAGGCCGCACCATCGCTGACATGGAGTGGCAGCGCGAGCGTTTTCGCACCCATATCCGCGCGGCACATGCCACGCAGAAGCCGCTGATCATTCACACGCGTTCGTCTTACGAAGACACGCTGCGCATCATGGCCGAGGAGCGCGCGGGCGAGCCCGGCGGCGTGATGCATTGCTTCACCGAACCGTGGGCGGTCGCCGAGCAGGCGCTGGCGCAGAATTTTTACATCTCGCTGTCGGGCATCGTCACGTTCAAGAGCGCGACCGATGTGCAGGACGTCGCGCGCCGCGTGCCGCTCGAGCGCTTGCTGATCGAAACCGATTCGCCGTACCTCGCGCCGGTGCCGTATCGCGGCAAGCCGAATGAACCTGCATACGTCAGTTATGTCGGACGCTTCATCGCGCAACAACGCGAGATGCCGGATACGGCGCTCGCCGCCGCGACCACGCAAAATTTCTTCCGGCTCTTCAAGATTCCGGCGCCCGCTGGTGGCTGAGTCAGGAAATCATAAATATCAAAGGGATAGGAAAGTTTCCTAAAGTAAAATATGAGAAATAATTCGATGTCGAACGCCGCATTTCACGAGATTTCAGTCGCGCAAACCGTTCCCGCTTCGGCACGGCGCGGTGCGGCGCGCGTAGCGCTCGCGGCCACGCTTGCCTGCGCGGCGCTGACTTCGCTGGTTGCCGCGCCGGTCCAGGCCGCGCCGATCGACTCGCTGATCAAGTCGGTCAAATTCGACGACGTCGACGGCGTCAACAAGCTCCTCGCCAAGGGCATGGACCCGAACAGCGTCGATAACCAGGGCTACCCGCTGCTGGTGATCGCCGCGCGCGAGAAGTCGGACAAGGTCGGCGCCGCGCTGCTCGCCAATCCTAAAACCGATATCGAAATCCAGGACAAAGCAGGCGAAAACGCGATGATGATGGCCGCGCTGAACGGCGACATCGACTTCGTCAAGCAACTGATCGCGAAGGACGCCGAAGTCAACAAGAAGGGCTGGGCGCCGCTGCACTATGCGGCCGCGAACGGCCACGACGACATCGTCAAGCTGCTGCTCGACCATTCGGCCTACGTCGACGCCGGTTCGCCGAACGGCACCACGCCGCTGATGATGGCTGCGCGCGGCGGACATGTGCCGACGGTGAAGCTGCTGCTCGACAACGGCGCCGACCTCACGGTGAAGAACCAGATCGGCCTGACCGCGCTCGATTTCGCGAAGACCTATAAGGAGCCGGACGTCGTCGAAGGGCTGACGGCGCGCCTGCAGCAGATGCAACAGAAGTGAAGGGCGCGCCGGATCGCACCTCGCGCAAAAGCGCCAGAAGATAGCCGCTGTTGCATGCTGCCGCTTCGCAAAACAGTGCAGAATGACGACTTTGGCGCGCCGCGTGGCGCGCCTCTGGACGCGGCAGCAGACCGCGTGATAAACGACCCTGGAAAGGAACACCATGCTGCGGGCTTTGATTTTCGCCAGCGCGCTTGCCGCACCGCTATCGGCATTCGCGTTTACGGGAGGCGACCTCAACAAGCTGTGCACCAAGACCGACGTGGCGTCGCGTAGCGCGTGCGCCGCTTATATCGAAGGCGCCGCCGACGGCATCTTCAACACGATCGACGCGATCGGCGGCACCACCGGGCCGCGCGTCGGCCAGTACTTCTGCCTGCCGCAAGACGCGCGCTCGGCGCAACTGACGGACGCGGTGCGCAAGTACATCGCGGAAAATCCGATCGTCGCGGGCTACAACGCCAGCACGGCGATCTCGTTGGGGCTCGGCAAGGCGTTTCCTTGCAAGAGCGGAAGCTGAATTGAACGGCTGCTGACGCCTGGCGTGCCGGCACGGGGCACGTCAGGCCGCCCGGTCATCGAAACATAGACGGCGCGCCACGGTTATTTCAGGCGTGTCAGTATCACCAGCGGGAGGGGGCTTGCGGGCCTGCGCCCGCGTCGTGGGCGCCTTGCCGCCTCTTTCGCCGTGCGCAGCGCGCCGCATACGCTACGGTCTCGCGCCTCGCGGCCCGGCGGTCCCGTCGTCCGACACCCAAGCCAGGAGGAACATGCGCTACATGCCTACTCTCGACGACCTGAGCCGCATCGCCGAAGCGCCGTTGCATACGTGGCTCGGCGCGTTGATCGTCTCGGCCATCGCGATTCTGGTGGCCATGGGCATCCATCGCGTCGGCGCGCGCATCGTGACGCGGATCGCGCGGCCTTATCCGCTTACCAGCGTGGTGCTGCGCTACATCGACAAGCCGTCGCTGTTCGTCCTCGTGATTCTCGCGCTGGAGGCGGTGTGGTGGGAAGCACCCGATACGCTGCGCTTCATCGCGCCGTTGCGCGACGCCGCCGCGATGGCGCTGATCGGTGCGCTCACGTGGCTGTCGGTGCGCTCGGCGGCGGCCATCGGCGAGGCGATCATCCAGGCGCATCCGCTCGACACCGCCGACAACCTGCAGGCGCGCCGCATCCATACGCAGGCGAGGGTGCTGGCGCGCACGGTGATGCTGGTGATCGTGATCGTCGGCGTGGGCGGCGCGCTGATGACGTTTCCGAATGTCCGGCAGATCGGCGCGAGCCTGCTGGCGTCGGCGGGGGTGGCCGGTCTGGTCGCCGGTATTGCCGCCCGGCCGGTACTCGGCAATCTGATCGCCGGTTTGCAGATCGCGTTGTCGCAGCCGATTCGTCTCGACGACGTCGTCGTGATTCAGGGCGAGTGGGGGCGAATCGAGGAAATCACCGGCACGTATGTCTCGGTGCGTCTGTGGGATCAGCGGCGGCTGATCGTGCCGCTGCAATGGTTCATCGAAAATCCGTTCTCCAACTGGACCCGCAGCAGTTCGCAGATCATCGGCACGGTGTTTCTTTACGTCGATTACCGGATGCCGCTCGCGCCGCTGCGCGAAGAGCTCGCGCGTATCGTCGAGAGCGCACCCGAATGGGACCGCCGCGTCCAGGTGCTGCAAGTCACCGAGGGCACCGAGCGCTCGATGCAGTTGCGCGCGCTCGTCAGCTCGCTCGATTCCGGCCTGAACTGGGACTTGCGCTGCCGGGTCCGCGAGGGGCTCCTCGACTTCATTCAGAAACACTATCCGCAGTACTTGCCGCGGGCGCGCGCCGAAGTGTCGGCGGAACTCGAAAACGGCAAGGGCGAACCGCTCGACTGGGTGCCGCCGCGCGGCACGCAGACGCCTGCCGGCAGCACCGCCGCGCACACCGAGGCCGATCCGGTGGCAAGCCGCGCCAGCCGCCCGCCGGTGCCCGAGCCGTCGCGGAAGGTGAAGGAAAACGCGTAGCGCGAGAAGGCGGCGAATGAGTGCAACTGATCGGGCACTCATGTGGTCGAACCGTCCACTGATTGACGAACCTGATGCGGCATTGCGTGTTTCGCTTCATTTCGCTTTACTCTGGGCCATGGAAGTGACGCCGCGCTCAAGCCGTGCGAACCAAGGAGGGCAACGAACATGGGCCGACTGATCGTCGTGTCGAATCGCGTCGCAACGCCGACGGAAACCAGGGGATCGGCGGGCGGCCTCGCGGTCGGCGTATTCGGTGCGCTGAAGGATGCGGGAGGCGTGTGGTTCGGCTGGAGCGGCGACGTGGTCAGCGAAACCGTCGCCAACGCCGGTCCGACGCTGGAGCAGGACGGCGCGGTGACGTTCGCGACCGTCGGCCTCACGCGCAAGGACTACGACCAGTACTACCGCGGCTTTTCGAACGCGACGCTGTGGCCGGTGTTCCACTACCGCAACGACCTCGCGTGCTATGAGCGCGAAGAGTACGCGGGCTACCGGCGCGTCAACGCATGGCTTGCGCACAAGCTGATCAAGCTGCTCGAACCGGACGACGTGATCTGGGTTCACGATTACCATCTGATTCCGTTCGCCGAAGCGCTGCGTTCCGAAGGCATCACGAACCGCATTGGTTTCTTCCTGCACATTCCGTTTCCCGCGCCGCAGATCCTGCTCAACATTCCGCCGCACGAAGAACTGGTGAAGTCGCTGTCGTGCTACGACCTGCTCGGCTTTCAGACCGCGACCGATGAACTCGCCTTTCACGATTACGTGACGCGCCACGCGCGCGGCACCGTCAGCGCGAACGGCCATGTCGAAGCGTTCGGCCGCAAGCTGCACACGGGCGTCTACCGGATCGGCGTGTTTCCCGATGAAATCGCCGAGCAGGCAAAGCGCTACGAAAGCCGTCAGCATGTGCTCGACCTGAAGCAGAGCCTGGAAGGCCGCAAGCTGATCATGAGCGTGGACCGGCTCGATTATTCGAAGGGACTGGTCGAGCGGTTCCGGGCGTTCGAGCATCTGCTGGAGCGCTCGCCCGAATGGCGCGGCAATGTCACGCTGGTGCAGATCGCGCCGCCCACGCGGTCGGACGTCGCCACGTATCAGAAGATCCGCCAGGACCTGGAGTACGAAGCAGGGCGCATCAACGGACGCTATTCGGGCCTCGACTACACGCCGATCCGCTATCTGAACCAGCAGTACGACCGCTGGAAACTGATGTCGCTGTTTCGCGAGTCGCAGATCGGCTTCGTCACGCCCTTGCACGACGGCATGAATCTGGTCGCCAAGGAATACGTCGCCGCGCAGAACCCCGACGATCCGGGCGTGCTGGTGCTGTCGATTTTCGCGGGCGCGGCGGCGGAGTTGAGCGGTGCGCTGCTCGTCAATCCGCACGATGCGATCGGCATGTGCGAAGCCTTGCAGCGCGCGCTGCAAATGCCGCTCGATGCGCGTCAGCGGCGTCACGAGATCAATATGGCGGCGCTGCGCAAGAATGACCTCGGCGTGTGGCGCGATACGTTCCTGCATGATTTGCGCAGTGTGCCGGTGCAGACGCCGGGCAAGGGTGGCGGGCATAAGTGATGAGGCATGTGTGCGGGGTGGTTGTCGCGGGCGCGCCGCGGCTTGCGTTTGACCGAAGGCGGCTCGCATGCTGACGACTTTGGCTATCGCGGGTTACCGGTCGCTGCGCGAATTGATCGTGCCGCTCGGCCGGCTGAATGTGATCACGGGCGCCAATGGCAGCGGCAAGTCGAGCGTGTATCGCTCGCTGCGCCTGCTGGCTGAGACCGCGCGCGGCGGCGTGATTACGTCGCTCGCGCGTGAGGGGGGTTTGCAGTCCACCTTATGGGCCGGGCCCGAGCGTTTCTCGCGTGCGGTGCTGGCGGGCGAATTGCCGGTCGAAGGCACGAGTCGCAAAGATCCGGTGAGCCTGCGGCTCGGCTTCGCAGGCGATGAATTCGGTTATGCGATCGATCTCGGTCTTCCCGTGCTCAATCCGACCACGCGCTTCCCGCTCGACCCCACGATCAAACGCGAATGCATCTGGAGCGGCCCGGTGCTGCGGCCGTCGGCATTGCTGGTCGACCGGCGCGGCCCGGCCATCCACACGCGCGACGACGGCCGCGACTGGCAGACCATCCCGCAACCCGTCGCCAGCTTCGACAGCATGATGACGGAGTTCTCCGATCCACGCACCGCGCCGGAGATGATCACGGTTCGCGAGCAGATCCGCTCGTGGCGCTTCTACGACCATTTCCGCACCGACGCCGAAGCGGCCGCGCGCCTGCCGCAGATCGGCACGCACACGCCGGTGCTTTCCAACGACGGCGCCGATCTTGCCGCCGCCTTGCAAACCATCCGTGAAATCGACCCGCTGGCGCTCGATGCCGCGATCGACGACGCCTTTCCCGGCTCGCGCTTCGACATCGCGACGCAGGACGGCCGCTTCGAGGTGACGATGCAGCAGCACGGCCTGCTGCGGCCGCTGAAGGGCGCGGAACTGTCGGACGGCACCTTGCGCTATCTGCTGCTGGTGGCCGCGTTATTGACGCCGCGTCCGCCCGCGCTGCTGGTGCTGAACGAACCGGAGACGAGCTTGCATCCCGATCTGTTGCCGGCGCTTGCGCGTTTGATCGCGCGGGCTTCCACGCATTCGCAGGTGCTGGTGGTGTCGCACGCGGCGCGGCTGATCGCGGCGCTCGAGCACGAGGACGAGAGCCGCTCGATCGTGCTGGAGAAGCATTTCGGCGCGACGCGTATCGCCGACGCGGACGATCGCGACATGCCGGCGTGGAAATGGCCGGCGCGATAGAAGCGTCGCCGTTCGGTGCCTGGCCGGATGTAAGCTGAATGTAACAGCACCGAGGAAATGCAAGACCAGGGGCTTTTTGTTGCGCCTTGATGAATAATGCTTCGATGCCGGTGGTGCACGCGCTCGCGCGGCGGCCACCGCATTGATCGGAAGCACCGGCGCCGGCGTTCCGGCGCCGCTGACGCGCACCGCCGCAGGCGCAAGCCGTCAGTTTACGGAGACACAATATGAAAATTGCGCAGATCGCCCCCTTGACCGAATCGGTGCCGCCCAAGCTGTACGGCGGCACCGAGCGCGTCGTGTCGTACATCACCGAGGCGCTAGTCGATCTCGGCCATGACGTGACGCTGTTCGCGAGCGGCGACTCCGTCACGAACGCAAAACTCGAAGCGGTCTGGCCGCGCGCGTTGCGTCTGGACCCCGGCATCCGCGACCGCGTGGCGCCCCATATGCTGTTGATGGAGCTGGTGCGCCGCCAGGCCGAGAACTTCGACGTCCTGCATTTTCACCTCGACTACTACTCGTTTTCGGTGTTCAAGCGCCAGGAGACGCCCTTCGTCACGACGATGCATGGCCGCCTCGACTTGCCTGAACAGCAGCCGGTGTTCGACACGTTCAACACCGCGCCGGTGATCTCGATTTCGAATGCGCAGCG
>Ga0137385_10000668_pt1 | contig 28229 bp, 31 predicted proteins | sample SagtaG_FD_104921 | JGI IMG/M metagenome (GOLD analysis project Ga0137385, IMG submission 104921) | Vadose zone soil microbial communities from Sagehorn Ranch, Mendocino, California, USA - Sage2_R_80_16 metaG | ecosystem: Environmental > Terrestrial > Soil > Vadose zone | place: USA: California... | reverse complement strand
GTCCTGGATCCACGTCTCCGTTCCGAGGGCGACGAACCGGGAGAAGTAGTTGCCGGCGCTGGTCTGCAAGCGGACTTCCACCGTCCCCGCGACCCCAGCCTCCATCCAGAACTTGATGAGCTGCGCGGCTGAGAGGTCGATCGGCGAGGTGAAGGTCTTGGTGAGGGTCCCGGTCGTCGCCAGGTTCATCCGGATCGACGCCGTTCCCTCTTTCTTGTCCGCGGTATCGAGCGTGAGAGAGGTGCCAGTGCCCTGTACTGCCCAGCCGGTCGTAGCGTCGGCGGATTCTCGCTGGGTCTCCGTCGGCGATTGCGAGCGGTAGATCCCGTCCGTCCCGCAGGCGACGTAGGTGGTCCCGCCGTCGGTGGCGATGTCCACGGCGTTCTGTGTGCTCCCCGTGGCTTGGACCGTGTTGTCCATGTTGAAGAGGTCCGATGACCGCACCACGTTGAGCCCGTTTGTCACGTAGGCGTAGAGATCCGTGGTGGCGAGCTTCTGGGGGATCGGGTCCTGGTTGGTAAGCGAGGCCCCGCCCTTGACCGTCCGGTGCAGCAGCGTGAGCTGGCCCCGGGTCGTGATATCGACCCCCTTGCTGCGGAGGTGTTTGTACGGGCTCGAGGCCGTTGAGGGGTCGATCTGGAACCGAGGAGGAACGTCCAATCTCGCCTGTCCCTGTCCCTCATGCCAAGATCGATTAACTCCCCAATACAACGTATCTAGCTTATTCTGCTCCAACTGGGTGTCAATGGAGGTCTTCTCGAGGGCGTCGTCTTGGCACTGGAGTTGGTACGGCGAAGGGTCGTCTTCGTCCAGCATGTACCCCCAGCCGTCGATGACGACATCGAAAGAAGACATCTGATCGGGCCTAAGGAGTGTCATCGGCCGAATCTAGAGAGAACCACCTATACGCCCCGCATCCACGTCGGACTCTTCTGAGGCCTCGTTGCCGCTACCTCCGTCCGACGAGTAATGAAGCGCTGCATGGTGGTGACGAATTCCCCTCTGACGTCCGCGAGGTGCGAGCCGAACTGCTGCTGGCGGACGTGCGGCTCCTGGAACGCCACGAGGGCGAAGGCGTCCGAGTCGAGTAGGTAGGCTTCCGCCCCCAGAATCACGAGGTCTTCCGCGTCCGTGGGGAAATCAGAGTCCAGCGTGTCCCCAGTCGCCGAGAGGGTCGGCCAGGCGTCCTGGTAATGGATGTACGCCGTGCCCGTCCCCGGATTCCTCCCGATTAGTCGTAGGGCATTGCCCGTCGATGTGAGGGCCGTGGGCGCCGACGGCATGAACCGGGCCGGCACCCGCTTGAGCCCGGTCACCCCGGAAGGTTGCTCCATGAGCTCAAGGAACCGCACGGCGGCTGCCGGCACCCGGAGGATTGTCACCGAGGACGCGAAGCTCTGGGTGGTGTCCCACACGTCCCGCCGAAAAGCCGCCCCGATGGCGCTCAGGGACATGTTCACGGCTTCCCGGTACTGGTAGGCCCGGTACCGAGGATTGGCCCGGATGCGAGCCCCAGCAACGTGCGCTGCTGTCGTCGACTCGAATCCCCGCTGAAAGGTACCGCTTGCCTGAGTCGGCTTGGTGGCGATCAGGCACGCCTCGAAGGTTCCATCATCGAAGTCGGCGATCCCCCCCACGGCGAGGTTCGACCCGTCGGCAAGGGTGAAGGCTGAGGACACGTCCGTGTTGTTAAGGGAGGTTGTAGCGAGGAAGTCCACCATTGCCCGGTCCAAAGCTTTCGCCCGGAGCCGGTTTATGAGATCAGCTAGCGTCGCGGCCATCAGCGGGAGTATGTTTTCGTCATGGACGAACCTGAGATTTGCGTAGCGTGCGGCGAGTCGGTAGACAACGCTCCCGAAGACGTGAAGGCGCTGTGGGATGGCCCAATCCACCTTTGCGTGAAGTGCCCCCCACGCGAAATGTTCATGTTGCCCACTGAATACCTGATTTCGGATCCCGACGACACCTAAATGTAGAAGCCGTGGGCGTCCGCGGTGGCGTTGGTGTTGCCTGTCCCTCCCGACGGCAGCGTGACGACGATGGCCGTGTTCGTAGCCGACGCCGGCAGCGGCTGGGGGAACTCCACAATCAGGGGGGTCGACGCCACAAGCACACCGGCAGCAAAGGTGAACGTGTAGCTGAGGGTTCCACTGAGCAGCCCCACCACTGTCACCGTCACCGGCAGGCCAGCCGTGCTCCCACTTGCGGTCAGCTCGAATCCAGTGATGTAGGTCGTCTTCGCCGACACCGCCGGTAGGGTTGCCACCGCCGCTGCAGCCGCCACGTTCCCCGACGTCGCCGACACCGGAGTTCCAGCCGATCCCGCCGGCAGCGCAGACAGGGACAGGTTCCCGAGGGAGTCGGTGGCGAGAGGGTGAGGTAGCCCGTCGTTCCCCTTCCCGTAGATGAGCGGCCCCGCTTGGGACTTGGTGATGGTCTGTCCCTCAATGACATCCAGACTTGGCATCAAGCCTCCCTTGCAAGGGTCAGTAGGGGTTTGGCCGCCCGCTGCGTTGCGCGGTAGTCGTCGTACACGTCCTCGGTGAGCACTCTTGCTTTGACGTGGCCGATGCGGACCCCCGTGTGAACGTGGATCGGGATCCCCAGCTTCTGAGCTCGGATGCACATGCTCACGTCTTCCCCAAAGCGGTTCTCGGGGAGGTAGGAGATGAAGAACCACGGAGCGGGGTGGTTCGGTCCCATCGCCTCCCGGAACCGCTCGAGGACTCCCCGATGCATCAGGAGGAACGCTGCACCGGTCCCGAATACCTTGCACACGGCGTCCTTCGGGTAGTCGGTCAACTTCTGGATGTCCGTGGAGCCGTCCTCCATTTCTACCGCCTTGAAGATCGTCGGCCACATCTGGGACTCGTCACGATGGCCAGCGAAGCACAGACCCCCGATGATCGGCCGTTCCACCTCGTCAGCCGCCTCGAACAGTTTCCGGACGTCCGCGGGCGCCCAAACCATGTCGGCGTCCAGCATGAGGAGCCAGTCAGGCCGGTCCGGATGATCGAGGAAGGCGGAAACGATGTCATTGCGGGCCTGGTCGATCATCGGCCCCGATCGGGTCTGAATGACTCTTCCCTTGATGCGCCGGTCACTGCGCCAGTCCTCGTTCAGCGTGACCACGAGGGACATCAGGAAGTCGCCGGCCCCTCCCCACGCTTCGGGACAGGCGAACCCCAGACACAGCTTCCCTCGGGCCATCAGGCGAACGTCCTCGTGAATACCGCCGCCGACACAACGCCGTAGTAGGCACTGGCAGAGGCGTTCTTCGTTGCCATCGTGAAGCTGAGGACGTGACTTGCGCCCGACAACCCAATCCCTGTCAGGGTCGTCATCAACGGCTTGGACAGGCTGGCGTCATTCTCCGATTGGAGGTAGTCAGCGGCGTAGCCGTCCACGGTCCCCACGGTCACGCCGTCGATGGCGACCGTATAGATCCCCCGGTTGGGGCCAATCAGGTGAAGGAAGTCAAGCGTGTACACCCCGCCGGCAGTGATGAAGTCGTAGGAAATGGAGTCGTTCTGAGCCCCGCTGGACAGACTGAACGGGGCCAGGTTGTTGAAGTCGGTCGTCCACGCCCCCACGCTGGTCTTCGGGCTGGCCCACAGGGCAATCGTCTGCTGTGCCGAGAGCGACGGCGCGATAGGAGTCCCGTCATCGAGCATCAGGATGCCGTCGGAGTAGAGGACAGTTCTGGCCATATTTTGTCCCTTGCTACGCTAGGGCGGAAAAGCGGAAGTGCCTGGTCTGCATTCTCACGCGCATCGTCTTCTCGCCCACGATCTGGACCTTGTCCGAGTCCCCGGTCTTTGCCAGCGGCTGCATGACGAGAGGCCGAAGAGTGGCGATGTCGACCCACTGCTTGTCGATCCCGATCGCATCCGCCGTCCGGAGATGCCGGTTGAGCATGATGTCGCACTCGCCAAAGTCGGTCACGATCACATCCACGATCTGACCCCGAATGTTGTCGGCCCGGGCGAGGCGGATCGAGGCGGTGTCGAACGACGACATCTTGACCTTCTGCGAGGGCGCCACGGCGAAGACGTTCACTTGGCCGCCGTTGTTGTAGGCGTTCTGCGCCTGCGTGGTGAACGCCGTGTAGCTGATCGCAGTGGTGGTCGAGTCCACGTTGGTCGTGACGTAGTAGAGGAACCCGCCCATCGTGCGCCAGTCGTTTGAAGTGTCCTCCACCCTGACGCCGTAGTTGATGGCCTGCTCGAACGTGACGAGCATCTCCCGCATCTTCTTCATGACCTGCCGGGAGAACTGGTTGGTGACTCCGAAGTAGCCACCCTTCAAGCTGATGGCCTGCTCCGAGGCCGAGACCTTGATGAGTTCGGGACCGAGGATCTGGGTGATGTTGTAGGCGGTCGAGATGTCGGTGAACCGGAAGTTCTCCGGGTCGGCGCCTTCGATGAGGGCCGTGCCGGTCCCGAGCACCACTGCGGCGTTGGAATGCTGCGCCGCGGTCTCACCGGATCCGTACGTCCTCGAGATGGTCAGCGTGTCGGTGGTGGTCCCGTAGCCTGTGATCCGAAGGTGCTCCGAGTCGATGAGGACGATGTTGCCGGTCGAGAACCGCAGCCTCTGGCCGGACGCGACCGTGATGTAGGTATCGGCCGTGACACAGGTCGCCCCCAACGTGGTCCGGGCGGTGAGGAGCGTGTCTTCCTGCCACTCGAACTTCTTGTTGGTGATCTCCCCCGAAGAGTCGGCGAGGACGGAGCGCTGCGCCCGCTGGGACTCCGGAGGGAGGTTCGTCGTGTCGTTGTACGTCCCCTGCCACGGCACGTCCGAGGGCGTGAGGATCCAGATCACGTTCTCCACGTTGAGCTTGACCCCCGTGGTGAGGTCGTAGGTGAGCGCCGTTCCCGGACTTGCCACTGTTCACCTTCCTTTCTTCTACGTCCCCCAGACGGTGAGGGCCTGCGCCCGGGCGGTCCCGGCGACGGTCAGCGTGACGGTGGTTCCGGACCAGGTAGCCGAGCATGAGTCTGCTGCGGCGGTGGATGCGTCCATGGGAGTGCATTGGGCATGGTCGATCGAGAATCGGATATCTCCCGCGGTGGCGTCCCACGTGTCGTTGTTGCTCGCCGCCGGCAACTTGACGTAGGCGACCCTCTTGTTTCCGGCGATGCTCTTGATGATGTTCGTCGCGGTCAGTGCCGCCATGTCCCCTCCTTACGCCAGTCCGGCCTCTTGGAACTTCCGTCGGTACGTGTCGGTCCACGCTTTGATCCCAATCCGCTCCCCGCGCTCGTCGAGATAGGGCGAGGGCGTTCCGTCCGGCGAGTAGTGATGCGGCGCCATCCCCCGTTCCCAGGAGTTGAGCGACCCCCGCACGACCCTGGACGCTTGACGGGGCTTGGACGGGTAGGCGGCCGGCGAGAGGTTCACGCTCCACAGCGCCGGCAAGGCATGGCCGCAGGGACAGAACGTTGCCCGCTCCGACACGTCCGCACCGCAGGTCAGGCAGGTCAAAGCTTGGCCCCCTTCTCCTTCTCAGCCTCGGTCAACTGCGCCCCGATGGAAGCCCCCAGGAAGGCGGCGACTCGTTCGTCGTGGGGAAGGTGGGGGTTGGCATTGAACGCCTCGAACGCCTGCTCATCCACGGTCTTCTTGATCTCCTGCGAGTTCTGGCCGCTCATGGCCGCCGCCGCAGTGGTGGTCTGCGAGGCGAGCTGGGCCTGCCTGCGGGTTTCGGCGTCAGTGCGGAATGCCCGCAGCTCCTCCACGTTCTCGAACCCCAGCGCCTTTGCCATCTCCGTCTCCGCAGCCGCCCGGGCCTCAGCCTTCTCCGTCGCCTTGACCTTGAGGGTCGTGGCCGTGATTTGCTCGAGGGGGGTCTCGCCGAGATCCTCGAGGCTCACGTCCTTGGCCGCGTCCCCGAGCTCCCCCTTAACCTTGTCGAACGCCTCCCGCCGGTCGATCACTGCAAGGCGTGCGGATGCGGCGGCGTCCCGATCCCGGAGTTCCTTTGTGTCGGCCTGCATCTTCTCGAACGCCTCCCGCATTTCCTTGGGCGCCGTGCTCCAGTCGTACGTCGGTTCGTCAGCCATCTCGACTCCTTTCCGCTCCGTTCGCTCCCCACGGCTGGCCGAAGGTGCCGGAATAGAAAAAGGGACCCTCCGAAGGCGCAAAGAAGTCGCCTACGAATGGTCCCCACTACTACTCGGGTCCGTTTGGGGGGTCGGTCCCGGTGACAGGGATTAGAGCACACCCCTGAATCTGCTGTCAAGGGTTAGGCAACGGTGAAGGTGAGGGACCCCGCGGTAACGACTCCGGTTGACGACTCCGCAACTGACCACGAGCCCGCCTGATTCAGCGTCACGTCAGCGTGATAAATCCCAACTGCATCATTGGTCACGGTCGGGGAGGTTGTGGTCAGGTCGGGTCGGGTGAAGGTGATCGTCGGCGTGGCGCCGGCCACGAGCTGGCCGTTGACATCTTTGATCCGGGCGAGGCAGCGGATCTGCGAGTTGAGCGTGAAGTCGGCCATCAGCCCACCTTTGCCAGAAAGAGGTCCACGGTCGCCAGCGGTTCAAGGTTGAGGGTAACGCTCGCCCTCAGGGTATTGGCCAAGTCCGCCGTGGCGATGGGCATGACGAACAGCTCCACAAAGCCGGGTGTCGGCCCCGCCGGGACGAACGGGATGACCACGCTGGCGATGCTCACGACTCCCGTCCCCGAGGCGCTGAGACTGTGCCGAGGAGACTTGATGAGGGTCACCACCCCGACTCCTGTGGCTGTCCTCGTCTTGGCAACAGACTTCCCGATGGTCGGTAGCCCGATCCCCGTGACTGCCTTGACCGCGCCTGCTGTCCTCTGGATGCTCACCACCCCCGTTCCGGAGCTCGTGAGCGTCTTCGCTGCCCGCCTCGAGACCGATGCAACCCCGACCCCGATTGCAGTCCGTGTCTCTGAGACGGCCTTGGCGATGCTTACCACTCCCACCCCGGCCGCCGACTTGACCGCCTGCGCCTGCCTCGTCAGTGAAGCAATTCCGATCCCAGAAGCCGTGAGGGTCAGCAGTGTGGCCCTCGAGGAGACGACTGCGGGCGTCACCCCCACCCCGGAAGCGGTGAGTGGTTTGGAGATCAGCTTCACGACCGCCGGAACCCCAACCCCCGTGGCGCTGCGGATCCCCTGCACCTGAGCCGATCGGCTTGCTAATCCGACCCCGAAGACGAACTTCGTAGAGGCGATGCGTTTGGCCAGCGAGACAACCCCACCCCGGAAGCCGTCAGGGTCAGGAAGGAGACCTTCGTCGAGGTCAGACCCACTACCCCGACCCCAGACGCGGTCAGGGACTTGGCGATGCGTTTGGCCAGCGAGACCACACCAGATCCGGTGACGCTTCGGATGATACTGACCTGAGCCGACTTGCCCACCACGGCGACTCCGGTTGATGACTTGACTGCTCGGGCCTGACGGCTGAGCGATACAACCCCTGTCCCGGAAGCGGTCAGGGTCGCCGTCTTGAGGGTCCCGCCGGCCGCGAGGATCTCAATGACCGCGAGCAAGTGAGTAACGGATGGCGCCGTGTCGTTGATGGTGACACTGGTTCCCGATGATGGCGTTGTGGCGTTCTGTTTCTGACTCCACTCGGCATCACCTGATGTGGTGTCGTTGACCGACTCCACAATGGTCTGAGCGGTCCCAGCCGTCCCTACCGTGGAGTTCGACCAGTTGAGTGCGACTCCCCATACCCAGGAGTTCGCCGCCGTCGTGGTGACTGACGCAGAGAACACAGCATTTGCGGTTGATATCTGGCTACCCGATGCTGCCGTCGATAGGCTGGTAGCGGTCCCCGTGTAGACCTTTACTGCCATGAGTCCGCCGTTCTGATCGGTTGATGCAGCCGCAGGGCGGGTGAAGTTGGCCGAGACCGTGATGCCAGTCTGTGCGGCGGTGTTGAATGCCCACCAGATTTCCGCGCTCCCCCCCGGCGACGAGCCCGAGTGGTTGGCAAGCACCTTGCGAGTCCAAGTCAGCGCCGTCCCTGTGTTGGTCACTGCCGAGACGGACTGGGCACTCGCTGAGTCGACGGCTTGCACCCCGAAGAAAACGATGATCAGCGAGTTCGCCGGGGGGGAGAAGGATGCCGACGCCTGCGACGTGGAAGCCTTGACGATCGTTGTCGCCGCAGGAGTGGAGGCGTCGAGAGCTATAGCCATTGACTATGTGCTCTGCCATTTCCAGGTTAATTGGAGCGAATCTCCTGAGGCCAAAGTAATCACGGCGAAGGTGGCAGAGATGAACATGTTGCCCGCCGACGATGCATCGAACAGTCCCGCTTCGTCCACGGCCCGCGTTGCCGTCGCCGTGGTGGTTTGAATGCACTGGGCAGTGTCGTTGGTCTGGGTCGTCGTGACAGTGGTGAAGGCGTTGGTGTTGACCCGGGTCTCAACCTCGGTCGAGAGCGCCGTGTCAGCCGCCACAGCCGTCCTTGCCGCCCCCGTAGCGCCGACTCCGATGGCCTGAAAGTTGGGCGTGATCTGAGCCGGGGTGGCGCCGATGAGCCGTTTTGGGACGATACCCTTCCCGACGTTCGTGTACACGGTGGCAGTACCAAAAGCCATTTATTCCTCCTCTTCTTCGAGCTCGGATTCTGCGATCACTCCGAGATCTTCTTCGGTACCGTCAGCCCGGATGACCTTGGCTTCCAAGCTGATCGAGTTGGTTCCCTGTGCTGTCGTATCTGGCATGGCTCTCCTTTCAGAACGTGGTGAACAACTTGCTGGTCGAGACTGCGGCTTGGCCCCCGGCCTTGTACTCGGCTGCGTTGGAAGCCACCACCCGCTGGAGCGCCAGCGTCTTGGTCATGTTGTCCAACGGTGACGTCCCGGCGGTGAACAGGCTGTTGGGGTTGGCCTGTAGCGCCTGCATGATGTTGTCGGCCGTGAAGTTGCTGCCAGTCTGAGTAGAGGCGAGCCGCTGAGCGTAGGTAGCAGCGTCCACCCCGCCGGCGATGGAGTCGTTGTAGTGCTGCTCGAGCCCCGGTGCTTGACCGGTCAGATAGGCGAACATCCCTTCCGCCCCGGGATTCAGCCCGGTCACGGCGAAGAACTGGTCTTGCATGAACGGGTTGTTCTTGAGCTCGGCGTAGGCGTGCACATCGGTGGTCAACTCGTTCACGCTGCGTCGCTGCTGGACGAACGAGCCTATCTGCGCCTGGTCGGGGAGTGGGACGCCGTTGTCGGCGAATAGCTGGTTGACCGACTTCTGGTAGGAGACGTACTCGGCCGGCGACATAATCATCTGCCCCGTGGTCGGGTCCCGGATGCCGGCGAAGCGGGAGCGGAACTCCTGGGTCCCCTCAAGCGCCAGCACCATCGCCGTCGTGTCCGTCACCCCGGCCACCTGCAGGTCGTACGCCGGCCCCACTAGACTCTCGAGCCCGAACGGCGACAGCATGGCCGTCAGCGTTGCCTTCGCCGAAGAAGTCGGCCCGGACGGTGCGGGTGTCGGCGATGGAGCAACGGGACCAATCGTCTGCGTCCCGCCCGGTTGCGGCGAGTAGACTGTTGCGGCCCCTTGCGGGTAGATCCCGAGCCCAGCCCCCAGTGGCCCCGTGTAGTTGGTCACTCCTCCGAGAGCGGCGTTGATGTCGGCGAGGATCGGCCCGGTCACGTCGAGCTGCCCGGCGTTGATCGCGTCTCGCATCCGCTGAGCGGACCCGTAGACGTTCAGGAGCTGGTCGAACCCTTGGGAGGCCACCTAGAGCCCCTCCCGGCCGCGACACGAGCCTGATTTGTCAAGCGTGACGTCGTTGGCAGGACATGGGCTCATCTAGAGCCCCGGTCCCGGAGCAAAGCCCCACGTCGAGAGGATGTTGCCCCCGAGTTGACGCATCTGCTGCGTGGCCGTCACCGTTCCGTCGTACCGGGGATCCTGCTGAGCGGCCAGCTTGAGGTCTCCGAGGTTGGCGATGTTTCCCCTCAAGTAACTCTGGAGTAGAAGGTCAGAGTCGGCGACGGACGGAAGTTCAAGGGTCCCCTGGATGATCGACTTCGGCTGCTGCGCCCACGAGACGTAATCCAGATCCCGAGGCTTGTTGGGATACAGTCCTGCGCTCATGGTCTTCGCCGAGGCAACGAAATCGGCCATCGATGCCTGATTCATGTTGATCCTCTGCGCCCATCCTCCGAGATCCTGGGGCGGGTACTGGTCCCCCACCCACTGCCGCCATGTATCCCCGAGCTGCTGGGTCAGGTTCGAGATGTCGACGGCCTGCTGACCGGCCTGCCTCTGCGTTGCAACCACGGCCCGCGCTGCAGGCGTGTTCGCTGCCGACTCCGCCGACTGCTGGGTCTCGAAGCGCCACACGTCATAGGTGAGCCCACCGGACGCAACGAGTTCTGCCGCCGTCCTGAGCCCCTCAAAGGTGAGTCCTGGGATGGCCCCCGACGTCCAATCAGGACCGTAGAGCGCACGGGCGTCGTTGAACATCTGAGCCTGAATCTTGTCAATGGATGCCGACTTGTCGGCGGTCGACATCGTTTGCCACTGAAGCTGGGTTTGGGAGTGCGACTGGTAGTAGGGCGTCTGCTGGATGGCGTTTTGAAGGTGCGCCGCATCCCAGCCCTGCGCAGCAGCCTCGATGATGATCGGGGCGAGTTCGGTGTTGAGGTACGCGGCCGAGGATCCGACCTGATCCCCCATCGCCGAGACCACCCACTGAGGCACGGCCCCCGTCGCTCCCCCGACCACGGCCTGATCCGTGGCGTGGGCCTTGACCCAGTTGATGAAGTCGGCGTCCGAGTTCCACTGCGCCATGTACTGCTGCGCCTGCGCCAGCGAGGGAGGATAGACGCTGGACCCTGTGACGTTCCCAGTCGCCCACCAGTAATCGTTAAGGACGGCCGCTAAAGAGAGACTCATGCGGCCGTCCTATGAGAAAATGGAGTATCACAGCGCCTGGGGGGGGACACTGAATGCCGCGTTACGTGACGCCTGCTAAGAAACATGAGTACCGCATCACGGAACGAAACAAGCGTGGCGGCCCAATGCTGGCCTTCCGGGTTACTCAGTGCTTGGATTGCCGAACCGTCCTGCCATGGCCTCCTAACGGAACCCAGTTCAAGCGATGCCCGCCCTGTGCCAAAATCCGTGACGCCAAGGTGAATCAGGAGCGGTACCATCGGCTTTTCGCCAACGGAGGAGGGCACAACGTCGCCAAGTATGGGTTGACGGCAGCAGCTTACGCAGCGCTCCTCGAACTCCAAGGGGGCGTATGTGCCATCTGTGGTCGCCCAGAAACGATCGTGGACACTCGTAGAGGCATCGTGCGTCGTCTCTGCGTTGACCACGACCACACGACAAACCGAGTTCGCGGACTGCTGTGCCACCGATGCAACGTCAACCTCGGTTACTGGGAACCGTTCGCCGACAAAGCTGCGGCATACCTGCGCCAGACGTAAGGCTTGAGCGAGCGTGAGAGGCATCAGCTACCTCTTGAGAACATCATCCGGACCGCATCTAGGATCTGCTCAAAATCGTGAGCGCTGGCCCCCAATGGGTTCTGTTTGCGGAGCATCTCGGCGAGATCGGCCGTGGGGTTGACCTGCGTGTAGACCCCCGTCGACGTCGGGATGAGCTGCGCAGGAGTAGGCAGTCCCCCCGCTGTGGTGCTGGGAACCTGCGTAGTCCCCGTATTCGTCCCGGTGAGCCCCGTCCCCGTCCCAGGCGTCACTCCGATGCTTCCCACTTCGCTAGCGAGGGAAGATCCCGCCGTGGGGATGGCGCCCGCCGACGGCACTCCCGCCGCTTGCGGCTGTCCCACGTTGATGCTCCCGGCCAGAGCGGGTCCGCCCGGCCCCCCGACGGGCGGTGTCCCGGTTGTGGCCTGCGTGGCGAGACTGCCCGGGATAGCCGCTCCCATCTTGCCGGTGATCGACGTCGCATAGTCGTAGATCGACGGGTACTTGCCCTGCGGCTGCTTCCATTTCGGGTTGGTGGGGTCGGCTTGGAACGCCTTGGCTGTCCCTTCGCCTGCGTACCAAGCGACCGCTACGTAGGACGGGTCCCCACCCCCATCGGCGAGGTAGACGCTGATCTGGTTGCGGGCCACGATCTCCTGGTTCTGCGGGGTCATTGCAGCGTTCGGCCCCAGCCCGGCCGCCTGAGACCACGATGCCCAGTTGCCCGGCATGATCTGGAACCGCCCCGTAGCCCCCGAGTCCGGGTTGACGGCGGTGTAGCCCCCAGCCGCGGGTGAGCCCGACTCCTGCCCCCCGAGAGCGGAGACGAGAGCGTTCACGTTGGCCGGCTTGTTGGCTGCGATTCTGCTGGGAACGGCGCCCTGTGTCCCCCCGATCCCCCCGGCGAGCTGGGTAGCCACGTCGGCCCGGTTCGCAGCGACGGTCTGATTGAACTTCCCCTGCTGCTCCGCGACCTGTGCCGCCTGCACCATGCTCACCGCCAGCGCCTTCTCGTCAGCCGTGGCCTTGCGCCCAAGGGTGGCAATGGCCTGTTGGTCGGCAATCCCCCGGATCTCCGCGGGGTCCGATTGGTCGAAGATCCCGACAGCGGTGTTCTGCTGGTAGATCCTCGCGGCATTCATCGCCGCGGCGTTGGCTTGGCCGAGAACCGCGTCCATCGTCTGTCCCGTGTCGCTGGCGGCATTCCATGCGTTCGTGAGGGCCTGAATCGTGTCGGCGTCGGCGACGGCTCCGTAGAGCGGCTTGCGGGCCGTCGTCCCGGCCGAGGACGGGTAGTAAGCCGCCGAGTACATGCCGCTGGCGAGGAGTTGTTTCTGGACAGTCACCCGCTGATCCGGGGTCAACTGGCCCCACTGCTGCAACGTCGCGGACAGGCTGTAGTAGTTCAGTCCGCCTTGGGCGGCGTAACCGGCGAGCTGGTTGAGTCCGGCCAATCCTGAGCCAGCAGCGGGAAGTCCCATGCTCCACCCAACGAGGGGGATTCTGGCCTGATAGCCCGCTTGGATATTCGGCTGGTCGGTGTAGCCATAGAACGAGTTCCGGGGGCCGGGCTGGGCGTAGGGGATATCCCCCTGAGTCCCAGCAGCCGCAGCGCCACCAACCAGGGGGGAGACTCCCGAGAAGCCGAACGCAGTGCTCGGGGTTGGAGTGGGGGTGGTTGCCATCAGGCCGCCGCCGTGGGTGCTGTGCCCGGCGCCTCTTCATAGGCCCGGAGCGGCCCAAGCTCACTCCGAAACAAGAGGTTGTACTGACGGAGGAACTCAGGTCCGGCGTCCTGCACCAATCCGAGAGCCAGCCTCCGAAGCTGCGCCACCTGGCCCCCGTCGAGGTCTCCGGGAAGGGTCGGGGGAGTCGTGCCCTGCGCCATCGCCCCGGCGATCTGCTGGTACAGCGCCCGGCCCGCCCGGCCCTGAGCGTTGTTCGCCCGAGCCGAAGTCTGAGCCTGAGCTTGAAGGTCATAGTACGCGGCAGCGAAGTAGAGCATCGAGGCTTGCGCCCGAGTCTTGACGGGATGCCGCATGAGGTCATCGAGGGCTTGGGCACGGGGCTGATAGTCGGCGCTCTGCTGCTTGGCGAAGGCCGCGCCTGCGGGGTACTTCGCCTCCACCTGTCCAATCGCCGCCTGCACCTGATTGAAGAACTCCAGGCTGATCTTGGGGTTGGCGTTGCCGTAGGTGTCGGTCAGGGTCGAGAAGGACGGTTTGAGCCCGGCGTCTCCGAGAGCGATGGAGACCTGTTTCTTGAGGTCCCCCATCGTCTGGTAGTAGTTGTCGACCTGCCACTGATCCGCTCCCCCTTCGGTGACGGAGTGAAGCTGCGAGGTGAGCGCCTTGCCGCCGGTCTGCATCTGGCGCCACATGGGCACGAGGTTGGCGAACATCCCCAGCATCGACGGCAGATCGTTGTCGCTCACCGAGACCGGTACGTAGGCACCCAAGCGGGGATCCTGAGCGATCATCGCCTCCACGTCCTTGCCGAGATTCCACAGGGCTGTGTTCCGGCCGCCGAGGGGGGTTAACTGGGTATGGAATCCCCCCGTGAAGAAGTTCAGCTTGTTGAGTTCCTGCAGGGCCGGGAGATACCTGTCGAAGAACCCCCCGATGGCGTTGTTGGAGTTCGCCTGGTTGTACGCCTGCAGGCCGGCCGAGATGGCGAGGATGCGGGCCGGGTTCTGCAATGCCCACCCCCCGAGCGCCTTCCCGACCTTCAAGTCGAACGAGAGAGGGAAGAACACGTAGTTCGCCGACTTCTCCAACCCTGAGCGCGGGCCGTAGCCGTAGATCCCCTGCACCTTGTCCTTGATCCCCTGGTACGTGGTCGCCGAGAGAGGCTCATCGGCCGAGAGAATCCCTTGGTCCTGCCGGGCCTGCTGTGCGAGGTGCCAGGCGTCGAGGGCAATCCCCGGCTCGTTGCTATGGCTGAACAGCCCGCTCCCGGGGTTGCGGATCCCGTAGTCCGGGTTGTCGAGCAGAGAAGCCAGAGCGTTGCCCCGGCTCTCACCCATGACCCGCCGGTAGTTGTCGTTGAACCGGGCCGTGAACTCATCAGCGTTCCCCGAGTCCGCGGCCAGATCGGCGATGCGGTCGGCCGGGTGGTAGTCGAACGGCAGCCCTTCTGTCCCCCGCAGCATCTTCGTCTTGAACGCCTTGGCAGCAGAGAACATCGGCGACATGGAGAACTGGATGAAGTCCCGCGCTCGGGCCAACGTGTCAGGGAGGTTCAGGACGATCCCGGCCGGCCCGTCGATGTACGGGACCCCCGTGTTCGGCTTGAGGCTCACGAGGGTCCGAACGGCATCCTCAATCCCCGGGATTCCGTTGTAGCCCATCGCATCGATGAAGTTGCGCATCGTGGCGATCGGGTGGGAGATGTCGGCCCCGAACGCCGCTCCTCTCCGAACGGCCCCGTAGACCTGCCACGCCTCCGAGGGGGTGAAGTTGCCGTACTTCTGAAAGTCCTTCGGCGAGAGCTGGCGCAGGTCCGAGATATGGCGCTCCATCGTGGCGTTCATGAATGGGATGTCCCGGCCCGCGTCCGAAGCGGCGTTGGCCGTGTCGTACACCCGGCTCATGAGTTCCTTGCCGCTCTGGCCTTCCACCGCCCCCGACTTGACGAGGTTGCCGAGTTCGTTGACCGTGGCGTTGGTCCGCATGAACTGGAGTTCCTCCGGGCGGACCTTGTTGATCCCCAGGAAGTCCTTGATCGGTGCGACGTCTGCGGCGTTGGCAAGTCCGTCCGCGACCCCCGGGCCGACGTGGTTCAAGGTGATGGCGCCGGGGTGAAGTGCGACGGGTTGGTAGCCGAGCCCGAGAAGTCGTTGCTGCAAATCTGAGTCCGAGAGGCTCACGTCCCTCGCCGCCGATTGGGCCAGCCGGTTCGAGTAGGACGAGAGCTGGCCGGGGTCCATCTTCGCCGTCTCCTCGTAGTACTTGTTCATCGTCCCCTGCAACTCCCCCAGCCGGGCCGTAACGTTCGCCAGGAGGTTCGTGGCCGCCTGTGTCGGGATCTGCGCCCCCGTGAGCCCGAGAAGCTTGGGATCCCGCACGACCTGACCCGTGACCCCCGCCGCGTTGAGGTCCCCCACCTGTAGGAGCTTCGGAGCCTCCACCGTCCCGCCTTCCGCCGTGGCAAGCCGATCGGCCAGCGAGCCCGCCACGGACCCCAGCCGGTCCCAGACGATCTTCCACGAGGCGAGCTGCTGTGCGGACCCCAGAGCGTTGTCAGCCCGCCGCAGGGCGATCGTGGCGTCCGGCCCGAGTGCTTCCCCCAGCTTGCCCGCCATCTGCTCCCCGAAGGCGTAGGACGATCCCGGGACCCCACCGCCGCCGGCCCGCACCTGCGTGACGAGGTTGCCTTCGGCATCCCGGAGCGGAGGGATGTTCTTGGCTTCCATGAAGGGCTCGAGGGCCGAGTTGAGGGCGTCCTGATTCGCCGCCGTCCATGTCGCTGCCCCGCGGGTGAACGGGTCCACCGTGACGTCAGCCGGAGTCACGTCCTTGATTGCTGTGGTGGCGTCGGCCCAATTGGAGAGCACGGCCTGTCCCTGTCCCCGCCGAGCGAGCACCTGGGGCTGGTCCCCGAACAGGTACTGAAACTGATGGAGGATGTCGATGGGCGAGGCGGACGAAATGGCCTGCTCCATCGCCAGCGGGTTCGCCTTAAGGTTGGTCGAGATGTTCTGCGCCTTCGTCCGTACCGCCTCGGCCCACCCTTCGGCTCCCGGCTTGAGCCTCGTCGCATCGACCGCCAGCGTGGCGTCCCGGTTGACGGCGGCCTGGAGGGCAAAATAGCGCATCCCCTGTTTCAGCCCGGCCTCGCTCCTGAAGGCATCGACGAGCTGCTGGCGGTTCATCCCCGTCGAACGAATCAGGGGCATGACGTCCTCGGTCGGCGTGATCCGGTTCAGCGAGTTCGCCATATCGCCGATGGTCGGGCTTCCCCCGATGGGAAGAACCTTTGTCGGCGCCCAGATGAAGGCCGAGAGGTCGAGCGGATTGCCCACGAGAGACTGAACGGGACCAGGAAGCCCCGGGATCCTCCACGACTGCCCGAGCGCGGGCGTGTTGTCGATGGCCTGCCCCAGAGTCGAGCGGTCCTCCTTGCCGAGCTTGATGTTGGGCAGCACCGTCCCTGACGTCACATTGGCGACGGCTCTCTCACCGATGGCGGTCTGAGTGGCGGCGTTCAGTCCCGCGGTCACGACCTGCCCCACGGGTGAGCCCTTGATCGCGGCGAGCTGGTCGGCGGTGTTCAGGAATCCCTCGCCGAGCGAACGCAGAGACAGGGTGCGGCCGGCGTAGGAATTCAGCAGATCCCCGACGGCAGTAGGGGAGTCGGCAAGTGCGGCCTTCTGCGTGAGCGTGCGGACGCTGGACGCAATGAGCCCCTTGGCGACAGCACCTTCCGCCGGCTGCACGAGAACCCCTGCCCCCTCCGTGGCGAGCCCGGACGACAGAGCCGATGCGCCGGCTTCGGTGAGCCCGCGCCCGAACACCCCGGCCCCCCGCAGGATCGGGAGCACGGAGAGGACGCTGGCGAGGTCTTCTGCCGATCCCGCTGCACCCCCCAGTAGCCCATGCTGTTTCAGGGCCGCTTGGACTTCGGGATTCTGCGAGAGCCGCAGGGGAGCGTTGTCGGCCGGGTTCCAATCCCAGAGAGTCTGTAAAAACGTTCCCGGGGCGTGGGCGGCTTCGATGGCCTGCCTGGTCACGGTATGGGCGATCCCACCGAAGAGGAACTTCGCTGTCCCCGTGAGGGCCTGCGAGACGCCGGATGGCAAGAAGTCGTGGAGCCACGAGAGGAACTGGACGGCGCTCGCTCCCCCCGCCTTTTGGCCCTGCTGCGCCTTGTTGTAGTTGGCGTCATCGGCAGCCTTCATCGCCGCTGCCCAATTGGAGCTCCACACCCCGTCGATCGGAGTGTTCGGCGGCATGAAGCCCTGCTTCACCAAGGTCTGCTGCAAGGTCCCGATGTCGGCCACGGGAACCTTCGGCGCCCCCGGAGTCATTAGGTGCTCGGTGAGCTGGCCGATCCCCGACCCGTAGCCCACTTGTCCCCCGAGAGCTTGGATATGCTGGTCCAGCGTCGTCCAGTCCGTCGGTGCGAGCCCCACCGCCGTCGCAAGGTCCGGGTAGTTCGGCAGCGCCCCCGAGAGGTACGTCTGAGCTCGGGTCAATCTTTGCACGTTGTAATGGTCGGCCCCCGTGAGCCCAACCCCTTGTGTGAGGTCGATGGGCGCCGGAACCGGAGCGATCGAGAGCCCCGACGCCGGATTGGTGGGGTCAAGCGGATTGGGTGTCGTCGCTCCGGTGAGCGGGTCAACGACTCCGGGGAGCGCCACTCATGCAGCCTTGCGTCGACGGGATGGCAAATCGTAGGTCCCCGCCCGGTGGCCTTCCATGCCGTAGCCGAGGAAGCCGCCGATCTTCCGACAGACGCCGATGCCCAAACCGACAAGGAACCCGCCGGCCCACTCCCCAGCGGCGATGCCAGCGAGCATGAGAGCCATCGACAGCGCCGCCCGACCTTGGCCTTCCGCCGGATCAGCGAGGCTCACCGGCAGTACCTCAGGTCGTCAGGATGAATCGGCAGTGTAGGGGCGTCGGCGAACGTCGGATCGTCCCGAACATCGTCGGTGGTGGTGAACCACATCTGGCCCACCCCGAAGGCTCCCAAACCCCCGAGCAGAGCGTACTCTTCGTCCGCCGTCTTGCCCTCTATCCACCATCGTTGATGAATGGACAGTCTGGGGCCGCGCTCGTCAACGTCTGCGGCCTTGTCGGCGGCCCGTTGTTCGATGATGGCCTCCCGGTCAGCGCTCACGCTCTCGGCCCGAAATGGATCCATGAGCCCACGTACCCGCCGACGGCAAGGTGCAAGGCAACGAACAGCAGGCCAAGCGTGATGAGGTTCACGTTGCCAAGCGTGACCCCCAGCAGCGAAGCGAGGAAGCAGATGGCGCCGATGAGAGCGAGCACTAGGCGCCCGGGGGGAGCGGCGCTTCGGCGCCTTCGGGTTCTGACGGGGTAGCTGCGGGTTCCATCGGAGTCTCGCCGAAGCTGGGTTCGGGGGGTCCACCGGGAACGGCGGTCGGCGGGATCACGGTCGAGTCGGGTTCGGACTCGAGGCCTACGGACTGGATGGCGAGCCCTGCGGGGACGTTCACGGTGTCCCCCTCGATGACGTTGGGGATGTCGTGAGTGCCGTGCTCGTGGTGAAGGTGGATTCTCCAGCGCATGATGCTTTCCTTTCGCTCAGTACTGCACGTTGGGACGATCCACTCGAAGAGCCAAATCCTTCACTTGGTCGGTGGCGAAGGGAGTAGACGCCAAATACGACAGCACCTGCCCTACCGGGCTCGGCTGAGGAGTTGGTCCGGGGCCAGCGCCGATTGGCAAACCTGCGGTCACCGGCTCGTTCGGGCTGCGGGTCGGGACGTTCATCAGCGAGTGGATATCCGGCATCCCCGGCGGCGGCATCTGGGGACCGGACGGGGGAGCGAGGTTGTTCGCCATCCCGGGAGCGGTTGGAGGCCCGGGAGGAATCCCCGTCCCACCCCCGGGGGCGAACATATCGGCCCGTGGGATCGGGGCCGCCTTGAGGGCTGTACGTTCCGCTGTGGCCTGCCCGTACGGCTGGCCGGTGGGAGTGTAGATCCCCTGCTGCCCGCTGGAGCCCTGCCCGATGTCGGTGCGCTGCGAGAGCTTGCCCGGACCCGCGGGGGAACGTGGGGGACCGGGGGGAGTGGGAGCGGCCATCTATGGCTCCATGTTCCAGTGAAGCCCTTCCCACAGCAGTCCTTTTGTGTGATGCGCTGGCTGGTCTGGAGGATGAACAAAGGTGCGATAGGTCTCGCCGTCATCAGGGTCCACCCACGCCGCCATCAGAACCCACTCTGTAAGAAGGGCTTGCTTGGCTTCGACCGGCTCGTCCTCTTGGCCGTCCCAGTGCGGGCCAATCTCTTCGACCAAGCTCTGGGCTGTTGCTCCGAGAACATCAATTGCTCGACGTTGCAGCTCAGTAAGTTTCGGCATCTAACTCGACCGCTTTCTTGCTGCCCGCTTCCTGCCCGCCGCTGACATTGCCGCCATCTTCTTCGCCCCGTACTTCTTGCGGCCAGCCGCAGCAGCGATGGCCGCACCCTTCTCGCCACCACCCGCAGCCTTCGCCACAGCGGCGAATCGTCCTCCCGATCCCAGTTTGGCTTTCGAGTTCGGCTTTGCCATGTGGTGCTCCTTTCAGCGTCCGACCAACTTGGCGAGCGGCGGTGGTGAGAAGACAGCGGGACCCGGGCCTACTCCACCTTGGCCGGCCGGGAGCCCGGGGAGAGTCGGTGCAGCGGGGCCGAGGAACCCCGGAGGTCCACCGGGGGGAACGCCGGGAGCACCACCGCCTTGCGCGGCTTGGGCGGCTGCAACTTCTGGCGGAACGGGGCCGACGTTGTTGGGGGTGGCCGTGGCCTGCTGGGGCGGGTTGGCAAGCGCCCACTCGTGGAAGTCCTTCCCCTCCCCGACAGCGAGGTAGGCCCGGGATATCCAGTCGGGGGGGACGGCGGTCTGCCCGGTGAGACTCATCTCCACGAGGGCGTCGAGCTTCTGCTGCCACATCCTTGCCCGCTCGGCCCGCACGCTTCGGATGCTGCGGTTCTTCTCCATGACGGTCAACTTGCTCATGACGTCGGCGCCGAGATCCTGAAGCTGCGCGATGTGGCCCTGGTATCCCCCGAGCCCGGGGCCGAAATCTACCGTGATCTTGCCGAGCTTCGGGCCGATGTCCTTCAACGGGGTGTAGGAGGTAAAGAAAGTCTCTCCCCGCACCCATGAAGAGATGTCCTTCGTCTCGTTGGGGAAGACGGCCCGGTCCTGAATCAGCGCCGATACGTAGAGCCGGGGTAAGAGCCAGCCGTTTTTCTTGAAATAGTCCTGCACCGTCTCGACGACGGGAGCCTGGTTCAACTGCGCGATTCCCTGCCCGGTGATCGGCCCGCCCGGTAACTGTCCCTGGGTCGCCTCGGTCTCCATGTTCATCGTCCGGAGGTCGTTCTGGAGCATCGCCATGTCCCGGTCGACCTGGAACGTCGGTGGCGGGGTCAGGATCTGCACGGCGGCGTCGGGCGAGACCGCCTGCATCGATCGGGTTTCGGGGTCGATCTCCCAGATCCCCTTCTTCGCCAGCCACCCGAACACCACGGCGTCGTTCAGAGCGAGCTTCTGGCTCAACAACGTCGAGTAGGCAACCTCAAGCCCAATCTGCTGGTAGTAGTCGGAGTCCCCCGCCCCGGAGTCGAAGCAGAAGTTGGTCGGGAAGTACCACGGGCACCACGGGCATCCGTGCTCGCTCTGGTTCAACAAGATCCCGGTCCCCCCGAGCACGGTGTAGACGTCGGTGTCGTCGTAGTACATAACCACCGTGTGGGTCTGGTGGAGCTGCATCTGCGACGTCCCGAGGATCTTGTCCAGCGCCGCCGAGGTCGGGTCGAAGCCCTTGATCTGTTTCGCGGTCATGACCTTGCGGATGATGCAGTCCTCGAGCTGGCCCGCCCCGGCGGCGTTGGCAGGTACGAAGTTCGTCAGGTCGTAGGACAACCACCCGGTGCCTGAGATCCCCGTCGACGTCCACCCCGCCCCCGGCAGGCAGTTGCCCGTGATGAACACTGACCCGTTGCGTCGGGCAAACCACGTGCCTGTCCCTGTGGTCGGACACCAGACGATCCCGCTGTGATGTTCGGTAGGGATAACCGCCTCACCCGTCTGGTTTCGCCACGAGCGCCGACGCAGCGAGGCAGGCCCACCCCGGCTCAGATACAGAAGCCAGTGATGGCCGCACCAAGCGATGTGCGTTTTGAAACCCAGGGTGACGGCTACCGACTGAAGTACGTCGAGGTTCTCGCGCTCGGTCTGGTAGACGATGTAGCCCGTCCCTTTAGATTGCTGCGATCCATCCCCGGCGATGAAGGCGAAGAGCAACGCTCGGCGCTCTTCTTCCGGTAGATCGAGAGCCCACGAGCCGAGCCGCTTCCGAGGCATAAGAGCCTGGATCTCACGGCCGAGAGCAAACGGGAGTCGCCATTCGACCAACACATTCTGCGGCCGTCCCTCGTAGCCTTGGCGCACCCGCTCTTTGCGAAGTACCCCCTTGACTGGGATGAGGCTGTCGATCACCTTCACTTTTTCTGGGTTCGCAGACTTCGACTGGCAGACCCAAACACAGTTGGCGTCGTACCAGCCTTCGGATGCCACCCACCCACAGAGAGCGGCGAGGTCCATGCCGATCGACTTCTCACCGTAGTCCATCCATTCCGCCGACCGGGGAATGTAGCACCACCCATTCAGTTCGCTGGCCCGCACAACCTCAACAGGCCCCGGTCGATTTACGGCATGGCTCGTTCTCTTCTGCACGACGCACCGATGGTCCGGGGTCAGGCGCATGGAGAGGGTTCGGCGGTCGATAGCGATCATGGCTCCGTCGTGCTGGTAGCGATGCACCCCTACGCAGCGAGTCCATCGGGCCAACCCGGTATCGAGGTCGTACCCGGCAACTTCGTCTTCGGTGGTCAAGTCCGTGTGCCGCAGCCAACCCCGCTTGGTCAGGATCTCCGTGTCTTCGTCCACACAGTTTCTCGGATCCTCCACGAGCATCTGGGGGTACTTCGTCCGGGGGTCCGGGATCACTCCCACCGCGGCGGCGCCCATCAGGACTTCGTAGTTGGCGAGGATCCCCATCTTGAGCTCCATCGCCCACACGTCGTTATAGCCCGCGATGATCTTCTCGATGCGGTCCTGATCGGCCAGAGCCTTCGCTGTCTGTGCCAAGGGACTCACGTAGGCATCGGGCACCACCCCGACGAGGCGGCCGAACATCTTGGCGGATCTGCGGATGAAGCCGGCGACCTTGGGGATCTCCTCAGCCGGGTACTCGTCCGGGAACAGATCCTTGTGCGCCCCCCTCCAGATTGCGGCGAGGATGTCCCACTGCTGGCGAAGGTCCCCGAACTGCATCGCCCGCCACTGGGTGAGGGCGTCGATGTCCGTCGGCGTCATCGTCACGGTTTACTCCGCTTCCGGTCGGGTTCAAGCTGGACGTCCCAGAGCAATTCGTCGACGGATCGCGCAGCGAATATTTGGGCGATCTTGCAGAGTTTCCGGTGCGACTTCTCGAAGCGGGGAGCCATGACGTCTCCGCACTCACGACATCGCCACTTCATCGCACCGTCTTCTCCTGGTGGCAGTCGCATCGACAACGCTCCTCACAGAACTTGCATTTGCCTTTGCATTGCTCGTGAAGGTGATGGAGGCATGGCGTCGAGTAGTAGTGGGGCCAGAACGCAACTGACGATCCGTCCTTTGAGTCGATGAGGGTGACGAACGGAGGCAAGGTCATGCCGCACCCGCCCAATACTTCCCGACCCGCGCCGGCGGCCGGCGATGTCTTCCCGGCGAGCCCTTCCACCCGGGCCACCCCGTTCCGGACGAGGCGAGGGCGAGAAGGCCGGCGAGGTTGAACTTCACAAACCACAGAGACAGAAGCGTGTCGTCGGTGGCCAGCTCGCCGAGTGCCTCACGGATGAAGTAGAGGAACGTGGCCCGGGCTTCGTAGTCAGCGTTGGGGATTCGGATGCGCCCCTCCATGATGTCGTCCCGCAGCATCCCGACCCCCCACACCGGATGGTTGCGGTTGTCGCCCGTGTAGTGACGGAGGATCTTGATCCCCCGCTCCCGGCAGAAGTCAAGCAGCTTCTCGTTCTCCAGCAGGAACTTCGCCATGTTCTTCTCCAGCAGGAGGACCGAGAAGTGATGCGCCTCCCACCACACCCCCAGCAGCGCCAGGAACGACGCGGTGTTGTGCTTGTTGCGGTCGAGGTCGACGCAGACCGGGCGGAACTCCCCTCCGGGGACCTTGAACAGGTCGATGCACCAGATCCCCCACCACTTCACGTCGGAGGGGTCCACGGACACAACCCGGATGCTCGGGGCGAGCTCGCTTCCCTCGGCCTTTCGGACGCGCACCGAGGTCGTCTGCCCGACGGTGCGGTCGGGGTCCATGCACCCGGGGAAGGTCCGGGCCATCTTCGACGTCGGGTCGATGCCGTTCCCCCCGTAGATCCACTCCCTCCGGGCGAGGGTCGAATCCGTCGCCTGGGGGTTCTGCATCCACGAGGCCTCCCAGACGTCGTGACCGGCGAGTCTGCGGGCCTTCATCAGGTTCCGCCACGAGAACCGCTCCGGGCACAGGACCTTCTTCTGCTCCCAGTCGAGGACTGCGGGCTCGACGACGGTGGCGAACAGGCGAGGGTAGTCGTCGGATTCCTCGTCCAGATCCCGCTCGTCCCCCTCGGCCTCGAAGTCGATATCCCCCGGCCACTTCGACATGGCGGTATAGGGCTCGGATGGGACCGGAAGCCTCGCCCCCAGCACCGTCACCGTTCCCCCCGGCTCAAGGCGCCCGAAGATCGAAGCCCGCAGCCAGCGAAGCCCCCGCTCGGCCTGCTCCCCGCTCTTGGTGTTCTCGGCGTCGAACGGATCGTCACAGATGATGTGGTCCGCTCCCCTCCCGAGAACGTGCGTCCCGGTTCCCACACACACGAGCGAGTAGTCCCCGGAGAGCATCAGCCTTCGCCGGCCGTCGATCGTGAGCACCCCCTGGGAAGGTCTCCAGACGTTCCCGGTGATGCGGAACCTCCCGTACTCCTGGATGAGCCGCCCGTGCTCGGAGAGCCGGATCTGGATGTACTCGAAGTTCTTGTCGCTCTGGTTCTCGGATCCGGCCACGAGCATGATCCGGGTGTCCCGAAGCGGCGGGTCAGCTTGGAGGTACCACTCGTGGGGATGGCCCCCGCCGCAGAAAAGCCAGATGCATCGCTTCGTGTCCAGGTCCGTCTTGCCCGACCGGGGATGGACGTTTCGCATGTTGAACAGGTTCCCCGCCCTCGCAGACGCTTCCTGCTCGGCGAACCACCTCTCTTGATGGGCGTGAAGCGGCTCGCCCAGGATCTCTGCACAGAACCGCGGGAAGTCCTCGAGACACTCCTTGGCCCGCACGGACAGATCCGCGTACACCTTGGGTTCGGGATTGTCCCCGTCCCACCGGTCCATCGCCGCCGGCCCCGCCTGCTGCACCGTCGAGGGCATCCCGGCCTTGCGGGCCTCGCCGTCCTGAGCCCGGAAGAACCTCCCAACCGTCGTGGGATGTACCCTGAGCTTCCCGGCGATGGCGACGTAGGAGAGCCCCCGGCGCTTCAAGGTAAGAGCACGCTCGGCCTGTGGGGATCCAGGCGGTATCGAGTGGGGCCGTGCCATGGCAGCAAGTGGACCACATTCTTAGGCGTTCTGCACGTTAAGCGTGTTCAGGGTGAGAGAAGCGCCTATCGTCCTATTGCGCATCAGTGGTTTTGCAGCGAGAGTCAGCTACCCATAATCCCTACCTCGCCCAACCCGTACCTAAGTCTCCCCGGTCGACCTCCCAGCCTCAGCCTCATGGGCTACGGATCCTGAGCCCTGAACTCCCAGCCTGCCTCGAGCCGAGTTCAGCCCATGCCAGCTTGCTCATCTGTGCTCAGACCACCATAGATTTGTCGACTTGGTGCCATGTTGATGTGGATACAGAGGGATTAGTGCCTAATGGGGAGGGGGTGAGGCCAATAGGGGCTAGCGACGTCTCTGGCAGTCCCCAAGAAGATGTAGGCACAAGCAGTACCAGATGTCCCCTGCTCTGGCGAGGCGCATCGGGCAACCGCAGATCGGACAGGGCATGCGCTCAAGCCTAGGCGTTGCGGTCGGGGAGAGCAAGAGCCGAAGAATCACCTGGTGCGGACGATGGCACTGGCAACGTTTCTTTTGTCTTCGCCTTGCTGGACGGATCATATCCCCGTTGTCCATAGGGCGATGTGGAATATGAAGGTTCTCTAACCTCCCGACCCTTCCCTTGGTGCAGCATTGCATCCCTACTCTGCATGAGGTAGCATGGTGCTGTACTCGCACAGAGAGGGGAGAGCATGAAGGCAACCGACAAGCCGGTATGGATGCACCGCAGCGATGAGGCCGCGCTGACCAAGCTCAAGAACCTGCTGGGACTCAGGGACGGCACGCAGGTAAGCATCCCTGACGCCATCGGGGACGCCATCCGAGCACGCGTGGCCGAGCTGGAAGCGGGACGGTAGGTGGACGCACCAACCACGCTGTACAGGTTCTTCAACGAGGCCGGCGAGCTCCTGTACGTCGGCATCACCGGGAACACCAAGGGACGCCTCAAGCACCACAGGAAGCACGCCACATGGTGGAGTCAGGCGACAACGCATCGTCTGGAGAGCTTCCCCACCCGAGAAGAGGCGGCAGTAGCCGAGGCGCACGCGATCCGCCAAGAGGCACCAATCCACAACGTCATCCGATCTTCGGGACGTGTGGCCGTGTCACGACTCAACAACCGTGCTCCCGAAGGCAGCACGGGGCGGCTGTACGGCTTGGCTGAGATCGCAGAAGCACTCGACATGAGGGTCGGGACCGTGCGTATGTGGTTCCAGCGGGGCAAGCTGCCACCGGCCACAGTCGTCCTCACGTTGGGCCACGTCTGGCAGGGAGAAGAGATCGAGAGCTGGATCAATGACCGGAAAGGGGAGACGAGATGAGCGAGACATGCAGAGTGTGTGGCAGAGAAACCACTGAGCAGCCCTGCAAAGTCTGTAGGAGTCGGGGGACGAACCGCTAGCCTCCTCACCACCGCTCAGGGCCTCGCTTCGGCGGGGCTCTTTGCGTTTGGGGCCGGTTTCCCCGCACTCTGGGGCACACCGCACTTTCCTCCCGGCGCGCTGAGGCGTAACATTCCCGAGAGAAGGCCCGGCGAGGCGGTGAACCTCCCGGGCGGTGGTCGAAGCCCCGTGGAGGCCCCGACGTGAGAAAGCGTAGCGAATCGCATTCCCCATCCCCTAGCCCCTCGTGGCTCCCCTTGCACCGCTGCACTGTTGACGGCTGCGATCAGTTCGGCGCCTTCGACCGTCGGGACGGGCGCTGCTACTTCCACGGCAAGATCACCGACGGGATGTTCGGCGCTCACCGAGCTGGCCGCCCCACGTACAACCTCTACCCTTGGGCTGAGTGGTTCGACGGCAACGCCCACGTCGTCCACACCACAGCGAAGTTCGATAGCTTCCGCAGGACCGCTCAACACATGGCCCGCAAGCGAGGCGTGAGCGTCACCGTCTGGACGACCGAGGGCGGGGTTTACCTGCGGGCGACAGGACAAGCGGCATGACCTCCACTCCGCTTCCCATCCCCTCGCCCGCGTCCATGCTGGCCCCCGGTCACAAGGTGAACTCGTTCCTGGACGACATCGGGAACCACGTCGGGAACTTCCTGCGCTCACCGCACGTGGCCCACGTCTCCTCTCTGCACACCCACGCGGCGATGCTGAGCGTGCCCGGGATGCTCCTGCCGGCCGCAGGGGTCATCGCTGCGGCTCCGGCCGGAGTGTGGACATGGAAGCGCCGCCGGCACCTTCGCTCAAGTGTCCGGGGGCTTGCCTCGCCGAAGGTCTGGAGGGAGCGCTGGCGCTGGCACCGCCGCATCTCGAACCTCGAGATCGGAGGGCACTCCGCACCGAAGACGATGGCCGCCTGGCCGACGCGATCAGGGACGACGATGGTGCTCAGGATGCAGGACGGGATGAACATGCGCCTGCTCCAGAAGGACGACTTCGCCCACGCCATCACGGCTCACCTCGACTGCATGGACCTCACCTTCGAGCCGATCTATGAGCGCAAGGGTCAGTGCTACGTCCACGTGGGGCGTCGGGACTCGCTCGCCGAGACGTTCGAGTGGCCGTGGATGAGGCAGAAGACCACGGACTTCTTCGGCCCGATCCCGACCGGGGTGGACACCAACGGCAAGCCCGTGATGATCGACCTGCGGGAGCACTGTGTCCTCGTGGGAGGCGCAACCGGGTCCGGGAAGTCGTGGTGGCTCCACACCATCGTCGCTGCAGCCATGAAGGATCTACGGGTGCGGGTGCACATCCTCGACGGCAAGCGGGGCACCGGGTTCGACGTCTGGGAGACCCCGGCGGACAGCTTCGCCACCAACGACAAGGACGACCTCGAGCACGCCTACCAGATCATCAAGCGCCTCGAGGAACGTGTTGACCGCATCTTCGACTCACTCCGGGCGGAGCACAAACGGACGATCGACTGGGCCACCGCGAAGAAGATCGACCTCCTCATCCTGGACGAGTTCACGGCCTTCCTGGGCTACAAGGACATCCACCGCCGGCTCATGAACCTGATCGCCCGAGGAAGGGCCGCCGGGCTCATCATGATCCTCACCACCCAGCGGCCCTCGAGCAAGATCGTGGACACCGACTTCCGGGAGCTGTTTCACTTCCGGGTGGCGTTCTGGTCCGACCGTAACGGGTCCAAGATGATCCTCGGAGACGGCGTAGAGGCAGACTCGAGTGACTTCAGCGGCATGAACCCCGGTGAGATGTGGCTGCTGGCCGAGGCCAAACGCCCTGTCCGCTGCCGTGGGTACTCGCTGACAGATAGCCAGTTGGCACACCTTGCCGCCCAAGCCCAGCGCCTTCGGGCTAAGGATGACGCTCCATATGAGACCGTTTCCCCCGTTGCACCCATCGATGCTCCCCAGCTTGCGCCCGATTCCCCGCTCAAGCCCCGTTCCCCAAATTCGGGCACGAGTCTCTCACTGGTCCCCTCTGTAGATCGTTCTGAGCCCCATGGTGAGCCCGTAGCGCCTCCGAAAGCACTGCCCAAGGCGCTGAGACCCACACTGGTTT
>Ga0137385_10000666_pt1 | contig 28284 bp, 29 predicted proteins | sample SagtaG_FD_104921 | JGI IMG/M metagenome (GOLD analysis project Ga0137385, IMG submission 104921) | Vadose zone soil microbial communities from Sagehorn Ranch, Mendocino, California, USA - Sage2_R_80_16 metaG | ecosystem: Environmental > Terrestrial > Soil > Vadose zone | place: USA: California... | reverse complement strand
TTTATTTACTATAATTCATTTTTGTGGGAAGAAAACTCGGCATGATCGCCAGAATACCCATTCAAACCCCGCCTATGTGTGAAAAATCATCACGAGGTATCTATCTTTATGAAACCCGCTGTAGTAGAGTCTCTCGAGCTTTCACAGAGAACGAGCCGGAGTTGCCGTTTTTTCGCAGGCTGTTACGCGCCCAAGAAGGAAGGCTTGTAAATGTAAGGTCACGCCTCGATGTTCAGGCGCATTCAGAGTCTTCGCTCACCGCCAGTCCGCTCCCTCTCGACACGTTATGCGGTGAGGCGTTTCTTTTCCGAAAAGGCAACCGAGAGGACGGGAAAAGACCGCTGGGAGGACGTCCCTTCCGATCCCCGCCCTCCGTGGGTTTACAGCACATCTGCAGCTCTGCGCCTCGTCCTCATCCCAAGTGCGTACTCCTTCTACTGGCCGATACGCCGTATATGCTTAACCATCTGGAAGGCATTCTATTTTATGCCGTGTTTTTCGCGGACTTCGGTGATCGGGAGCACGTCTTCATGCCCGTACGTCGTTGCTGCGCTGCCACTTCGCAACATAAGTCTGATCGTCATGCTAGCCACGAAGATGGCTGCGGAGACAACGGGATGCGTTCTTTACTATCACGCCCGAGGAAAGAAAGTTGATTGAAGCAACTACTGACAACCGTGTCCACCCCGAGACATCGGCGGGGGGTGTCGCAGTCCCGTCAGATAGCTAGCACATTGCACCCAAGCCGAAGGAACTTTTCCATTAATAATAATATACGAGATAATGCCATAAAGTAGAGAGAAAACGCGCACGGGTCCTGAGGACAGTCCCGCCAGATTCCTATTGAGAGACAGAGACTCACGAGGAGTTTGAAAACAAACTTTGTCATGATAAACTGTGCAGCTGAACGATGCAGACGGCGACCGACGTATCTTCATCCGCAACTACCGCCTCTCGGGATGAGGCCCGAAACACTGAAGGGCCAGGTGCGTTCAGGTTTGAGGGAGATCCGTATCGTGTGTATGACAGTTTCCCTCCTTTTCAGCAACAGACGCAGAACGCCACGCTCTTAAACGCACCTACTTGACTTTACTACCTCACACTCAGTTGGTGGAGCTTTGCCTGGCCTTTGAAGCTTATTCTCCGGCCCACATCAAAAATTCTTTATGGCCAGCGAATCTTGCCGCCGCAGTCGCCGAGCTGCAGTCGCCTGCTCAAACTTCTCAGGGCACCCCAACTGATAATCTCCTTATTCCGGTTCTAAATGCCCCACAATCGTCAACTTCCTCGGACGCTACCCCCCAGTTGCCGCAGACAGAGGCATTGGCTACCAGTTCCACGAATGGGACACACCTGCCCTCGAGTGGCGCATCCAGCCATGAAACACCTACTGCAGACGAATCACCAAAGCCGCAACAACCCAGGCCAGCCGATGACTCTTCTCAGCTCACTGCGCAACCTTTCCCGTCTACATCCTCTACGCAATCCGTCGCAAATGCGCCATTACAGGGACCGTACCCTCATCTCTCGTACGGTTTCCCCCAGACGCAACAACTTCCAGCTTATCCACACACGCCCTACTACACGCCCTTTAGTCACCCCCATGGTTTCCCTCCCCATCCCTCGGCACCGTATGGTCACACAGCTTATCCACCGTCGCAGTCTCCTTATCCTCCCGGTCAAGCTGCTTTCCCCCCTTTCACGGGTGTTCCGCTTGCCCGCCATCCGCACACCATTGGAGTATCGTCTGCAGATCACGGTGGAATACCTGCTGATGATTTACCGAGTTACGAAGACATGCTTGTTGAAGCCCTCACCGATTTGAATGAGGCCGACGGCTCAGCGCCAAAGTCTCTGTTCACATGGATGGCATCACGTTACCCTTTACATTCCAATTTTCGACCATCCGCCAGCCAGGCACTGCAAAAGGCCTTCAAGAGGGGGCGACTGGAAAAGGGAAGCAACGGCAAGTACCGCTTGAACGCCAGTTGGGATGGTGGCTCGGTACGGTCAATGATAAGGTCTCGCTGGTGCAGTCGCTGACATCTATTTACCAGACATCCAAGCGCACGACACGCCGACCGCAAACCATTGGGCACTCAGCGCTTCCGGCACCTCATGGCGCCCCGACATCCTCGCCTTTCACACATACCCCGCTTGCCCACGCTGTACGCAATGGGTTACCTTATAATTCACCATCGCCTGTTCCGGGCGCAACACAAGGCAGACCCCCACACTACCCCACTTACCCCTATCAGTATACATCTGGTGGAGCGTATCCAGGGTACGTGCTGTCAGAGCCAGCTCCGGTATCGAAGGGTAAAACGCCCGTTGAGCAAGAGTCGGCGGTAACTACGTCCAACGCTTCCATGCTAGAACCTACAGGGGCGGCTAATGAAGACGTCGAAGAGGGCAGCGATGCTTGGGAAGCAGCTCAAACAATTCTCAAGGCGATTAACTTTGGCTCACTATTACAGGCGTCAGTTGCAAAGCCGCTGGTGCCTGCCGTCAGTCCACTGTCACCCTCGGCATGCTCGGCACCTTCGGGCTCTGCGGTAGGCGTACCTGATAGTAGGCTAGCCCCTCCCGACAATAGTATGGCCGATGGTAATGCGGCGGCTGGCCCAGTTCAAGTTTTATCAAATCGCGAACGCGCCTCACTTCAAGCACAATTGGCGCTACTCGCTGCTCAGCTCGCGGAGATAGCTGAGGATACTCTTGCGAGTGATTTGAACGTACCAGGCGCAAAGCGGTGTGCTAAGGAATGTGGAAACCTGGCAGGAGACGAAGAAAAATATCAGGACGGAATATAGTGCGGTCCCGCAAATTGAATACGATCACGGATACCTTATCGAGCTTGAGTTGACGTTGAGCGCGAAGTTAGACATCGCGTGATGTGGGGCGTGCCGTTAGAGTTTGAAAGTGGGTTTGAATTCGATCCACCGTCAACAAGCAACAAAAGTCGTCTAGAGGCGTCACTGCCTCGAGAATGTGTACCTACGACCGCAGGTAATTCTCCAACTCCGAGGCGAATGCTCCGCGAGCAGGAGGCGGGGATGCTTGCCGTGGGCGGGTGAAATGGGATAAAAGAGAGTAAACGGAGCCGAGTCGTGCCGGTGAAAGCACGTAGCGCCCGGATCTACGATGAGTTGAATTCCACAAGAACGACCGAATTCTCGAGCTAACTTAATCAAAACACTTGGGAGAATATTATGTCTTTCACATCACAGTGGGACCTGTTCAAGTTCACGCACGTACGCTCTGCCACCCCCACTTGTCTTTCCCACCAACGGTCCTCCCTTCTCTCTCGATTGTTCCAGCATCGATTGACCTCAGAAGCTTGAAGCCTGCAGGGTGCCGCTCTGTCCACACCTCCGTCGCTGCCAGTGGGCTCGGGACACATCGATCTGCTGCTCCACTTGGCGGCGTCGGTGCCGTCCTCTAACTCCGTCCATGCGACAGCTATCGCCCACGCAACAGCTCCTAGCGTCCGCCCTGAATGCGCTGGCTGTGTGCGTCCCTATTTCTTTTTCAGAGGTGATATACTGACCGAGAGGCTTTACTGTTCATCCTGGCGGTATCTAGCGGGCGTTACAGCATCACATGTAAGTGCGTTCCTCTTTTGCTGTCAAAGTTGACCAATTAAGATCCGTTTCTAGCTGCCTGTACGTTTCCCCTCCGAGGTTCTGCATCCCGCCAGTGTATCCTGACGATTGGTTTTTAAGACGTCGTCTGCTTCTATGATTGGATCATATCGTATGTCGAATCTTGACGCTTCATTTGACTTTTTGAGACCCGAAATGTGAATGCTTATTTTGACTTCGGTGTTTAGGCTGGACCAAGAAGTCGCCTTTGTAAGCGTGTGCCTTCATCTTCATGTGCCAAGGGATTGTAATTGTTGATTTACAGATATACCCTGCTCCGTGGAATGCTGTGAAAGGCGCATATATATTTTGCCGTTATTACCCACTAGTCATCGCACCGTTCCACTTCTGGGGTTTTGTTGGTAACCATGAGCGAAGCGTTTGCGAGTCACACTATCACGCTCTTTATGCTTGTACCGTGCCAACGGTGCGCTCACTCTTGCTTCTCATCTAATCTTTCCTCATGCTTTAACAATAGATGTTGGCGTCACAATGTAAGCACGACCAGGTCCAGCTGTCTTACAAGCTGTTATTTACACTCGTGTCCGTCATGTCCTCAGTCATTCTGATGTTGCGTACGTATGCGTTCACTGGGAGGAGAAGAACGATCCTCGCCGCTCTTTCGGTCTCCTTCTTCAGTCTTGTCGGTGTTGCTATTTGGGTGATGAGCACACAGTTAAACCGTCTGTCCCGAAGACCTTGTTTAGCAAGGCGCTTTCCTGATTCTTTGATGGTATCACAGTGTCGGCCTTGTTTATTATCGACGAACGCAGCGGCTGTTTTGCCACTTCGGATCAACCGATTTTCGGTGTAATTCGGGCAGTCGGTGCCTATCACTTAGGAGTGCGTCTAGGACTTTGGCGCGATTACTGTATACTGACATGAGATTTATTTATTTTTGGTCAGATGATCTCCGTAAGATGTCGCTTATCATTTGCTATCACCTTGGCTAAAACCAAACCTTTACAAGTTGCTCTCGGCCATTTTCGATTGCCTCAACATGTTCTTGGTGATTCAGGTGGGTCTGACGGTCGTGGCCTTGTCTACGTGAATGATGACCATAGTAAATTGGTATAGCATTGCGTTCGGCAGCGTGGTACCTTCGGCCCGCTGGGCCAGAGGTTTTTGAAACAAGGCAAGTCTTGATCTGCCCAATGCGTCATCGACGCAGTTTACCATTGTTTATTTGATGCTGGTCACGCAGGAATCCTCGTCTACGCCATCATGACGGCCTTGAACGCGTTGACGATTGTAACTTATTTCAGGTAAGCGGTCAATGGCCATTCAAGCCGTGATCGCATGATCAATCGACTCGGTCTTGCTGTAGCTCAAATCCGTTGCTTCAAGGCATTGGTTCTTGGTTTGCGTATATTCTACCCTCCGCTCTGGTGATAGGTTTTTCTCTCCCCAGCTACTTTCGCTTTGTTGACTATTCTCCCTTCTCTTCTAGACATGTCGGTTGTACGTGTGATATTCTCTGGAAAATCCTTGCTGGTTCAAACATGCTGTTTTTTTAGAGTGCTGATGCTGCGCCGGAAAGCGTCTCCGACAGAGACAAAACTCCATGTCCAATATTCGCACATGGTTGACGAAGCCCTCGAGATGGTCGAATCACATCTTGAGACCTCAGAGGGCTTCATGCCATCCTCCTCAACAGATGCCCATGTTCACCCTTGATGTGCCTGGGCCTGCCTCCTGAGGTGTACCATAACGAGCACACGAGCTGAGAGTAACGTTTAATCGGAGAGGCACCCTTGTGCGGTACTGCAGCCGGGGGCCGTCGTACACGACCACAAGTCTGTCGGCGGGCACCGTGTGCAGTATTTTGCAAGTCCCAGCTTCCCAATGTGCGCTACATTTTCAGCTGGAGGATCATGAAGGTGCGAGAGACATGTCGTAAAGGTAGAAATCATACTGACGATACAGAAGAAATGTGCAAAAGTTACGGAAATGGATAAGGAAACAACCAATTGTTTCATGCATGTATCCCAATCAGGTCCGGTCGCCCAGAAAGTAAACCCGCCGATCGTTGGCTCAATTAATCTTGATGAGCTCAACTTCGAAGCGCAGAGTCGAATTGGGTGGGATGACGGGTGGGAACCCACGTGCTCCGTACGCCTGCAGATGTTTTCAAAACTGCTTGTACCCTCAATGTGAAGTTACGTACGTAGTCAGGCGTCACTGTAAGAGTAGCTTTCTGACCGAGGGAAAGTTGGGGAACACCTGGCACGAGCGGCTCGACATCAGCAAATCGTCAAAGAGCAGGACGGACGACGTCTGGCGTACCTTCGTCCCATCCTTTGATGACTTGGCCGACGCCGATCTTCGTAACGAATGGACTATTCCTATATTTTAAGGAGACTCCGTTAGCGAGTGTGAGGACGGAAACGATGGAGAGACAGACCTGTCTCTACTGGAATCGAACTTCTTTCCATCGGTAAGAGTCCCAACATAGTGAATCGTGACGGTATCTGCAATGCAGATTGAGAAAAGGACGAAGATGAGGTGGGAGAGAAGATCATGCCGCCGCGTTTGGGGAAACTCTTCCCATCGCCAGTTGTAATAGTTTCGATGGTGACGCCCTGTAGACGAAGGGTGTGATGGAGGGGGTAGGGAAGGGAATGATAGGGCTTACCATGATGAGGATGCGACGGCTGGGGATTGAAAATGACGATGAGGAGAGTTTATATAAGAAATAGGGCCGGGGCGTGGTGGCTACAAGAAGATCTCGATTCGCATTTGCTGAGATCGTTTAATCGACTTTTGTCTGGAACTTGTCTTATCGATTGTCGATGCGATGGTCTTGCATGCGCATCGATAACTGCCATTCCGTTTAACGCTTAACGGCCGCATCTTGAGCCCGAGTGCACACACAGAACGAAGGCTCTCACTTATCATCCAGATCCACCATTTTAAACTAGTTCAGATCCGTACGCCAAAAGTCGTTAGCAAGACTTGTGTCTGTCGCCGGCTCTGGAAGTTCTTGACCAAATCCACATCGTTCCGAACAAACAAACTTACTGTAAGCAGGCAATTGAACGTCAACCCCAGCGTGACTCGATAAGCGCGCACACGTGGCTGAGCAAAGGGTGCTTCGCTTCGTCGACCCGCGTGACGTCTTTAACCATTGTCACCAAATCAAGATGTACAATATCCATCGAGCGGTCCCGATTTTCGTTGTAGCAACGCATGTTGCATCTATCGTCGCCACGATGACTCTCTCTGACGTGCCTCTCGTTCTGGATCTCTCACAGACAACTTGCATCACGGTCGGTCGCATGCCTGCCCCCACCATGCAAGGCATGGGCTTTGCGGACTCTGCCCTCTTGCCGTCATTCACACTACTTCGTGTCGCAGGAACTCTGGCATACTGCTTCCGAAACGAAACGACCGTTTAATGCGCCGTGCTCTAGGTATGATGCGACCGGGTATAGTCGTATCATCCTGAGCGCATCCCCAGTTCCCTTCCTTCACAATGCCCAATGCCTTTGCTGAGACATTCCCCCTTTTGTTCGAACGACAGGTCTCCGTGAATCAATTCAAGATAGGAGCGGTGGGAGAGCATGTCTGGCGTGTTTGGTATCAGAGTTCGCGATCAGGATCCGAACAGATCGTCCCCACGAGACGGCTGTCGCGAATCCCCTAGTATCGCTAACATGCGGGGTGAGCTCTTCTCCAAACTTCGACCCCAACGTCGCTTCACCCCATACGGATCCACGGACCATGCCATGATGGCACAGGGTTCTCGCAGACGAGTCGCTCGAATCTCCGCCCCTGATTATCCGTTATTATCTCTTCGCTGCCTGCAGGTGGCCCCGGGCAAACCCGAAGGAGAACATGTGCGGGGCCCCTTGCCAATTCCCCAAAGCCTTGTGACCAACATCGATCGAGGACGTTCGCTTCTCGACATATGATTTGCCTTCCCACAAGAAATTGCGAACCCGGGCGAGGCGAAGCGCCTGGGGGTGCGTGCGCGTAGCTATCTGTGCGTAGGGTGGTCTTCAAAATGAAGTATTAGCCCGGACTGACGGCAACGAAGGGCTTCTAGATGTGCCTCGATAAGTCCTCCCCTATCCCACACTTGAGTCAGGGCTATTGCAAGATTTCGACTCCCACACCCACTCGCTCCCGGCAAGGTCGCAGATTAATATTCTTCGCCACCCCCATCCCAATCTTCGTTCCCACACCACTGGTGATGTGATAATGCTATTTCCAGACTGACCGTGATCGCGGCCTGGCCACCAGCGAACTTCTTGGGTACGACTGGACATGTTTCCGGTTGAACTCGGAAGGTTTCGTCCACCGACCTTATCGCAGTCGCTAACTGGCCCTGTGCATGAGGAGAGTCCCCGATGGCACCGGCGCATGCGACAGGATAGAGGCTTACCACACGAGGTGTCACGATCTTGCCCCGCTGCTCGATGGCCAGAATGCCCCAGACTCACCCCTACCATGCGTGCTTCTCCCCATCTCTGCTCAGCGTTCTGCGGATCAGTTACGCAAGGGTACTTTTTTCGTACTATTACTGTTATTTCGGGCTCCATGATGTGTACTCCCGTTACCTTGATCCCGGTGCCGGCACGATCGCCCACTAGGTGGCGTATCTCCGCGCGATCTCCTATCCCCCCGTGCGTCACTCCTTGCGTGCGTGGGCACCCACGACTTTTCCAAATGACGAACGAGCAATCACCCCGAGGCTACGCTTAATTTGCTACGTACCTCCTTCTCAGCACGTTCGTGAGAACGCCCCCCACCCCCCCACCCCCACCCCCGCAGCCGCAGCGGCATTGGACGTGGGCTCTGGCGGGTTCCTTTTCTTGTCTGCACATCTACCCTCTGTCTTCAAGTCGTCGCCGTTCAACCTATCGAATAAAATTCGTTATATACCCATCCCCCAGGGCAACTGGAACATCTCGACACTATCCCACGCCCGCCTAGGCTGTGTGAATTCCTGAGGACAACCTTAAACATGTCCCGACACGTTGCACACATGTGGTGCACCCGAACGCCCTTTGTGATTGACTTCAATCGCCCAACCCGGACGAACTTCAACACATTTTACTGTGACATAAGCGTGGAAGGTTTACTCTGGTCTTCCACACGCAGGTCGGATCTCCTATCGAGTTCCAGGGCAATCGGGACTCGTAAAGGCCCTGGTGGTGAATTACGACAACCCCTGCGTCTAGATAAACTATAAATTGATCGAATCGTACATGCGTGCTCCTTGCGAGGCCCGCGGGAAACATTACAATTCAAAAGTTTGGCGATCATGGCCACGGAACTCAAGGTGTGGGTGGGGGGGAATGTGCAAGACGCAAGGCCACTGTGCGATCCGAGTCGCCGACTAGATGGTACGCCTACGCAAGCAGGCAGACAGGCAGAGTAGTCAGTCTATTTTGAATGGTGCAGCGATTCTGGCGGAACTTGTCAGCGTTGCACCATGGTGGTCTGCGTTGGTTCACTGTTCACTGATCTGAGGGGGCTTATGGGTCAAGGGGGGATGGGGGGCAGAAAGAAAGACATAGATGATCGTGTTCTGGGGATCGTTTCAAGTTCACAGGCGGTGCCAAACCAGCGGAGACACCGAACCATGTACAACGAATTTTGGCTTTGGGCTCCACATCCGCCCTTGATCGTTAATATTGCTTTACAGTAGTGTATATATGAAGAGGCTTCCAAGGCGTGAGTGCGCCCCCCAACCGAAGAGTTGCCAAGAGGGGTTAATATAGAGCAAGACCACGTAAAACAACACGCGTTGGACATGATGAGATCGGTCGGAGACACCAAGGAACACGGGCTATCGGACGGACACGAACACGCCGGAACTCACAAACACACGGACGGGATAGGGAAAGGGGATTGCGGACTGGGGCCCCGGCCGATCCCGGCACGGTCACTTGACGACGTACCTCTGGAACGCGGGCAGATACCCATGGCGCCATTTATGGAAGGCTTTGACCGACGCAACGCAACGACACCAACGATTCATGGGTGTGTGCCGCAGGCGTTTTGGCGCCATGACGTTAGGGCAGAGGTTGGGGGTTGCGCACAACCACACACAACCGCCCCCCCCCACCCCGCGCGGTGCCTTATCGGCCAACCCGGAGACTGACGGCAAAACTGATTGACAGAAGGAAAAGCCGCTTGAATTTACCCTTAAAATGTTCAACGCCCGGCCTCTCTGGGGTATGGGGATACAGTACGTGCGAGTGCGTGGTTGACCGGTTCAATTACCGGTTACCGGTCAACCACCTCGTGCGGCTTGTTCCGCAAGGCAACAGTCCAAGTCTAGAACGCCTTCCAGTAACAATCGTTACCATTGCATAACACGTCTGTTTGTACTATCTATATCTTCCGCCTCAGAAACGAGAGAGAAAAAGAGGGGAGGGAGAAAGAAGGAGCAACCGTGGAGATGAGCATGGGTGGTCGCGGCTTTATTTCCATTACCGGGGTACTCCCCCAGTGTTTCGTTCTGATTCTAGGGTTGCCCGATGGCCCGGGGGTGGTCCAGAACGTAACACTGCGTGTAAAGGGTGGGGGGGGGGGACGGGCGCTACGGGCTGTGTGGGGGTACTGATTATGCGCAGATCAGAGTGAACAAAGCGGTGTTTAAGATCGTCCTAGAAGCCACCGGCAACAAGGCGCCAAGCACTGACGTCGTTGCCCCTCCCTTCCCCTCCCCCCCAAAATTGTGTGTCTGGACTGGCGATATTTATTGACGTATGTGCCACTTAAGGTTCCAGCCAGGGGGGAGGCATGCAGCGATGGCGCATGGGCCGGTGGGTGTTCGCGGCGCGGCCGGGTCCATTCTTCCCATGGAATGGAATGGAGCGTTCGAGGGAGAAGGGGTGTGCATGCCTAGGACGCGATCGGGCCAGTAACGGAAAAGAGAACAATCCGAGGAAAAAATCAACCCCGAATCAAAGAAAATAAAAAGTCTGCGAGTGAGGGTGAGGTCAGGGACAATCGTTGGGCCTAGACGCGATGTGGGGCCGGTTAAACAAGAGCTGATTGGAATGTGCAAATGCCTCACCTTGCCATCATCCCCGAGAGTCCAGAAACCCCGCCCGATATGACCCTCTGAAATGCTCAGCGATCGAGCTACGGCCTCGACCACGGCTACCATAGCTAACGGGGTAACGGCACGGTCATCCGATGGGGGGTTGGGGGGGACCGACGTTGGTGTTTCGTTCGCATCTGTTTCTCGATCTTGGGGGTCGGATCGGATGCTTTTCTCAAAACCCCCACCTGCACCAACAAGACCTGGCGCCGGTCGTCGTCATCGTCAACTACCTCTCTGAACTACTACTTAGCAAAAGGACACGCGGAGCGGAGACTGTGATCATCGGTTGCGTCATGCCCCACTTTCGGTGAGGTGGGGAGGCGCGGACGTTTGTGTTGATTGGCCTGGCGCCTGGCGCGTGCACCCCCAGATGACAGCCTGGTCGGCCTTCGTCCGCCATCCCCGCGCCTGCCCTGGCCATCTTCGATTTCTCGGGAATAAAACGAACGAATCTAGAAAAAAGTAAAAAGTAAACGCTCGTGCTCGTGCTTGTGAATAACCGCGATCCTGTTCTTTTTTAGTCACGAGGCTCTGCTTGTTTGCTCCCCCCACTCTTATTTTACCCGAAACACACACCACAGTCAAAATTGCGCTCCGGTCATCCAAATTTTGCAGTCCAGGCTCACAAACACAACAGCCGCCCTAATGACGACAGGGGCCTTCGCTATTTCGTGCTCTCCATAACACGGGGTCCGGCGTAAAACAAGCGCAGGTAGGCCGCCCAGGACTTCTCGCTTATTTGCGAGGGGTTCCAGTACAGTACAATACCTTTGGGGCATTCGAATCGCTTCTGGCGTTAAAATGGTTGTCGTCATCGTGCGCAGAATGTCCGTCTCGGCTTCCCATTTACTCGGAATCGGAATTGGGGGCCCTTTTTTTAATTCCACGACGTTGGCGGAACTACACCGATACCATCAAAATGAACCAATACAAGATCACAATGAAGCGGCTTGGATGTCATTCTAGGTTCTCTGTGATTGGGGGGCGCGATGATCAAGTTCCGACCCATCACATTGGGCACTGTATTTCCTCGTCTCCGGCTAATTTCGTCAGTTGGGGTGTAGGAGCATCACACGCTATGTTTAGCTACAGTGCACCTCACTACGTCTCATCTCGCCTCCTGCTGACTCGAGTAATTTGAGTTCGTGTCCTCACCCGAATCTGGACCGCGTCTCCTCATTCAACGTGATGGCCGCTCCTGTACAGATGACCGACAACTCGGGGCACGCTCCGGGGCATGGTGCTTGCCGTGAGGGTTCCAAGTCACGCTACTTCCATACAGTTGCTTGACGACATTCATACTGTAGCACACCCTTCGAATTGTGGACATCTGACATCCGACATGTTAGGAGCGTCAACAGGTTGTGTCATTTAAATTGCTATGTATGAAAGTATCCGGTCGAGTTGTACACACAAACGGTCTTGCCAGGCCCAATTAATAACACAAATTAAGACCACAACCAAAGAGACGGAAACCCCCAGGTAAAGGAATCGCATTATTGCCAACCGAAGTAACAAAAACCACCTCACGAAAATGTAAAAAATGGCAGAGGGAAAGGGAGATCCAGACACAAGTAGTGAATAGCGTGAAAATCCAGGGTAACGTACGAGGTATTGGTACAAATAACACATAAGCGACAAGTCTGATAGTACATGATATACAAAGTGCGAACGAACAGGACCCAAAGGGAAAAAAGTAACTTGATGATATGAAACTTTTGATTGGACGAAGGAGTCGCAATGGTGGAAGGAATCGCGGACGAGCGACAATGACACGAGCACGAGACGGTCTTGGGATTGGGGATGCGAAGGAGGAAGAGTATGGTGGGTGCGAAAACGATATGCGAGGTAGATGCGCGCGATGAGATGATAATATGAATAAGTAGGCGTCGGCGCCGGCGTGTCATAAATTGGTCATCAAGTGCTCGTGTGGGAGAGGTATCTTGCAATTGTGGTATGAATGCGACGATGAAATATTGTAGATGCGACAAGTGATGCGAAGACGACAGTGGAAAGGGCGGAGGCGAGGAAATGAATTAGCGCCGCTCCTTGCCAGGGAAGAGAAACAAGCGCTTGATTTGCGGCTGGACTTCAACTTCCGTCTCCACAACTGTCGTCACGCCATCAACAACGCGGCGCTCGTAGCGGATTTCTTTTCGTGGGGGCATAGGCATCACAGGATATGTTGTCATGTTATCATACGACCAGGAACGAGCTATAGAGTAAGTCAGAGGCGTGTAAAGGAAAGAACGTTTGTGCCAAACTCACTCTCAACACCAGGTCGCTTTGTAGTCGGCATTGAACACGGCTGATGGTGAGCCGGAAGTGTATCCATCACGTCGCTGCCGCTCTCAACACTAATTTCACTGCCTTGCCGACTCAGCGGACTCCGCAAACAACTGCGCGTTGAAGACGAGCGCCAACTCGACACAGAAGCACCGTCATTCGAGAAGGAACTTGCCGACGACGCCTTGAGCTTCACATCGGGAACCAGAAGCTTGCCCTCTGCACCAGGTTTTAGAATGCTTTGTTCACGGCGGCGAGCGGGCGCAGGGAATGACTGTGCTTGCGGAGCAGAGCCGGAGAGTGATGGCCGTGAGTCAGAACGCCTTGAAAACGCGAGCGCATACTTGGAATACAGATCGTCCGATGTATTCGCGCGAGCGGCGGAAGTAAGTCGGGAAGAGCCAGTGGAAGGAACAGATGCCATCGGAGTATTGCTCTCACCGATCGTCGAATAAACGCCGGTGGAGCGATGCGGGGAAGCAACAAACGAACCATAAGCCGCTGGGCGCTCATCCCGGCTGGCAAGATTCGAACTCGAGATGGGAGCGTTGGGAGATGTTAACGAATAAACGGATGACCTCCAAGAGTCAGAACCGTCAGTCCAGCCGGGAATAGGCTTTCGTTCCTTTGGTCCCTGCCCAAAGGCACATAGAGTCCTCCCAGAATCAGGACGAGAGCAGAGAGTTTCTTTGATGCGGCGGGCGGCCATCATGACACCACTCTGATAGTTATTATCAAAGTCGACAGCATCCCCCTGAGGTTCTTCATCAAGGATAGCAGGCCGTGGCGGAAGAGGGGGGAAATCATAGATCCGAGCCAGAGCAGCGATACTAGGACTCATGGTGGGGGCCTCTGCAGCAAAAGGATTATGCTCGCTAGCGAGCGTACAACCCTGAGACTCGGGGGAAGTTGAAGGACTGGAAGAATCCGAATCGTCGATGATAGGAGGAATTGTGCTGAAGGAATTGTGCGGGACAGGGGGTAAAGGAGGGGAATCTCGAGGATCGCGATCAGGATTGTAGTCAAGAGACAGACCACTGTACATGGTATTAAGATCCTCAAGACGGCACTCATCGGAACAGTATAAAGGGGTCGGATTCTGGTCAATGACCGTCCGGTGCTTCAGCGCGACAGGGACGACTGAAGGAAGAACGGGAGGGGTAGGAGAGGATCCTTCCCGTTTTGAATCTGAACGCTTGATCGCGCCATTCGGGTTGACGCGACCAGTACCACGAACGAGGCCGCCACCGCCCTTCTGACGAATGGTTCCTGTGGTACGGCGGGTCTGTCGAGAGACAGGAGGCTGCTTCGGATCTGTTTAACAGCATGAGATCCGAGGGAGGTTCAAGGGTAAGGAATGGACAAACCTGATGCAATTGGGGACGAAGGAGGGGGTCCGGGAATAGGGGTAGGGTTTGAAAGTTGTTGGGTAACTGGGACGAGGTATCTCTTTGGGAGGATCTGTCTTGAGCAGACGGGACACCAAGAGGTGTCTAAATGATTCATGGTCGTAAATGCGGGATAATGGAGAGGGGGAGGGAATTGGGGGATGGTTGGAGGCGAAGGGAGAGGATGGAGGGCTAAAAGGGACGGGTTAATAAGAAGGAATGAAGAAAGAGAAGGATCGAGACCGACCTTGTCTGTCCAGTCGACAAAGGTGAGACAGTGAGCAAACGTGGGAACAGCGGGACGACCAGAAGGGTTGGGGAGGAAAAAAGGGAAATGGAAGGAAAAGGACGTATTTATATTGATCGTAACTACTCGCCGACTCCTCGGTCGTGCCTGCCACAACACCGGCTCTGTCCCCCGACATTTTTCCCCGTTTCCCGTTCAACTCGCCCCCTCTCCGCGTATCGCGGCACCCCCATATACAATCGTGGATCATGATCCCCTTGACTCGCCCACCGCCCCGACTGGAGTATCCCTCTCTCCTCGCTCCTCTCCCTCTCCTTTCTTCTCCAGGTCACAAGTTCACAGTCATCTGATTTCCGATGGCTCGACCGACCCGCCTCACGCGCGATATCCAAATGTCACCAATCACATCATCTCAGATCTCAAGATCTTTCCATCTCTATCCTGGATCTCCCCCCATTTCCTTCCCCACCTCACATTCACCCACCTCACCTCACCTCACCTCGTCCTCTCCCTCTTCCGTCCTCCCTGCATTCAATTGGACGCAGCACCAGACACACTCAAAGTTCTCATGTGCCTATCGTCTGACGGTTGCCGCCCGTCCCACGCGCTTTACCTGCTCCGTTCCACGGGACCATCTACATCCTGCCTGCTCCAGCTCTGACCCTCCCGACAACATCTGAATACGTTTAATGGCACATGTTATGCCCTTCCCCGAGCCTTGTCTCTCTGTTATCCCGCCGCGCCTCGTGGCTCTTTCGCCCTGTCATCGATAACCTTGATTCCCCAAACTTTGTACTAAATAAGTAATCCGCTCGTCCGCGAGTCCTGATCTTCCATTCGGCCGACACCCTTCACAACTCATCGCCGACATGTAACACTCAATTTAATGTCGTTGTACATAATATTTCGGCTCTCGTCGCGAAATCTGCAGCGTCCGCCTATCTCTGCTCCGCCGAGAGCGTACATCGATTCCATGAGGCGACATTCTTTCTAGCTTTCCCTATCACTATCCCCATCCCACATCCTTGAGTCTGATAGCTTTTTATCACTCGCCCTCCCGTGGAGAGTGCCGCGGTAGATGTCTTCATCCACTGCTGGCCGGCATATCCCGTTTCACGCGTTCGTTGATGTTTTTACCAGCCGCCTCTCAATCTCTCTTCTTGCTGCCGTCACGTCCACTAAAACATCATCATCAGGTCACGCGTTTGAATTAGTCCATCAAAACGTATCGCTGGTTTGCCAATCAATTGCTCAGGTCCTTTTTTTTTTTTGTTTGCCATGTAAGTGTTCCTCGGCCCGCGGGCTCCCGCTTTCCTGGGTCTGTTTTGACTATTTGGGCAAGGCTCCGGAACCGCCCATGTTTCTCTTGCCGACCGTTGTCCCTCACTTATGTCAACCACAGTATCATGGGACTGCTGGCACCGACTCGGAAAGTTGCAAAGTCCTGACAAGGCTGGCCTTGGCATCGACGAACCCTTCCTTCTAACCTTCATGTGCTGGCGGTAGGCCCTGTCTTACTAGCCCGAAAGAAACAAATAAAATAAAATAAAACTGAGGTCAAAAGGTTGAGCGTGCAATTTCTCCGCTATGTTCCCGCGGCTCCGAAACACGTCCCCTTCTGGTTACACTCGCGTTTTTGCCGACGTGGTTATCGGCATTTCCCTCCCCACTCCTTACCCGCATCCGGTTGCTACCCCTTCTGCGTGAGTCGCCGTACGCCCCGCTGGGCGCCCGCAATTACCCCGCATGCATATCTGCCACGCCACACTCCGAGCTTCTCAAATCCCAATCGTCTGCTCTGACACCGAGACACTGAGTACAGTCAGATGCCCCTGCCCGATCCCGCTTCCGCGCTTCCGATGTCGGTCTTGCATCCGATACGTGCTCGTCCGTATCCTTGTCACTATGGTCCTTGTCCAAAACGCCACCTCCACGGTATGTTCCCAGGACAGTTGGTCCGGACGGTTCAGCGATCGTTTCCCCCCTACCCCCAGTGGTAGTTCGGACGGTCATTCCGGTGTGCCTGGCGTTTTTTTGTCCCTCCCACCACAGTGGCACTGTTCATAGCAACAGCCTCAGCTACATGCAGCCTCTTGAATAGACGTTCTGTAGTATGGTATGGAACCGCACTGTCTTCCTGTGGGACCGCGCGGTGCATTACATCCGCTGTCAGCGTTGCGCTCGACTTCTGAGGACGAACCCATGCTAAGCGCCTACTTTACCCCACATTGGCTGTAATTGCCCCACACAGCTCCGCAAGTATTTCGGGTGCCGGCGCGAGCTGCGGCACTCACGGAGGATAACGCGTTATTTTCCCATGCACCGGTCAAAGTGCGGTCGTGTTAATCACAAATGCCGCTCATTCCTGGTGAAAGCCGAAGTCCGCACATCAAGAATGATTGCTCGTAGATGGGCCATCAGTGCGGGGCTTTCATTCATCGCTGTGTCATGACTGCTGAGGTACGAGCGCGGAGATTGCTAATGCGCCAAGCCCTGGTTGGTTAACAACGCCGTGAGTAAGCTACCCTCCGATTTCTGTGCTACGCACGCAGCTAGCGTCTAGTCAGGAGGTACTCTCGCCCTCTCGCCTCAAACAACGCGTTGGCGTTGCAGGGCACCTTTGCTGCGTCTCAGCGGGATTCCGTTGGGAGCGTGCTTCCCACGACCGGGCCACATCATATTAATTCACGTGGTATGCACATATGGAGCTGGATGCACACACGGTATACACCACGAAACACACGAGTGAGGCATAGTGAGGCACGGTGAGGTGGGTCTTGCTGCCTCACCACGTTCGGTCCCAAGGTCATGCCTTGCACAAGACACACGCCCCTCATCTCTTTCCCTCGCACCCTTCTGCCATGACGTTATAGCTGACTTTTGACGTCGACAGTTGACCGAGTATGGTAGAAGCTTTCGGGAGGAGAGGCTGCCGCACGTCAGCAGGGGGGCTTCGCTCCCAATATGGGGACTGTCCTTCCTCCTTCGTCTACTTCGCTTAGGAATGAATGAGATCGTCACTACACTTCTCTGATTTAAGAGCCCTTGGAGCCTCGATAACGCTACGTGGTATGTTCTCACTTGGTATGTTCTCACTTCTCAGCTGCCTCTCGCAGCAGCACGTAACCCCTCCGCGGAGGAAATCATTTATCCGATCTCTGACGCCGGCCAGGCGTTGCATCGGGTGAACTTGTATAGTCGATCGATCAGCTCAGAGTGAAGACACTTGATTTGGGGGTTGGGTGGCCACCGGCCACCATGTATGCATCGCCATGTCCAGTTCTAGCGCTTGCCTGTGATATACAGATGTATTTTTCCGCCACAGCGCCGGACCTCACACACGCAGCTAACTTAGCCACGCATGGTCAAGGACGCATGGTCGAGGGTATCACGGTTAACCTTTATCGGTCGATCACCCCTGCTGGCCGGAGCTTGGTTTGTTGTGCCCAATGTGAGTTGTGGCATTAGTGGCGCGTCCACATGCTCTGTAATCGCTGTCTTCGAGTCATCTGCGCAAGGGGCAACTATAACTCAGCCTCCTTTTCTTCTATCCGAGAAGTCGAGCTCGCTGCTGTTTTGGGCTGTGTTCAGTGGCGGCTAATCGCGAGGTGCAAAATATGCAGATCGCGGTAGATCCTTGATCGAGTCAAGGATCGAGTTGCTACAGCTCTACTCGGGGCGTTCACGTTTCGACTACGAACTTGATCAAAGATAGATATCACGTTCGTGGATAGTATTCCCTGCCGCCCCCCACCCCCTTGTGGGGTGGGCGTTCCACATCAGCTGTTTCGCCTCGCCGCGCGACAAAGGTTGTACTCGTCCAAGACGTATAATACAACAAAGGATCGACTTTCTTTGTTGTCACGGCCGATCATCGTGTCCCACTTCGGACAATGCCGGACCCATTTAAACCAATCTCGGCCCGGGGGGTACACACATAGCAGAGCGCAGCGTATTGTAATTCCTTGTTCCTCTGACCAATATCTCACCAGATCTCACCCGCGGCTCCCCACAGTCTCCGGACTGTGGGTGTAAGTTGGGCGGACAAGGGCGGACATAGCCTTTCATGTTGTTACCATGTGAATCTTTTTGCAAGGCTCCGAGAAACATCAGCATTCAAGCGGAGCTTGCCACTATAGTCCACGCTTAGCTAATTGGGCCCATCACTTTCGCTTTTTTTTTTTGAAAAAAATTCTCTGATTTACCACATCGTGGCACACAAGGCGGCACATCTGTTGCGACAGGATGCAAGAAAAAGGGATGACAAGGCAAATGACAAGGCGGTGGTGCCATAAAAAAAAGTTAGTGTCGGACCTTGTGTCGGACGGGCGGAGATCGCCATGGCGGGATGAGCCAATCCCGTGCGGGCATGGTTCGGCATGTGTTTAGTAGAGCTTGCCTAAGGCGGTATGAAGCTTATTTACCGACTGCGCGGTCCTGTTTGATCAGTTTTTAGCTTAGCTTAGGTTATGTAGGCGACCCCCTGGGCTATTGGGAAGACGCCGCTGTGTGCGGGGTTCGGAAGCTTCATTGATCCTGCATGGTCAACGGCACCAGCCTACCATGGGTACGGTGGTGAAGGAAAAAGGGACGTGATTGGTCCGACCGGCACGGTTGCTAAACGAACGAGGCATAGCGACAGTGAATGTGTGAAATGGGCCCGTCAGGGTGAGAACAAGAACAAGGTCGTGTCATGGTGGCTGAAAGGAATCAACGCTTCCGGCGAGATGTATGTTCGAGATGAAACGGTTGTGATGTGTGGGGTATACTAGTATAGCGCGGGGGTGTGGGCGACCCTATGAAACTATGCTAAATGTGATGTGCTAAATGATATTTGGTTTCATTGGACGTGGATGGAGGGAATGAGCGCGCATCCACGCATCGCCTTGTATTTTCACGCATGAACGAGGTGAGGCGAGGTGAGTCGAGCTTAGACCGCCTCGTTTTTCATCGTGATTGTGAGTGCCTCCGGTGAGTTCTCTGTCAAACAAGCTGCAAACTCCTGTATTCAGGCTCACTGGCACTCATCGATGTGCATGAACGGGTCGCATGACCAACTTTCCTTGCGGCGTCAAATGAAAAGTGACCCCGGTGATAGGAGGGGGCCAGACCCTGAACAACAGGGTTTGCTGCGAGTGCCATCCGCCCATTTGCTGTGCAGCCAAAAGTTCTAGTTCCGAGAGGCTGGACACGGCTGTAGTGTGGGGTGACCTTGTATGAATTCCTCGAGGCTGGACACTTCATAGCCATACACGTTCACCACTCAATGATGGGGGTTCCGGAATCCCCAATGAGATCGCACCATCATGCATGCATCATCAGCTGAGACGCACAACATGTGGTGCTTTGTATGGAGCATACACTGGCATATGTTTCGGCATCTGTATCTGGCGTTGGTCTGCCTGCGAACCGGAACGAGGAACAACGGCCAACGCGGAAGCAAGTTTGAAGCTTGTAGCTTGACATGACTCGGAACGGCGCTCCTCCATGACTCGGGTTGAACGTGTTCGTTTCTAAACCTGTGCGTGTTGGGGACGATCCGAGGGATGTGGCGTTGCACATGCGCGAATTGGGTTGCGCAATGTGGGCACATGATGACCGGCGCTACGCCTGCGAGGAAGGACTTGGGCCGACCACGAAGACCTAGGAAGGCGAGGAGTCGTGTTCGGGGTTGTGTTCGCAGCTATCTGAGTCAAACATAGCGATAACACTACCCCCATAATCGGTGATCATGAGACCTTCACCGGGTATTGCGTGTACCGTGTGTATTGAAAAGTGAATTTGGGAGGGCAGTGAATTTCTGAATCGGCATGGCCGAGGCCGCCGAGAGGCCCTGAGATAGTGGCAACAGCATTCGCAACTCGTGTACGAGTACAGGTAGTAACAGTCATTCGGAGGCGGCGTTGTAGAATAGAATCCATGTTACCAAATTATGCATACACGCGCTGGCAGGCCCCGTCATCACTGTAACACGGATATGAACGAATGACGGGAAGCGTTTGACAATTGCGTGATGGGGGGAGGGGGGATGGCGCGAAACGTGATTAAAATTCGTAGCAGAGAAGCAAAAGTCGCCGCTAAAGCGTGAACACAAAGATGGGATCCATATCGAGGCGAGGAAGGTTTCCGTACGAATAAAAAAACAAGCGTAGCCTCAGGCCGAGTAGAAGTGCTATCTTTGGACGTAAATGTGACTCCAAGGGAAGTGGATCGTTCAGAGAATGAGTTCTAACATGCATGAGAATAAGTACAGTATGCATATCGCGCGATAGGCTCACGGCATATTTGAAAAGTTCCGAGATGTTTCGCCGCAGGAGGTAGGTAGGGTTCGCGAGGTTTCCGGAGGCACGCAATCCAAGAATAACAAACGCCGGTTAAATCTTAAATCCTAGAGCCTGAGGCCTGAGAGAGCTTTGCGAGGCAATATAACTGACACGTAATTCCTCTCACAGCTGGAGACGTGTCACCTTTACATAGGCTATCCGAACTGTTCGGCTTTACAGCGCTGGACACCAGTACCTGATTGATGCCAACTGGCAGCACTCAATCCCGATAATGGCAAGCGAACCAGAAGGGAGGAATAGGTGCCGATGCTACGCAAGTGTCAGGATCTTGTGCACACCAATGGCGCTTTTACTGATGGTGCATAAAGCACCTGTTCTGAATCATGCCTGGTGAGGCGGGTGAGTGGCGAAAGACGGCGATGCAATGATGACAGTGACAAGCGGGACTCACACATTGCCAAACTTGATAAAGTTACGGTGATCACCACCCAGAAAGCTGTGTGTATGCATGAAAGGGCATGTTCGCTGTGAAGATATCTCCGGTCCCTCGAAGAGGCGACCACTATTCAATTCACAGACAGGTGGATGCCTAGATGATTGACACGCCCTGAGGTGTCGGAAATATGATTGAATCGAACATGAACAGCGTCCGAGCAAAGTGCATGAGCTTGGAAGCGAAGAGGTAAGGGTTTGGCCAGAGGCCGGTCCAGAGGTACAATAGACTGCGCTGCTAAGATCAATGTATGTACGTTTCAATGGTTATGCTGGCGTGCAATCTTACCTTGTAAGACTACTATTCGAGGTGTGAGTCGTGCCCGCCCCTGTTTGAAGGACTAAGGGAAGAGGAAGAGGGATCCGTTACAGTCCCGGCTAGGTCAGGCAGCCTCGCGCTGGCGTAGAGCCTAGCCCCACGGCAAGAGGGGCTGACGTAATCGTATCACTTCACCCTGCAAGTGGCAAGTGGCAAGTGCAAGAGCAAGAGCAAGAGTACGAGCGCGACATGGACGTCGTCAAGGCCGTCGAAACTTACATTATCAAAATGGTCTCTGTACCGCCAGCAATGAAAGTATTGCTCCTCGATTCACATACCGTACGTGATGATGCCAGCATATCGACGTTTGTTCTGATGGCACTCCCTAGACTCCAATAGTGTCCCTGGCCTCTACGCAGTCAATCCTTCTTTCACACCAGGTTTACCTCACTGATAGGATCGACAACAATAAGCGTGAGCGTATGGCTCACATGAAGTGCATATGTTTCCTGCAGAACAACGAGGACAGTCTCGGCGCACTTGAAGCCGAACTCAAAGAACCAAAATACGGAGAGTATTACTTGTGTCAGTGGGTGAATGCCATCATCCTTTGGCACCTCGTCACCTTTGTTGTTCATTTTTGTTCCTCTAGATTTCAGCAACATCTTGAGCAAGACCGCCATCGAGCGCCTAGCGGATGCAGACGAATATGAGGCCGTGAGAGAAGTTCAGGTATTTCTTTGCGTATCTCTGTCACTCCTTGGCTAAGATCTTAACACTCTTATCACTAGGAATACTTTGCTGATTATGCGCCTCTCCTCCCTTGTCTCTTTACTCTAAACTACGCTCCTTCCCCTGCTACCCCTTTATATGGTTCATCTCCAAGCACCTGGGATACAAAGGCATTGGAACGGCATGTTCAAGGACTGATCGCGGTGATGCTTAGTCTGAAGAAAAAACCAATTGTTCGCTACGAGAAGATGAGTGGTATGGCCAGAAAGCTTGCCGTCGACTTTCACGTACGACTTTCAGCTCTGTCCACCGAGCACTTGTATTCAGTCTGTACTAGAGTCGCGTTCAAGCCGAGTCTCAATTGTTCGATTTCCGGTCGACGCAGGTTCCACCTCTACTCCTCATCCTTGACAGGCGAAACGACCCGATCACACCCATGCTCTCGCAGTGGACGTATCAAGCGATGGTCCATGAACTGCTAGGTATTCGCAATGGCCGCGTGGACATGAGTCGGGTGCCAGATATTCGTCCGGAGCTCTCAGTGCGCCTTGGTATCAGTGGCCATATTGGACACGTCATCTCACTCGTTCTGTTCAGGAAATCACGTTGACCACTTCGACCGATCCGTTCTTCCAGGGTCATCACCTCGCAACATTTGGAGACCTCGGGACTGCACTCAAGTCGTACGTACAGTCATATCAGGCGCGCTCCCTCGCCCAGCAACCCTCTTCAATCAATTCAATAACGGATATGAAACGGTTTGTGGAAGAGTACCCCGAGTTCAGGAAACTCGGTGGGAACGTGAGCAAACATGTGGCGCTCGTAGGGGAGCTCAGCCGGCTTGTGGACGATGATAAGCTCTTAGAGTTGGGTGAGGTGGAGCAGGGCCTCGCAACAAGAGCTGGGGCAGATTTGAAGGTTTGATTGCTTTGCGCCGCCCGCGCTGGATGTTCACCGGGGTTTACGCAGAGCGTCCAAGGGTTCATTACCAACAACAGCGTCTCTTCTCGGAATAAGCTTCGCCTTCTGATCCTTTATGCGTTACGGTACCAAAAGACGCAAACAAACAACATTGGGTCACTTATTACCCTTGCATTAGAAAACGGCGTTCGGAAGGAGGATGCCCGGGTAAGGATGGGGTTATATTCGACTTTTTAGGACACTGTATTGATTGATACCAAAGCTGGTCTATGCCCTTCTGAATATTGCAGGCGCTGATCACCGTCAAGATGACCTTTATTCAACCGAATCGCTGCTTGCCTTGGGACGCTCGGCACTGAAGGGATTGAAGGTCGGCTATAGTCGCACTGAACAAACTCGTAACTCATGTCACCGTTACTAGGGGGTGGAGAACGTGTATATGCAACATACGCCGCACTTATCCGAGACATTGGAGAATCTTTTCAAAGGAAAATTGAAGGAGAACAGCCATGCATTCTTGGAGTCCGCGGGGCCAAACGCGGGGTTGCAGCGGCACGTCTTCTTGTAACCAAAGTTGCGGGGACGCCGCCAGTATTGATTGATCGTTTAGACCTCAAGACGTGATTATTTTTATGATCGGCGGTACCACCTATGAAGAAGCGCGGACGGTTGCATTGCTCAATCATGATTCAACAGCCGGTAGCACCGGGGGCGCGCGTCTATTGCTCGGCGGCACTTGCGTGCATAACTCATCGAGGTGCGCATAAGTTACGTTCACCGTATCTCAATAACCCCGTTATCAATGCGGTTCTCGCAGTTTCCTTGAGATGGTAGAATCTGCAGCGGCCAGCTTCCCGGCCTCTGTTTATGAACCGCCACCAGAATCGGCGTCAAGCGCGCCGGCGCTGAACGTAAACCTCGGGGGCGTGAGTCTGAGCTTGGGCGGGCCCGCTGGTACAGGGGTATATCGGACGAGCGGTGAGGCGAGCGGGTTGCAAGCGGATGGGATCCGTGACGGAGTGCGCAATCTTCTGGGCAAGGTGAAGCAGGGCGTCGATCGAATCGGGTTACAGTAATTTTTAGACGCGTGACTTTGCGTTGGTTGGGACACGTCGCCTTCAAGTTGTCTCTCCTTTAGTAGCATCACCCATCCTTCTCCTTCCTTACTACCGTTATTCTCCTTATTACCATATCCACTAAATGCCAGCTAAGACCCTATTTGGTGGTCTCAAGACCATGGATGCCTTTGGCAAGGTCCGTCATGTCATGTAGCCCTGCCCTCCTACCCGACAAATCAAATCCTCATTTGCCGCCCAGACCATGGAGGACGTCAAAGTCAGAACACGCACGGGAGCGTTTCGTGCGTACATCCGTAGCTTGTGAATAAAAATAGGGCGCCAATCTCGTCTTTGCACTCGCAGTGACTTTGGTCTCTGTTGCGATCATCCTATCGTTCACAGTCATGGAATTCCTCGACTACCGGCGTGTCAACATCGACACGTCCGTCGTCGTCGACCGGAGCAGGGGCGAAAAGTTGACCGTACATCTTAATGTAACTTACCCAAGAGTACCATGCTACCGTGAGTGCACTGGTTACCGGTTACCATCCCAATGTTTTCCCGCCGCCGCCGCCATTCTAACGACCAATTGACGCAGTATTGTCTCTCGACGTAATTGATATTTCTGGCGAGCTCCAGCGCGATATATCACACAATATCGTCAAGACCCGCCTCACAGAGGAAGGAACGGTTGTCCCAGGCTCGCACACCGCCGAGCTTCGCAATGACATTGACAAGCTGAACGAGCAACGCGCATCCGGATACTGTGGCTCATGCTATGGCGGAGAACCTCCCGAGAGCGGGTGCTGTAATTCGTGCGATTCCGTCCGCGAGGCATATACTCAGAAGGGTTGGAGTTTCGGCAACCCCAGTGCGATTGAGCAGGTGCGGACCCTCCTCGTTCCCTCCCTTCCAACCGTCGTCGTCCTGCGCAGACTCTGAGAGAGAGCAAATAGTGCGTCGAGGAACACTGGTCCGATCACATACGGGAGCAGGCGTCGGAGGGCTGCAACGTCGCCGGTCTCGTACGAGTCAACAAGGTCATCGGAAGCGTCCACATCTCGCCAGGACGGTCCTTCCAATCAGCCCAGTCCCAGTTCTACGAGCTCGTTCCATACCTCAAGGACGACGACAACCGCCATGACTTCTCACATACCATCCACTACATGTACTTCACCGCGGATGATGAGGCGGACGCGTCAAAGGCGCAGGTCAGCAAAGAGATGCGCGAGCGCCTGGGTATCTACCAGAACCCGCTGGACGCACATATGGCGAGGGTGCGTCGATTTTTGCCGTCCGTTTCGATTCGGTGTCGCAATGGCTGAGAACGTGGGCATATACGAACTATGATAGACGTCAAAAGCACAGTACATGTTCCAGTACTTCCTCAAGGTCGTATCCACCCAGTTTCGCACCCTGGACGGTCAGATCGTCAACTCGCACCAGTATAGCGTCACGCACTTTGAGCGTGACCTTTCCACCGGCCAAGCAGGCAACACAAATGAGGGTTTACAGATACAACACGGTATTGTAGGTGTGCCGGGTGAGTTGTTGTCTTAGTTGCTGTTTGCTCTGCAGAGCAGCGAGTGACTGATTCTGACCATCGCACAGGCACCCTCTTCAACTATGAAATCTCGCCCATCCTCGTTGCCCATCGAGAGACCCGCCAATCATTTGCGCACTTTTTGACATCGTACGTCTTCTCCGTGTTCTTTCCGTTTTGCTCAGACATTCCTGACGTGGAGCTCAGAACATGTGCCATCGTGGGTGGTGTGCTCACTGTGGCTTCTATCCTCGATAGTGCGCTCTTTGCAACACAACGTAGTTTCAAGAAGAACGCGGGGACGAACGGACACGCCAATGGGAAGTTGATGTGAGCTCTTGTATATGCCAGATGATCTGGATCGCATGACTCTCGACTCGATGTACGACCATATATGGCTTATTCACTCTCTCGCTCGCGTATAATACTGTATGGACTGTCCGCAATATTACCATTCATTTGTTCATGCGTCGTGCAACCCCGATTGGAGGATGTGGTCGAATTCATAAAGGAGGAACCAAGGTGCTGAGAGTCCAGGACAGTACAAATTAAATACAGACTCCGAAAGACAGAGAAGATGAATGGGTCACTTTCGCCGCTTCGCTCGTGTTATACTCGCAGAGTTCAATACCTCATTCCTACGCTTCCGCGCTGACGTGTCCGTCGCCATTGGGCGCGACACCGCGGCATTTGTGAGACTCTTGGTACGGGGAGGCCTCGGGATGTGGATTTCGTGCGGGAGGCGAGCTTTCTGAGGAGTATTACCCTATGAATCTGGGCGAATCGACGCGAGAGCCTCGGGGAGGGGACGAACCTTGGCGTACATCATCAACTCGTCGTCTTCCTCGTCGGGCTGGTGGCGGATGTGCTTCTTGCCCCACGGGACTGCCTTACCATCCGCCCCAGGGGAAGAAGACGCTATCGCATTCTCAACCTCCTCTTCGTCTACGAATTCATCACCTCCTCTTCCACCACCATCACCACCGGTCGATCGCGATTCGCCGCCGCCGCCGATGGAATCGCTCGCATCGGAGGTCACGCGCCGACTAACCCGACGTGAGCTGGCGCTAGACTTGCGCCGCCCCACGCCGGCGCGAGATGTCGACGGGGGCTGTAGTAGCAAGGCCGAGTCCGGCCGCTCCGGCTCGAGGTCCTCCTGTTCCTCCTCTTTCACGGGGACTTCGATGAATGCCTGTACGCGGCGGACTACGCGCGGGAGTAGGGCCTTGGTAGGCGAGTGCGGGAGGTGGCGCGGGGGCTTGTTGTCGACGCGGGCGGACGAGGATGCAGACGCGGACGCGCGGCGCTTCGTGGCGGAGGACGTGGCGGACGAGTTGCCGCCCTCGCCAGGGATGATGGGCAGGGGCACCGGGACGTACTTTGGGGTGATGTCTTGTGGTGCGAGTGTGCTCTGTTTAGGCGGGCACCGTGGTAAGCGATGTCGAGCGGTGAAGGGGGTGCGCGGTGGGCGGACCTGCGACGATGGCGCGGATAGCTGCTGGCTGAGGAGGCGCGTGTGCTCGGCGTCCACGCGCAGGAACTGGTCCTTCCAAGCTTTTATTTCCCCGCGGAGGGTCTCTTCGAGGCGCAGGCATTGGTCTTTCCATTGTTGCGCCTCCTGGCGGAGCTGGTTGACCAGTTCGGCTTGGTGGGTATTCTGCATCAGGCGCGGGCGCACGCGCAAGGGGAGAGGTCGGGATTAGATGGACCGTCTGTCAAGCTCGGCGAACGAGTACTTTACCACGACTAATGCACTATTCGCCTGCGACGAGTGTAAGCAGAGTCTATGCAAGGTGTAGAGAGAGGCGAGGCCGCGCACCTCTGACTTCCACTTGTCCACTTCCGCGACCCAGACCTGGGTCTGTTCCCTGCTCGCATTGAGATCTCGGAGCGCATCGTCGCGCTCGCGCCGAAGGGCACGGAGATCGTCCTCGGCTTGACTTAGCCTTGCACGCGTCCCTTGTTCGTAAGCGCGAAGCTGAAATGAGTGAATGATGGATCTGAGAGGAAGGTAGTATCCCGGCCTACGGCAGACACTGTCGCCTGGGAGAACTGTTTGAAGGCCTCCGCGACAGCTACGGATGGATCTGACATGAGTTGTATCGTCGTTGGGAGTCGTGGTTGGCAGTGCGGTCTGCGTTCTGATGGGGTCGTGGGTCGTGTCTGTGTCCGCGATCAGGTCACGAGGTCCGTGGGTCATCCCTCGTGCCACGTGTCGCATCGCGTTCGGACGGATTCCCTTCACACTGACAACATGATTCTGTTTTTGCACGAAGAAGCCAGGAAAAAGCAGTGACTAATACTTAAGAATTTTTCACAATCCATAATTAGAAAATTATCATAATTAAATTTTATGTCCATTCAAGA
>Ga0137385_10000656_pt1 | contig 28452 bp, 24 predicted proteins | sample SagtaG_FD_104921 | JGI IMG/M metagenome (GOLD analysis project Ga0137385, IMG submission 104921) | Vadose zone soil microbial communities from Sagehorn Ranch, Mendocino, California, USA - Sage2_R_80_16 metaG | ecosystem: Environmental > Terrestrial > Soil > Vadose zone | place: USA: California... | reverse complement strand
TGTCGCGGATGTTCGTGCAGGTCCTCGGCGACGTCAGCGAGGTCACCGCGGCCTGCGGCGGCGCACTGCCCAGCTCGATGGGGCTGCTCACGGCGCGGTTCGGGCTGCCAGCCGTGCCGGATACGGAGGTGTACCGGCGAACCCTGCGCGCGGCGGTACATGACTGATCGGCCACCGAACCCACAAGGACTACAGACATGAATGAGGACAACTGGTCACCACCGGACCTGGGCTCCGCCGTCGCTCTGGTGACGGGGGCGAGCCGCGGGGTCGGCCGTGGGACGGCCACGGCACTGGGCAAGGCAGGCGCCACGGTGTATGTCACCGGGCGTAGTACCCGGCGCTGGGCCGGCACGACCGAGGGCCTTGCGGGCACCGTCGAGGAGACCGCCGAGGTCGTCACGGCCGCCGGTGGCACCGGTATCCCGGTGCGCTGCGATCACACGGACGATTCGGACGTCGCAGCGCTGTTCAAGCTGATCGCCGGCACGCACGACCGACTCGACCTGCTGGTCAACAACGCATGGTGCGGCTACGAGCGGTCCGCGGAGGCTCGTTTCGACGCGCCGTTCTGGGACCAGCCGGCCTGGCGGTACGACCTGTTCGCCCGCTCGCTCCGGGCGCAGTACATCGCCGGCCAACACGCGGCACGGCTGATGCTGCCGGCCGGCCGCGGACTCATCGTCGGGATCAGCTACACCGATGGGGACACCTACCTCGGCCAGGCCGCGTACGACATGGTCAAGCCGGCGGCCAACCGGCTGAGCCTGGGGATGGCCATGGAACTGCGCCGGTACGGTGTCGGGTCCATCAGTCTGCTGCCCGGACTGGTGCGGACCGAACGGGTCGAGGCGGTGTGGTCGGCTATTGGCGACGGGCCCGCCGCCGTGGCGCACTCACCGGAGTACGTCGGCCGGGCGGTGGCCACGCTCCTGGCCGATCCGGACGTCAACCAGTGGTCCGGCCGGGTGCTGACCGTCGGCGACCTCGCGACACGGTACGGATTCACCGATGTGGACGGTCGCCGGCCGCCGCCGTTCACGCTCGATGGCCGGATGTCACTGGCCACCCGGATGGCCCGCCTGCACCGTGTCGCCAGTCGTTCGGCACCGGCGGCCACCCCGTGACCGCCGTTCGGACTCCGCTCCGGGAAAGGGGACGTCGATGAACGGACGAGAACACCGCTGGTTCGTCCTGATGACGTCGGTGCTTCCACTCGGCGGCCTCGGTGTCGCGATGTTCCTGCTGTGGCAACGGGTATTCGGCTTTTCCGACCTGGTCGCCCTGGTGGTGATGTATGTCGTGTGCGGTCTTGGCATCTCCATGGGGTATCACCGGCTGCTGGCGCATCGGTCCTTCAGGACCACGCGGGCGATCCGAATCGTGTTGGCCACGGCCGGCGCGATGGCCGGTCAGGGGCCACCGCTGATCTGGGTGGCCCATCACCGGCGCCATCACCGGGTCGCCGATCGGCCGGGTGATCCGCACAGCCCGCACCTGGACTTCGAGCCGGGCTTCCGCGGCATGGTGGCCGGCCTCTGGCACGCGCACCTTGGTTGGCTGTTCGACGAGGCACTGGAGTCCGATCCGATCAGGTACTGCTCGGATCTGGTGCGGGAGAAGCCCATCCGCTGGCTCAGCGCGAGATTCGTCCCGGTGGTGATCGGCGGATTCGTGCTGTCCGGCCTGATCGGACTCGCGGTCGGGCACACGCTCGCCGCGTTCGTCACCGGGGTGCTGTGGGGCGGTGTCGTCCGCCTGTTCCTGGTCAACCACATGACCTACGCGGTGAACTCCGTCGGTCACTACTTCGGTCGGCGCCGTTATCCCACCAACGACCAGTCCAGGAATGTGGCCTGGCTTGCCCTCGCCTCGTTCGGTGAGGCGTGGCACAACAACCACCACGCGTTCCCGCGTTCGTTCCGGCACGGCATGCGGTCCTGGGAGGTGGACATCTCGGCGTGCCTCATCGCGTCGCTCGAATGGTTCGGACTGGCGACGAACGTGATTCGGATCGGTCCCGAGCGCATGGCGATCAAGGAGTCGAACGGCCGTGTTGCCGCGGGCTCGTTCCCGGCCGCGGCCGCCGTGCCGCTGGCACACCGGAGTCCCGCCTCGGCCGTGTCCGCCACCGATGTCGAGTGACGGCGGAGAGCCGCGGACGCTGATCTGGGACGCGCTCGACGACACCTCGGCCCGTGGCTCATTGTGCACCTGGGAGGATGGTCGTTTCGTGGTCACCTCGTGGTGCGGCGTGCTCTCCCGCGCGCGACGGGTGGCGGCACGGTTGCGGGGCTTCGGGGTCGTCCCAGGAACCCGGGTCGCCTGTGTACTCACCAACTCCGTACACGTCGTCTGCGGCCTGCTGGGCGTCTGGCTGGCGGGCGGCGTCATCGCATCGGTTCCGTTGCCCAGCAGGGGAGCCGACCCACGGGAGTACCTCCGGCAACTGGGCACGACCGTCGGCTCGCTGGCCTCGCCGCTGCTGCTGATCGAGGACCGGCTCAGGTGGCTGGTGCCCGATGCGATCGCGGACCTGGTGCGGTCGTGGGAATCCCTCGACGGAAGCGGCCGGATCGACGTGACACCGCCCGACGCGGACGATGTCGCCTTCATCCAGTTCTCATCGGGAAGTACCGACATGCCGAAGGGATGCATGCTGACGTCGAGGGCGATCTCGCGCCAACTCGGCGTGATCCACAGCATGTTCGACCCCGATTCGGGACGACAGCGAATGGCATCCTGGCTGCCGTTGTCCCACGACATGGGGATGTTCGGCTGCCTGCTGTATCCGCTGGTGCGCGACTACGACCTCGTGCTGTCCAGCCCCGAGCGGTTCGCCATGGCCCCACGGACCTGGTTCCAGGACCTGGTCACCTTCCGCAGCACGATCACCGTGGGCACCAACACCGGCCTGCATCTCGTCGCGAGGGCGCACCAGCACAGTCCGCTCGTCGGGAAATTGGCTCTCGACACACTCGTCGTCGGGGCCGAGCGGGTGGACCTGGGCGTACTGCGGCGCACGCAGGCAACCTTCGCGCCCAACGGCCTGGACATGTCGGCGTTCATGCCGGCGTACGGCATGGCCGAGGCCACCCTGGCGGTCACCGCCGGCCACTGGTCACAGCCGCCGAAGGCGGTCGCGCTGGACGCCGTGGCGCTCGCCGATGGGGAGTTGGTCGACACGGCGGCCGACGACCCGCGTGCGACGACCGTGGTGTCCGCGGGCCGGCCCCTCGCGGGGATCGGTGTTGCCACGGCGGATCCCGGTCGCCTGTCGGAGATCCACGTCGACTCGCCGTGCCTTGCCGCTGGCTACTTCGCCGACCCGGTCCGCACTCGGGAACGCTTCGTGGACGGCGGATTCCGCAGCGGCGACCTGGGTTTCGTCCGGGACGACGAGCTCTACGTGGTCGGTCGCGTCGACGATCTGCTGTCGGTGGGGGGACGGAAAGTCTACGCGCGGGAACTGGAAGCCACCGTGGACCTGATCGAACCGGTGCGCCACGGCCGTTCCGTGGTCCTCGACCTGCCGGCCGGGGCCGCCGGTGAGTTGGTTCTGCTCGTCGAGTTGAAACATGACGTGGACGACTATCCGGCCTTCGCGGCCGAGGCAGCGAGGGCGATCATGGCGAAGGCCGGCGTCGGGCTGTCGAGATGCCTGTTCCTCCAGCGCAACACACTGCCGCGCACGCCGAGCGGCAAGGTCCAACGGTTCCGCAGCCGGATTCTGTTGCTACGCGACGAACTGGCGCTGACCGCGGCGGTCGATCTGTGACGCGGACCGAGTCCATTCGAGAACGAGGAGACTTGATGACACAGACATCCGGGAAACCCGACATCCACGATATCGCGAAGGTATACGAGCTGATCAGTGGAGTGGCCTCCACCGCCGTCACCTGCGCTGCGGTGGACCTCGGTTTGTTCGACGCCTTCGATGCCTTCGATACCGAGGTCGTCGCGGCCGACGAACTCGCCGCGCTGGTGGGAGCCGACCCCGACGGCGTCAACCGGCTGCTCCGTGCCCTGGCCGCGCGTGGTCTGGTCGACCAGGTCGGTGACCGCGCCTACCGGCGCCGTGCGGCCTCGTACCTGTTGCGTACCAACGGTGTCAGCAGTGCGGCGGACGTCTGCCGGCTGCTGGACTGGTCGTTGGAGATGTGGCAGCACCTCGGTGTCGCGGTGCGGACCGGTTCCAGTGTGTTTCCGCTCGTGTACGGCAAGCACCTGTACGAGTACCTCGCCACGGACGCGCCGGAGAGCGCGGAACTGTTCAACCGGGCCATGGCCAACAACACCGAACTGTCGATCGGCCAGGCCGTCAACCTGCTCGACATGACCGGGGTGGACACCGTCGCCGACATCGGTGGCGGTGGCGGGCGGCTGCTCCGTGAAGTCCTGGAACGGAATCCGACGACTCATGGTGTGCTGTTCGACCTCGAACCGGTACTGCGTGGCACGGACTCGGCGCTGGCCCGCAGCGGCCGCCTGGCCGACCGGGTCGAACTGGTGTCCGGCGACTTCCGCCGGTCGGTTCCGGTCAAGGCCGACCTGTACCTGATCAAGCAGGTGCTGCACAACTGGGACGACGACACCGCGGTCGGCATTCTGTCGAACATCGCGGCCAGTGCGCCCGCTGGAGCACGCGTCGTGGCGATGGAGCTGATGATCGGTGGCGGCGGGCCACTGGACACGGTCCACACGAGCATGGACCTGCTCATGTTGTTGTTCCTGGGTGGGAAGGAGCGGACCGAACGGGAGTTCGCGGACCTCTTCCGCCGAGCGGGGCTGGACTTCACCGGGGTGGCCAAGGTCGCGGACGGCCTTGTCACGTTGGTCGAGGGCGGGGTTCGCCCACGATGAGGCGCCCACCGAACGCGCGCGGAGAAAGGCGAGACATGAGCGTTGCGAAGTCCGGTGTGGACCACATTCCCGGTGTGGTGCGGTACGAGGGCATCGGCAGGGAGGCGTTGTTCGCCACGGCGACGGAGCTGACCCAGCCGGCCTACCCGCACGACCAGATCTACGGACAGTTCTGCACCGTGCATGATCACATCGCCTGCCCGATCGAGATCGTCTACGACTATCTCGCGGATGTCGAGAACCTCGGCGAGTGGACCCTGAGTACCCGCGACCTCGTACCGACCGGCCGGTCAGGGCGATATGTCGGCACGGACCGGTTGGCGAAGGGCACTCGAATCCACCTTGCGGTGCACGCCGATTCAGTGGCCAGGACCGTCGACTACCACTGCGCCTGGGACCAGGGCGACGATCTGTGGATGATCTATCTGTTCCGATTGGTCGACGCTCGGATCGCGCTGGGCCGGCCGGGCACCGTGGTCATCTGGACGAACTGTCGTCATCCCAACTACGACCGCAATCCCCATCCCGCGCCGGACCCGGGACGCCCCTGGGTGGGGGAGCTGTGGCCCCTGTTCTACGCCGGCCACTCCATCGAGTTGGCCAATCTGAAGGCGATCCTGGAGTACCGGTACGGCGGTACCACTCGGGCGGTGCGACGGGATGTGGCGTGATGACCGCCGTGAGCCTGCTCGACGTGGGCCGGTACCTGCCCGGCGACCCGGTCGGCCTCGACCGCTACGCGGCCCGGATCAACCCGAACACCACCCTGAACTGGGACGCTCCCATGTTCCGGCCGCCTGCCTACCGGCACGTGGTCGGCCGCGACGAGTCCGCGGCGGACATGGTCGAACGGGCGGCGTGCGCACTGTTCGACCGGCTGGGCGCGGATGCCCGCCGGGGGCTCGATGTCATACTCACGAACGTCCTGCTGCCGGACGTCCCCTTCACGGGGGTCGGCGCGACTGTCGCGCACCGCTTGGGCGCCCGGCCGGAGTGGGTGCTCGACGTGCACAACGCGGGCTGTGCGTCGTTCGTCATGTTGCTGCGCCTGGCCAAGATGATCATTGAGACGACATCGGCCCGGACGGCGCTGCTGTGCAACGTGCAGAACGCCGCCGGCACGATCTTCTCGCAGCCGGACGTCATCACCAGTCCGCCGTCGGCGATCCCCGGTGACGGCGCGGCCGCGGCCTACGTTGCGGCGTCGTCGGAGTCGCCAGTACTCGACGTGGAGATCGTCCACCTCCCCGAGGCGGCACCGGACGTGCAACTGGAGTTCAGCGACAACCGCAGGTACTGGGAGCCGGGCAGCGGCCAGCTCAACGTCAGGTTCACCGAAGCCAATGTCGAGAAGATCATCGCGCGGGGCAGCCGCATCGTGCCCGATGTCGTGCGGACGGTGTGCTCGCGGATCGGGGTCGACACCGGCGACATCGACGTGCTCATCACGAATCAACCCAACCAGATGTTCCTGCACGGCTGGTCGACAGCGCTGGGGCTGGACCGAGCCCGGCATCTGGACACCTTCGACCGGTACGGCAATCTCTTCGGGGCGGCCGCGCCGATCACCCTCTCGCATGCCATTGAGGACGGTGCGGTCCCCGACGGCGGCCTGGTGGTGCTGGCCGGGTTCGCCCACGCCGGGGATCTCGCCGGCGCGGCCGCGGTGCGCTGGCGGGCCGGCGGATGACGGCATGTCAGGCCGAGTCGTCGCCGTCGGTCGCCGACGCGATCGTCGACGCGTTGCGGGACTGGGGCATTCGCTATGTGTTCGGCGTCAGCGGGGCGAACATCGAGCACCTGCACGATGCGATCCACCGGCGCGGTGCCGGCGAGCTCACGTCGGTGTTGGCCAAGCGCGAGGACGGCGCGGGCTTCATGGCCGACTGCCGCGCCAGGGTGCATCGCACGCTCGGTGTGTGCTGCTCGACCTCCGGTGGCGGCATGATGAACCTGGCGGTCGGGCTCGCGGAGTCGCTGGCGGACGGCACCCCCGTCCTCGCGCTGGTCGGCCAGTCGCCGGCCGCGCTCGACGGTCTCGGTGCGTTCCAGGAGGCCACCGGTCGAGCGGGTACCGTCGACGCCTTCGGGCTGCTGCGCTCGGTGACCAAGCACACCGGCCGAATCACCGCGCCGGCGGATCTGTGGCCGATACTGCGCACGGCGGTGGCCACGGCGCTGTCCGGCCGGCCGGGCCCGGCCGCGCTGTTGATCCCGCGTGACGTCTTCGAACTCGACGCAGGCCCCCGACCGGCCGACTGGCCGGTGACACTCACCGAGATGGCGTGCCCGCCCGTGGCTGGGCAGGCCGAACTGCGGGGGCTGTTCGCGGCACTGCGTCAGGCGGGTCGTCCGGTGCTGTTGCTCGGGCCGGAAGTGCGTGCTTCCAGGGATTTCGACTCGGTGTCGGAATTCGCCAGGAAGGCGGGCATCCCGGTTGTCACGACCATGTCGGCGCGTGGTGCCTTTCCTGAGGACGACGACCTGTACTTCGGCGTGGTCGGCGCGTGCGGGCATCCCTCCGCACACGAGCTGGTCCAACGGGAGGCCGAACCGTTGGTCGTGGTCGGTTCCGCGCTGGGCGTGCTCGACCGTCAGCCGTTGGCCGGACTCCCACCGGAGCGGGTCGTCGTCCTCACGCTGGACGGCACCGTCGCCCGTGCGGCGTTTCCCGCGTCGCTGGTCATCGAGGGCGACCCGGGGCCAGCCTTCCGACAGCTCGTCGCGATGCTGGCCGAGCAACCGTTCCGAGTGTCGCCACCGGTCGGCTACGCACTGCGGCACTTCCCGCCGAAACTGGAATCGGCGGGCCGAGCCGATGACGACACCCTGCTCGCCAGCGAGGCCATCGCCTCGGTGGCGGCGTATCTACCGGCCGACGGCCATGTACTGGTCGACGCGGGAAACTGCGGCGCGTCCGCATTGCACCGGCTCGCCGTGCCGCGCGGAACTTCGGTGACGGTCGCCCTCGGCATGGGCGGCATGGGATACAGCCTGCCGGGAGCCGTCGGCGCCCAGTTGGGACGGACGAGTGGGCGCACCGTCGTGCTGTGCGGTGACGGGTCGTTCCTGATGAACGGCTTCGAGGTGCACACCGCCGTCGATCTGCGCCTGCCGATTCTGTACGTGGTCTTCAACAACCACATGCACGGCACGTGCGTCTCCCGGCAGCGCCTGTTGTTCGACTCCCGGCTGGAATGCACACGGTTCAGCCCGGTGGACGTCGCCGCGGTCGCTCGCGGTTTCGGTGCCGACGAGCGTCTGTGGGTGGGCAGCGCCGGCACCGCCGCGGCACTCGCCAGGGGACTCGCGGACTACCACGACAACCACGCCGACCGCCCAGGTCTGTTGGAACTGCGGCTCACCCGTGAAGAGGTGCCGCCGATCGTGCCGTTCGTCCGGCCGGACGCCACCACCGACGTGGTACGGCACACCCACCGCCACGGCATTCCGACACGAGGGGAACGGCATGGGAACAGCGCTCGTCACACTCGTCAACCCCAACAGGATCCAGCCGCTCATCACGCCCTACGCCCTGGACATTCTCACGACTTCCCTTGAGCACGCGGGATTCGACGTAGATGTCGTCGATCTCAACCCTCATCCACGTGCGTGGCGCCCGATTCTGATGAAGTACTTCGCGGCCCACCAGCCGCTACTGGTGGGCGTCACCATCCGGAACACCGACACGATCTATCCCCAGGAACAGAAGGTATTTCTCGGCGAGCACCGGGAGATCATCGCCGAGATCCGTCGTCGCACCGCGGCACCGGTGGTCGCCGGCGGCGTCGGGTTCTCGTCGATGCCTTTCGCACTGGTCGACTACTTCGGCATCGACTACGGGGTGAAGGGGCCGGGCGAGGAGATCATCTGCCGACTCGCGTCCGTGCTGGCCGATGGTGGTTCGGTGGCGTCGGTGCCTGGCCTCATCGTCAACGGCCGGGGCCGGGTATACCGGGTGCCGGCCGAACCCGCGGCACCGGCCGGATCCATGCTCCAGGTCGCCGGACACGGGGAGAGCCGCGCCTGGCAGGTGAACCGGAAGATGCCCTACATCCGGCGCTCCGGAGTGCCGCTCAAGGTCGACAACCTGACCTACTACCGACGCGGCGGCCTTGGCAACATCCTCACCAAGAACGGCTGCACCTTCGCCTGTTCGCACTGCGTCGAGCCCGACGCCAAGGGCAATCGCTTCGCCCTGCGCGAGGTGCGCGCGGTGGTGGACGAGATGGAATCGCTGACCGCGCAGGGAGTCCATGACCTGCACACCACGGACAGCGAGTTCAACCTGGCCATCGCGAACAGCAAGGCGGTTCTCCGGGAGATCATCCGTCGCAAGGAGACCGACAGTGGTTCTCCGCTGCGCGATCTGCGGTTGTGGATCTATTCCCAACCAGCACCGTTCGACGAGGAGTTCGCGGATCTGTTGGCCCGCGCCGGGTGCCGGGGGATCAACGTCGCGCCCGACCACGTGCGGGAGGACCTGCTGACCGGTTGGAAGGTCACCGCGCGGGGAACCAGATATTACTCGTTCGAAGACACCGAGCGGGTTGTCGAGTTGGCCCACCGCTACGGCATGCTCACCATGGTCGAGATCCTCTTCGGCATGCCGGGTGAGACGCTGGAGTCCGTGCGCGAGTGCATCGACACCGCGTTGGCCCTGAATGCCACCGTCACCGGGTTCACGCTGGGCCTGCGGGTCTTTCCCTACTCGCCGCTCGGCATGGACCTCGCACGGCAATGCGGTGGTGAGCGCGCCGTGCCCGGCTTGCAGTCCAACACGGCGACCGAGCCGATCGTGCTCCGGCCGATCGAGCGATGCGCCAGCGTCGTGGCCTACGAGCGACAGTTCATGTTCGAGCGTTCGGGTGCTTTCCGACCGGTGTACTACTTCTCGCCCGACCTGCCGGAGGAGTTGGACACCATCGGCCGGTCCGACGGGCGGTGGCTACGGACGGTCGAGCTCATGTGGGACCACGTTCCGGAGCCCGACCACCACCGGGTCATGTTGCCCACCGCACCCGGTTTGACGCGACACGACAACAACTACGCCGACAACCCGTTCCTGACCTGCCTGGTACAACTCGGCCACCAGGGCGCCTTCTGGTCGCGATGGCGCGAACGCGACCAGATCATCGAGGCGGCCAGGGCCAGTGGCATCACGGTACCGCACGGGGCTTGACGCATTCGGTCCCCCACCGCGCCAGGCGGGTGAGGGACCGAATCGCCGTCGGGCGGTCGTCACAAACCGAGCAGTGGTACATCCGACGTGCCGAGGTGGTAGTCACGAACCGTGTTGATCAACTCGTCGGCGTCGAGGTAGCCGTCATGGTCGCTGTCGATCTTTTCGAACGCCAGGTCGGCGTCCTCCTGGGAGAGGCCGATCGCCTTGCCCCACTTGCGGAACTCCTTCGGGCTGACCAGGTGGTCGCCGTCGGTGTCACACAACTCGACGATGGCTTCGATCGTTGCGCGCAATACCTTGTTGAACCCGGCGCCACCCGCGGACAGCACCTCGAACTCGACCACGGAGACGAACTCGTCCGCACTCATGGCGCCGTTGACGCCGCTACCGGCCTTGGGTGCGAGATAGTCCCAGATACCCAGGTAGGAGGCGATCACCTGGCGACCGACCGGTGAGTCGGGGGACCCGCCGAACGCCTTGACGGTCCGGATGGCCTCCGCTTCGTAGTCGGAACGCTTGACGGTGCCGTCATGGTCGGTGTCCCACAGTTCAAATCGTTGCCGGAGACGCTTCGTCTGGGTGGCGCTCGTCATGTCCGTTACCTTCCTGATTGCACATTGGTTGCGCATTGTCGGGCGCCGGGTCCGGATCACCCACCGAATAACCTACCTGTACCTGGCTGTGTCGTCAGTCACTCAATTCGGTGATGACGCTGTGGTTGTCATCAAAACTGTGCTCGTCATCAAATTTGCTGAACGTGTCGCGTGCGTTCGGGTTTCGTTTATGGGCACGCACGGCTCGTTCGCGTGAACCCTGACTTCGGGCCGGCCCGCCATTGCCTGCCACGCTAGGGTTTCTCGGGTCGACGCGACCGCGCGGGATCGGAGCTGCTGATGTCGGATCGGAATTTCGTGCACCGGGACAGTGAGGTTGTGTCAGACCTCGTTCCGATGCCACCTGGGCGGGGTGGTTGGGGAAAAGCATTGCCCGTTGGTGCTCGGGAGCCGGCCGAGTTTTCTGCGGACTGCCAACCGCCGAAGCGTTACGCCGATGTCGAATATGCACTACGGAACGTGCATCTCGTCATATCGTCGAGTTTCGCCAGGGCCGAGCCCCGACTGCGAGCGCTGCACTACATGTTCGGCCTTTCCGGGATGCTGGCCGAGTCCATCGGGACCCGGCGGAACGTAGCCTCCGGCTCTGGCAAGCGGCACACCGAGGGTGCGCAACGGTTGCTGACCACGGCACGATGGGACGAGGCCGGGGCCAGGGCGAGACTCCGCGATCTCGTCCTGGAGAAGGCCGGCCCTGGCGGTGGTCTTTACGTCATCGAGGCCAGTTTTGCCAAGCGGGGGAGCAGTGCTGTCGCCACCGAACGGCAGTGCACAGTGGAAAATGGGTGGATCGAGAGCTGCCAGAGCGCGATCCTGATGTTCTACGGTGCGGTGGACGGTTCGCTTTTCCTTGTCGACATCGATCTCTACGTGCCGCCGAGTTGGGTGACGAGCGCGGACCGGCGCCGTCGCGCGAAGATGCCACCGCACATCGGGTACCGGTCCAAGTCACGGATCGCCCGTGACATGGTGAACCGCGCGACAACGCTCGGGCTTCATCCCAGCCGGGTCGCCGTGTCGCTGTTCTGCCCGGAGAAGTCCTCGCTGCTCGGCTGGTTGCAGAGCAGGAGAATTCAGTACCTGGCCGCGCTCACCGCGGGGGAGTTCCGGGACATCGCCACTGTCCGGTCGCTCATGCCGGCCGGGATGATCCTCACGGACAGGCCAGCGGCCGCTCGTGGTTCCGCCGCACAGTACCCGATGGCCGCCTACTTCCGGGCGGCTTCGCGACGTCCGCTGGCGGACAGCGACATGAACCGGTTGATCGCCGATGTGCGGCGGCTGGACCTGCGTTGGCGGTTGATACGCCGGCAGATCAGGATCGACCACTACGAAGTCCGTAGCTGGCACGGCTGGCAGCGGCACATGACCTTGGCGATGGCGGTGCAGATCGCCCTACAACTGGCCGGCCACTGAGGCCTGGATGCTCGCCCCGGCTGAATTATGGCACGAGCCGGGCTGTGGCGCCCTGGCGCAGGCGTTGCGCGCTATCATTGTGTCAATGCATCGGCCGATGCGTGACAGAATGTTCGCGAGAGAACTCATCGATGGATTCACTGGATCGAACCGTCCGGCAATGGGCCGCATTGCCCAGAGAAGTCCTGGCCACGACGGTGGCTGCCGCGGTTCGTCAGCCGCCGCAGCAACCGTCGCGCTTCTGGCGCGCGGTGAGCGACGATGTCGTGCTGGCCGCGGCGATTCGCGGAATCCTGGCGGGCATGCGCCGTGACAAGCAGGGCAGTCGCGATGAGAGCTTCTGGGCCTATCGGATCGCGACGGTCCGCGCCCTGCTGGACTCCACCGAGCCGGCTTCCGCGGATGTCGACGAGCCTCCCACGACTTCGATGCCGGTAGCCTTCTCCGCTACGTCTCAAGCGCCGGTCGCCGGTCCGCCGGGGGAGTCGGTGCCCGATGGTCCGACGACCCTGTCAGTTCCGAGTATCGAGTTCCTCGCTCCATGATCAGCGCTGTTGGCAGCTGCTGGCTTCTCGGATCTTCTTCCGGCTGAACAGGTCTCAGTGCCGATGCGGATGCCGAGCAGGCTGTATTCGCGCATGGCATCTCTACGCTGTCGAGACAGCACTCATTCCGCGGATGCCACGGTGGATCTGGGATGTGCGGCACCCATTGGCTGAGTCGCGGGTCCGGACGGCGCGGCGTCGAGACACCACTATGGTGCATCTGGTGCGCAAATGCAGTACCGCTCTGGGGCAAACATCCACTTATGCCCTATGTCCGATGGCACGGTAGCGCGATCGTGTCGAGCCGTTCACTAGATCGAGATCTGGCCGCCACACGTTCCGCAACTGGCCCTCGGTGGTGCCGTGTGTCGGCGTGGTGCGGGACGGTCGGAGCACCAGGGCTCTGCGCGCCGATTGCCCGGACCACGTCTGCTTACGTTTCCATCCAGTATTTCACCGGATAGGATCAAATAATATCGAGTCGTGCCGTCGTGCTCTACGGTGGACGCCACTGAATCGTCAGCATAATTCACAGGAGCCCAGATGGACGACGTTAGTGGAACGACGCAGAATGTCCTTTCGGAACGTCATACGAAGTCTGCCGATGTTGGCGCCGAGTCGATGGACAGGGCAGCTGCGGCCGCGATCCTCAACGCCGTCGGTGCCCGACTGCGGACCGCGCGTCTGAACCAGGGTCTGAGCCTGGCGGAGGCGGCCGCGCGGTTGTACATATCTGATTCAGTGCTGTCGCGTCTGGAACGGGCTGGGCGCGATTCCGGCCTGCTTCGCCTCATCATGACCAGTAGTGCCTTGGGCATGCGGCTGAGCGACGTGCTACGACTTGCAGAGGACGACGCCTTTCCGTTGGGCTCAGCACCATGGACGGTGTGTCGGACCACGGCGTCGCACGGAGTCACGCCAGCTGATGAGTGATGCCCGCCTCCGGTCGGATCGGACTGATCCGGCTACCGCTGGTCGAGTGGTGATCTCGGCGCCCGCAGCGCCGCGGACGGTCGTATCCGTGCCGGCAGCACATTCAGTCTCTTGTCGCCGTAAGGCAACCTCGTCATCGCGGTCTGTTCTGCTGCGTCGTGCGCACGGCGGCACCATGAGGAGGAACCCCGATGAACAATGAAGCTCCCCGCTGGACCCCGTGATGGCGCTGATCGCCATGGTGTCCGCCAAGTCGGCGCCGGGAATTACCACCAGTGTCGCCCTGCTCGCCTCCGTCTGGCCGAGTCAGGTCGTGGTGGTCGATGCCGACCCGGTCGGCGGCAGCCTGGCGACCGGGTGGCTGGGCGGACTCGCGTATCCCGACCGGAGCATCCTGAGCTTCGCGATCGAGACGGCCAACTCCGGCGTCAGTGGACCGGCCAAACTCGACCGGCACCTGCAACGGGTGCCAGGGGTGCCCGACTGCCTGCTGATGGCCGGACTGACCGACTCGACACAACTCAGGTTCATCACGTCGGCCGCCTGGCACCGGTTGGCCAACGCGCTGAGCGAACTGAGCCGGTCCGGGTCCGATGTGCTCGTCGACTGTGGACGGTTCGGATCGACCACGCCGATGCCGCTCCTGACGGCGGCCGATCTCGTCCTGATCGCGGTCCGCCCGAGAGAACGTGACTGGGGCGCCGCCCGTTGCCTTGCCGGGCAACTGCGTTCGGTGACCGATGCGGACAGGCTGGGCCTCGCGGTGTGCGCAACCACTCCGCTGGGCACGATGGCGACGGAACAGTACCTCGGGTTGTACGCGATCGTCGCACTACCGAACAACCGCCGGGTCGCCATGGCCTTCTCGGACAGAAGGCGTCGATCGGTCGGGTTCGGGCGGTCCCGCCTCGTCCGTACGGCGGCCCGCACCGCGTCCCTGTTGCACGTCGTCGTCAACAAGGACCAGTCAACGGTTCCGCCGCAGGTCGGGGCCGCGAGGGTGTTCGACGGTCCCCAGTACGAGTCGAAATGGAGTGGGTAGGTGTCGATTGTGAAACTAAAGAAAGTTCTCATCTGGACCGGCGTCGCGCTGCTGGTTTTCTTCCTGATCAGCCAGCCGGGACAGTCGGCCACTCTGGTAGGCACCATCCTCAACGATCTGAAGCACGGCGCCGAGGCCGTGATCACGTTCGTCACGTCCATCTTCAAGTAGTCCGGGCCGGTGCCGTTTGTTTCGGCACCGGCCGCCCAGTCCGCGCACCCGCACACGATGGACGGCCCCATGGCGACGCGCCCCCTCCGGGTGGCACTTTTCTGCCGGAACCCGAGCCTGCGGAAGAATATGGAGACCATCGTCGCCGGCGAGCCGGATTTGCGGTGGATGGGCTCGCTGGAGGGCGTCGGGGCGGTCATCAACCTGTGCGGAACCGATTGCCCGGACGTGTTGGTGATCGACTCCTGCAGCGACCCCGACTGGCGGCTCTGTCTCGTCGCGACAGGCCTGTTTCCCAACCTGGCGGTGGTGGCCCTGCTCCACGACGGCTCACCGCACCCGGTGGACGCGGCATGGGGGCTCCTGCACCGCACCAGTGGCATCGTCGGTGTCACCGCGAGGCCCGACCGGCTCCGCGTGGCCGTGCGGGGCGCCGTGCAATTCGGTCGCGCCGTCGACTCGGACGCCGCGGCGCCGATGGTCCCTGCACCTCGCGGTCTGCGCGGCAAACCACTGACCGCGAAGGAACTGGAGATTCTCCAGTTGATCGCGGAAGGCCTGACCGCGGAGAAGATCGCCCGCAGGCTGAGCGTCAGTGTCTGCACCGTGCGCACCCACATCTACCGGCTCCTGCGCAAGCTGAACGCGCGGGACCGGGCGCATGCGGTCGCGCTGTCCTTCCGGATGTCCCTGCTGTCCGTGCGCCACCCCGCCGGACCACCCGGGTACCGGTTCGAGCGGCCGAACTGACCGGAGCCGGCGAATCGGCGGTATACCGACGCAGCTCATCGAGGTGCGCGGCAAGTTCGCATCCGCTGCCGGAGCTCAGTCAGTTCGCTCGCGGCCCGCCGGCAGAACGAGCACTCCGCGACATGGCGACTGACCTGCTCGCGTGGCAGCTGGGCGAGATGCCCGCACAACCAGGCCGCCAGCCGACTCGCCGGCTCGACACAGGCCGGGGACGAGAACGGCACGTGTGCCTGCAGGTACGCCACCCGCAGGGTTTCGGTTGCTGTCGCCACCGCTCTGGCCACCAGGTCGGAGTCCGTTCGGAGCGATGCGGCGATCGCATCGACGGACATGCCCCGGATCAGTAGGCGGAGCAACAGCGCCCGCGGCCGGGCGGGCAGGCTGGTGAACGCGTCGAGGACGAGGGCGTATTCGCGCTCTCGTCGCGCGGACTCGAGTTGGGCGTCGGACAGGCAGCCACCCATGATTCCCTCCTGGCCGGCGAAGAAGGTGGCGGTGTCGGGTGCCGTCCGGAGCATCGCGGCTCGCAACTGGACGAGCAGGTCGGGCCAGAATGGCAAGCCCTGGTCGGTCCCGGCCAGCAGCCCTTCGAGCAGGACGGTGAATGCTTCGGCGGTGAGATCCTCGCTGCTCTCGTACGAGTCGACCAGATGTGTGGCGGCATGGAGAGCTTTCGGCAGGTACCGTAGGTAGAGTTCGCCGAACGCGTCCGTATTGCCGGCGCGTACCGCCCGGACAAGCTGGTCGTCCGGAAGATTCTCGATCCCACCCGGATGGACCGATGGAATCCGTTTCGGATGGGTCCTGGTCATGGTGCCGTCCGGGTATCAATTGCGCGCTGGTCGTGGTCGGTCGGGCGGCATGCCATGGCCTTGTCACGAGTAGGTGTTGACGACGCATGCTTCTCGTAACTGAAAGCCCGCCGGTCACCACATTGGTGTTAGCTCGTTGGTGCTACTTCGGCCGCCTGGCTCGTGACTTTGTGTTATCTCGTTCGGCCGAACGCGCGGTCTTCTGCCCCTGTCCGGTTCTTGTGTCGTGGGCCAGGCATCGATCGGCGCTGGGCGGCACGTACCCTTTCCGGGCGGGATCGCGTTTCGCTCATTCGGGATGAATTGTGGAAGAGAGGCCCAACCGTGCCGGGTTCCGTCGACCTGCACCGCGCGACCGACCTGATGCAGGAGGCCGCGCTCGTGCTGACGTGGAGCGCCACCCATCCCGATCCGGGGATCGGCGACTTTCGTACGAGGCATGCCAACGACGGCGCTCGGCGCGTCCTGGGTGCGGCTGGTTCCGATCTCATCGACCGTGGCCTGCTGGAATTGGGGGTGTCGGCGGACGCCGCGGCGGCGCTGTACCGCCTCTGTGCGGAGGCGGTGCGGACCGGGAAGATGATCGAGCACTGGGCGGTGGCGCCCGATCCGATCACCGATCTCAGTGGAACCTCGTCGATCGTGATGCGGGTCACCGACGTCGACGGCGCCGTCCTGTGCACGTGGGTGCCCCGGTGGCATGTCGTCGGGGAAGATGAGGATCGCCGGCTGGCGACGACGGCGGGGGTGCCGACCGCCGACCGACTGGAGTTGGCCACGGCGTTGGACGCGCTGGGCGGCGTCGGTGTCGGCGTGTTCTCGTTCAACCTGATGGCCGACCAGCTGATCTGGTCGGCCGGGCTGTACAAGATGTTCGGCCGGACATACCGGGACGGCCCGATGGACGTGACCGAATGGCGATCGCTGACCGAGTCGGAACTGGTGCTGTCCAAAGTCTGGCAGGCCTTGATTCGCGACGGTGTGCCGCTGGACGTCGAGGTCAAACTGATCCCGGCCCTCGGCGGCCACCAAGTCCGGGTCACCGCGTTCGCCGTGCCGGGGCCGGATGGACATCCGGCCGCGATCCACGGCTGCTGTTGCGTGATGCGTCCCTGAGTGGCGCCGAACCCGGTTGTGCCGTGAGCCGGCACTGACACGTGTGTTGACCGACCGGCCCACGACGATGTGGGTGTGCCGGTCGATGCCCACCGGCACACCCACATCTCTTACCGACCCTTACCTGTGGTTGTGAGCGGAGCCAGCGCCCGCCGCACCACAGCTGCCCAGGGTCGCCCCGATCAGCCCGGTGAGACTGATGCCCACGCCGATGACCACATCGAGGTCGATATCGGCGTCGACGCCGACACCGATACCGATACCCGCGCCGACGGCAACGTCCGCGGGCGCGGTGTGCGCCGCCGCGACGGCCAGGTGAGCCGAACCATGATGGTTCGGTTCGAGCTGCGCCGCCGATGCCTGGCCGATGCCGCACACCATCATGGCGACGGCTGCCGAAGCGACCACCGCGAGCCCCTGGAGCAGGGTCCTGTGCATTGAGGACTTCCCTTTCATCGTGTCGTCCGGTTCGTTGGTAGGTGTCGCTGGGATGTACACGACCGACAACATAGCTCCCGACGATTCCCGGTCACGCTGAAATCGTCAATTTTGGGGATGATACGGGGTCAGTTTTGAGGACCTTTCTCAATCGAGTGGCTGTTGTGGTGCTGTCGTAATCAACGAGGCTTGCGCGTCTCTGTACGGTCACGGGAAATGCCGCGCGATCTGATGTCGAACACGGAGGCATGGAGTGGATACGTCCTTGAGTTCGGTGCGTCTTCCGCGCGCGCTGAGATCGCTCGCGGCAGTGGCGTTGGTCGTCTGTTCGGCGATCCCGGCCATCTCATCTCCGGGTATCGCGAACGCGGCAGTCGTCCAGCCATTCACCCAGACCTACAACAAGGTCCTCTACGGGGACTTCGTTGTCGTCGGCAACGGCAACATGCGCTGTCCGTCCACCCCGTCGCCGTATCCGTCGCCGCAGCCCGCCTGCGCCGGTGGCGCCGATCGCACGAACAACGCGGTCAACGACGAGTACGACATGCGGTACGCCGATGCTGATGCCGACCCGTCGACCTTCAATTCGAGCACGTCGCGACTGACCGTACCGACCGGCGCCACTGTGGACTTCGCGCGTCTCTACTGGGCCGGCAACACCGGCGAGGTGACCCAGTCCAACGGCCAGCAGTTCACTCCGGGCTGCTCACTCAACGCAGTCACCCTCGATGACCACGCCGTGCTGCCCACCGGCAGCCCGGCGACCCAGGCGCTGCGAGTCACGGTCGGCTCGGGCGGCACGCAGTCGGTCGTGCCCCAGACCTTCGTGGGCGAACCGACACCGGTCGCGGGCCAACCCCAGTATTACAGCGCGTCGGCCGACGTCGCGTCGATGTTCACCGGCGTGCCCAGCGGTTCGCCGGTCGACGTGACCGTCGGCAACATCTGGACCCCGCAGGGCCTCAACTGCTTCGGCGGCTGGTCGTTGACGGTCGTCTACGCGTTCCCGGCGCCCGATCCCACCTACGCCCCGGCGCCCCGTCAGGTGTACGTCTACGACGGCCACGTCCGGCAGGACTCCACTGCCCCCGTGACCACGCTGCCGATCAGTGGTTTCCAGTACTCCGGCGGGCCGGTGAAGCTGGGTGGTACGGCATTCGAAGGCGACTGGGGGATCAGCGGCGACCAGTTCCAGGTGGACGGCACCCCGTTGGCCGAGCCGGCCACCGGCGACTCGAACAACTACTTCATCAGCAACGCGCAGGGTGCGGTCAGTCCCACCCCACTGAACAACTTCTCGGTCGACGCCAAGACGGTGTCGCTCCCCAAGGGCACCATCGCGGTCGGGGCCACCAGCATGGACCTCGGCCTCGCCACCAGCGGTGACTCGTTCCTCGCGACCCAGCTCGCGCTGTCGGTGCCGACACCGACGCTCACGGTGACCAAGGAGGTCTGCCAGAGTACGAATCCGGCCGAATGTGGCGCCACGGGGGCCGGCCCATGGGGCAAGTCCACCACGATACCGTCCGGATCGACGGCCTTCTGGCGAATCACGGGGACCAATCAGTCTACAGTGGACATAGGGAACGCCACCCTTGACGACCCGGCCGAACCGGGCTGCGTGAGCGCCGCGGGCACCTTCGCCGTGTCCGCCGGTCAGAGCGTCCAGTTCTACTGCTCGACGCCGAATGTCACCACATCGGACACGAACACCGTCGTGGCACTGTTCGTACCACCCGGTGCGCCACCGGAAACGGCACCGCTGCGCAGCGCGCCGGACTCCGCAACGGCCGATGTCTACGGACTCACCGTCACGAAGGAGGTCTGCCGGTCGCTGAACCCGGCCGACTGCGGCCCGGGTGGCGTCGGGCCGTGGGCGTCCTCGGCCACCATCCCGTCCGGCAGCACGGCCTACTGGCGGATCACGGTCACCGACACGGGCAGTGTTCCGGTCACCGGCATCACACTGAACGATCCGGGCGAGCCGTCCTGTGCGCTGAGCGAGACCGTCGTCCGGCCAAGGGTCGACGCCACCCAGACCGTCTACTGCGCCACCCCGAACGTGACGTCGGCGAAGACCAACACGGTCACGGCATCCTTCGTCCCGCCGAACTCGCCCCCAGGGACGCCACCGGTCACGACGCCACCGTCCTCAGCGACCGTGACGGTGACCAACCTGGCCCTGGCCAAGGAGATCTGCACGTCGACGGACAAGGCAGCCTGCGGTCCTGATGGTGCCGGCCCGTGGGCGAAGACCGCCGCCATTCCCTCCGGCGCCACCGCCTATTGGCGGATCACGGTGACGAACACCGGCGAGGCCGATCTGTCCGGCATCACCGTCAACGACGCCACGGAACCGTCCTGCAAGGCCGCGGTCGACACGTTCGGCCTCAACGCCGGGCAGTCGACTGTCTTCTACTGCGCGAGCGACAACGTGACCACGACGACCACCAACACGGCGTCGGCGTCCTACCTGCCGCCGACGGCGCCGCCAGGCTCCCCGTCGGTGACCACGCCACCGGATTCGGCCACCGTCGACGTATACGGCCTCACGGTGCTCAAGCAGGCGTGCTCCTCGCTCGACCCCGCCGACTGCGAACTCGGCCTGTCCTGCATGGTCTCGAAACACCAGAGCTGCGGGGGCGGTGCCGGTCCATGGGTGACGAGTGCCATCATCCCCGTTGGCAGCACGGCGTTCTGGCGGATCACGATCACCAACACCGGCACCGTCCCGATCACCGGCATCAGCCTGGTCGACGAGATCGAGCCGTCCTGTGTGACCGCCGCCGGCACCTTCACACTGGCCGCGGGCGCGTCCAACCAGGTCTTCTGTTCGACGCCGAACGTGACCGCCGACCTCGCCAACGCCGTCACGGCGTCGTATCCGCCGCCGGGATCGCCGCCGGACACCCCGCCGGTCGTGACGGCGCCGTCGACGGCAAGTGTGGTGGTCTCCGATCTCGCGGTGGCCAAGGAGGTCTGCCAGTCGACCAACGCGGCGGACTGCGGTGCCGGTGGTGCCGGCCCGTGGGTGGCTGACGCGTCGCTGCCCGTTGGCAGCACGGCGTTCTGGCGGATCACGGTGGTCAACACCGGCGGGGCCGACCTCACCGGGATAACCCTGAACGATCCCGCCGAGACGACGTGCGCCGGCGCTGCGGGTTCGTTCGACCTCAAGATCGGCGTCGCCGTCTCGTTCTACTGCTCGACGTCGAATATGACCGGGCCGACGACGAACACGGTGTCGGCCGGCTATGTCCCGCCGGGCGCGCCGCCCGACACCGCACCCGTAGTGGTGGGACCGGCGACCGCTGCCGCGAACGTGTACGGAGTGGTCGTGACGAAGGAGGTCTGCCGGTCACTCGACTCGGCGGACTGCGGTGCGGGTGGTGCCGGCCCGTGGGCGACGGACGCGTCGCTGCCCGCCGGTAGCACGGCGTTCTGGCGGATCACCGTGACCAACACCGGCACCGAGGACCTGACCGACATCACCATCGGCGACGAAGCTGAGCAGTCCTGTGTGGACAACGCAGGCTCGTTCTCCTTGGTACAGGGTGCGTCAACCCAGATCTACTGCGCGACAACCGATGTCACCACCGGGATGACCAATACGGCCGCCGCCGAGTACACGCCGCCCGGCGGGCCGCTGACGATCACGCCGCCGTCGCGGGCGACGGTCGCGGTGGCCGACCTGGTCGTCATGAAGGAGGTGTGCGGGTCGCGGACCGCGGCCGACTGTGTGGCCGGCGGCATCGGTCCGTGGGCCAAGACCGCGACCGTCCCCACCGGTGGCACGGCGTACTGGCGGATCACGGTCGACAACACGGGCGAGGTGGACCTGACCGGCATCACCCTGACCGATGAGGCGGAGGCCTCCTGCGTGGACAACGCCGGCGCCCTCGATCTGGCCGTTGGCGCCTCGACCCAGGTGTTCTGTTCGACATCGGGCATCACCGACTCGACGACGAACACCGCGGCGGCGGCGTATCTGCCGCCAGGCGTGCCTGTCGACACCGCTCCCGTGCTGACACCGCCGGACTCCGCCACGGCGAACACGACCGGTCTGGTGGTCACCAAGGAGGCGTGCCGCTCCGCGGACGCGGCGGACTGTGCGGCCGGTGGCGACGGTCCGTGGGCCGCGACGGCGACGGTGCCGGCCGGCCGGTCCGCCTACTGGCGGATCACGGCGACGAACACGGGCAGCCTGGACCTGGTCGGCATCACCATGACCGACGACGCCCAACCGTCGTGCGCCGACGCCGCGGGCGCGTTCGATCTGCTCGCCGGCGCGACAACCCAGTTCTACTGTTCGACCCCGCAGCTGGCAGCGGGAATGACCAACGCGGTCACGGCGACGTTCACGCCACCGGACTTCCCGCCGGTCACGACGCCGCCGGCGGTAGCGGCGGTGCGCGTGTCGAACCTGGCGGTCGGCAAGGAGGTCTGCCGGTCGGCTCGTCGTTCGGACTGCGCGAAGGGCGGCGTCGGGCCATGGTCGGCCGCCGCGACGATGCCGACCGGGTTCACCGCCTACTGGCGAATCACCGTCACCAACACCGGTGAGGTGGACCTGACCGGTGTCACGCTGGCCGACGAGGTGCAGCCGGACTGCGTCGACGACACGGGTTTCGACCTGGCATCCGGCGAGTCGCGGATCTTCTACTGCGCCACGTCCGACCTGCGGTCGGACATCACCAACACGACCCACGCGACGTATCCGTGGGTGGACGCGCCGCCGGACACGCCGCCGGTCGTGACACCGACCGCCAGTGCCACCGTGCACGTCTCCGATCTGTCCGTCACCAAGGAAGTCTGCCAGTCCGCACGGCCGGCCGACTGCGGTCCCGATGGTGCCGGTACGTGGGGAAAGACCACGACGGCTCGACCCGGCGCGACGGCCTACTGGCGCATCACGGTCACCAACGGCAGTGACGTGACGATCCGTGGGGTGACCGTGCGCGACATCAAGCAGCTGTCGTGTACCACGCTGGTACCTGCCACGCTGGCCGCGGGGGAGTCCGAACGGTTCTACTGCGCCACGCGGAACGTCACGGCTGATCTGACGAACACCGTCGTCGCGCGGTACCTGCGGCCCAGTGGTGGGCTGCCGATCGTAGTGGTCACGCCACCGGACAGCGCGTCCGTGTCGGTGCCGCGGCTGGTGGTCACGAAACGGGTCTGTGGCAGCACCTTGTCGACCGACTGCGGTCCGGATGGATCCGGTCCATGGCGTGCGGAACAGGCCATTGCCTCGGGTGCCACCGCGTACTGGCGCATCACGGTCGCCAATACCGGTTCGGTTGCCGTGACCGCGACACTGCGGGACACTGTGGAGCCGGGCTGCGTGACTGCCGCCGGCACGTTCGACCTGCCGGCCGGCGCGAGCCGGGATGTGTTCTGCGCGACCGCGAACGTGACCGACCGGATGACCAACATCGCCCTGGCCGCGTTCCGGCCGGCCGGTGCCGACCCCGAGAGCGAGCCGCTCAGCACGGGACCCGCGTCGGCCCGGGTTCGGGTGATGCGGTCCGTGCCGGCCCCGCCGATCGCGCCGGCATCGGCAGGCGCTCCGCTGGCGTGGACCGGGATTCCGGTCGCCCCGCTGGTGGCGTTGGGGTTGATGACCCTGCTGGTGGGTGCTGCCCTGCTACGGGTGGCGCGACGACGGTAGCGGCCCGAGCCCGCGCCGGAGGCGGGGGTGTGATGGTGAGACAGTGCCGCCGTCACACCCCCGGATGCCGCTGTCCCCACCGGCTCACGTCGAATATCGCGGTGGCGTAGTGACCAGTTTCCGGTGCCGCCGCACCAGGTCCTCGTCCACCGGTTCCACCATCTGGCGGTGAATGTGCTCGAACACGAGACTGGTCCGCACCTCGAACACCGCCGGTTGCGTGACGAGATGATCTGTGATGAAGACGTACAGATCCTCCGCGGAAGGTACCGCGAGATGGAGGATGAAGTCGCTGCTGCCGCTGGTGACGAACAGGTTCAGTATTTCTGGTCTGGTCTCCACCCAGGCCCGGAAATTGCCGACGGCGTTGCTGCCGGATATCCTGATCCGGACCGAGAGAAGAGCCTGCATCGGGCGGCCGGCGGCTGAGACGTCGATCTCGGCGCGGTATCCCAGAATCACTCCGTGTTCCAGCAGCGCCTGCACCCGATCCGCAACCTTCGCGGGTGGCACGCCGACCGCGACGGCCAACTCGGCATTGCTCTGTCGAGCGTGGTTCTGCAGTTCTTTCAGCAGCGCCCGGTCCAGCTCGTCGAAAATCACTACTGACCTCCGTACGTGGATACGGCTGACGGAATCCAGCCGTTCATGGCAACGTGGTGGTGTGCGTTTCCGACTGAATGGTCGGAGCGCACAGATACTGACCCTGCTTCGCTGCCCGTGGTACGGCTACCGTTGGGTGATTCACGCGGACCGAGACGTCATTATGATCTTGTGCGTGAACGTTTGCGGGCTGTGCAAACGTGAGATCCGTTCAAGTATGTGTCAGGTCACGCCCGGAACGACCGAATTGACACATCAGGCTGTTTCTGACCAGACCCCCCTTCGGTCGAAAACTAGACCCCCCTTCAGTCGAATAATCGCCCTCTTGGGTGACTCCGGTCACCAATTTTTGGCATGCCATCATCGTTCTCTGTCACCTTCTCACATCCGCCTGGCTGGATCTCTGTAATCAGCTCGGGTTCTCCGCTGCGAACACGCTGCGAACACGCTCGGTCACGCGTAGTGTCAATGTGCCTAGGTGGGCGTCAGAGAGGTGACCCACGGGATCGGTCAGGCAGGTGGTGATTATGGCGGGGGTTGTCCGGTCAGTTGTCTTCGTGCGGACCAACGGGACGGGGGACTGCCGAGGTTGACACGTTCCTGGTTGGCGGCGGCATATCGCACCCACGGTTTGGTTGCGTGGTGCCCGCTTTACTGTTCGACGAGCATTAATTGGGAAGTAGGCGCAATGGCGGTGGATCGCGAATCAGGTGGCGACCGCACCGATGACATCTTGGCTGATGCCGTTCGAAACGGTGATCGAGAGGCATTTGGCGACCTCTACGTCCGGTACTCTCTGGTCGCCCACCGGTTTGCCTGCCGGTTGCTGGGATCGGCACAGGGCGCCGACGATGTGGTGTCGGAGTCCTTTGCCAAGGTGTTGAACCGGCTCCTCTCGGGCGGTGGCCCCACAACGGCATTTCGTTCATATCTCCTGACGACCGTGCGGACAACACTCTACAAGCAACTGGCTGCCGATCGGATGGTCGACAGGCAGGTCGAGCTGTCCGAGCCGGCGGGACCGCAGACCGACCCGTTGATGGACCAGTTGGACGCGGGGTTCGCGGCCCGGGCATTTCAGACGCTGTCACAGCGGTGGCAGTCGGTGCTCTGGCAGTTGGAGGTCGAGGACAAGTCGACCGCCGCGGTGGCCACGTTGCTCGGTATCCATCCGAATGCCGTGGCCGCACTGGTATTTCGAGCTCGAGATGCGCTGCGAGTAGCGTATCTGCAAATGCATGTGAACACCGATGTCAGTGATGGCTGCCGGGAATCGGCCGTCCATCTGGCCGCCTGGCTGTGCGGTCGATTGCACCGTGCCCAGCGGACACGTGTCGGACAGCATCTCGACTGCTGCGACAGGTGTACGTGTGCGGCCGTCGAGTTGTCGGAACTGGTGACTCAACTGCGGCGTTGGGTACCGCTCATGGTGAGCCAGCCGGCCGACTCGATTCTCGTGCGCAAGACGGCGTAACGCCGACAGTTCCTGCTTGACGTCCCGAGTCACTGTCGTGGCCAAGACCTCGCCCGACATTCGCCGATCGGTTGCCCCGTCGTAGGGCACCGGGTGCCGTGCCGACTCCCACCACGCCGTTCGTATCGCCGGCCAACCGGACCGCACCGGCAGGTGAAACAACGCGGCGACGCGTAACAAAACAGGATGCGCCGGGTCCGTATGTCCATTCCGGACTACAGAAGGGGTCGATCGTGCAACATCGCATGTCGCGGCGGGTTCTGCGGGTCGCCGTATTCGGGCGTCTCCCGTCGCTGTGCCGTAGCGTCGAGGCCATCATCCGGGCGGATGCCGAACTGGACTGGGTCGATGCCGTCGGCAGTGTGGACTCCGCGGTGCAGCTGTGCGAATCCGGGCGGGCGGACGTCGTGCTGATCGATTCCGACAGTGACCCCGACTGGAAGCTGTGTCTGATGTTGACCAAGCTGTTCCCGATGGTGACCGTGGTCGGGCTGCTGGGCGACACCGATCGGAGCCCGGTGTCCGCGTCGTGGGCGCTGCTGCATGGCGCCAAGGGCATCGTGGGCGTCGATGCGGAAACCGAGCGCCTCGGCATGGCCATCCGGGGTGCCGTCCAGCGTGGCCATCACGTCGACTCCGGCCTGGCCGTGTCGACGGCCCGGCCGGAGCAGAAGGCCGAGGTTCGGGGAAAGCCGTTGTCCGCCCGCGAGTACGAGGTCCTGCTGCTCATCGCGGACGGACGTACGGCGGAGCAGATCGGCCATCGGCTGGGCATCGCGGCGGATACGGTCCGGACTCACGTGTGCCACATCCTGCGGAAGCTGAACGCCCGCGACCGGGCCCACGCGGTCGCGGTGGCGTTCCGCCGATCGCTGCTGCCCGGCCGGTTGCCGCCGTCGGCGGACGGCACGAGTGACTTCTCTCCGACGAAGTCGGTCAACGATCTCGATCGGCCCTGACAACCCGACGCATCCGCCGAAGTGCCTTGGAGGAACACAATCATGTCCGACTTCGCCATCCGGGCGCTAGTCCTGGGCGCCGCCACGTCATTGGCCATCGTCACCGCGGGCGCGCCCGGTGCCGACGCGACCATGGTCCGACCGGTCGTGGCTCCGCTGGCGAGTGAGTTGGTTCTCACACTCGACAGCGGCGCCACGAAGATCACTCCCGGGTCACCGGTCACCTATCGGGCGATCGTCAGGAACCGGGGCCGTCAGGATCTGACCAACCTGTCGGTGACGATCAATGTGAGCGGCCCCTTCGTGATCACCGAGGCCGGGGGTAGCACGGTCAGGCGATCCGCCATCGCCCAGTGGTTGGCTACGGTTGCGGCCGGGCAGGTTGTGGCATTCTCGGTCAGCGGGACGTTCCGTGCGATTCCGACCGTGACCAAGGTCGTCACGGCGACCGGCTGTGTTTTCGTCGCCGGCCGTGCCGGTCCGCTGGTGTGCGACTCCGCGTTGAACGGCATAGCCCGTGCCCCCGGATCCACGAGCGTGTGGACGGTCGCCACCGGCCTGTGGGCGGTGTTGTCCGCCGGGTTGAGTCTGGTGGTCGTGGTGGTCCTCCTGGCGGCGGTGTTCCGTCGTGGTCGCAGGCATGCGGACGGCACCGATTCGTCGTCGTCAATGCGATGACGGACCCGACCTGTACACCGTGCGGGCGTTTCGTGGCGGGACTTCGTAATGCGCGGGTGTCAGCCCGGTCTGGATTCACGACGGCGTGGAATTTGGGCACTGGCACACGCCGTGGCCCCGCCGTGACAGTGGACGGACCTCCCCCCGGTCGGCTGGCACGGCGGGGCACCTACTCAATCAGTAAGGCTTACCGCGCAGGGGTTTCCAGACTTGAGCCCCCGGGCGGCGGCATCGTAGCCGCACCGCGTCCGGAGTTCTCGCCATTGTGTGTCGGCGAACTCTCGAGGTGGCTCTGCCGTTGTCCGGCGTGGGGACGATGCGATCGGTCATGTCCCCGATTCGGCCGATCGCGTCTCCTCCCCGCGGGTGACAGCGGAATACCGTTCGGTCGGTTCTCGGCCGACGCACCTGCCAGATCCCGCTTTGTTCCGAAGGGTGAAACGATGTGTCGTCGTCATCGGCGCGTGCCGCTCCTGTCGATCCTGGGCAGGCTCGGCTGGGCTCGTGATCCGGATTCGTGGACCACCGCCTGCCGGGACGGCCGCGGCCGCCGGTCGACGGTCGTCGTGCGGCTCGGATACGGATTCGTGACGATGCAGGGCCCGTCACTCGGACTGGTCTACCTGACGCCACTTCAGGTGGGCCGGCTGCGCGATGCGCTCAAGAACGCCGGACTCGATCTCGACCTGCTCGGCGGGCCGGGCCTGCCCACACGTACGCCACCGGCCGAAGAGCCCGATGGGGCGTCGGTACCGGCCCAGACCCGTCGTTCGATCCCGCTGTCCGCACCGGCCAAACCGACGGTCGCCGACATCGTTGCCCGCCTCATGACGATGGCGGCGCAAACGGGTCCCGACGAATCAAGCCGATCGGCTGGAACATAAGAGGATTCATGTACGAGATCGTCGAGCGCTACAACTTCACGGCGACACACCAGGTCCGTGAGCTGCCGGGCTGCCACTCCCGCGCCGCCGTACACCTGCACCGGTGGACCGTGGAAATCGGGCTGAGGGCCGCCGTGCTGCCTCGGATCGACGGCGCGTCGGAGCTGGCGGAACTGGAACCGGTACGGCGCTACATAGGGTGGGAGCTGGACGGCAAGTACCTCAACGAGTTGCTGCCGCAGCCGCCGACGCCGGTCTGGGTGGCCGGGCATCTCACGGATTGGTGCGTGGCCAATCT
>Ga0137385_10000654_pt1 | contig 28483 bp, 20 predicted proteins | sample SagtaG_FD_104921 | JGI IMG/M metagenome (GOLD analysis project Ga0137385, IMG submission 104921) | Vadose zone soil microbial communities from Sagehorn Ranch, Mendocino, California, USA - Sage2_R_80_16 metaG | ecosystem: Environmental > Terrestrial > Soil > Vadose zone | place: USA: California... | reverse complement strand
TCCCGAATGCACGGCGGCCTGGACGGCATCCCCGCCGGCGAGGCCGACGAAGGCGAGCGCCGAAGCAAGGCCGCGAGCGAAATCGAATTTCGTCGGAGCCCCGAAGTTCATCGATGCGCTGCCATCCACGATGATGGTGATCGGAAGCTGCTGGTGGACGGCGTATTCACGGACGTAATGACCGCCGGTGCGGGCGAAGAGATGCGCGTCGAGGTGGCGAACGTCGTCGCCCGGCTGGTATTCACGGTAGTCCAGGAACTCCATGCCCGATCCCTTGGCATTCGATCGCCGCTCCCCGATTCCGACGGTCGCCTTGGCGCGGCGCACCAGCAACCGCGAGCGCAGCAATGCCTGCAAGAGCCGAGGGGAGGGGGTCACGCTGCGTCCCGGATCGCGTCTTCGAAGACTTGGGCCAGCAAAGCTTCGGCGTCGATTCCATCGGCCTCGCCCTCGTAATTGAGCTGGAACCGGTGGCGCAACGTGGGCCGCAGCACGGCGCGCAGATCGTCGAAGCTGACGTTGTAGCGGTGCTGCAGCAGCGCGTGGCCCTTGGCGGCAAGCACCAGGCACCGCGCTCCGCGCGGGCTGATGCCGAAGCGGATGTACCGCTTCACCTCGGGTGGAACTTCGGCGGCATCATGTTGCGTGCGCCGCACGAAGCCTGCGACGGCGCGGCGCACATGCGCCGCGATCGGCACCGAACGAGCGAGCCGCTGCCCGTTGAGGATGTCGTCCGCCGAGAGAACCTGTGCCGGTACCGCTTGGGTCGCACCAGTGGTGAGATCGAGGATGCTGTCGAGCTCGTCTTCGCTCGGGAACGCCATCACGCTCTTGAACAGGAAACGGTCGATCTGGGCTTCGGGCAACTGATAGGTGCCCTCCATTTCGATGGAGTTCTGCGTTGCCAGCACGAAAAACGGGCGCGGTAGCGCCATGCTGCGGCCAGCCGAGGTGACGGTGCGCTCCTGCATCGCCTCGAGCAAGGCCGACTGCGTCTTGGGCGTGGCGCGGTTGATCTCGTCCGCCAGCACCAATTGGGTGAAGATCGGACCGGCTTGATATTGCGCCCGCGTCCGCCCCTGTTCGTCCGGGACGAGGGCGAGACCCCCGGTGATATCGGCCGGCATCAAATCCGGCGTGAACTGGATGCGCGCGAAGGTGAGCCCGGTTGCGGCTCCGAGCGTTCTCACCAGCAGTGTCTTGCCGACACCGGGAGCGCCCTGCAGCAGGACGTGGCCCTCGCAGATGAGCGCGATCAACAACTGGTCGATGACGGCACGGTGACCCACCACGGCCTTTGCGATCTCGTCGCGGGCGCGGGCGAGCGCGTCGAGCAGTTGCTCGAGCGCCGTCGCATCCAAGGCAACGACCGACGGTGTCGCCGCGGGTCCGTCGTGGCTTGCTGGCCTGCTCACGGGCATGGTCGGTCGTCCCCCTTCATGCTGGCGCTTGGCGCCTGCTGCCGCGCAGACCCGAGGCGTAGCGGATGATCAAATCGATCATGAACAACGCGAGCGCGAACAGGACCCAAATCTGCCATCCCGCACGGGTGACCCACCGCCGTTCGCCGCCGAGGAAGATCTGTTCGGCGCCGCCAAGAACGCGTCCCCCGGTCATTGCGGCGAGCGCCGCCAGCCGATCCGGGTCTGCGCGCTGGAATGCGTAGAGCGCCGGATAGGCGACGAGAAGCGGCATCTCGGCAGTGGTCCGATCGGCCACGGCACGCAGCACGAAGTCGCCGGTCCCCTCCAGGGTGACGCGTCCGACATGCCGTCCCGCCGACACCTCGGTCAGCGCGACATCCGTGGACGAGGAGGCGGGTCCAAGCAGCGAGCCCACGACCTTGAGCCCCGCGCGCGGCGTGCCCTCCGCGGTCGACGCGTCGACCGTGACCTCGACTTCATCGCCATGCCGCACCAGGCGCGCACTGAGGCCGTCTGCGTGCAGGCCCGGGAGGACGTGGCGGAGCGTCTGCGACCACAGCAGCGGATATTCGGGCATCGACTGCCAGTCCCGGCTCCACACCCCGGCGCCTTGCGTCGTCAATGCGACAACGCGGCCGTTGCCGTAGCGCCAGGAGGCGAGCAGCGGGACCGGCTCCTGCTTGGCGTCGGGAACCGCGAGGTGCACATCGGCCTCGCCCTTGCGGGTGGTGAGCACATAGCCGTGAATCGGCGGCATGGTCTGCGGCAGGCCGGCAAAGAACTCCGCGTTGCGCTCCAGCCAAACTGGCACAGCCGCGCGTACCTCGACCGGCTTTCCGGACAACAGCAGCGCTTCCTGAGAAAGAATGCTCGGGAGGGCCTTGAAGTCCTGGGTGGCGTGGAAAGCGCCCTTGCCGATGCGGGCGATTTCCTCAAGCCGGGTGCCGTCGGCCCCTTCGCCGATCGCGACCGTGGAGACCGATATGCCCTGCTCGGAGGTCGCCTTCAGAATTCCTGCGAAATCACCGGGCTGCGACAGTCCATCCGACATGACGATGATGTGCTTGGCCATCGCGTCGACGCCTTCAAGCTGGTGCAAGGCCTCCACCAGTCCCGGATAGATGGCAGTGCCGCCGCCGGGTTCCAGCTCCGCCAGCGCCTGCGTGACCGCGGCCGAATCCTTGGCGCGGCGCAGCGGCAGCAGCACCTTCGCCTCGGAATCGAACACGACGATCGAGATCAGGCTTTCCTCGTGTAGCAGGCGGATTGCACTCAGCGTCGCCTGCTTGGCGATGTCGAGGCGGGTGGCGCCGCCTTCGTTGCGCTGCATGCTGCCGGAGCGGTCGAGCACGAACGCGAGCGCCACCTTGGGCGCATCGCGCGGCACGCGGCTCGACACCGGCGACACCCGTTCGAGCGGTGTCTCGAAGTAGCCGCCGGGCCCAAAACTGTTCTCGCCGCCGAGCAACAAGAGCCCGCGGCCGTGGTCGGCGACCGCCTTCTCGATCAGCTCCTGCTGGAGGGTCGCGAGGTCGATGGCCGGCACGTTCATCAACACGATCGCCGAGTAGGCAAGCCAATCCTTGAGATAGAACGGCGCGCGCTTGGGTTCGACGATCTTGGCCTTGATCTCGTGCAGCGCCAGCGCTTTGGCCAGAACCTCCGCCCAAGCCGGCTGGGCCGCGACGATGAGCACGTCCGGCGCCGGAGCGACGTCGATGGCGACGCCATTGCGGTTGTTTTGGCGAAAGGCGTCGCCCGGGGCGTCCACGACCACCTCGTAGCGGGCGCGGCCCACGGCTGCCTTGGGGATGTCGGCCTCGATCCGGCTGCGGCCATCAGGGAGTTCGAGCGCGCGTTCGACGATGGTGTCGCCGTCCTTGAGAATCCGAAGCGTCGCGGACGATCGTCCGTGGCTATAGATCACCGCTTGCAGCGGGAACGGATCGCCGGCGTAGACCCGCTCCGGCACGGACACCCGTTCTACCAGCACCTCGCCCGCTGTCAGCCCTGTCATCGGCAGGACGTCGACCTTGAGGCCGCGCTCCAACACCGCGGGCAGCACGCGGGCCGCGTTGCCGCGCGTCTCGTTGCCGTCGAAGGCGACCACGATCCGTCCCGGCGCATCAGCGGGCAGCATGGCAGCGGCCAGCGCCATGGCGTCTTCGAGATTGGCGGCGGTCGGGGCGGCCGACTTTGGCGCGCGAGGTTCGCTGCTCTCTTCACCGCCGAGATCGGCGACGATGCGGCTGCTGGCGTCGACTGCGACGAGTCCCAAGCGGGTCGCGCCGCCATTGGCTTGGTCGCTTTTGGCGGCGGCATCGATGCGAGCGATGAGGCCCGGCGATCCGCGCTCCGCTTGGAGATCGGGCCCGGCGACCACGACGACGTTTCCGCCGCGATCAGGAAGCGGGAGCGGCACGGCGGCCAGCGCCGACGCGACCAACAAGAGCGTGGCGACGCGTGCGGCAAGCAGGAGACGCCGCCGCGCCGCCAACGGGTTCCCGCGCGCCAGTGCGGCGGGCCGCAGGAACCGCTCCGGTCCACGGCCTGCGAGCCAACCCTCGACGATCAGGAGCACCAAGGCGACGGCGAGCAACCACCGCCAAACCGGCAGGCGATCCATCAGGCTGGAAGAGGCAGCGTCAGACGGCGCCACGATGGCGCTCGCGCGTGCCGCAGGTGCGTTGACGGCCACGAATTGCGTCAGGCCATCGCGCTTGAAGCGGTAGAGACCGGCTCGATCGGGGATGAACTGCTCGTCATATCCCTGCGGCAGAAGGCCCGTCGCGCGCGGTCTTGCCAGCGCGCGCCGCGCCGCGGCCTTCGCATCGTTGGTGTCGGCGGAATGTAGGCTCACGAGGGTCACGTCGGCGCCGAGCAAGCGAGGGTCGAATGCGCAACTCCTTCCGACGATGCAGGGCTTGTCGATTGTCCTCCCGAGATCGGGCGCGATCCAGTTGAGCAGATTTGACACGAAAATCGGGAAGCCGGTCTGTTCGGGCCATCCCGAACTCGCGAGATCGAAGGCGATGCGAATCTCCCGCCCCGAGAGCGTCGTGCGTGCCTCGATGAGCGCGGCACCACCGGACTCGAGGAGGATCTGGGCTCCGCGCAGAGGGGAAAACCGATAGGCGCCCCCGGACTTGATCGAGGTCGAGGAGATCGTATCGGTCAGAGGATGGTCCGCCAGCCAACCGCTGGGAAAGGTCGCCGCGACCGCCTGGCCGTTCGCTTCACCGGAGCTGCGCGCCGAACCGAGCCACAAAACGTTGGTCGCCGGAGGACGGGCGACCTCAATTCCATTCACCACGACCAGGTCAAATGCGGCGGCATCGGCCGGCGCGGCGTCGGCGGCATAGAGTTCGACTTCGGCCGCGGCCTTGAGAGCCCGCGCGAGCGGTTCACTCACGGCGCCGAGCTGCAGTATCTTGAGCGCGCGTGGCTTGGGATGGACCACGAATTGCACGGAGTTGGCCAGCGGCCCGTTGTCTTCCGGCAGCCGCAATACAAGGGCGCCGGCGATAGGCAGGTCGAGATCGAGCGCGAAGGTTGCTTCGGCAAAGCCACCCGGCACGGGCGTGCGCGCAGCGTCGGCGCGGACATCCAGGCTGCCCCATTCGAGAAAGCCGTCACTGCCGTCGGGGCGGAAAAAGGCCGTGACCGTCGTCGCGCCCGCGAAGCCGGGCGAAAACGTGACGGTACCTTCGGCCCGCCACTTGCCGGCGCTTGCATCGAGTGCACGCAGCTCGGCGTGAAGCCGTGCATTGCGGCCGCCAGCGCCGGCGATGATCCGGGTCTCGACCGTCATGCCCGGGAGCGTTGCGGAAAAACGTTCCGCGCCCCCGCTGGCGCCGTCGGTGATCAGCGTGATCCGCGTCGGTTCGCCCTCCTTGAGCACCTTCGACACGAGGCGGGCGACCTGCGCCCAGTCGATACCACCGTCGCCCGCGCGCAACCGCTGCAGTTGCGGCGCGAGCCCGTCGGGGTCTGCAAGCCGTGCGGCGATGAGCCGGGGTCGCGCGCCAGCCAGAATCGCCGACACGCGCGCGCCCGTGTCCTTGAGGGGGCCAGCCGCCAATCCGGCGAGATCGGCGATGGCGGCGTCGAAGCGGCTCGGCGCGATGTCGGTGGTCCGCATGCTGCCGGACGCGTCGAGCACGATAATCTCGTGGACGAAACGGGGGCCGGAGCCGATCCGGGGTTGGGCGAGCGCCAACGCGCAAAGTGCGACGACGAGAAGTTGAAGCAGCAGCAAGAGATTGAGTGGCGGCAATTGAATACGGCGCCGCGAGGCGCGGCCGGTCTCGATCAACCGCCAGAGCTGGATGCTCGGGATCTCGAAGGTCCGGCGCCGCCGCACGTGGAGGATCAGCACCACGAGGCCGAAGGCACAGAGCAGGAGCCATGCCGGCGCGATCAGGCTCATGGGCGGCGACCTTCCGGCCCTCGGCCTTCGGTCGAGCGCTTGAAGTAGCGCCCCACAATCCTGCGACCCTCGGCCCCGAGCGCCGGGTGTTCGACCGGCTGCTCCTGCACGCGCCGCCAGCCCTCGCTTGCGTCGGAGGTCGGCGCCGCGACATCGGAGAGCGCGGCGTCCGGCGGAATTTCGATGCGGATGCGGCCGCCCTCGCGCCGCTCCGGATCGGGCAGCAGCATCTGCTCGGTGGCGACGAGGTCGGCCGACTTGGCGGCATTGCCACGACCCAATGGCTGCACGCCGTCGCCGGCCCGGTCGCCTTGGCCGGCATTGGCCGCCGCGCCGGCGGGTTGCGCTGCCGCGCGCGCGCGCCGTTCCTCATCGGCCATCAACCGTTCGATCTGGGCGCGCGGGTCGGTCTCGGAGCCGTCTTCGTCGAGGTAGAGCCAAGGAAGGTCCCCGCCCGGCAATCGGCGGGCCGCCGCGATCATCTCGGACAGCGAGCGGCTTCCGGTCGCTCTGCGGTCCTGCAGCTGCGCCGGCCGGCTTGCCGGGTCGCGCTGCACTGCCGCGGCCTCTGGCGCGGCATGGTCGGGATCGCGCACGGGCGCTGCACCGGCCTGGCGGTTGCCGGTGATGTCGTCCAACGCCGACCGCAGCATCTCCATCGGATCCCGGCGCGACGCGGCTTGGCCCGCCGGGCGTTCACCTTGGGCATAAGCCTGCTGGGCGTGCGCAAGCAGCCGGTCGAGTTCGCTCGCGAGCTGTCGGCGGTCGAGCGCCGCGCGAGCGACCTCGGTGCTCAGGCGTTCGAGCGTGCGGGCGATCGTGCGCAGATACGGGTCGGAACGCTGCGCGGCATCCTGGTCGAGGATTTCGGCGACGCGCCGCAGGTTGGCGGCCGTGTCGGCGGCTTGCTGACGGCTCAGTCCGCTATCGTCGGACCCGTCGCGCGCCGCCGAGGCACCGGGGACGGCACGCCTGAACGCCTCGGGCGGCACCGCATGCAGCAGGATCGCCGCCGCGACCAATACCGGCACCGCCCACGCCGCGCGCGGTAGCGTCAGCCGAACCAACGCACGCGGATCGATTGCGCCCGCGCGCCGTTCCGCGTCTGCTAGCAGCGCCGCGCGGACCGGGTCCGGCGCGCTGTCCGATCGCAAATTGGCGGAAACTTCCAGCGCTGTGCTCAGTCGCTCCTGCAGCGCGAATGTCCGATCGGCCACGCGCGCAAGCCCTGCAAGATCGGGCGCGACCAGGAACGTCAGGGGAATCGCAAGTCCGAGCACGCAAGCGAAGGCGATGACGCTCAGCGCGAGGTGGTCGAGCAGCGGATGTCCGGAAACGGCCGGCAGCCACCGTGCCTGCGCCCATCCATCGAAGGCGGTCATGGCTTCAAGCGCGCAGAGCACGACCAGCCCGCACAGCAGGCTCCAGACCGCACCGCGCAGCACCGACCCAAGCTGCCAGCGCGCCCGCGCGCGCGTAAGGCATGCCCGCGATATGGGAAGCCTGGGGTCGCCCACTCTCATTTCCCCGCTGGTTTCGGCGCAGCGAGACCATGTTCGGCAAGCAGGCGGCCGATCGTGCCGTCCGCCTGCAGCGAGTCGATCGCCTGTCCGAACGTGACGCTCAGGAACGCGTCGTGCGACCGCACGGCGATACCAAGCTCCGTCTGCACGGGTTCGAACGGAGAGGGAATGATGTGAAGTCCCGCCGCCTGCGGCTTGCCGCCGGTCGCGCGATAGAGCGCAGGCTCCCACACGAAGGCGGCGGCGACGGTGCCGTCGAGCAGGCGTTCGATCAGAAGCTTGTTGTTGTAATAGGACAGCCGCGGCCAGCGACTCTTCTCCGGCAACGATTGCAGATACAGGATGACCTGGTTGTCCACCCCGCCCAGTATGCGCGTGCCGAGCGGACGAGCTACCGGCACATCGGCAAGCTTGCGATAGGCCGCCGAGGTGGTGACAAGGACCGTGCGCGTGGTCAAATAGGGGCGCGTGATCGTGATCCACTCAGGATAGCCCTGGGCGAGCGTGAAGCCCATGAAGCCGTCGCATTGCTCCGCGAACTGGATATAGATTTCTTCGAGCGTCAGCGGCAGGCGATAGTCGAGCGGCTCGGTCGGCCGCCAGGTCCTGATCTCGATCACCTCCGCCGTGAGCAGAAGGGCGGAGGCAAGCTCGCGAGCAAGCGCAGCCTCGAACGAGGCCATCATCGCGGCACCGTTCACGCACAAGGCGACCTTGTTGCCCTGGCTGCCGCGGCCGCGATCCTGGTAGGTGTCGCGCGGCGGGATCTCCATGCCCTGCGCGCTCGCCGCGCCGCTGGCGAAGCAGACAAGCGCCGCCAGCACCGCGACGATTGCCGGGCGCCGCCACGCGGCGGCGCCCGTTGGCACCGCAACATGCATTGTGCTTCCTCGCTTTTGGCGGTGGTACAGCCTAAAAACGACGCGGATCGTGCCTCATTGCTGCACGCCGCACAATCCGTGTCGCTAGCCTCGGTGAAGAGGTAGGCGCAGCCTCCGGCGGACCAAAGAGTGTCCCGATCCGCCGGCGCCAGCCAAAGTCGCCTACTGCGGCAGCGCGAACACGTACACGGCGTTGCCGCCGCTCACCGAATCCACCTCGGGCGTCATCTTGATGGCGGCCGCATTGATCCCGCCGCCGCCGGCCGGAATGGCAATGTATTGGCGGCCGTTGACGGAGTAGGTCACCGTACCGCCGGCGGCCTGCGACGCGAGCCGCGTCTGCCAGAGGACCTGGCCGTTGTCAGCGTCAAGCGCGCGCAGGTAACGGTCCATCCCGCCGTTAAACAGCAGACCGCCCCCGGTCGCGAGCACCGGCGAATAGTTCGACGCTCTGTTCTCATAGCTAAAGACCGTCTTGCCGGTTTCAACCGAAATCGCATCGATGCGCCCAACCTTGTCCCGGCCGGAAGCAAACTTGGTATTGGCGTCAACATTGTACACGAACTGCGGCGCTGGCTCGCGGTCGGCGCGGGCCCTGAGGTCGATGCAGAGGTTCAACAACATTACATAGATGACGTTGGATTTCGGATTGTAGGCGCTGCTCGGCCAATCGCGGCCGCCGTTGAAGGTCGGGCAGACATGGTAGTACTTGCCGACCTCCTTGAGCACGGCGTTCTCGTTGACGGTGACGAAACCTTTGGGATCGATCCTGGCGATCAGGTTCTGCTCAACGGTCTGCTTCGCCCACAGGAATTCGCCGTTGGCGGCATCGAAACTCCAGGCGATGCCGGTCTTGCAGGGCACCCCGGTCAACGTCTTGCGCGGCCCGCGACGCGCGTCAGGATTGACGGAAAGCATGCCAGCCGCGTTGGCGTCGGGATTGACCGGCGAGTTGATGACCATCATCTCGAAGGTGCATTCCTGATCCCAGTTGTCGCGCGGCAGCACCTGGTGGCGCCAAACCACTTCGCCGGTCTTAGGTTTCACGGCAAAGCGCGTATTGGTGCCGGTCATGGTTGCACCTGGCATGTTGCGCTGGGTCTCCGAGGCCGGGCCGACCGCGCTCGATCCGTAGAAGACGAGATCGAGCTCGGGATCGTAGGTGAGCTGGCCCCAGACCCCGGTCATCCAACGGCTTTCGAACGGCGAGCCGGCCCAGGTCTCGTCGCCGGGCTGGCCCGGGCGCGGAATCATCGTGTTGCGCCACAGTTCCTCGCCGGTCTTGGCATCGTGGCCGGTGACGTAGCAGCCATGCGGCGCCACCTGGCAGGTCGAGCCGGCGACGACGACTCCGCCGACCACGATCGGGCCGGTCGAATTGCTGACGTAGTAATCGCCGCCGCGGTTGGTCTGCCAAGCGAGCTTGCCGGTGCGGGCCTCGAGCGCGACCACGAAGTTGTCCCAGGTCACGAAGTAGACGTGGTCGCCAGAGAGCGCGATCGCGCGCTTGCGCTGCCCGTGGTTGGAGCGGAACGACGTCATGGCCGGCAGCGGGTGCCGGTATTCCCAGATGAGGTCGCCGTTGGTGGCGTCGATCGCCTGGATCACGTCGCCGGGATTACCAAGATACATCACGCCATTGTAAACGAGCGGCGTCATCTCGTTGATGCCGGGCTCCATGACACGCGCCCACACCAGTTGCAGGCCCTTGACGTTGGTCTTGTTGATCTGATCGAGCGGACTATAGCCCCAGGCCTGGTAATTGCCACGATGCATCATCCAGTCCTCGGGCTTGGGAGCCCGCATCATCTGGTCGGTCACCGTGACGAAGTTCGACACGGTGCGCAGCGTCGACGTGGCTTGCGCATTGCCGGTCGAGACCAGCGCGCAGAGCAGGGCGGCACTCAGCAGGCATTCCTTGATCGGCCATCTCATCGCTTCACTCCCTTAGGTTGGAAACCGGTTCTTCTGGCGTCCGTTGGTTTCGCTCTTGGTTTTTCTTGGGTCGGTCGCCGACAGGATCGTGCCCGATTGTCGGAACAAGCACAATCGGGACGAAGGCCGGCGTGGGTGCGAATACCCTTCGTCGCGCGGGGCAAATTTCCCGGATGGTGGCGGCACTTTTGGCAACGGCTCGGGGCAAAATCGACCGTGTCGGTTTCGATTGTCGGGCGGATGAGACTTCGCCTAGAGTGGGGCGCTTGAGTGAACAGGCCGTCCGTAGGAGATTTCATGCTGTCGAGAATTTCGTGCGCGGTCCTCATTGCGGGTGCGAGTTGCCTGGTGGTTGCGCTGGCGCCGGTGGCCGAATGCAACGCCGCCGAGGACGCGACGTCGGTCTGGCAAGGCGTCTACACCAAGGCGCAGGCGGAGCGGGGGCGGACAACCTATTTCGCGGCCTGCGTCTCCTGCCACGGGGCGCAGCTCCAGGGCGATAGCGACATACCGGAGCTTGCAGGCAACGGCTTTCTTCGGAAGTGGACCGGCCTGTCGGTCGGCGCGCTGTTTGCGTTCACGGAAAGCCAGATGCCGGTCGGCCGTCCCCGCGGACTCGGCGCGCAAGGCTACGCCGAGGTGATCGCGCACATCCTCGCCACCAACGGTTTTCCTGACGGCCAGCAGGAGTTGCCCGCCGGCGGTTCGGCCCTCGACAAGATCATGATCGACAAGAAGAAGTGAGACGCGATTGCAATCGTTGCAACGTGTTCGGCCTCACTGGCCACTTTTCTCGCACAGGCCTGCCACCGACGCGATGGATTCGACGTCAAGCTGCGCTTCGGCGACTCACTTCGATCACTTCTTCGCGGCCTCTTCCGCGGCCTTCTCGTCGGCGCGCGCTCCAGCGAGGATGCCAGCCATCGCGTGATTCCCCTCGTGACATGCATATTCGTAGATAGGATCCTCACTCTTCGACATCGGGACCACTGCTGTCCATGGTCTCGTCCACATGGTCGGGTCGTCGACCGTGAATTCGTAGAGGAGCGTGTTAGCGTCGGTGCGCGTGAAGCGTTCGATCAGGTGCGTGTTCGCGCTGGAGCCTGGCAGGCTCGTCTCGCGTTTGAAATTCTTCGTTTCGACAACCAGCGTATTCCCCTCCCAGTGGCCGCGCGAGTCCCCCTTCCACTGACGGATGCTCAGATGCGGGCGCCCATCCATGGGGACAATGCGAGCGTCGTGCACCATCTCGGTGAGGATCACTACGTATTCAGGAGTCTGGAACAGCTGAACATTGTTGTTGTAGGCGCCTGGAGTCATTGGCGGTCCAGCGTTCAACCCCATAATGCAACGCTCCTGCAGAGGCCGGTCTTCCCACGAGTCGGCGTGGGGACGTCCAAGCTGATTGTCGCGCGCGGCCACTGCGCGCAGGGCCGCTTTCTTCTGCCCGTCCGGCGTCAAGGCCGGAAGCCGGCCATCGGGCGGATCCACAATCAACGACGTGCGCTTTGACTTCACGATCTTGTCGCCGCGCTCGTACCAAAACTCGTTGTAGGGGACGACGCCGCCCGCCGGGTAATTCAAACCACCTTGCTTTGGATCAATCAGATCACGATTCTGGCGTCGATTTTCTTCCCTCTCGAAGTTCGCCGCTTCCTCGTCGGTAAAAAACTCCTTCGTTCCCAGCTCCTTGGGCCGTTCCAGAGGGGTGATGGTGCGGTAGTCCCAAACTCCCTGCAGGTCCGGCCGGCCATCCGGTGTGCGTGGCAGCGTCCAAGTCCCTGCTGCAACGGTGGTCTGGCCCGCGACGGGGACCGGCGTCAGCAACGCAACCGCGATCACGACCGCCAGACCACCCGTTGAAATGTGAACTCGATCGATCATATGAACCTCCTTTTCACTTGCTCGGTTGCTTGCGAAGATGCCCATACATGAGCTCTTCCGCGAACTCCACGCACTTGAATTCCAACAGCTGAGCGTTCTTCTCCAACCGACGATAGAGGGGCATACTCATCTTCCAGGGTCGCGAAAACACCTTCGGGTCCTCGATGGTGACTTCGTAGGTGACGGCGTCAGGGCTCAGGGGAGTGTAGCGTTCGACCACGTGCAGGGCGTCGCTATGGAAATTCCCGGCCCTGTCAAACCAGGTCTGGTCGTTCAAACTCGTCACGTCGACGACCAGAGTATCCCCCTCCCAGTGGCCGACCGAGTGCCCCATCCAGCTGTCGGCAGGGCTTGGGGGCGCCTTATCCATGTAGATCGTGCGGGTGGCGCCCGCATACTCATAGGCCATCAGGATGGAGTTCGGAGTCTGAACAATTTGAAACGGATAGGGCATATACGTGGCCCGTGGCACGCCGGGCAAATAACACTTGATTTCAGGGTCAGCGGTCAACCGGTTTTCAAAGTTTTCTTTCTTTTTCGCCGCCGCCGCCGGCAGGTAGGGGATCTCACCGCCCTCCACGACGCCCAGCCCCGCCGGAACTGCGCCGACCGCGCCGAGTGCGACCACCTGTCCCGGTCGCGCCGCATGTTCCTGGATGTCCCAGTTTGCGGTGTTGAGAGCCTGCCAAATACCGTTCAAGTCCGGTTTGCCGTCCGCCGCACGCGGCGCCTTATAGGCCTCGGCCTGACTCGCGGTCGGTATCACGCCCAGCTGGAGGGCGGTTATCAAGGCGGCTGTCGCACTCGCAAATCTCGCGCCTCTCAACCGATTTCGCATCCGTGCCTCCTCTCCGAACCCACATCCTGCATGTCCCGCAGGCACTACTTGGGCAACGCCGGGGTCGTTTTGGGGGGTACCCGGTGATGCGTCGCCTGCTCGTAAGAATAAGCGAGCTTCAGCAGCATAGGCTCGCTGTAGGGCAGCCCGAAGAACGTGATGCCGACCGGGAGATTGTTGCTGGTGAACCCGGACGGCACGGTCATCGAGGCGGCAAAGATCAGAAACGTGTTCAACGTCGGCACGCCTCTGGTGGTCTCATATGGCGGATTGATGCCGTTCTTGATCAAGCTCGGCTCGTGCTCCACCGATTTGTGCACGATGGCGTCGAGCTTGTTGTCAGCCATGATTTTGGCGATGCTAATCATCAACTCGTCGCGGGCGCGAACATATTCGACGTAGCGCGCCGCGTTGAAGGGCGCCGACGGCGCCTTGTAGCGTGCGACATTCGGCGGGGGAAAGCTCTTGTCGATGTCGGGCGAGCTGATGATGTCGTGCCGCGTCTTGAATGGCGAACCCGGATTGCGCGCAAGGTAGAGTTCAAGTGCGGCGTCGGTTTCGATCGGGTTACGCTCCCGCGTGGCGAGGAGCTTCTTGAGACTCGGGATAACGATCGGATCGACCAGGATCGCGCCCGTGGCTTTCAGTTCAGCGACATTCTTCTCGAAGGCGGCATCGACGATCTTGAAATCCGGCGCGTTCGGGTTCGACTGGTTTCCGATCGACTCACGCAGAATGCCGATGCGCGCGCCGTTCAATGCGCCTTGATCGAGATATTTCGTGTAGCTGCCCTCGACCTTGCCGACACCGAGGGCGGTCACCGGGTCCTCCGGATCGTAGCCCACCATGCCGTCCAGGAGTTTCGCGAGGTCGCGCACGGTGCGCGCCATCGGCCCCATCTGCGCGTGCACGGTCGGATAACCGTCCCACATGCCGGTGCGGCTCACCAGGCCGGGCGTCGGCCGCAAGCTCACGACGGCATTCCACGCTGCCGGGCGGCGGATCGACGCAACCGTTTCCTCCCCGATGGCGACGGTCGAGAAGCTTGCCGTCAGCGCCGCGCCGGAGCCGCCGGACGAGCCGCCCACTGTGCGCTCGAGATCGTAGGGGTTGCGCGTGACGCCGAATATCGAGCCGTAAGTGTCGCCGGCAGCGAATTCGGAGAGCGTCGCCTTGCCGAGGATGATCGCGCCGGCCTTGCGCAACTTATCGATCACGAAGGCGTCTTTGGGCGGCCGGTAGTCCCTGAACACCACGGTGCCGAGCGTGGTGGGCATGCCGGCCGTGTCGATCTCGTCCTTGACCAGAATCGCGATACCGTGCAGCGGGCCTACGAGCCCGGACGTCCGAAATGCGGTGTCGAGCCGGTCGGCTTCTGCGAGTGCATTCGGATCGAGCGTGATCACGGAATTGATATTGGGGCCTTGCTTGTCGTAGGCGTTGATCCGGTCGAGATAGCCCTGCACCAACTGGCGGGCTGTGAGCCGGCCGGATCGGAAGGCCGTGTGGATGTCGTCGATCGAGGCCTCTACGACCTGAAACTGCGCTGCACTCGCGGTCTGGGCCTGCGTGGGCGCTGTGCATGACATCGCGATAGCCATCGCACCAGCCATAGCATGAATTGCTCGCTTCATCGCACATCTCCGGGTCGAGCCAGATCGGCACTGAAAAACCAGCCTACACCATGCCGGCCTGCTTTCCACCGGGTTGCGCGGCAAAAGCACCGCCACGACGATGGAGCAATCAGGCAGCTTCGGGGAGGGGGGCCTCGCATGCGGGCTATCGGCTTATGCCAAACGGGGCTACCATCCACACAAGTTTTGGTTTGATCGAAGGAAACCCGTTACAGCGCACACTGCAAGGCAATAGGAGACCATCATGCGCGATCGGTTCTTGAACTCGGTGACAACGGTCGCCATCACGGCGGCGGCCGTTGGCGCCGTTGTTGCGGTGCTTGGCACACAAACGTCGGCTCAAAACTCAGCGGCTTCAGCCACCACGCTGAAAACGCCCTGGGGCGAACCCGATTTGCAGGGGATTTGGACGGTCGAGTATGACACGCCCTTGCAGCGCTCCCCCCGGTTTGCGGACCAGGAATTCTTCACCGAGGCCCAGCGGGCAGAATTCGACAGAGTACGGTCGCAAGAGCGCGGCCGCGACGCGCGTGGCGAGCGTGGGAGCGAGCTCGACGTCGCCGGCGCTTACAACGACGCGTTCGGGGCCATGAAGCGCACCGGCAAGCGCACGTCAATGATTGTTGATCCGCCCAATGGCCGAATCCCGCCGCTGACGCCGGAGGCCGCGAAGATTGCCGCCGCCGATCGAGACTTTCGTCTTGCCCTGATGCAAGCGACGCAAACGTGCAAACTCAATTTGCCCGGATGTGCCGGCGGCAAGTACGATCCGACGCCGACGTCGCGGCGTGCAGAGCTTCCCGCTCGCTACAACACGGCGCGCATGAACCGCCATGATGGTCCCGAGGACGGCGCGTTGGCGGACCGCTGCTTAACCATCGGACTGCCCGAGTTCGGCGCCGGAAACGGCGGCGGCAGCTTCCGACGGATCGTGCAGACGCCGGGGGGTATCTCGATGTTCTACGACGTGGGCCAGGGGCAAGGGTGGCAGCGCAACATCGTCATGAATGGGAGCCCACACTTGCCGGCCAACATCCGCCAGTGGTTCGGCGACTCGCGCGGTCGCTGGGAGGGAAATACGCTGGTGATCGACGTGACCAATTTCAGTCCGAAAACCGATTATCGGGGATCGCGGGAGAATCTGCACTTGGTCGAGCGCTGGACGCGGACTGGGCCGGCCACGCTTGAATACGCAGTGACCATCGACGATTCGGCCGTCTGGACGCGTCCCTGGACTGTCACGCAGGAGTTCGCCAAACAGAACGAACAGGAAAACAGGATTTATTACGAGCCTCGCTGCGTTGAAGGAAACTTTGGCCATCCCGCGGTGCTGAAGGCGTCGCGCCTGGAAGACCGCGAGTTTGCCGAGGGGCGCGGGCCTGATCCGCTGACCAAGGACAACGCCTCCGGAGGTGCTACGTTCGATCCGTTGCAGCAGTAGCATGCGGCGAGGCAATGGCGGCCAACATCAAGCGCGAGCAACCGAAAGAAACCGGGCCAGCGAAATATCGGCGGTCGAGGCTGAATAGGACGCCGCGCCATGTCGGCTTAGGGTCGTGGCGTATCACCCCGCCGTGAGCGGCGGGTGCCGACGTTTGCGGCGCTGCATGAGCCTCGTTAGAAAGTCGCCAGCGGATTGACCGGCGATCCGGTACCGCCCTCCACCGGCAGCGGCGCGAACGTAATCACGAACTCGTACCGGTTCAACCGCCGCGCCGTCGCGACCAACTCCTCGAGATCGAGGCACTCCACGATGTTGATCCCCATCCAGATCAGTGCCGCCACGTGGATCGGGTTGCGCATCCCTTCCCAGCCGGGCCTCGGATTCCAGTCGATGTTGAAGTCGTGGCCGATGAAGGCCGGCAGCCGCTCATGCATCCACGGAATCGTGTCGGGGTAATAGCCCGCCACCTGGCCCGTCCACGGGCCGACTGCCGCGCGTCGCTTCCATCGGCCGGTGTACAGCAGCGGGATGTCCCCGGGGCCGATCTTCACGCCGGATTTCTGTTCCCACGCTTCGAGGTCCGCGCGCCTGATCGGCACGGTGGGATCGACCCAGTCAACGCCCTTGAGCTGCGCGATATCGTAGAGGACGGCACGCGTAGTGACGCCGCCCCTCCAGTTCATCACGCTGCCTTTGATGCATCCGCTCTCGTTCGTCACGTTGTCCTTCACCGGGACACCGTTGTACATCTGCCCGTTCTCGAAGAATTGGCACCAGGTGTCGATATGCGCGACAGTCTGGCCGTGGTAGCTCACCTGGTAGTTGTCCGTCGTGCCAGTATCGGTGATGGCATTCGTGACGCGGTGGAAGACGCCGGGGGGGCCGACGTCGGCGGCGGCCGTCTGCGGCTCGGCGTGCGCGAGCGACACCACGATCCCCTCTCTCGCAAGCCGCATCGCGCTGGCGACCTTCTCCGGCGTGATGAGATTTGTCGTGCCCTTGGACTCCTGCCCTACCGGGGCCCACTTGCCCCAGGTCTTGAACTCTGTCCGCCACTGCTCGTACTGGGCTCGCAGCGCCGCCGTATCCGGCGGAGCGATTGGCGCCGGCGCCTGCGCGGCTGGTGCAGCCTGGCCCTGCGCTCGCATCTCGATCCAATCAACGAGGCCAGCCGTGACCACGCCAGCACACACGGCGACTGATGCCAGACGATTTCGCATGCGATCCTCCATTGCGTTCAGAGAGCTCTCAAACCGGGATTGCCATTTTGGCCGGCCAAGAAGCGTTGCATGATACACCCGCGAGCGACGCCGACGATACCATGCGCCCTCACGGCCCGGCATCATTTTTGCCATCGCGAATTCGTTCTTCAATCGAGAGCATCAGAAGTCCGGCACGACCGCCTTCGGTACGGGCAGGGCGGGCTGGCCTGGAAAAAAGGAGTTGGGATTCTCGGCGCAGATCGCCTCCGTCAGCGGTCCTTGCGCCGGGGTCGCCAACAACGGAATGCGCTCGACCGGCATCTTGGCCACCACCTCCTCAAAGCCCCGGAAGCGCTGGATGGCGTCCCAGGGCATCGTGAAGGCACCCGGATCCTCGACGTGAACGTTCGCTTCCAGCGTCTTGCCGCCATCGATCAGGTGGAAACGCTCGATCACGTGCAGCTGCTTGGTGTGCGGCGTCCCGAATCCGTCCACCAACGTCCTGTCGTCGAGTCCGATCGTGTCGACGACGAGGGTATCGCCTTCGTAACGGCCGATGGATTCGCCGTACCAGGATGTCTTGACGTTCGCAGAATGCTTGTCCGTCAGGTGGACGCGGCGAACGTCATTGAAGCTTGTCAACATCATCACCACTTGCTTCGGCGTCTGAACGAAATAGAGCGGCCTCGTCATCGGTTGGAGTATGAATGCGGGAACGCCAATCGGCCAGCAACTCGCGTGCGGGGAGAAAACGGGCGTCCCGGAGAGGAGAAGCTCGTTGCGCTTGCGGATCGCATCGCGCGCCCAGGGCTGGAGGATGGGATTGTCGGGATTGCCAATGGCAAAGGTCGGCTGCTTTCCGGTGAGGCGGAATTCATCGTTGGTTACGTGCGGATACGAGGGGTGCTGCCGCACCGGTCCGGCACCACTCGCCGGCGGGATGAACTCGCGGGAATAGGCGAACCAGCCGGCACTTGGATTGGGCGCGAAATCGGGTGGCGACACGCCCTCAGCCATCGCCGAAAAGCTCAAGCTGCCGGCCAGGTAAACCGCGCCGGCGAGAACGCTTCCCATGAAGTTTCCTGCATGTCTGGACATCGGGTCCTCCTCTGCGACACAGTTAGCCAATATCGAAAAACGGATTATACCAGGTGCAGACATTTTTATGAGACCTATTGGGGACTCGCGCCCGCAACGACAGAGCCCAACCCACCCGATCAACGGGGGTCAGACGCCGCGCTTGTTGCCCCAGGCCAGCACGTGAAGTTGCGGCAATACCGTGGCGGCGAACCAATGGTCCGCAGTCACTTTGCCCACGAGCCAACGGAAGCGCCGCAGCAGGTCGTCGATATCCGCCTCGTCGGCGGCGGCGCCGCCAACGCCGATCAATGGCGCAGGGTTGCCAACCTGGAGATAGACTGGGAGCGCGGGATAGCGCGTGGCCACCGTCCGCGCATAAGCATAATCGGCGTCGTCGAAGATTACCATCTTGAGGACGCAGTGTGGCCGCCCGCTGGCGGCCTGGAGACAAGCTTCGAAAGCATCCCAGTCGGTTGCCATGCCCGATGAAGGCGGCTTCGGGCTCAGCACCATCCAATCGAGTTCGGCGAACCATGGTTGAGCTACGCTGCCTTGGGTCTCCAGCGCAAAGGTATGGCCGCTGCGGCAGCCGAGCGCGATGAGCGGCGCCAGAGGTTGCAATGCCGGATTGCCGCCCGATAGCGAAACGATTAACGGAATCCCGCCGGCAAGCTCGTCCACGCGCGCCATGATGTCGGCTGGCGTCATAAATGCCCATTCGTCATGAAGTTCAGGCAGCACGGCATACAGGGTATCGCACCAGGTGCAGCGATAATCGCAGCCCCCGGTGCGCACGAACACGGTCGGGCGGCCGATGAGAGGCCCTTCCCCCTGGATGGTCGGTCCAAAGATTTCGCTGACGCGGATGCGTTCCTTCATGGCCTGTATTCGGCCCAAGTGGGTGGCGTCTCGCTGACACGTACGGCGACCACTTCCGGCCAACGTGCCTTGCACCAATCGTAGAGCCACTTGCTAATGACTTCCGCGGTCGTCATGTCGTGGCCGAACACGTCGTTCAGGTGCCTGTGGTCGAGGGTTGCGTCGAGAAAGTCTTTCACAGCCGAAAGCTCGTCATAGTCGCGCACGAAGCCGACGGCATCGAGTGTCGCCGACTGCAAAACGACCTCGACTTCGTAGTTGTGACCATGCAGCCGGGCACACCGATGATGGGACGGCAGGCCGCCGATGATGTGCGAAGCAGAAAACGCAAAGCGTTTCGCAATGGTGTACATGGCCGGTGCCCTCACGCCGAATGTTTTGCCAGATATGCGTGGCGCGCACATTCGAGTTTATGGCGTCGACTGTCATCGAACGAAACAAAATGGATAAAGTGTTCTTCGACCACGATCTTATGTGACAAGGTGACGGAATCGAGTCCGCCAGAACAGACGACAAGGGTTCTCACGGAGGGCTCCTTGTTTTGACCGGGTAGGCTGCGACCGGGTCGGCTTCGCGCCGACAATTCATTCGCGCCCCGCCAGACGCTCACTAGGGTCAGCTCGGGTCAGCGGCAAGCGCGCGAAGGACGGCAACACCGCCGTCAGCCATACAAGGAGACCGTTTCGGGAGGGATGTCAATCGCGACTGTTGACGCAGGCGGTCATGGCGCGTCGGTCGCACAAGTAGGCCATTTCCACAGCGAGCCCTGCAACCCGGGAATTGCGCAAACCCGGAGAACCCGGTTCTCCGGCAGTTCGGGCAGCCGTCCCAAGCGCGCTCTGCGAGCCCGGTTTCACTTCTGCGTTTGCTTGAAATATCGCAAATCAGGAGGCGCTTGATCTTTCCTGGCGGGCATCAGCAGGCCGTCGGCACTCAGGAAATAATTTTCCTTGCCAATGATGATATGGTTGTTGTTCTCTGCGCAGTTGTCCTCGTACCATTTGTCATTGATGCGGTCGCGAACAGAGTTCTTCATCACCGTCCACGGACGCGTGAATGCGTGGTCTGTGACGGTGATCTCGTTGTGAAGAAGGTCCTTGTTGGCCTTGTCGAGATAAATCCGCTCCTTGACGACCGTCTGGTTGTCGAGATGCAGGGGGAGCCCGCTGGCTTCCAGAGTGCGGGGGCCCTTGAAGTTGCGGGTCTCGACTTCGAGCATGTCGTATTTCCCGTCGCCGTCTTCGTCGATCCATTTCCCGACCGAATAGCCGACGAAGGTCGGCTCTTCATCCTTCGGCCACACGCGGCCGTCGGTGTAGATGCGGCGTGGCATGATGTTTTCGTAATGGATGTAGGTGACCGTCGGCAACACGATGAATTCGACCGGTCGGATGAAGGTCATGATCCGTGGCATGCCGTTGGTGATGCAGGTGATCCGGGCGTCCAGTCCCTGCCCGCCGGCGAGCTGGTCTTTGATGCTGGCCTCCAGCATGGCCTGATATTCGGGTATCAGCGGTGCTTGCTGTCCCAATCCCGGAGGTTTGGTCGGGTCCCATTGAATTCCGACCCCGGGGGGTCTTTTCCATTGACCAGTCAAATCAGGGTACTTGCCAAAGTCAATCATCTGCGCAGTGGCCGCGGATACCCACAATGCAGCCGCCAGCGCAACGACACCGCCTAGGCTTCGGTCAGTCATGACTGTCCTCCCTTTGATGACGAGCCGGTCTCCTTGGCCTCTGCAGTGGGCCGCCGACGCTTGTTGAATTTAGTCGGAAAGGCGGGGGACCTCAAATTCGAAGTTTCCCAAAATCGAGTTCGGACCCGGAAAGCCGGCGATGCCGCCCTCGCGCCAGGACACGGGCGAGCGGTAATCCGACGCAGCGGCACAGGGTCGGAAGAATTCCGCCTCGCCAAGCTTTCGCGCATTCCCGCAAGCTGATAGCGTTCACATCCGCTCGCCGGCCAACAGGCGAAATATCGGCTCAGCAGGGAGGAATCCATGAAGACCACATTGTTCGCAGCCTTATTGCTCGCATCGACCGTCGCCGCCGGGACGGCGTCCGCGCAGCCGTTCCCGTTCAACGAAGCGGGCGTGACCAACGGTCACTGGCATCTCAATTCGAAGGATGTCGCAGCGAACGAGAAAATCTTTGTCGGCATGGGCGGCAAGGCATTCCAGGCTGGCGGCCGTCACCGCGTGCTGTTCCCCGGCGTCATGGTGATTCTCGATGCGGCGCCGGGGGCGCCGCCGCCGAACGGCCCGACCGTAGGTTCGGTGGTCAACCACGTCGGCTTCATCGTCAACAACGTGCAGGAGCAGGCCGCCAGGTGGAAGGCGGCCGGTGTCCCAGTGTCGCCCGGAAACAACGGCCGGCTCGATCAGGCCTATGTCAACACGGCGGACGGCTTGCGCATTGAAATTCTGGAAAACAAGAGCCAGTCGCTGCCGATCCAGAGCGAGCACGTCCACTTCTTCCTGCCGGAGGCGGCAATCGCGCAAAGCCAAGCGTGGTACGGAAAAATCTTCGGCGCCAAGGCGAGCCTGCGCAACAACGCCCCGGTCGCAGACATTCCGGGCGTGCAACTTCGGTTCAACAAGGCCGACAACGCGCAGGCCCCCACCAAAGGTCGCATCCTCGACCACATCGGCTTCGACGTGAAGGACCTCAAAGCCTTCATCAAGACGCTCGAAGCCAACAACATCAAGCTCGATCGGCCTTACTCGGTGAATGACAGCGGTATCGGGATCGCGTTCATCACCGATCCGTGGGGCACCTACATCGAGATCAACGAGAGGCCTCCCCAGTAGACTATCCGAGCTCCGCGAGGAGTTCGGAATCTCATAGGGAGCCCAAGCGGAGTTCGATGATCACAACCCCGCTTGGGCCGGCCATTCTCGCAGACCCTATCGCGTCGCCGCCGTCGACAGTCCCTTGTAGATGAACTTCTGCACGCGGTAGCCCTGCGACTCGCCGGTCACGAGATTGCCTTGCGGATCGACGCCGAGACTGTGCAGATGGAAGAACTCACCCGCCTTGCGCCCGGGGGCGCCGAGGTGGCCGATCTCTTCGAGCGACGTGCGATCGAGGATTGCGATCCGTTCGTTCGAGCCGTCCGCGACGTAGACGAAACGCTGCTGCGGATCGGCCGACAGCGCAACGCCGAACGCGGTGCCGGTTCCCTTCGACTCGCGCTTGATGAACCCTTCCTTCAGGAAGGTGCCGTCCAGCTTGAATGACTGGATGCGGTTGTTGGCGCGATCCGATACATAGACGATCCCGTCATTGGAGACCGCAATGCCGTGCGGCGTGTTGAACTGCTGTGGCCCCGGACCAGACGCCTGGCGCGCCTTCGTGGCCTTGTCATCCGGCTTGTTGCCGTACGCACCCCAGTGGCGCTTGTAGGCGCCGGTCTCGGCATCGAACACGATCACGCGACGGTTGCCGTAGCCATCGGCAACAAACACCTCGTTCGTCTTCGCATACACGACGATGGCTGCCGGCCGGCTCAGATGCTCGGTGTTGTTGCTGTCGGCGGCCACGCCACCCTTGCCGATCTGCAACAGAAATTTTCCGTCCTTGGTGAACTTGAGGATTTGCCCGTCGCCGTCGCCATTACCGGTCAGCCAGACATTGTCGTTGGCGTCGACGGCGATGCCGTGCTCGCCGCTCCCGGGACGTCCGTCGCCATTCAAGCGCCGTTGGCTGGTGCAGGACGGACACTCGGCGAACGCCGAATGCAGCCCTCCGCGATTGAACCAATCGTGCTGGCCGCCTTTTGTCGGGCCGCCCCATCCCTGGATGTACCGACCCGTCGCGCCGAATTGAAGGACGGGCGGAGCAGGTCCGTACCCGTTCTCCGTCGCGTTGCCTTCTTCAAGCGTGTGCGGGCGATGAAACACCCAGACATTGCCGTGGGAATCCGCGGTAGCTCCCCCGACACCACCCAGCAGCAGATGGTCCGGCATCGTGGGGAAATGAGAGTCCACTTCGAAAATCGGCAGAACGGGATTCGAATCCGGCCTCTGGTCTTGCGCGACGGCGGTTCTCTCGAACTTGGGCCCGCCGAGAAAGGCCACCAGTGCGACAGCCGCCAGCGCTGCGCCCGTGAAGACGTGCCTTCTCATGTCACAGATCCTTCTTCAGCAGAGCAACGCGTGCCCCTGTGGATTGTAGGTTTTCGAAAGACGCCAACGACCATGCCGACCACAGCTGTTCGATTCGGTCGCGGGGTTCAGAAGTCGGGCTTGTCGGCTGTCGTGGCGCTCCCTGTGTCCGGGAACATGCCCTTTGTATCACATTGCATTCGTCGCGCGAATGTGGCTTTCGTCGCCCCTGAAGGCGTGCTCGACGGCTTCGGCCATATCAGCCTGCGCCATCCGACCGGTCCATAGCCGCTTGCTCGATACCCGCACGAAGGGGTCAATCTTCGGTCATTTCTAGCCACAATTGAAATGGGTGGAGGCAAATATGTTTTCGAAGCGCGCCGTCTTCCTTGCAATCGCTATGGCTGCCTTTGGCGTCCATGCGACCCTCCCGGCAATTGCACAATCCTGGGTCAGCACTTGGACGGCCAGTCCACAACCGCCCCGTGGAGTCATGCCAACGAGCTTTTCGAACCAGACCGTTCGCCAGATTGTCCGCGTGAGCATCGGCGGCACTAAGGTCAGGATTCGGTTATCGAACGAGTTCGGCACGAAGCCGGTCCTGATTGGCGCCGCCAGCGTCGGGCTGACCAGCGGGAGCTCGGACATTGTCTCCGGCAGCCTGCGCCCGCTTACATTCGGAAGTTCGAAGTCGATCACCGTTCTACCCGGCGCCCCGGCCTTGAGCGATCCAGTCGAGTTGAACGTCGCTCCACTGTCCGACGTGGCCGTGAATTTATATTTGCCTGCCGCAACGGACCTGGACACGGTTCATCAAATAGGCCTTCAGACCGCGTATGTCTCCGCGGCGGGCGATTTCACGGCAAGCTCCGAGTTCCCGGCCGTCGACAAGTTTACAAGCCGCTTCTTTCTGGCCGGCGTCATGGTCGAGCCCAGTTCTCGTGCCCGGGCGATCGTGACGTTCGGGGACTCGATTACCGACGGGTCGAATTCGACCGTCAATGCCAACCGTCGCTGGCCGGACGTTCTTGCGCGTCGGTTGAAGGAAGCCGGCGCACCTGTCGCCGTCCTGAACCAGGGTATCAGCGGCAATCGCGTCCTCAGCGATGGCGCCGGGACCAGCGCGCTTGCGCGTTTCGAGCGAGACGTGCTGAGCCAGCCCGGCATCTCGCACGTCGTGATCCTTCTTGGGATCAACGATATCGGATGGCCTGGCACGGCGATCGAGCCAAACGGAATCATTCGCACTGCGGACGAAATCATTGCCGGCTACAAGCAATTGATCGAGCGCGCCCACCTCCGCTCGATCAAGGTCATCGGCGGCACCCTTACGCCATTCGAAAATGCTTTGGCGGGACGACCCAACCAGGGATATTTCACGCCTGACAAGGAGGCGAAGCGCCTGGCCGTCAATAACTGGATCAGGACCAGCGGCGCCTTCGATGCAATCATCGACTTCGACCGTGTCATTGCCGATTCGGCCCGTCCAGCTGCTATGGCCGCGCCCTATGACAGCGGCGACCACCTCCATCCAAACGATGCCGGCTATAGAGCTATGGGCGAGTCTATTGATCTCAAATTGTTTCAGTGACCGATTTGGACGCGCCTGCATAGAGAAGGAGTTCCGTTTGAGCCGGGCGGAACGGTCAGCCCGAGCGCCTTCGCGTTCTCGACGTGACACCGAAATGAATGTCGGCAAGGCTACCTTGCCGGCGGCTTTAAGATCAGCGATTGCTTTGCCCGCTCGATGATCTTGGCCGGCAAGGCGTAGAGTCCAGCCACCAGCGCCTGCAACTCCTCGCCGCCCATAGGGCCGATGTCCAACCCGAACTTCTCCGCTTCGGCCAGAAGCGCCCTGTCTTGCAGCGTGGCCGCGAGTGCTCCGCGCAGGGCTGCGACGCGATCGGCTGGAACCCCCGGCGGCACGAGATAGGGACGACCGAAGAGGTTATGGCTGTAGATCATCTCCATGACCTGTCGATCCTCCTCGGTTTTCGCGAATGTGATCGTCAGCGGCACGCCCATCTTGTTCATCTCAGGGTGGCCCCGGAGGTCCTCCTGTGCGAGCAGGCGCACGAAGCCGCTGTTGATCCAGTCGCGCTGCTGGGTCGCAAGGCTCGACCAGTCCATGCCGCACATGCCCTGGACTTCGTTGCGTTCCATCGCGACGATAATTTCGCGGCTGCCGGCGTACCCGCCGATGAGGCGCAGCTTCACGCCGAGCACATTGATCAACATGATGGGCAATTCCCGGAGCGACGCGCCTTCGCCGCTGGTACCGATGATCACCTCCTTGTCGAAGACCTCCTGAAATGTCTTCACCGGCGCGTCGGAGCGGACCACGCAAAGATACACGCTTCTGTTGGCGCTTCCGAGCATGATGAACTTCGAGGGATCGTATGGCACGGTTTGGTCGGAAATGAGCGGCCAGGTGATCGCTCCCGCCTGCACCGCGCCGATCGCAGTGCCGCCCCTGGACGCCTGCAGCGCGACGTAGGACGCGGCCTTGGTGCTGCCCGCGCCCGGGATGTTCTGCACGACGATCGTCGGATTGCCGGGAATGCGTCTTCCGAGATGACGCGCAACGAGGCGCGCATAGGTGTCGTATCCGCCGCCCACTGCCGAGCCCACCGTGATGGTGACGGTCTTGCCCCGATAGAAGGCTTCAACCGCATCCTGCGCCGGGGCGGCGTTTGCCGTGAGGCACGCGGCGGCGAAGACAAGGGCACATGGCAGACGGTACGACATGCGGGATCCTCTGCTTCGGCAATGCAGGATTGGAGCGGCCCCGATTTGGCAGTATACTTCGACCTTCAAACGCGCGCAGCCAGGCACGACCGGCACGAAAGAGGCGTCGGGGGAAGAATTTATGCAAACGACCGCCACCACCTTGCATAAGACACCCGCCACCTTCGCCGTGCGGCCGCTCTCTCCCGCGCTCGGCGCGGAAATTTCGGGCATCGATCTGCGCGATCCGATTGACGACGCGCTCAAGCAGAAATTCCTCGACGCATGGCACCAGCATCTGGTGATCCTGCTGCGCAATCAGACGCTCGACGAAGATGCCCAGGTGCGCTTTGCCGAGACGTTCGGCCCGCCGGCGAAAACCACCTCCGGCCGCACATTCAGCGTAAAGCATCCGTCGGTGATGCTGATCTCGAACATCCGCGAGGACGGCAGACCGATCGGGGCGCTGCCCGACGGCGAAATGCATTTCCACACCGACCAGTGCCACCAGGAAATCCCCGCCAAGGCGACGATGCTCTACGCCATCGAGATCCCGAGCAAGGGCGGCAACACGCTGTTCGCCAACGCCTACATGGCCTATGAGACGCTGCCCGAGGACATCAAGCAGCGCACCGCGGGCCGCCGCGCGCTCAACGCCTACACCACGGATACGACGCTGCGCACCGCGAACTATGACGATGCCAAGTCGTCGTACTGGCATCCGGTGGCGCGTACGCATCCGGCAACAGGACGCAAGGCGCTCTATGTCAACCGCCTGATGACGCGCGAGATCGAAGGCCTGCGGCGGGAGGAAAGCGACGCGATCCTGCAGAAGCTCTTCGATCACCAGGAGCAGCCGAAGTTCGTCTACGAGCATGTCTGGCGCCCCGGCGACATCCTGATGTGGGACAACCGCTGCACGCTGCACGCGCGCACGGATTTTTCGGCCGGGGAGCGGCGTTTGTTGCGGCGCGTGACCATTCTCGGCGAAAAGCCGGTGTAGGAACGTATAAGTCGGGTTGGTCAAGGCCGTCGCGGGAGCGACAGGAGCGAACCAAATGACACCGAGGAACATCAATCGAAATCTCGGCTGCGGGATTGCGGCGGGAGCCGTGCTGCTCCTTGCCCAGTCTGCCGCGATGGCGCAGAACAACGGCTCGGTGCAGGGCGTCGTCAACGACGCATACGGTCAGCCGGTCGCCGGAGCCATGGTGAAGTTGAAGCACGAACTGCGCCGTCTGACCTTCATGGTCGTCAGCCGCGAGCAGGGCCGATTCGAGGCGAAGGATCTTCCTCCCGGCCAGTACAGCCTCCAAGCCATCGGCGGCAATATGCAGAGCCCCTGGTTCGACGCCGTGCACGTCGCCGCCGGCGGCGGCACCGCCAAGGCCATCCTCGCGCTCAACTACCATCGCGGCCCCGACCTCCCGGCGGCCTGGCCGCAACGCATCCCGGAAGAGCAGGTGCGCCTCGTCTCCGTCGATCCCAAGGACCTGCCGGAAGGCGAAGGCAAAACTCTTGTCGCCGAGAAATGCGCGAGCTGCCATGACCTGCGGCGCGTCGTCGTCAAGCGCTCCAACCGCGACCACTGGGCGCACACCACCGCGCGAATGCGCACCCGCATGACGACCGCGAACATTCCCGATCTGACCGACGCGGAATACAACACGATCGTCGACTATCTGGTCGAGAAATTCCCGGAGGTGCAGCCCTACGATGCCAACAGCCGCCTGCCGCGCACCTTGCTGTCCGGCAAGGCCGCGAGCTACCGCGCGGTGACCTATGAGCTCGTCAACACGCATGCCGAGCCGCATGACGTGGCGGCCGATCCGCAGGGCAATGCCTGGGTCTCCGAGCGCGCCGGCAAGCTCGGCAAGTTCGATCCCAGGGCGCTCACGTTCACCGAGCGCGACACCCCGCCCGGCCCGGCCGCGAAAGATCGCCAGAGCCTCGGCAATCCGCAGATCGATTCCAAGGGCATCCTCTGGGTCGCTGATGGGCCCAACAGCCGCTGGCTCAGCTATGACACCAATACCGACAGGTTCCTCGCCTTTGCCTTTCCGCGCGGAAAGGGCAATGCCGGCGGCAACAGCATGGCGCTGCATCCCGATGGCACCATCTGGGCGACCGGCGGCGGCAAGGAAGCGCGCCAGCTCTACCCGGAGAAGGCGGAGTTCAAGTTCTATGAAGCCCCGGCCGCCAAGACGCACCGAAATCCGGGCGCCTACGGCCTAGCCATTGCCGGCGACCAGTCGGTGTGGTTCGCCGAGGACGAGACCGACCTGATGGCGCGCGTCGACCCCGTCACCGGCAAGGTCGACGAATACAAGATCCCCCACCAGGGCCATGCCTATCCGCGCCGCATGAACACCGATGCCAACGGCGACCTCTGGGTCGCGCTGTGGAATGCCGGCAAGCTGATGAAGATCGATCACAAGACCAGGCAAATGACGCTCTACACGCCGCCCACGCCGTCGGGCGGCAACTATTCTGTGATC
>Ga0137385_10000651_pt1 | contig 28542 bp, 27 predicted proteins | sample SagtaG_FD_104921 | JGI IMG/M metagenome (GOLD analysis project Ga0137385, IMG submission 104921) | Vadose zone soil microbial communities from Sagehorn Ranch, Mendocino, California, USA - Sage2_R_80_16 metaG | ecosystem: Environmental > Terrestrial > Soil > Vadose zone | place: USA: California... | reverse complement strand
GACGCCGCCCGGCACGGTGGCGCCAAGCGACTCGAACTCGGCCGAAAGGAGGTGGCCTGAAAACAGCCCTGCAGCGCCCATGAGAGGCGGGTGGGTTGACACAGAAGGTGTCACGGGCTCACCTCCCGGACAGTTCGTGGCGGAGGCGCTCGACGCGGGTGCCGGCCAGCTCGATCCACCGGAGGTCGGCCTCCAGGTGGAACAGCTCGAAATCGCACGCCATGGCGTCCGTCAAATCACCTGCCCGCCTGCGCTCGGTCAGCTCCCGCATCCGCAGGAGATGGCTCGCCCGCTGGGCATCGAGCACCTCCGCGCCGGACCGCCCCGACATCAGCGCCAGGACGACCTTGGTGAACAGGGCCTTGCGGCCGAACCCCGAGGGCGGCTCAGGCTCGCGGAGCCACCGTTCCAGGTCGGTCACGCCGGCCGGGGTGATCACGTACAGCTTCCGGTCCGGTCCCCCGCCGGCCTCCACCGAGTCGATGTCCACGAGGCCGTCGCGTCGGAGTCGCGACAGGGTCGCATAGACCTGGCCGAACTTGAGGGGCGGCGAGGGGGCGAACCGGCCGTCGTACAGGTGCTTCAGCTCGTAGCCGTGGCGGGGTCGGTCCTCCAGCAGCCCCAGGAACGCATGCCCGAGCGACATCGGCCGCGACTATACACCCGGTGGATAGATGGCACCAGTACGGGCCGCGCTCTTGCAGCCGACCTCGGGTTCCGGCGGTTTTCGCTTTCCAGGCTGGACCCATGGCGCGAGTAACGAACGCGCCCGCCCGTGACTCCATGGCTCGTGGAGCTGACAGCGCCTCATCCCCGGTATGAGGGGCCTGCCCTGAGCTTCGAGGAGTTCTTCGCGGCGGAGCACGACCGCCTCTATCGGGCCCTCTGCCTGGTCACCCGCAACAGGCACGAGGCGGAGGAGATCATGCAGGACGCCTTCCTGGCCCTGTGGGCGAGGTGGGACCGCATCTCCACCGACGTTGACGATCCCGCTGCCTACCTCTACCGAAGCGCGATGAACGCGTTCCGCAGGCGTCGCCGGCGCGCGGCGCTCGCCGCCCGCAAGGCCGTTCGGTTCATCCCTGCGGACGACGGCATCCAGCGGGTCGAGGAGCAGGAGGCCATCGTGCGCGCACTCGCGGCCCTGACCCCCAAGCAGCGGGCCGCCGTCGTGTTGACGAACTTCCTTGAATTCACCGCCGAAGAGGCGGCGTCCTTCCTCCGCTTGTCCCCCGGCGCCGTTCGCACGCTGGCGTCCCGGGGGCGGGCCGACCTTCGACGACAGGTGGGTGGGCAGACATGAGCGAAGACCTGAAGACCGATCTGGTGCGCGCGGCCCGCCACTACCCGCCGCCCGAGGACGCCCTGCGGCGGCTGGAGCGAAGGCGGGACGACAAGCGGCGCCACGGGAAGCAGACCGCCCTGGTGGTGGGCCTCACCGTCGCCGCTCTTTCCGTCGGGCTCGTCTGGTTCACCCTGCACCCCGGCCACCGCCCGCAGTCGGGTTCCCAGCCAGCCGGGACACCCAACTCGCCCAGGAACGGCGAGCTCCTGTACGCGAAGAAGCTCCCCGAGGGATGGAACCTGTTCGCCTTCGACCCGGCGACCGGGGAGGAACGACGAATCACCCGCGGCGTCCGCGACTACGGCTCCGACTGGTCGCCTGATGGCACCAGAATCGTCTACGACAGCGAGTCGGGCTCCGGCTACGACATCGTGGTGGCCAACGCCGACGGAACCGATCCGACCGTGATCGGCTCAGGCCAGGATCCGGCCTGGTCGCCGGATGGCAGCCGCATCGCGTACGCCGGCGCAGGCGGGAGCATCTGGGTCATGAACACCGATGGCACCGATGCCCACCCGGTCACTCAGGGCGCGGCGGCGGGCGCGGGGACCGGCGAGGACGCCGCCTTGGACTGGAACCCGGCGTGGTCACCGGAAGGCCGTTCCATCGCCTACGTGCGGGTGGCGGCTCACCGCTGGGCGCCGGTGCCGGGCGGCCAGTTACGGACCGACGTGACTCTGGAGCAGGTCCGGGTTTGGCAGGACGGGGCCACGCCCACGGACACCATGCTCACCGACGCCTACACCGACGTCGGAGAACTGGATTGGTCCCCAGATGGTTCCACCATTGTGTTCACGGGAGCCCCCACGCTCTTCTATGAAACGGAGACCGATGGGTTGGCGTGGCCCCGAGTCCTCCTAATCCCCTTCAGCGGCGGCCAGGTCACCCCGATCTCGCCCGAGGAGAACACGTGGGCAGCGGGAGCGACCTGGTCTCCGGACGGTGTGTGGATCGCCTATGTCGACAACAACCACGCACTCGTGGTGATGCGGCCCGACGGTACCGACAGGCGGACCCTCCCCGTTGATCCCGGAGACGACGAGATCATCGGCCCGTCGTGGGGGATTGCACCGCCGGCCTCGCCCTAGAGACCCTGGGGCGGATCCCCTCAGTGCGGTGATGGTCCGCCGGTACGTGGCTTGCCGGCCCGGCCGCATGTGCCTTTAGAGGCGCCCTTGGTAGGCAGCCAGCTCCCGCCCGTGTCGCGGCACGCCGGCCGCCGATCTTCCGCTACGCCCAGGCGATGACCGGCAACGTCGCGCTTACGTGCCGCTCCTTTGGGATCTCCCGGACGCTCTTCTACACGTGGCTACGTCGATCCGAGACAGGGTCCAGACCAGCGTCCACGCCGCCCAGGTCGTCAGTCGGACTCGGCCTCCTCGACGCATGTGACGGGTGCGACGGCGGAGGGCGATCACGTCTGCCAAGTGAGGCTTGCCCCCTCCCCTTGGCCGTATTAGATATGCGAGATGGCCCGACCGCTGTGGCGCAAAGCTCCTCTGGCCCTCCGGCACTTCCCCTCCGCGGCCGCTGCGATCATGGCAGGGTCGCTGCTGGCCACCATCGTCGTCGCGACGTTCCCGGTGATGTTGTCCTCGACGGCGAGCCGGTTGCTCGGGAGGGAGGTCGCCAACAGCACGGTGAGCCGCTACGGGGCGGGGATCCTGTTCTCGGTCGCCGAGATCCCGTTCAACAAGCGAGCTCCCGGTTCGGATCAACTCCTGTACCAGCACCATGGAAGGCGTGGGGCCGATCGACCCACTCGATTCCCCCCGAGTACGAGTTGCCGTCGACGGGCCGCTGGAACTGGCCGGAACGAGCCGCGGCCAGCATGGCAGCCTCGATGCCGGTGTGCCAGTGGGCCCACCACCAGCCGAGACCGATCAGGGCCGCCAGCAGCACCGCGACAGCGATCCTTCTCATGGTCCGCACCGTCTCGATTATCCGCCGGGGGCACGGCCACTCGCAGCTCGGCCCGGAGCCAATCATCGACCCCTGGACCAGCCCCAGGGATCACGAGTCCGCCAGCCCCTGTGGCCACCACTCCGGCTCCAGCGCCCCACCGAGTCCCCGACGTGGTCGGCCTCAGCCTTCACCGGGCGTTCTCCGTCCTCACCCGGGCGGGCGCCCAGATGGGACAGCTCTACGCGAACGTGAGCGAGCAGCCGCATCTCACCGTGCTCCAGCAGGGCCTGAACCCGGGGTCCGTCTCGAACGCCCACCGCGTGGTGGATCTCCTCGTGTCGGCCGGTCCCCATCCGATCGGCCGGTTCATTACTGCACCCTGCATCCCGCGCGCCCAGAACTGCGGCGGCCCGGGCGCCCCGGTACCCATCCAGCGCGGCCCCCTGGTCACCCTGCTGGGGACGCCGGGACACGGAGCTCTGCCGTGGTGCCCCACCATGAAGCGGGTGCTCCCCATCACCGCGGCGGTGAAGGGGAAGATCGGCCCCGTCGCCTTGCGGTTCGCGAACTCCTACCTCACGGGGCAGCACGCCAACGTCCAGTTCCTCTCCGACCCCTCGGCCCGGGGCCGTCCCAGGTCGGTCTGGCGCATCTCCGGCACCCCCCAGGCCCTGGAGATCATCAGGCAAGGCTCCTCCGCCGACGGCGCCGTGGTTATCCGGGACTGCGGGCGCCGGGTCGCGGAGCGCTCCTGGTTCGTGGTGATGCGGTCGGGACGGACCGGTTCCCCCTTCACCCTGTTCATGATCAGGCACCGCGAGGCGTTCACCGACACCTGGTCGGAGCGCTGGAAGGTGTGGGGCTCCTTGGCGGGAGCCCCCGCGGTGGCCTGGGCGGCTCTGTCTCCCGCCCCTTCCCCCGGTTCCGTGACCGGCCCGGTCCCGGTCTGTGACCCCAGCGGGCTGGAGGGGACGCTGTTCACGGAGGGGGCCGGCGGGTCCGCGGCGGGGGTCCTGCAACTGAGGAACATGACCACATCGACCTGCATGGTGCGGGGCGTGCCGGCGGTGCACCTCCTCAGTCCGGCCGGGAAGCCGCTCGACGTGCCGGTGATCGGGGCCCCTGACGGGCCGGTGCCGGGCGCCGGGAGACGGCGGGTCATCCTCCTTCCGGGCCGGGTGGCGAGCGCCACGTTCGAGTGGACCAACTGGTGCGGCCGACACCTCGACCACGCCCTGGCCAGGGTGGGGGTGCCGGGTGAGGGAGGGACCCTGGTGGCGAGGCCCTCCCCCGACGATTTCCTGGTGCCGACGTGCGAAGCCCCAGGGAGGCCCTCCGGGGCCTACGTCGGGGGCCTGTACCCGGGGCCCGTGGGCACGCTGGCGTTCCCGCTCTCCGCGGTGAAGCCCGTCGTTCAGGCCCCCGGCACCGTGGTGGCCGGGACTGACCTCCGGTACCGGGTCGTCCTCACCAACGTCACGGACCTCCCTGTGCCGCTCGCACCGTGCCCCACCTACCGGGCGACGCTGGTCACGGCGAGCGGTCTGGTGGTGCGCCGCTACCGACTGTCCTGCGCCTCGGTCGGCTCCATCCGTCCGCACGCCTCGGTCACCTTCGCCATGGTGCTGCACGTTCCGAGGACCGCACCGCCCGGCCAGGCCAGGCTCGCATGGACGGTGGAAGGATCAGGCTCCTCAGGGCAGGCTGAGGTCGTCGTCCAGTAGGCACCGGGCGCGAACCTGGGGCGGACCGTCGAAGTTCCGCCCGCACCTTTACCTTTGCCCCCGATTCCGCTCCTATCTGGGCGGGAGATGCGAACCGTGGGGGTCGGCTCGGTCCCGGACATCGAACGCCTGTACCGGGAGCACGGCGAGCATCTGTGGCGGGCGGTGCTGGCGTTCGCTCGGGACCGGGAGGTCGCCAACGATGCCGTGGCAGAGGCGTTCGCCCAGGCCCTCCGGCGGGGAGCGGCGCTGCGGGACCCCCTGCGGTGGGTGTGGCGGGCCGCGTTCCGGATCGCGGCCGGCGAGCTCGCCCAGCGGCGCCGGGGGCACGAACTCATGGTGGAGGCGGCACCCGAGATGCCCGAGGTGGCCGGGCGGTTGATCGAGGCCCCGGCCCGGGTGTCCCGGAGCCAGCGGGCCGCCCTGGTCCTGCACTACTACCGCGGGTACCCGGTGAAGGACATCGCCCGGATCATCGGCTCCACCGCGGCCGCCGTGCGGGTCCACCTGAGCACGGGCCGCAAGCGCCTGCGGGCCCTGCTGGAGGAGGAGAGCGACGATGCGTGACCTCAACACTACCTTCCGGGTCCTGGATGGGGTGGCCGCTCCGGACCTGTGGCCGGAGGCCAGGCTTCGAGCAACGTCCGCACCGGCCGGCCACGCCGGACCAAGACCTCGGCGCCGGCTCCTGGCCATGGCCGTGGGCCTGGTGGTGGCCGTCGCGGCCGTGGGAGCGGCGTGGGTGACGCTCCACGGCCTGGGGCAGTCCGCCCCGTCCTCGCCGACCAGGCTGGAGCGACTCCAAGGCGCCGCCACGGACATCCGATCGGCCCTCGGGAAGGTCCAGGGCGAGCTCGACCGGAACCGGAAGCTCGTATCCACCATCGTCGCCCGACAGAGTGACCTCACCCCCCTTCTGTCGCACCTCGCTGCCAAGTATCGGATGGGGGGGCCGAAGGAGCGGAGCAGACTCCGTCGAGAGATCCAGGCGCTCCGGGCGCATCAGGAATCCCTGACCCAACGGCTCCAACTGCTGGCCGCTCACCACGGCGAGCTCGTGGCTAAGGCCCGCTCCCTCCAAGACATGCTGGACCGGATACCCCCAGGACATCAGGAGCATGCAGACTGCCGGGTCCTCCACCGCTTCCACCTAAGGACCCGAGCAACGGCGGAGGAGCTCCGATCTGGGGCGCCGACGGCGGTTCCGGGTGGTGGTGACCGCCCTGGTGCTGGTCGGTGCGGTGCTCGGCGGGTAGTCGTGCTGCGCTCCTCCGGGGAGTGGAAGAACTACCGGGACGTCGGAAACCTGTGGACCCTCAGATACCCGCCGTCCTGGCAGGTCCAGCCCTTCGGCTCAGACCCGGCAGACTTCCGGGGGGTGCTCGTGTCGAATGTGTCCTTCCGGTTCCTGCACCCTCATCCCACCGGGTACAACACATCGGCCTGGGACATGTCCGGCCTCCCTGCGAACGCGGTGGTCGTGCAGGTGCAGCTCTCGGACTTCGGCCCCCTCGGCCCCACCGTCCGCCCTGGTCCCGGTTCCCGCTCGCCGAACGGTGGTCTGCATCTCGTTAACCACCCCCTCGGGTTCTTGGGTCTGGACGTGGAGCCCAACACCATCACGAACTTCGACGGCTTCGCGGCCATGGCCTACCTCAACGGGACGGCCACGGACGCCGACGGCAACTCCTACGCCATCGGTCTCAGCGCCATGCGGGTGTTCCAGGGGTTCTACCGCACGGCCGACGGGTCGCTCGGGCACGGCACGTTTGTCTTCATATGAATCGACCTGTACGACCCCAGTTCGGGGTCGCAGGTACACGACTTCAACGGCGGCATCGCCCCGTCGGGCCTCTTCTGGACCCTGCGGGTGCCTGACAGCTCCCTCACCATCAGCCCCAACGGCAAGAGCGCCACACTGCAATTCGGGTAGTCTCTGGGGATCGGACCGACGGCCAGGCGGAAATTCTTCTTCGCCGATCAGTCCCTCGGTTCGATGGGCTGCTTCAAAGCATCCAGGATGAGATCCGTCTGATGGCGGATGAATTCCACCGCTTTGTCTGTGAAGTCCAACACGGCACGCCGGTAGGCGGGTGAGCCTTCGTCCAGAGGCAACAAGACGGGGTCCAGCGTCGCGAGTTCAAAGCCGCTGCCACGCTCGATCCAGAACCCGATGGCGTCCCGATCACCAGCGTCCGGAAACAGCTTTCGCCCCCCTGGATCCGAGAACGTTCCGGCGTCTGCCGGGGCGCATTTGAACCAAGGTCCCAGATCCTCCTGCTCTTGAGCCAGCACGTCATGGGAGAACTCAGCGTTGGCCGCGAACTTCGCGTATCCGAGGGGAGCCCTGGTTGCTCCCGCGTGGATGCCGGGATAGACCTGACGGACTCTCTCAATAATCTCGGCGAAGGCCGGAGCCAGTCGCTCCCATACCGCGTCCCAGTCCATCCTGCGCCGGTGCCTTCCTGCGGTCCGCAATAGTCTACTGAGCCATCAGCATCGTTCCTCGCCTACGATGGATTCCCGGACTGCGAGAGTGAGCTGATGCGGATTGGTCGGGGCAGATAGCGAAATTGTAGTGCGTGAAGTGAAGCGCCACGGCGGCGGGTAGTGTCTCAGTTTGGTCGAGGTTCCCTGCGGAACGTGGACCAATCCACTAGGGCAATCCAAGCTTCCATGGCCTGGTCATAGGTCACCTGGGCATCGACCAACATGCACTCCTTACGGCTACCGTCGATCTCCTCGTCCTGGTCGTACAGAATGACCTCATCGCCGTCGTGAAGCGTGATCCCCTGACGGGCGATGTCCTCTCCCGTGCCTTTCAGAGTCAACGCGAGACGTTGAGCGCCGAACGCATTGAAATCGGACCAGATTCGGTGAGGGGCCATTGGGTCAGTCTAGAAGCTTCGCGATCTCGGTCAGCGTCCAGATGTGGTCGCCGACACCAGCCGCCATCGCCGGGGTCCGAGGGAAGGGGTCCTTTAGGCTCTTGTGCGGCCGGGCGAAGTTGTAGTGCATGAAGTGGAGCGCTACGGCCGCAACGTGGTTCTCGATCTTCCGGGAGAAGGCATTGGGACAAACAGCCCGATTCCTCCGCTCCTCGTTTCCAACGACAGCTTCGGTTCGGGAGCCTCCGGGTTCGGGGGAACCTGCGCCGGGGCCGGGGGAACCAACGGAAACACCTCCGTCGACCCCTTGTTCGTCAGCACACACAACTACCACCTCCAGTCGGGAAGTCCATCCATTGATGCCGGCGACGACGGCGCCCCCGACCTCCCGTCGAACGACATCGACGGTGACCCCAGAATCGTCGGGAATGCCATCGACCAGGGCTTTGACGAGGTCGCCTAGGGAACGAGCGGAGCCCTGAGCCGCACGGAACAGTTCTCCCGGATCTACACGACGATCCCGGCCACTCCCTAAGGCCGGAGCCACTCACCCGCTCGGGTGACGAAGGCACCGGGCAACGTCTCAACGGCCTCAAGCACCGAGGTCTGGAGGATTGCCTCGATGCAGCCCCTGCTCCCGCCGACGTACGTGGACTGGTCGTCAATCTCCGTGGCCACGCACCAGGCCCGATCGTACGGCCACCACAGGTTGGGCGACTGCCGCCAGGGCCATGATCCCGTCAAGACCGACAACGCGCCCGCGAGGATGACGTCCTGTCCGTAGGAGACGAGGATCCTGGCCGAGGTCCTGGCGGCGAGGCGGTCGAGGTCCTGAAAGCCGAAGCCCTCCCAGATGCACAACCAGCATCGGCCGGGCGTGGTGGTGAACCGTCCGAGGACCCGGACCAAGGGGTCCACGATCTCCGCCGGCATGCTTCCCTCCCGTGGACTGGCGTCCTGGTCCCAGGCCCCATGGGGGCCGAACAGCACCGCCGAGCCCGTCGGGACGGTGATCCGGCGAAACGGGGTGTCGGCGCGGAGCTCCGCCCCAGTACGCTGGGTGATCTCCGACCACCGGATGGCCGTCCCGGGGCGTCCCTCGACTTCGTAGGCAGGGTGCATGATGCGGGCGTACGCCTCGTACCCATGGGGCACCAAGGCGCCCACCCGGATCCCGAGGGGATCGCGGCCCCGGAGGCGTTCGGTGATCCACGTCGCCACCGTCGGATCGTCCACCAGCTCCAGGCCCGGGAACTCCGTGCTCACGACCGGGGTGTGGTCCTGGGACGGGGCTTCGGCCGCCACCATGGGAAGCGGCAGGGCGTCCTCGGACGTCGCAACCGTGTCATCCGCTCACGCCTCGGGGAAAGCCTCCCGATTCCAGTCCTCCCAGGCTCGACGCGCCGCCGAGGCGGCCTCCGTCATGTGGTGCAGGAGTTCGGACCCGAGCTCCATGCGTTCGAGGCGTTCGGCGAGGTCGAGGACCTCCTCGATGCCGAGGCCCCAGCCCTCCATCCTGATGGCCACGTCCGGAAGGCGGAACCTGATCTCGACGAGCTCCGGGTGGTCCCAGTACTCCCACCGCTCGAAAATCGCCTCTGTGCCCGCCGAGACGAGCCGACCCTTCCCCAGGTACCGCCGGCCCCGCGCGGACCCCCCATCTCCCCTGGACGTCTGATCCCCAGAACGCCAGAACCGCCCCGGAAGCTGCGGGAGCCACGCAGCGTCGTCGCCAGAGTCAAACCACCACAGGCCCTCCTCGCGGTGCGATGGGTACTCGGTCTCCAAGCGGTCCTCCTCGGAAGGGTCGACGCTCACCACCAGCATCCCCCGGGTGGGCTTCCTAGCGTGGTCCAGGTACTCGAACTCGACTCGGGTGGGAACGTAGGAGGCCCAGTCCCCCTGCCCGCCGTGTCCGGCCAGCGACACGACGCCCTCCCAGGCCTCCGGGGGGACCACGAAGAGGGGGAACGGCGCGATGTGGAGCAGGAAGTCGTCCTCCCGCCGGGGCCCCTCCCCAGGGGCGAACTCCCGCTCCTCCTGGGGCCAGCCCGGGGGCGGCCGGTCCGATCGCCACCCCGAGGGGTTCACGGTGGTACCGGCGTTCGCGTCCGGCGGGACCTCCGGCTCCGGCAAGGGCCGTCGCTCAAGGACTTGGCCGGCCCGATCGGACGCCACGACCTCCGCGGGCACGCCGCGGGGTGGGAAGAACCAGAAGAAGCGGGGGAACCCCTCGGGGCCGGCGTGGAGGGGCACCTCCCGGGACCGCCCGCCTGCCAGCCGGACCTCCAGTCGCTCGACGCCGTCGGTGACCACGCCCGCCCAGGAGATCACGTGGGGCACCCGCCCGAAGAAGCTCCCCTTCGCGGTGAACGCGTGCCCCTCCGGCACCAGGACGTTGATCCCGCCCCCGCCGAGGAACCCGTGGGCCCCGAGTCGGAACTCCATCTCCGGGCCCACCGCCTGCATGACGTCCCACCACTTGGCCTCGGGAGCCGGGGCGGTGGTCCAGGCGTGAATACTCCAGGGGATCCCGGTCACCAGGCCGTGGGCCACCACCTCCGGTCCGCTGAGCAGCACCGTGCCCTGCTCCACGTGGACGGGGTCAGGCCGAGGCGCCGGGCCTTCTGTTTGCACTCGGGCCACTCACCGGCCGCGGGCGGCATGCCGACGTCCCCCAAAGGAAGCCTCGCCTTTCGTCCGGACGATGATGGCAGGTCAGGGTAAGCCACGGGATCCCTCGACCGCCGAGTCGGCCCCTTCCCACCCTCGCCGTGGGCTGGATTCGCGCCCTGGTGCCTCGATAACCAGACGCCGCCACGCCGGCGAGGCAATGATCGTGAGGGGTGGGACTCGAATCTTTGGGTCGAGCAACTCTCCGCTGTCAGCGGGGACTCGCCCAGAATCCGGCGAGATGCCAGACCAGCACCCCGGCGAGGGTGAGGGTGAGCCAGGCCAGCGCCCGTGGCCGGACGCGGAACACGAGCAGACTCAACGCTCCGACGAGAACGATCTTGGCTGGGAGGCCGATCACCCGCACGAATGGGTTGGCTTCGACCGCGCCCTCGGTGCGGACGGCGAACGCCGTGAACACGGCGTCGACCACGTTCAACGCGTTCAGCAGGAGCAGGGCTCGGCGCGGCCGATCCGCCAGGCCCGGAGCCCACACGCCAAGGGCTCCCACATCGCCGCGAACACGGGCAGGGCTAGGAAGGGCGCGGTGTAGGGCAGCGAGGACGCCACTCCCGCCCACCCGGTCCCAGAGAAGCCCGGTCCCGCGAAGACGAGTGAGGCCCAGCCCGTAGCGACCAGAACGGCAACCCCAGGGAGTGTCCAGGCGATTCGCGGTCGCAGGGTCGCGAGGAGGAGTCCGAAGGCCACCAACGGCAGTACCTTCGGAAGCTGGGGGAGGAAGGGCGAAGGCCGTGTCCCGGCGAGCCGCCAGGCCCACAGGAGCGCCCACACGGCAAAGGCAGCGAACGCGGCAGACGCGACCCGGAACGGCGTCAGGTCCTTGGGGCTACGGGGAGCGATGCCCTACCTCGAACTCGCGACTACTCCGGACCCGATCACCATGGCGAGGGCCACCGCTGGGGCCAGCACGAGCGCGAGCTCAACCACGGCGGGTCCCCACCCCGCCGCGACCCCGCTGTCACAGCCCGAGCCGAACGAACGCCAGCCCTCGCCCACCGCGGCAGGGAGGCGACCTAGAAGCTCACAGTTGCGGTCGCCCCATCCGAACAGCAGCGGAGCACACATATAGGCGACGGCCGGGATCCAGAAGACCCGTCGCCGCCCTCGAAACACGAGGGCCATCCCAGCCAACGAGAGCCCGAGGAACCTGGCCATGTCTCCGGCGAACTGGTACCGGATCGTGGACCACTCGACGTCGAAGTGCCTCGCACCGCCGGGCGGGGTGGCCCAAGAGGAGCCGGCCCTGCGCTCGACGAAGAACTGCAACAGGGGCGAACGCGAGGCACGAACCGACGCCCACACCCCAGGGCCAACGAGCCACCCGCCGGCGTGGGACGGGGACGATGTCCGCTGGGGCGGCTTCAGGAGCGATTTCCGTCTGCATGCGTGCCTCCCCGCGAAGTGAATCGGCCGTCCACAGAGGAAGCTTGACCTCACTCGGTGCGTGGCGTGGGTCCCCTTTCGGGGACCCGACGGGGACATCTACGAGATCACGCAGGGCCGCGACCTAGAGCTGCCTAGGAACGAACCCACCGAATAGATGACGCGAGTGGACGCCGACGATTACGACACCGCGCTCGCGGCGCCGCCAGGTTGTTCCGCCAGGTGGTCCCGTTCCCGTATCGACCCAGCCTGCGTCAGGTGGGCGGCCTGCTCTTCCGCGCGGTCCGCGACCTGGAGACGGGCCCGGGTGTGCAGGGTCGCCGCCTCGATCAGCAGGCTTATCAGGGGATCCTCCTGGTGGGCGGTGCGGAGCTCTGCGAGCGCAGCCAGCTCGCGCATGTAGGCGTCCCGCTGCGCGCGGATGACATCCCGGAGCCGCTCCTCTCCCAGCCGTGAGGCCACGAACAGCTTCAGGAAGAAGTCGTCCCGGTATCCACCTTGCCGGGCGAGCGGCTGGCCGATCCAGCGGTCGAGCTCCTCGCGTCCCGTCCGAGTGAGGCGGTAGACCACCCGGTCCGGGCGGTTGCGCTGCTGGACGTCGCGCCGGGTCACCAGCCCGTCCCGGACCAGCCGGTCCAGCACCTGGTAGAGGTGCCCGATGTTGAGCTCGCCCCACTGGGGCCCGACGGCCTCCTCGAACCGGCCCTTCAGCTCGTAGCCGTAGCTGGGGCCCTCCGCCAGCAGCCCCAACACCGCGTGATGGATCGGCACCCGCTCTCCTTCGCCCCGAACTCAAACTCGCGTGACCGGTGACACCGTACTACATTGTGGCTATGCATACGGTGGCCATGCAGCCACGGCCGGAGGAAGTGTACGCGGCAGGGCGAACGGGGCACGGATGACGAGGTTCGTGTGGAGCCAGCTCCGCCACCGGCCCAGCCGGACGGTCACCCTGGCCCTCGGGATCCTCGTGGCGGCGGTCAGCTTCACCCTGCTCACGGCCGCGGTGCACACGAGCGAGCTCCAGGTCAAGGGGACCGTCGCGAAGAACTGGGAGACCGCCTACGACATCCTGGTCAGGCCGCCCGGCTCCTTCACCGCCCTGGAGCGAAGTCAGGGCCTGATCCGGAACAACTATCTGAGCGGGATCTTCGGGGGGATCACGATGGCCCAGTGGCACCGGGTCCTGGGCATCCCGGGTGTCGAGGCGGCCGCCCCCATCGCCAACCTCGGCTTCATCATCCCGATCACTCCGGGCCTGGATCTCTCGGTGAGCCGATACCTCACCGACGATCCGGTGCAGTTGTACCGGCTCTTGACCACGTGGACCGCGGATCGCGGCACCAGCACCTACCCGGGCCAGAACTTGTATGTGTACCTCACCAGGCGCCACCGGTTCGTGGTCCGGTACGAGCTGCCCAGCGAGGTCGTTCCCGGCTCGGGTCTGCTCGACGTGTGCGGTCACTTCATCCCACCACACGAACCGACGCCCTTCCCGACCGGCGACGTCGGGACGTACCTGAACTGCTTCTCCACGCTCTCGCCCGACGCTGAACGCCACTACTACCAGCCGTTCCCCTCCGGCTTCGTCGGCTCGGCGGTGAACCTGCCGTTCCCCATGCTGATCTCGGCGATCGACCCGGTGCAGGAGAACAGGCTCCTGGGCCTGGACCGTACCGTGGTCTCTGGACGGTACCTGCGCGTCTCCGACGACTACCGCAAGGAGAACTTCCAGATGGGCTACGGCATCGTCGTCCCGGTGATAGCGGCGTCGAGGACCTACGTCGACGAATCGCTGCGGGTCACGGTGGAACGGCTCCAGCCACCGGCGGGGTCCGACGTGCCGGCCATCCTGGCGTCCAAGCAGGCTTATCCCTTCCTGACCTCGCTCGCCGGACACTCCGTGGGTACGCAGTCGTTCTCGGCCGGGCAGATGTACGACCTGCTGCTTCGACAGTTGCAAGGAGCCCGGTCGGGACTCGTGGCGACATGGACGGGAGCGGGGGTGAGCTACCGGGTCAACCGGGGGGACGGTCTGGAGGCGGTGCCCACCACAAACCCCACCATGATCTGGAAGGTCCCCAGCTACCAGGGGTTCTTCCCCGCACCCCCGGGGAGCGATGACGTGCAGCTCCGCCGCTTGCTGGTGCACGCCTCGCCGTACTCGGGCCAGGAGGGGAGCTTCTTCGGAGCGAGGGTCCAGGTCGTGGGGCGTTTCGACCCGACGAAGCTCCCCGGGTTCAGCCCCCTCTCACGGGTGCCGCTGGAGTCGTACTACCCTCCAGCCGCCGAGCCGTCTGACGCGGCCAGCAGGCAGGCCCTGGGCGGGCAGCCCCTGCTCCCCTCGGCGAACATGGGCGGATACATCGAGCAGCCCCCGTTCATGCTGACCACGCTCCGGGCTTCTCGCGCGTTCACCGACTCCCGCTTCTTCCACGGGCTGAACGCGAAGGCGCCCATCAGCGTGATCCGGGTGAAGGTGGCGGGCGTCACCGGCCCGGATCCGCTCAGCCGGGAACGGGTGCGCCGGGTGGCCCAGGCCATCCGCGACCAGACGGGCCTTGCGGTCGACATCACGGCCGGCTCCTCGCCGCACCCGCTCCTGGTGCAGTTGCCGGCGGGGAGATTCGGTCGGCCGCCACTGACGCTCCGGGAGGGGTGGGTGAAGAAGGGCGTGGCCGTGGTGATCCTCTCCGCGATCGACCGCAAGAGCCTCGCGCTCTTCGTGCTGATCCTGGTCATCTCGGCGCTGTTCCTGGCGAACGGGGCGCTGGCCTCGGTCCGGACACGCCGCAGCGAGATCGGCACGCTGCTGACCGTGGGATGGACCGGGGGGAGGATCTTCCGGACCGTCCTGGGAGAGCTCGTGCTGATCGGCCTGGTGGCGGGGGTGGTGGGGGCCGCCGTCGCGTCCGTCATCGTCGCGGCCCTGCACCTGCACGTCGGCCTGGTCCGGAGCCTGCTCGTGGTGCCGGTCGCACTGGTGGTCGCGCTCGCCGCGGGGCTCCCGCCCGCATGGGGTGCCGCCCGGAGCCTTCCCCTGGACGCGGTGCGCCCCGCAGTAGCCATCGGGCGAGGGGGACGAAGCGCGCGGCGCATCGCAGGGATGGCCGCCGCCGAACTCCTCCGCGTTCCCGGCCGGACGCTGCTCGGGGCCCTCGGGTTGTTCATCGGGGTCGGCGCCCTCGCGTTGCTCCTGGCGGTGCAGTTGGCGTTCCGGGGGGCGCTGCTCGGCACGCTGCTCGGAAACTTCGTCTCCGTGCAGGTCCGCGGCGTGGACCTGGCCAGCGTGGCCCTGGCGGTGGCACTGGCCGGGCTCTCGGTGGCGGACGTGCTCTTCCTGAACATTCGGGAGCGGGCCCCGGAGGTCGCCACCCTCCGGGCCGCCGGGTGGAGCGGCCTCCACCTGGGCCGGCTGATCGCCTACGAGGGCGCGGCGATCGGGGTGCTGGGGTCGGTCCCCGGCGCGGTGCTCGGAGTCCTGGTGGCGGCGGTGGCGACCGGTGGGGTGGGGGCCCGGGTGGTGGTGGCGGGGATTCTGGCCGCGGTGGCGGGTGTGGCCGTAGCGGTGGCTGCCTCGGTGGCGCCTGCGACGCTCATCGGGCGGGCCCCGCCCCCGACGGTGCTGGCGGAGGAGTGAGGCGAATGGGGTTCCCGGTGGAGCTTCACGGGGTGTCGAAGCGGTACCTCTCCAACGGTGCGGGGGTGGTGGCGCTGGAGTCGGTCTCCTTCGAGGTCCCGGCCGGCCAGATCGTGGCGGTGATGGGCCCGTCAGGATCGGGAAAGTCCACCCTGCTGCACGTGGTGGGGGCCATGGACCGGCCGGACGAGGGACGGGTCACGGTGGAGGGGCGGGACCTCACCCGGCTGTCCCGGGGCGAGCAGGCCGCATACCGGCGGACCATCGGGTTCGTGTTCCAGCGGTTCCATCTCCTGCCGGCCCTGTCGGTGCTCGACAACGTGGCGGTGCCGGTCCTTCCGTTCCGGACGCCGTTCGACAAGTTCGGCCGGGCCCGCGAACTCCTGGAGGCAGTCGGGCTGGGGGAACGCGGCACCTCGTTTCCGTCCCGGCTCTCGGGCGGGGAGCAGCAGCGAGTGGCCATCGCCCGGGCCCTCATCAACGAACCCGGCCTGGTCCTGGCGGACGAGCCGACCGGGAACCTCGACTCGACCACCGGAGCGGAGATCATGGACCTCCTAGTCGGGCTGCGGCGGGACCGAGGGCTGACCGTGATCGTGGCCACCCACGACCCCCTGGTGGCGGCGCGAACCGACCGCATCGTCCGGCTCAGGGACGGGGAGGTCGTGGAGGACACACCGGTCTCCTCTGACAAGCCGGAGTCGGTACTCGACTCCATCACGCGCCTCGATCCGGGCGTCTGACGGGCAGCCGTGCGGCGGTTCATCTGGAGCACGCTCGTCCACCGCCCGGGCCGCACGGCCACCCTCGGCGTCGGGATCCTGGTGGCGGCCGTCAGCTTCACCCTGCTGACCGCGGCCGTGAAGACGAGCGAGCTCCAGGTCCGAGGAACCCTCTCCAGTACCTTCAGGCCCGCGTACGACATCCTGGTCCGACCGCCCGGCTCCTTCACCCCCCTCGAACGCAGGGACGGGCTGGTCAGAGCGAACTACCTGAGCGGCATCTTCGGCGAGATCTCGCTCGGGCAGTGGCACACGATCCTTGGGATCCCCGGGGTCCAGGTGGCCGCCCCGATCGCGAATGTCGGCTACATCCTCCCGTTCGCCCAGGTGCCCGTCAGCATCCAGCACGACCTGACCACGGACCCCGTGCAGCTCTATCGGCTCACGCAGACATGGATCGCCAGCGGAGGCAGCCGCTACCCGGGACCCGACCTGTACGTGTACTACTCGCGGGCGCATCGTTTCGTCGTCAAGGAGGGTCTGCCCGCCGAGGTCGTCCCCGGACAGCCGCGGCCCGTTCAGGTGTGTGCTGGCGCGAACAAGGCCACGGAGGGGGGGTTGAGCAGCCCCTTCGACATCAGGGACCAGTCCTACCTGGAGTGCTTCTCGGCGAGCTCGCCGGAGGCCACGAAGGCAAACTTCGGGGTCACCACTCCTGGGTTCGTGGGGGCGGGGAGCGACATGTACTTCCCGATCCTGCTCGCGGCGATCGACCCCGTCCAGGAGAACCGGCTGCTTAACCTGGACGGGACGGTGACCGGCGGGCGCCCCCTTCGAGAAGACGAGCCCGCTTCCATCCTCCGAAGGACGGACAGGTACGGCCACGCCATCGGCTGGCGCATGGTTCCCGTGCTCGCCAGCGACCGAACGTACATCGGTCAGCGATTGGACGTGGAGGTGCAGCGCCTCTCGATACCGCCCGGCACCGATGTCCCAAGGACGCTCGCGTCGCGGGACGCCCTCCCGTTCCTCAGGGGTCTCAGCGGAAGCGTGGTGCAGCGACGCGGGATCCCGCCCGGCGCCTTCTACCGGAGCATCCTCCAGCGGTCCACAAGGATCCCTCCCCTGGTCCAGGTGCTGTACTGGACGGCGTCCTCGCCCTCCTACGATGCTCTGGGACCGGGTCGGGTCGCCCCGGTTCCGGTCCGCAACCCACCGTCGATCTGGAGGAGCCCGTTCTATCCCCAGGGCTTCCCGGCGCCCCCGGGGAACAACGACGCGCAGTATCGCAAGCTCGTTCCACACCCCGGCTCCAATCAGATCGTGGCCGGGATTCTGAACTCGCCTGCGATCAAGGTCGTGGGGCGATTCGATCCGACGAAGCTGCCCGGGTTCAGCCCCCTGTCACGCGTTCCGCTTGAGTCCTACTACCCGCCCCTGCTTCAGGCCGCCGACGACGCCAGCCGGAGGGTCCTGGATGACCACCCGCTTCTGCCGACGACCGATCTGGGCGGGTACGCGTCCCAGCCACCGCTGATGTTCACCACCCTCAGCGCGGTCAAGCCGTTCCTCGACGACCGGTTCTTCCCGGGCACCAGCTCGGAGGCGCCAATCAGCGTGATCAGGGTTCGAGTGGCCGGCGTCCGCGGCACCGACCCGTTGAGCCTGAGTCGCATCAAGGCGGTTGCTCTGGCGATCCACGAACAGACCGGATTGGCCGTCGACATCACCGCGGGATCGTCACCGACCTCGCTCCTCGTCGACCTCGGCCCCGGGAGGTTCGGTCAACCCCCGCTGCGCCTCCGTGAGCAGTGGGTCAAGAAAGGCGTCGCCGTGGTCATCCTCCAAGCCGTCGACCGGAAGAGCCTGGCCCTGTTCGTGCTGGTCCTGGTGGTGTGCGGCGCCTTCCTGGCCAACGGCACCCTGGCCGCCGTCCGGGCCCGGCGGAGGGAGATCGGCACGCTGCTGGCGCTCGGGTGGACCAGGGCACGCATCTTCCGCGCGGTCCTGGGAGAGGTCGGCGTGCTCGGGGTCGCCTCCGGCTGTGTGGGGGCGGGCCTGGCCGCCGCGCTGGCCAGGTTCCTGTCGCTGGACCTAGCGCTCATCCAGACCACACTCGTGGTCCCGGTGGCCGCCGTCCTCGCCCTCGCCGCCGGGTTTCTCCCCGCCTGGCGGGCCTCCCGGTTGGCGCCCCTCGACGCCGTTCGGCCCGTGGTCGTGCAGCGAGGGGAAGGGCGGAGGGTGCGCCGTCTGGCCGGCATGGCGTGGGTGGAGTTGCGGCGCATCCCGGGGCGAACCCTGCTCGCCTCCGCTGCCCTGTTCCTGGGCATCGGCGCCCTCGCACTGCTCCTCGCCATCGACCTCGCATTCCGCGGCGAGATCGCCGGGACCCTGCTCGGGGCGTTCGTCTCCGTGCAGGTCCGGGCGGTCGACTTCATCGGCGTGGGCCTCGCCGTGGCCCTGGCCGGGCTGTCGGTGGCGGACGTGCTGTACCTGAACCTCCGAGAGCGAGCCCCGGAGCTGGTCACGCTGCGGGCCTCGGGCTGGACGGAGGGGCAACTCGGCCGGGTGGTGGCCTACGAGGGGCTCGGCATCGGCCTGCTCGGGTCAGTGGCAGGGGCCGCTCTGGGGGTGGGACTCGCTGCGGCGATCGGTGGGGGAACCGTTGGGGGCATCGCTGGCGCGGCGGGCCTGGCTGCCGCATGCGGCGTGGCGGTCGCCATGCTGGCGTCTGCGATCCCGGCCGCGCTGATCTCCCGGGCCGCGCCTCCGGGCGTCCTGGCGGAGGAGTGACGAGGTCGTGTGGTTACCCTGATGCGGGGTCTGCAAGAGGCGGAGCGCCATCCTCCGTTGCCCGCGCATCCGATTCGATCCAATCACGGTGAAGGTCCGGATCGAAAGCCTGGGTACTCAGTGCGGGATGGGTGATCAGGACTTTACCCCTGGGCACCCGACCGCCTTCGCCGGCGTCATCAACAGGTCGGGTGGCCCCGGTAAACCTTTGCGGTCGATCGGCTTCCTAGAAGGCAACGGGCGTGGAGACGACAGGCATCGGCGCACCGAGCACCATCGAGCGGCTCTACCGAGAGGAGGGTCGACGTCTCTGGCTGGCGCTCCTCGCCTACTCGGGAGACCGCGAGGTGGCGAGCGATGCCACCGCGGAGGCGTTCGCCCAGGCCCTGGCCCGAGGTGACGCCCTGCTCGATCCGCTCGCGTGGATCTGGCGGGTCGCCTTCCGCGTCGCCGCCGGTGAACTGAAGCGACGGAGGCGAGCGGACCAGCGCCTGCCGGAGGTGGCCGATCCGGGCGAGCGGCGGGCCGGGGAGCTGGTCGCCCTGCTTCGCCAACTGCCCCGCAACCAGCGGGCGGCGATCGTCCTGCACTACTACGTCGACCGACCGGTGCGCGAGGTGGCGGCGGTCCTGGGGGTGACCCCGGCGACTGCCCGGGTGCACCTTCACCGGGGCCGCCGGCGTCTGAGGAGGCTCCTGGAGGAGGCCGATGAGTGATCTGAGGCAACGGCTCCACGACATCGAGGGCTTCGCAGCGCCCGATCTGTGGCAGGACATCACCGACCGCCAGCCGAAGCATCGGCTTCGGGAGCCAGGCACCGGCCGTCGGGTCCTCGTGGCCGTGGTGGCCTTGGCCCTCGCGGTCGCTGCCCTGTCCTTCCTCGTTCGGGCCTTTCGGTCCAACGGGCCCGTTCCCGCAAACCCGAGGCCGCTCGTCTCGAACGGCCCCATTTGGGCGCTCGGCGGAGGAGGCGAGGCGGGGGCCCTGATCTACGCCGTTGACCCGGCGACCGGTGCGAAGACGCCGCTGTGGAGCGACGGGAGGAACCCCGACTTCCCGACCTTCGTGGTCGATCCTGCCATCGTGTCCGAGGACTACGCCTTCTCCCCCGACGGGTCACGGGTCGCCTTCTCCAACTACGTGAAGGACGGGCCGCAGGCCTGCTGCAACGAGATCTTCGAGATGAACTCAGACGGAACCCGCCTTTCCCAGGTGACCCACGACCACGCCTACGCCAGCTTCCCCGCCTGGTCTCCCGACAGCAGCGAGATCGTGTACACGAGCTACCGGGGGGAAGGCTACGTCCCCGGCTGCGACGGCTCGACGCTGTGCCCCGGGGATCTGTATTCGATCCATGCTGACGGGACCGGTGAGCGCCAGCTCATCAACGATCCGGCAGACGAGTCGATGCCGAGCTGGTCGCCGGACGGGACGACGATCGCGTTTCGGAGGGCGCGGGGGGGCTCCGGAGACAGCCTGTTGGTGATGAACGCCGACGGGAGCGGCCTCGTCGAGCACGCATTCCCCCCCAAGGGGCTCATTCTCGATCCGGAGTGGTCGCCCGACGGGTCGAAGATCCTGTTCCTGTTCGCCACTCCACAGGAGCGCTTCGGGGTCTGGGTTCAAAGCGCCGACGGATCCGAATACCCGCACCACCTGATCGACACGAATGCCGACACGACGTTCGGCCGTCCCGTGTGGTCCCCGGACGGCGTCGAGATCGCCTTCGCCAAGGTCGTAGACGGTGAGCCACAGCTCTGGGTCATGCGCGTCGACGGCTCGGAGCCCCACCTGGTGGCGGACTTCCCACGTTACGGGATCTCGCCGCTCGCCTGGCGGCCGGTGCAGGCCCAGGCGTCGAGTCCTGAGCCCAGCCTGACGCCCACCGCCATCCCTACGCGCAGCTCCTCGGGCTCAACAATCGCGGTCGCGGACTCGATACCGATCACCGATTCCAGCAAGGCGATCATCGGTCCGATCGCGGCGGGAGCGGGCGGGGTGTGGGTGGGCATGTGGAACCAGCCGCATCCCGAAGGCGGGCCCGACGAGGGACCTCAGACGTGGTTCAGCGGTTCGCTCGCCACTGCGGGGAGCGAGCTCCGCTTACCACGATCTCCCCCTTGAATCGGGGGAATCACCGATCCTCAGGCCCTGGCCGTTCGGGGGCAGGCAGTATCCGGATCCCCTCCTGGTCGGCCTCGATCACGGCCCGCCGGCCGGGGAACCTTCGGAGCAGGTCCTCCGGAATCTGGATCCTCCCCGCGTCGTCGATCGGAGACACCGTGCCGGACCGTGTGGTCTGCGCCCCGAGGGTCCCGTGGTTCAGCAGGAGGATCTGGTCGGCCGCCCGGACCACCACCGGGTCGTGGGTCGCCACCACGAACCCGATCCCGTACGAGGTCAGTCGGACCACCATATCCATCAGTTCTCGCGCGGAGGCGCTGTCGAGCTCGGCGGTCGGCTCATCGGCCACCACCAGCCGGGGTCCCGGCGCCACCGCGGCCGCCAGGGCCACCCGCTGCTGCTCCCCGCCGGAGAGCTGGTGCGGAAGGTGACGGGCCCGGTGGCCGAGGCCCAGGACGTCCAGAAGCTCGGGCCCCCACCGTCGCTGCCCGGTCCGCTGGATCGAGAGGGACACACCGAGCTGCGCCCTCGCCGACAGGTAGGGGACGAGGTTGTCGGACGGGCGCTGGAACATGTAGCCGATCAGGCGGCGCCTGATCCTTCTTCTCCTGCGCTCAGAGAGGGTGGTGGTCTCCACCCCACCGATCGAGACGCTGCCGGCCGTGGGGGAGTCCACGCAGGCCAGCACCCTGAGGAGCGATGACTTCCCCGAGCCCGACGGTCCGACCACGGCGGTGACCGCCCCGAGTGCGAACCAAGCGTCGATCCCCACAGGGCGTGCACGGGGCCCGTCGCGGTCCAGTAGATCTTCACGACGCCTCGGCAGCGAGCCCCGTCCTCGCCGGCCTCCGGCTGGAGAAGGTCACTCCCCGGCACGGAGCACCTCCGCCACCTTGGTCCGCTGGCTGGTTCGCTGGACGACCGCCGCGGCCCCCACGGAAACCACCCCCACCACGGCAGCGAGGAGTGCCAGGCCGCCCACCGGGATCTGCACGGTGAGCCGGGGTGAAATGTCGGGCAAGGGGTCCAGCCGGGTAACCACCAGCCGGGCGGCCACGAGCGCCAGAGAGGTGCCGATAACGAGGGCCGTCAGGAGCATGGTGGCCACCTCCGCCACGATCGACGCCAGGTGGGCACGCCGGGTGAGGCCCATGCGGTTCGTCACGGCCCCGGAGACCACCCTGGATCGCTGGCGGGCGTGCAGGAACAGCACCAGCCCGACCAAGGTGACGATGCCGACCAGGCCGCCCAGGGCCTCGGTGAGGCCGAGGAGCCAGGACACGGAAAGCAGCGACGGGGTCGAGGCCACCTCCCGGGCCGTCACGGCACCGTCGACCGGTACGCCCGCCTGCTGAAGCGCGCTCAGCACCCCAGAGGCCTGGCCTTGGACCCAGAGCTCCGGGCCGGCCGTGGCGAGGAGCGGGAACGGCAGGTCGGTGTTCTTGAGCTCCTGCCGTAGCTGGGGCAGGGAGACCACCACCAGCGGTCGGTCGGGTTCCATCCCCGGGAACGCCCGAGGGACGTCGACCACCCGAAATGGCACCGTGGTGTCGAGGAAGAAGGAGAGATACCCCGTGCTGGCTGGGGCCGGGATGCCGGCGATGACGACGGGGAGGCCCGCGGTGCTGGGCTTCGCCAGCCGGGCGACGATCCGGGCCAAGGGCTCCTTCGACAGGGACGGGTCCCAGAACGCTGCCTGGGCGAACGTCCGTGGGTTGATGGCGATGAGGTCGGCGGGGGTGCCGCCGGGATAGATGGTGGCCTTGTCCTCCGCCCTCCACACCACCGTGGCCGGATAGCGGAAATGACGGGGCAGGCGGTAGCTCGCGCTGAGGGGCACCGAGACGTCGCTGCCCGCGAATACCCCGGATTTCGCGGCCACGTCGGCGGCCACGGAGCGCCCCAGGGTGATGGAGTACGACAGGATCCCGAGCGACATGCCCGAGGCCCCGACCAGCAGGAGTGCCCCGATGGAGCTGCTGGCCAGGCGGCGGGAGGCCAGAAACAGGGCCGGGCGCCACCGCGACCCGATCTGGGCGAGCCGTGGAAGCACAGCTCCCAGACCCCGGACCGCCAGCGCCGTCCACCCCGCGATGAACAGCAACGGGAACAGCAGCACCAGCACATCGACCCGAGCGGGCTGCGAGAGGTCGGCCGACATCGGGGTCGGACGCGTGGCGAGCTCGTAGTACGAGGCCGCGGCGAGTGCCACCATGATGAGCTCCCAGGGAACCCGCACGGCGACGGCATGGAGGCGGCCCCAACTCGGGCGAAGGATCCGGCGTGCAGTGGCGGCGCCGCTGAACCCGATCAGCACGACTCCCCCCGCCATGCCCCATCCGGCGTGCTTGGCAGCCGCTGCCGTCGCGGATCCCCCCGATAGGCCGGAGGGTCCCAGCCACCGGATGAGGATGAGGGAGATGGCCACCCCTGCCACGGCGCCGACGGCCGCCGGGACGATCGACTGCACGGCCGTGCGGGCCCCCTGGTTCCATGGTCCGCTTCCTCGCACCGTGACCAGCGCGACCTCGGAGCGCCGCCGGCGCACCTCGTAGGCCCCGGCCGCCCCCATGGCGGCGAGGGTGGCCGCCGCACCGGCCAGGCCCAGTGCGCGGATGGGCCCGGCCAGGCGGGAGACCCCGTCATGGGCGCCCCGAACCACCGCGGGGAGCTGGGTGGAGGTGTTCACCCCGGCCAGGGGAGCGGACCGGGGCTGTTGGCCGGGTCCCGCCGGAGGGATGACTTGAGTCCCCGTGATCTTCGCGATGGCGGCCTCCACGCCGGCGGTGAGGCGGTCCGCGCCGTCCAGCGACAGATCGGCGGTGTGCACCGGAACCTGCCAGGAGACCCGCGCCGATCGACTGGAGATGGCTGCCCACCCGTTTCGTCAGGGAACCCCGGTCGAGCAAGATCAGCGCTGGCGGCTGCACCCCCTCGGCCGTCGGGTAGATCAGCGAGGACTGAGAACACCAGAATGGAGATCTCGGCTCCGAGGAGAGATCTCGGTAGAGGCCCCCCACCGGCATGGCGGTGCGGTACTGGCCGGTCCGGAGCACCACTCGCTGTCCAGGTCGCACCCGAAGGGCTCGGGCGGTGCTCTGGGGGAGCCACACCCCCGTCGGTGGCCCGGAGGTCAACCGGGTCACGTGGTCCGGCCATCCTGACCGGTACAGGGGCTGCACGTCGATCGCGGCCCCTCCCCTCCCCGTGCTGATCTGGGCCGTCCCGGTGGTGATCGTGAGGATGGGCGCGTCGAGGTGGGCGAGGCCCGACAGGTACTGCCGGAGGGAGCTGTCCTGGGCGTCGACGAGACCGGGACCGAACGCCGTGACATCGGCCCCCCGATACAGGTTGTCGTAGCCGTTCACCTCCAGGGCTGCCCCGGTCGGACACGACAGTGAGCGGATCTGCCGCTGCACCAGCACCGCTCCCGCCGAGGAGAGGAAGAGCGGACCGGCGGCCAGGGTCACCGCGAGGACCAGGGAGGCTCGGCGATCGCGAGGAAGGCGGGTGGGTACCGGGCCAGGACGGCGGGTGCCCACGCCCACAACGGGTTGAACCGGAGCATGCGGTGGGGCGGCCGCGGGCGCTCGGGCCTCCGTGTCCGCCGGGTGGCGAGCGGAGGGCCGATGGAACGGCTCTTCGGCAGCTCAGGGCTTCGCCTCATCTCCCCGGGTTCGCTCTTCGTGGCGGAGGTGGCCGTCGCGAATGGTGATCACGCGGTCCACGGTCTTCAGGAACTCCCGGCTGTGCGTGGCCACTAGGCAGGTGGTGCCGCGACCGGAGATCCAGCGGAACGCCCGGAACACTGCGAGGGCCCACTTCGCGTCCTGGTGCCCCGTGGGCTCATCCGCCAGGATCAGTCGGGGCACGAGGATCAGGGCCCTCGCCAGGGCCACCCGTTGCTGTTCGCCTAGGGAGATCTCGCCGAGCCGGCGGTCGGCGTAGGTGTCGAGACCGAAGGCACGGAGCAGGCGATCGACCCTCGCCTGGTACTGCTCCCCGGAGAGCCCGGCCAGCCGCACGGGGAGCTCCGCGTTTTCTCGGGCCGAGAGTTCCTCTAGGAGTCCGAGGTCTTGAGGGACGATGGCCACGTCCCGCCAGGGCCGGCGTTCGGCCCGAGCCTCCGAGTCCCCCTCAACCCATCGAACGGCTCCCGCAGCGGGATCCTCCCACCCGTACAGCACGTTGAGCAGCGTGGTCTTCCCGGACCCGGATGGGCCGATCAGCCCGACGACCTCTCCCACCGACAGCGAGAGGTCGACGTCGTCCAGCGCGTGCACTTCCTCGGGCCCACGCCGAAACGACTTGCGGATACCAAGGACCTCAAGCAAGGGCGCCTTGTGGGCGCGTCCCGTGGTCACCCGGCCCCCATATCGGCTCGCGGTCTCGTGGGGCAGCCAGTCGGCTCGCCACACCACCTCGCCCGTAATCTACGCCCGCACGTCCGAGGCGGGATTGGACCATCGGGGGCGACTTCACTGGCAGCCGGATCACCGACCTGGTCGATCCGGAACTGGCCTTAGGTCGGTGAGGGTCGCGCCGCCGAGGACGGCGATGGCCCCCCACCGCCCAGCCGTAGCGTCTTCATCCCCCTGGGTCCTGCCACCGAGCGACCTCAACACCCGTCGGGCGCCATCCCGAACACCACCGCCTTCAGGAAGGACTGCACGTACAGCCGCCCACGGCAGAGATCCGGAAGACGGGCAGCCGGTAAGACTTTCGGTCTCTTGGCGAAGTCGACCACCGTCCGGGCCACGGCCGGAGTGGACAGTCCCACCACGGCTCTGGCCAGCGGGAGAGCGACAGCTCGACCGGATCGGGGGATCGAGCGAAGGGTGTGCATGGCGGCCTCCGATCTGGCTCCGGACGACTGGGACGCCACGATAGGCGCCCCGCCCGATCCGGGCAGGGCCGCCGCCGGCCGGCCAGGGGGAGTGGCTTCGGGAGTTGAGCCTGGATCGGGACCGGGTGGCCGACCCCGGGTCCGCCCCACGCGTAGCGCGCTCCGATCTACGGGAAACTGACGGGGGGTTCCGCCGGTCTTGTCTTGTGACCATGCGTGTCCTCCGGCCCGTTGCCGCCTCGCACTGCTCGCGCTTGGGGTGCATCCGCTCACTCCGGCGGTAGGAGGCAGCACTACTCCCCGTCGAGGGGTGGGCGTCCAGGTCGCCTTCCCTCCGCCGGCGGCGGTCCACCCGCGGTCATCCGGGTCCGGGCCCGACCGCGTTCCGGGGGGAGGTCGCATCCTGTTCACCACAGCCCACGGCATCGGGGTCCTCTACCCGACCGGCGCCCTGGCCCACCTCGGGGGGTGGAGGGCGGCCGACGCCTTCTTCGATCCCCTGAATCCCGGCGACGTCCTGGTCCACCCGTTCGACGGGAGGTGGCAGGACCTTCGCCAGTACCGGCGGGGGGCGCGGGGGTGGCGGGCCGTCCGGACCTGGCGGGCGGGGATGGCAGAGTACTCGGCGGTCTATCCGGGCGGCCGGTGGGTGGCCTTCAACGTCTTCCGGAACAGCAAGATGACCGGCACCGTTCGCCTCACCGGGAGGGACGGGACCTCCCGGGTCCTCCACAGCGATGACCTGTCGGTGCTCTCGTGGACCACTACGGACCAGGTCCTGCTGAGCGACTGGGACCACCCCCGCCGGGTGTTCGTGTGGGACCCGTTTGGGGGAACCCTCGGCCCCGTCTTTCTGGACCGGAACCTGGCCTCCAAGCTGCCTGAGGAGGCACGCTCGCCCTGGCTCGACACCCGGAACCTGTCCTGGTCCGCGGACGGGCGGTACTTCACCGCCCCCATCACCTGGAAGGAGCACGGTGAGTACCGGACCGGGGTCGCCGTGGGCACGGTGTCGGCGGGCATCCTGCGGGCCATCCCCACCGGGAACAACTTCATGATCCCCACGTGGTCCCCCACCCGGCCGGAAGTGGCCTACGTGGTGGCCTCCCGGTACGGCGATCCCTCCGCCCGGCTGTTCCTGTTCCACGTCCGAACCGGCCGTCGCACCGTGGTCCGCCGCCACGTCCCCACCGGCTCCTGGTGGGTGGCGTGGTCTCCCGCCGGGAGCTGGATGCTGCTCGATGATCCGAAACGGAACCGGTGGCTGTTCGTCTCCACACATGGAGCCACGGTGCATCGCCCCGCCCTCGGATCGTTCCCCCGGTGGGCTACCCCCGGCGTCGGCATCCACATCGTGGTCTGCTGACCGTCGAGAGCGACACGCCTCCCGGCACGCCCGCCGGATGGCCGCCTCTCGGCCGATCCAGGCTGCAACGGAGGGCCACCTTCAGGGGTTAGCTCCAGTGGTGGCGGAAGCGGCAAGACTGGCGGACGTGGGGAAGAGTGAGCCGGGCTCCGAGTTCGTGGACTTCTTCCGGGAGGAGTATCAGGGGCTGGTCCGGTCGCTCTACCTCCTCACGGCCGACCTGGGAGAGGCGGAGGAGCTGGCCCAGGAGGCCATGGCCCGGGCGTTCGAGCGTTGGGTGCGTGTCAGGTTCATGGAGAGTCCCGGAGGCTACGTGTACCGGACAGCGGTGAACCTCAACCGCAAGCGCCTGCGCCACCTGGCGGTCCGGGCCAGGCGTCTCGTCGCCCTGGTCCCACGCCGGGAGGACGCGCAACCAGCAGAGACGCGGGCGGAGCTTGCGGCGGCCCTCGCATCGCTCCCTGTCGGCCACCGGGAGGCCTTCATGCTGGTGGAGTGGCTCGGCCTGCCAGCAGAGGAGGCAGGCCGTCTTTTGGGCATCAAGGCGTCGTCCGTCCGCAGCCGGCTCCACCGGGCCCGGGCCGCGTTGCGGGAACGACTGGGCGAGGACGTGGAGCGCCATGGGTGACCTGAGGGAACGGGTGAGGCGGCACCTGGACCGACTCCAGCCGTCCCCGGGGGGGCTGGAGAGAACGCTGGCCCGCGTCCGGCAGCGTCGGCGGAACCGGCGGCTGGGCGCGGGCGCCCTGGGGCTGTTGCTCGCCGCGGCGCTGATCGCTGGGCTCCTCACCTTGGCCAGGCCCGCACATCGGCCCGCCGGGATCACGCCAGTGGGGCTCATCGCGTTCTCGCGGGGCGGACCGGACGGCGGCATCTACGTGATGAATCCCGACGGCACCGGGCTCACCCGGCTCACATCCGTGTCGGGGGACGCCCAACCGGCCTGGTCCCCGGACGGCTCTGAGATCGCCTTCGTCCGGTTCCAGGACGGCAACGAGGACATCTACGTGATGCGTTCCGACGGCGGTGGTGTCCACAGGCTCACCGCTGACGGGGCCAGCTCAAGCCCGGCGTGGTCTCCCGACGGCACCAGGATCGCCGTCGCCCGCGAG